>Ga0209483_1000222_pt1 | contig 52517 bp, 44 predicted proteins | sample NGEPerA_FD_184508 | JGI IMG/M metagenome (GOLD analysis project Ga0209483, IMG submission 184508) | Arctic peat soil microbial communities from the Barrow Environmental Observatory site, Barrow, Alaska, USA - NGEE PermafrostL2-A... | ecosystem: Environmental > Terrestrial > Soil > Wetlands >...
GTTCCAGCCCGCCGTTGAAGAAATACGTAACATGCGGGTACTTCTCGGTCTCGGCGGTCTTGAGCATTGTCTTGCCGGCCTCCGACACAACCTCTGCTACGATTCGCGACATCGAGAAAGGCGCGAATGCGACGTTGACGTCGAAGGTTGCATCGTACTGAGTGAGCGTCGTGACCGTTAGCGACGGTCGGCTGGAAATGTCGAAACCGTCGAACGACGGGTCGATCATGGCGCGGACGATCTGGCGCATGCGGTCAGATCGGTAGTTGAAGCAGATGACTGCGTCGCCATCGTGCATGGCTCCAACGGGAGCACCGTCCTGGGTGATTACCGCAGGAATTATGAACTCATCGGTGACACCGTTGTCATAAGATTGCTGTATAACCGCAATCGGGTCCGTGTTGGCAGGACCGGAACCGTCGACTGAAGCACGATAGAAAAGCTCTGTTCGCTGCCAGCGTTTGTCACGATCCATACCGTAGTACCGACCGCCAATGCTGGCGACGCGTGCCCGCCCGCGGGCGTATTCGAGAAGTTTGCGAAGGTATCCCAGCGCGGATTGTGGCAAGGTGTCGCGGCCGTCTGTCAAAAGATGCAAGGCGACTTGAGGAACGCCGAGGCGATCCGCCATGTCAATCACGGCGTAAAGGTGAGCATCAATTGCGTGGACGCCACCTCCGCCAAGTAGTCCCATCACGTGCAGCGTTCCGCCACGTTTGGCGGCGTTGCATGCAGTCAGCAGGGCGGGGTTGCGAAAAAACGATCCATCTTCAATCGCTGCGGAAATGCGCACCAGGTCCTGCATTACGACGCGCCCAGCGCCGAGGTTGAGATGGCCGACCTCGCTGTTACCCATCTGGCCGGCGGGTAGTCCCACACGTAGGCCGGACGCTTCCAGAAGTGAGCGGGACTGGAGGCTCCAGAGAGCATCCCAAGTGGGTGTTTTCGCCAGCGCAATCGCGTTCCCCTCGCGCTCGGAACGATATCCCCAACCGTCCAGGACGATGAGGGCGACCGGCCCTCCAGACTTTTCAGACCGTCCAAGGTGCGCCATGTTCGCTCGTTTAGTGTAAAAGCAGTAGCTTCGAAACCGTCTAATCTATAGCGCCTAAAGCCCATGCGTCACCTTTCATCCATTGGCTGCAGATACGAATCGTCCGCGTGCCGATCAAGAGCATTCCAACGTGTGTGTATCAGTCGTGTCGCGTTAACCGTGGTGATCGCGTTCGCGAGCGCGATCCCTCTGTACGCACAGAGTGGTGCTGTCAAGCCGCCGACGTCGCACGCAAAGGCAACTGGACGCGTAGCAGCGCCGCCGACGCCGGATTCTCAGGCCGCCACCGACGATCAGTATATCGTTGAGTCGCTTGTTGCATTGCGCGCCGCGCCGTCTTCGGCGATTATCGGTGCGGTGCAGAAGGCAACGACCGTGAGTGTGATAGCCCGCGATCACGGGTGGACGCGAGTTCGACTCGAGGGATGGGTTCCTGACTCGTTGCTGGCTCCTGCCGACACGACATTTCGCGCCGGGTTGAGTGCAGCAGATCTTCGTGCAGATCCAGCGTCGGCTCGCGGAAAGACCGTAGTGTGGAATGTGCAGTTTCTCGCGCTTCAGACGGCCGATCCGCTGCGTCATGGCTTGGAGGATGGGGAGCCCTACATACTCGCCAAGGGGCCGAATATGGAAAACGCGTTGTCGTATCTCGTTGTTCCGCCTTCGCTGCTGGGCACGGCTCGTGCATTGCAGCCGCTGGAGCGTATTACAGTGACCGCGCGGGTGCGTGATGGCAAAAGTGATCCCGTTGGAATTCCCATCCTTGACATTCAAACCATACGCCGCACTAGATGACTCAGCCGGAAGATCCCAACGACAGGCGCTCAACATCCCGGGGCGCCGACCGAAGGCGTGAGGGCTGGACCGCCTTTCGGGACGCGTATCCTACGTTCCTGAAGATCATTGCGGTTGTTTTTCTTCTGCTGATTGCAGGCGATATGTGGCTGTTTTACCGTCGTCAGGCATACCGCCAGGACATATCGACGCTTCGTGCCAGCATGACGGACGCTGAGCGCAAGAAGAGCGATCTGGTCACGCAATCGGAGCAGGATAAAGTGCGTCTGGCGGTTGAGCTCGCCAAACGCCAGGCGCATTTCGATCCGCGCCTGCATCTCTCCATCGCCGTTGACAGTGGGGTGATGTATCTGGAGCGGGACGGCGCGCTGTTGCGAGTCATGCGGGTCGCGCTTGCGCCCGCGAGGGTCCCGGGATTCAAGACTGTCAAGGGCGATACGTCTGCCGCCACCCTGCCGCGCGGGCAGCGCACAGTGCAACAAGTAGTTGACGGCGATTCGCTCGCGCTCATACTCAACGGGGACGCCCGCATTTATGCTGGCGATGACTCCGGTGCTGTCGCTGCCGGTGACGTCCGTGTTGCCGCCGCAGACTTGCGCGCGATTCTTCCTAATGTGAGCGCGGGCATGACCGTGTATTTCTACTGATGGTGAAATTCTTACGGCACGGAGTTGCGATAGCGTGGTTGCTGATTCTCGGGATCGTCATAGCGATATTGCTGAGTGTCAAACTGTTGCAGGATACCGCAGAGCTGCGTTTCGATCGCGACGTCAACCGCATGGTGTTCAACGACAACCTCGATCTGTTGAATCAGTTGCGCGCGCAGGCTGGTATTGAGAGCGACAGTGTCAACCAGGTGCTTGAGGATGCGAATCCCGCCGCGAACGCGCCGTACATTGTGATCAGCATTGCGGATCATCGTCTCTGGTACAAACAGGGCGACAGTGTTCTGTTCACGGCGCCGGTAGCTACTGCGAGCGGCAAGGAGCTTGTGGCGGGTGGAAGCGGCCAGCACTGGCGGTTCGAGACGCCGCGCGGTCGGCTGGTCGTGCAGTCGAAAGATTCGAATCCTGCGTGGGTGCCGCCCGACTGGCATTATGTGGAGCAGGCTCGAGCTCGCGGTTTGGGCCTGGTGCATCTGGAGCGCAGCAAGAGTTACGCAGGCTTCACTGTGCAGGGGGCGAATGTCATCGAGCCGAATGGCCAAGCCGCACCACCGCCCACGGAAGGTCATGAGCTGGTGGCCAATGGCAATCTGATCGTGCCGCCGTTTGGCACCGCTCAGCGGCGCTACATGGGCACCCTGGGAACCCGGCGACTCGACCTTGGAGATGGTTATGGGATTCACGGTACAGACGAACCAAAGTCGATCGGCCGGTCAGTCAGTCACGGTTGCGTACGCATGCTAAACGAGGACGTGGAGCAGCTCTACCCGATGGTCCCCGTAGGGACGGCGGTTTACATCTACTGACGCAGGAAGCCATGGAGTCCAGCACACCCAAATCGAGGCGCCGGCGCTCGCCGCGCGATCCTCAGCCGCGCAACCCTCAGCCCGCAACGGGCCGGAAACGGACCGTGGTGGGTGCCGTTCGCGAATTACCCAACTTCCTTCGGCTTCTCTACGGTCTGATTACTGACCCGAGAGTGGAACTCGTGGACAAGCTGCTCGTTGCTGGTGCCGTCGCGTATGTGCTGCTTCCGGAGGACATCTTCCCGGATTTCATACCATTGGTGGGCGAGGTAGACGACGTTTTCGTGCTGGTGCTGGCCATCCGGCATCTCATGAAGAGCGCCGGGCACGAGATAATGGCGGAACACTGGATGGGACATCCGGACGAGCTGGACGAGCTCAATCTGGAGAGTATTCTGGCGGCGAGTGCCTTTTTCCTTCCGCGTCGAATGCGCCGCCGTTTGCGGACGATCGGTAGACTGTGATACATTGGTCCATGGCGACACACACTTCGCAAAAAATCAGGCCCGTCCGTCCGGTTCGATCCGGCGGCGGGCCTTTGTCTATTGGGCAGGAAGAGACAGTGCCGAGCGGCTACTCCAGGATCCGCTCCGAACCTGCTCTTACCTTCGACGACGTCCTACTCCTTCCCGCGCATTCTCCAGTGCATCCGCGCGATGTGGTGACAGCGTCGCGCTTTACACGCGGCATCACCCTTAATGTTCCGCTCGTTTCGGCGGCGATGGATACCGTAACGGAATCCGAGATGGCGATCGTGATGGCTCGCGCCGGTGGAATAGGCGTGATCCACAAGAACATGTCGATCGACCGTCAGGCGGCCGAAGTGGATCGTGTAAAACGATCGGAGAGCGGTATGATCCTGGATCCGATCACACTGTCACCAGCGGCGTCGTTGCGCGAAGCAGTTGCGTTGATGAGTCGATTCAAGATTTCCGGTGTTCCGATTGTGGATGCCGGGAGGCTGGTCGGGATAATCACCAATCGCGATCTTCAGTTCGAGTCCAACCTGGATCGGCCCCTGCGCGACGCGATGACCAAGAAGAACCTCGTTACGGCGCCGGTCGGCACTACGCTGGACGAGGCCGAGCAGATACTCGGCACCCATCGAATCGAGAAGCTGCCGGTGGTGGACGGAGATGGGAATCTTCGCGGATTGATCACCGTGAAAGACATTCACAAGCGGCGCGAATTTCCGAATGCAAACAAGGATCAGCATGGGCGTTTGCGGGTAGCTGCGGCCATCGGCTCAACCAATTACACGGCTCGTGCCGCCGCTCTCGTCGACGCTGGTGTCGACGTGCTGATCATCGATACGGCGCACGGACACTCCGAAGGAGTGCTGAAGGCGACTGCTGACGTGCGTAATCGGTTTCCGGATGTCCAACTCGTGGCGGGTAACATTGCGACCCAGTCTGGCGCACGTGCGCTGGCCGAGCGTGGGGTCGACGCAATCAAGGTTGGAGTCGGGCCAGGCTCGATCTGCACCACTCGGGTCGTTACCGGGATTGGAGTTCCGCAACTCACCGCAGTGATGGATGCAGTGGCAGGGGCTGGCGACGTGCCGGTGATTGCTGACGGTGGGATCAAGTACTCCGGTGATATAGTGAAGGCGCTGTCTGCGGGCGCATCGAGCGTCATGATGGGCTCGATGCTGGCGGGAACAGAGGAAAGTCCGGGTGAATCAATTCTGATGGAGGGTCGCCGTTTCAAGACGATTCGGGGAATGGGCAGCGTGGCCGCGATGCAGGATGGAAGCGCGGACAGGTATTTCCAGGAGGGCGAGATGTCGGCCAAAAAGCTCGTTCCAGAAGGGATCGAGGGGCGGGTCCCTTATAAAGGGGCGGCAGCCGACGTGATTTTCCAGATGGTTGGAGGATTGCGTGCTGGAATGGGCTATGCTGGGTGCGGGACTATTGACGAACTCCGGACCAAGACCGAATTTGTTCGCATCACCGCGGCGGGATTGCGTGAGTCGCACCCGCACGATGTGGTGATAACGCGAGAGGCACCCAACTATTCGGTTTGAGCGAGTGCTGGACGGCGCGCGTGCCGGGTTTCAGGGAGTAAGCCCGGAACTCTGGCAACGCTGGGTGCTGTTTTGTCGTAGTAAAGGGTTAATGTAGGCAGGGCTCTGGATAGCGTCACACGCGATTCGGGGTGCCGCCGCGTCTGTTCGCGTGTGTGGCCCCGGATGCAGCAACTCGTCGAGGAATTACATGGGACTCTGGTCAACAAAGAACATCGCGCAATTGCAAGCTGAAGCCAGCGGCGTCGGAGTTGAGGGGCAAACGCTTCGGCGGGCGCTCGGCGCCCTCAACCTGACCACGCTGGGTATCGGTGCCATCATCGGTGCCGGAATTTTTGTGCTGACTGGAACGGCAGCGGCGCAATACGCTGGCCCAGGCATCGTATTCTCGTTCATTTTCGCGGGTCTTGGCTGTCTCTTTGCCGGACTGTGCTACGCGGAGTTCGCCGCGATGATTCCAATAGCCGGCAGTGCCTACACTTACGGTTACGCCACTCTTGGCGAGTTCATAGCCTGGATCATCGGCTGGGATCTCATTCTCGAGTACATGTTTGGCGCTGCGACCGTTGCGGTGGGCTGGAGCGGCTACTTCGGCGCGTTCATGAACGAGATCGGCCTGACTTTGTCGAAGAGTATGTCATCTGCACCGCTTGCCTACGTTGATGGCGTCGGCTTCGCGCGAACAGGTGCCGTGTTCAACGTCCCCGCGTTGGTTCTTGTCCTGTTGATGACGATTCTGCTCGTTGTAGGTATTAAAGAGTCGGCGACGTTCAATAACTTCATAGTGATCCTCAAGATCGCGATCGTGCTCCTCGTGATCGGTTTCGGCTTCGCGTATGTGAATCGCGCCAATTGGCATCCGTTCCTGCCGGCGAATACGGGCGAGTACGGACACTTTGGTTGGAGCGGCGTTCTGCGCGGAGCAGGAGTTGTCTTCTTCGCGTACATAGGGTTCGACGCCGTCTCGACCGCGGCGCAGGAGGCGAAGAATCCACAACGAGACATGCCGATCGGCATTCTGAGCTCGCTTGCGATTTGCACCGTGCTCTACATCCTGATGGCGCTCGTCCTCACGGGTCTTACCAACTACAAGACGCTCAACGTTCCACACCCAGTGTTCGTCGCAGTCGCGGCGGCCGGCCCGGCGCTGCTCTGGCTGCAGCCGATCGTCAACATCGGTGCGATTCTCGGTCTGGCTTCAGTCGTGTTAGTCATGCTGATGGGCCAACCGCGAATCTTTTTCTCGATGGCGCGCGATGGGCTGCTTCCTGCTGTGTTCGGGAAGGTCCATCCAAAATTTCAGACTCCGTACGTCACCACGATTCTCACAGGCAGCATCGCCGCGATCGTTGCGGGTCTGTTCGACGTGGGCACTCTGGCTGAGCTTGTGAACATCGGTACGCTGCTTGCGTTCGTGATCGTTTGCGCTGGCATAATAGTACTCCGGTACGTGAACCCGAATATCGAGAGGCCGTTCCGCACGCCGTTCGTGCCTCTCGTGCCGATTCTGGGCATCCTGATCTGCGGTTACATCATGACTGGTCTGCCGCGGGAAACCTGGGACCGGCTCATCGTGTGGCTCGTGATCGGATTGGTGATCTACTTCTCGTACGGAAAGCGCCACTCTAAACTTGGTCGCGCAGAAAAAGCTGGTGCGTGATCTACTAGTCGTTCCGGCCGGACGCCGGACGGCAATCGAGCGTCTCGCGCGCGAACTGCGCGCGGGACGCTCGATTGTATTATCCACCCATATCAACTCCGACGGCGACGGCTGTGGTTCGGAGACCGCTCTGGCGCGCATGCTGGCACAGCGCGGTATGACGGTCACCATTGTGAACCCGACTCCGTGGCCGGAGATGTTTCGTTTTCTTCTCGGCGACGACATCCGGATGGTCGCGTTGGCGGATGGTGGTGCGGAGGTGATGCGTAGCGCCGACGTCATCGTCGTGCTCGATATCGCGGACCTCGGTCGGCTAGGCAAACTTGCTGAAGTCGTTCGGTCAGTCGATGTGCCGAAGCTCGTCATTGATCATCACGTACCGAGCGATGATCCACCCAGCGCGGAAATATTGACGGATACGTCAGCGTGTGCGACAGGGGAGCTGGTGTACGATTTCGCTCAGGTGCTTGGATTCGACATCACCGCGGAGATTGCCAATTCTCTCTACGTCGCAATCGTTACAGACACCGGCGGATTCCGCTACAGCAATACGTCGCCCCGGTGTCACGCCGTTGCGGGACAGTTACTGGCGGCTGGCGTTGATCCTGAGGCGATGTATCAACGAATCTATGCTTCCATGCCTGTAGGGCGTCTGACGCTGCTGCGCGAGGCGCTAGGCACGTTGCAGGTTGACGCGGAGCACGGCCTGACGTGGCTTTCTGTGGCGGCTGGAGCGCCCGAGAAACACAAAGTGAGACCGGAGGATCTGGAAGGCATTGCAGAGCATGCGCGCTCGGTTGCTGGCACCCGGATGGCGATTTTCTTCCGCGACCTTGGTCATGATCGTGTCAAGATTTCATTCCGCACAACGCACGGTGCGGACGCAAATGAGTTTGCACACCAGTTCGGTGGTGGTGGCCACGTGAAGGCCGCTGGCGCGTTGGTGGAGGGAAGTCTCAAGGATGTCGAGACGCGTGTAGTAGACGCAGCACGGAAGTATCTGGCAGCGTCGCGAGACTGACGCGGTTGCAGGTGGATTCCCGCTTTCGCGGGACGATGCAAGTCGCGCCGGTACTGATTGAGTACCGGCGCGACTTGTTAATCAGCGATCTGGCCGCGTCGAAGTAGCTGTTAAACGACCGTGCCGATCTCAGCGGCAGCACGTTCCAGGATATCCGAAATGCGCTTCAGCTGCTCCGGCGTTCTCTTGGAGTTCTGGACGTAAACCGCGCGACCAACATCCTTCATGGCGCGGTGGACCTGCATCATCGGTTCTCCAAAGATGCTCTGCGCAAAGTCGGTAATTCTCGAGAATATGTCGTCGACCGCTGAGCGGTTGTCTTCGAGGTACTTTCGGCCGTCGTCGGTGATTTCGTACACCTTCTTGCCGCTTTCTTCGGGCATTACCCTGGCATAGCCCATATCCTCAAGCATCGTGAGCGTGGGGTAGACCGTTCCCGGGCTCGGAGAGTAAGCGCCGCCAAAACGCTCCTCGATCGCCTTGATGATCTCGTAGCCGTGCCGTGGCTTCTCGACGAGAAGCTGCAGGATGACATACTTGAGGTCACCCTGATCGAACACTCGACCGGCGCGAGAACCTCCACCTCGTGGACGCCAAGGTGCGCCGCCCCAGAACTGGGCACCATCGAAGCCCCAGTTGCCCTTCCACATTCCCCGGCGCATCCAGCCGGTTTTGCAATCGAATCCAGACATCAGGGTCGCCTCAAGATTGGATAGTTAGATATAACTTCGATATATCGGTACGACTAAGATATATCTAAGTTATATCGTGTCAAGGGTGTTGTAGTCGATCGAACGAATGTTCTGAAAGCACGATTTCTCAGGCTATCGCAACGGTACCGCTCGATCTTTGATTGGTCCCAAAATTGGACGGAATGGATGCTATGACTCGGGCGGAGCGGTAGTTCTGCGCGCGTGCGCGGTGGTTCGCTGAGTGCGTCGGCATTTGGCGACGCCGTTGCAGGAGCGTCGGGTTTTACATTTCGAGCATGACAGATGAAACTCCCCGGGGCCGAGCGCTCCCGGTAATGGACCACGCTCCGACCCCGAAATCAGTTGCGCCACCAACACCTGTGGCCTATCCCAACCTTGGCAAGCTGATCGCCGTATCGAGCGGTAAAGGCGGAGTCGGCAAATCGACAGTAGCGGTAAATCTTGCGGTTGCGCTGGCCAAGTCTGGCGCCCGCGTTGGAATAATGGATGCGGATATCTACGGGCCGAACGTTCCGCGGATGCTCGGCCTGGATGGGCCGCCGCGGCTGGACAATCACGATCGAATGGTACCGCACGAAGCTTTCGGCGTGCGTGTAGTGTCGCTCGGCTTTCTTGTCGCGCCCGATCAACCTGCGATCTGGCGCGGCCCGATCATCATGAAGGTGATCAACCAGTTTCTGCGCGACGTCGCGTGGGGTAAGCTGGATTTTCTGATTGTCGACATGCCGCCGGGTACGGGTGACGCGCAACTCTCGCTCGTGCAGGCGACGCACGTGCACGGTGCGCTCATTGTGACAACACCGCAGGATGTATCGACTGGCGATGCGCTGCGCGGTGCCAAGATGTTCGAGCGCGTTGGCGTTCCGATCCTGGGGATCGTCGAGAACATGTCGTACTTCGAGTGCCCTCACTGTGGCAAGCCAACCGCGTTGTTCGGGTCGGGCGGCGGCCGCAAACTCGCCGACACTCTCAGTCTTCCATTGCTGGTGGAGATTCCGCTTTACCCGCGTGTTCTCGAGGGCGGTGATTCCGGGAGACCGATTGTTGATGCGGAGCCTGAATCGGGAGCAGCGAAGGCACTTACGCAGCTCGCCGGACTTGTACTGGAGGCGTTCGCTGGCGAGCCACAGTCGACGGGCACGACAACCAGTGCATAGAACGGTTGTAGAGTGCGCTATTGTAACCGATTGCAAGCACGGAGGCGGTGAGCGTCCAGTCGGTTCCCGGATATGACGGCTCTGGACACGGAACGCGCGACTGCCGATGCCGCAGCCACCGGTGCCGCGGTGAAACGTGGCTACGTCAAGCAGATGTTCTCGGACATTGCGCCGCACTACGATCGTGTCAACCGGATCATCAGCTTCAGGCTGGATCAATGGTGGCGCAGAAAGGCGATTCGCGAATTGAATATTGAACGCGATCCAGCAGCGACATATCTGGATCTATGTGCGGGCACCATGGACATATCGTCGCAGATTGGCGCAGGGAAGGGGTTCAAGGGGTCGGTTGTCGCGGCGGACTTCGCAGAGCCAATGCTACGCGCGGGGCTGGAGAAGGTATCGCCCAATGTTGTGCGCCCGGTTACAGCGGATGCGCTGGATCTTCCATTTGCCGATGGTTTCGCTGCGGGCGCGATTGTCGTATTCGGCATCAGGAACGTCGTCGATCTCAATGGCGCACTTCGCGAGGTGTACCGTGTGCTGCGACCGGGGGCTCGCTTCGTGATTCTGGAGTTTGGTGCGACGCAGAATCCGATGGTGGGGTGGATATATCGTCTGTACTTCAACCATCTCTGTCCGCTGATCGGCAACGCGGTAGCACGGCATCACAGCGCATACAACTATCTGCCGAAATCAGTCGCGCACTTCCCCACTGAGGCGGATCTTGCGCAGCGTATGCGCGACGCCGGATTTGATTCTGTACACTGGAGATCGTACACCTTTGGTGTTGTAGCGATTCATGTGGGAGAAAAGAAGCGGGTTGGCGACCGGGTCAGTGTTGCTGGACCTGCATCCCCGCATTCCCGATAGCGATTGCGCGCACGACGATTCCCTGTTTCGTGACATAGATACTTGCGACATCAACCGAGTCGATTTTCGCCGACAGGGTAACGTTGTCACCCAGCTTCCTGTTCATTCCTTCGGTCAGGAGAGATTTGCCTGCGTCGAGCAAGGGTTGAACCGGAATTCTTGCCTTGTCGCGGAAGAGTGCGCGCAAGGCATCGGACTTCAGCCAGCTGTACGCGGTTATCAGAGCGTTGTCAGTGCTTAGGTCGTAATCGAGGTTTGGTACGGAAAGCTCGCCCCCTTGCCGATCGTAGTGCGGTGTCCCGATGAACACGAGGCTGCCGTCCGCATCGCCACTGAAGCTTATCGCGAGAGCGAGTTGACCGTGCGGCAATGGGGATACAGAAGCATCCCTCACCGTAACCGTTCTTGACGCTTCTGTAATCGACTTTCCTCTCAGGGCGACGGCGACGGATCTGGATGCGGTGGCGTAATCGATGGTTCCTTCGAGCACCACGCGGAATCCGCTGGCTGCGGTGTCACGCGCCAGCGGCGGGAGCGCCTTCGCGACGATCTGCGGTTGCGGTCCTGTCACAATCCGGGGATGAGCATCCAGGCCGGCATCGACGACGAACGTGCGTGGCGCTGCACCCTGGCTGACGTCACCAATTCGGAGCTGCTCCGGATCAAGCCGCAGCCAAACACTGTCCGCGAGCTGGATGGGGCGATTCAACAGCGTCCACCATTCCTGAAAGCGGCTGGACAAATCGACATTGTCGATCTTGCGGTCGATCTCGGGTAGATGTTTCAGAAGGGCCGAGCGTGCTGCGCCGACAACGCGTTCGGTCACGTCGTAGCGAATAATGCTGACGGTGCATTTGTCGCGATCAGTGTTCGTTGCAGGTGCGAGCGTCGCGATACGCGCGTGTGAATCGAGATGCCAGTCTGGAGATATGGTCAGTGGGGTGACGAGTTCCACGGCAATTCGTGGTCGGTCGGCAGGCGTGTCGCCACCACACCCGGCTCCGATTGTAGGACCGAATCGAGGCTTGAAGTATCCGCGCGCGGCATAAGTGAGTGTCGCTCGCAGGTGAACCTGGTTGTCGCGTACGAACGACGTGAATGGTCCGCGGTTCGCCTCGTACGCGTAATGTCGATTCTCATCGTTGCCAACCATCTTCACGCTGTCGAGCGAACCGAACTGTTTCGGAACCGATTTTTCTACAAGCTCAAGAATTGGCGTGTAGTCGTACGTCAGTGGGACGTTGAACCGGGACAGCGCAAGCGGCGGTGGCGTCGGTAGAGAATCGAGGTGCTGCACCTCCGATGTCGCAGGGAGTTCCCGACGGCAAGCCTGTGTGAGGGAAAGTGTCGCGCCCAGAAGCAACGTGACTCCCAGCCGAAGGAGCGAGCGGGAGGGTAGGGCCGCACCAGACAGGTGCTCCCGCTGCCGTTTCGGATACTGCCTCAGCTGCACGCGATCAAAGCTGCAGGTGGGCACGATGGATGCACTTGGGCGTTGCACAGACCTCACAGACCTCACGGACCTCAACGGAGACGCAAATGACTGATAGTAAGCATAGCAAAACTCGCACCGGGGCACATCAGGAAAGCGCTGCCGAGAAGCGCGCTGACAAATTCGGCGAACGCACAGTCGGGCGTGGCATGGATTCGCCCGATTCTACCGAAGCGGTACTGGATGCAAAGACTGGCGAGCCAGATCCTCGTGCGACGCAAAAGCCACGCGGTGGCGACAGCCACAAGAAGTAGGATCCAGGGACCTGGCGTGGGTGCTTCCGGTCATCAGGCCACGCGAGTTGCGCGTTTCATTTCTTCCGGGAATTTGCGAAACCAGCTGGAAAGCAACAGCAGCTCGTCGATCTCATGGGTCGGAACCGACCAGCTTGGAGCTGGTTTCTCATCGAAGATATCAGCCACAAGCCGACGCATCGCTGCTCGATCGCGCCGGCTTGTGGGAGTATCCAGTTCCGCACGCACTACTCCGCGTCGAATTACATAGGTACGATGACGTCCGTCGCAGCCAGAGACGTTGTACACAAACGAGAGTGATTCTACCGCAAAGCGGAGGCGGTCGAACTGTTCCCGAAGCGTCTCAAGGCGTGACAGCTTATCGCGGAAGATAGCCGCACGCTCAAATTGCATCGCGCGACTGGCTGCTTCCATCTGTTGCCGCAGAGTGTCGGCTGGCCCGGCATTCGATCCGTCGAGAAAGGCTCGCGCCAGTGCCAGCTGCCTGTCGTATTCAGCGAACGTGCAGCCGCCGACGCACGGTCCCAGACACTTCCCGATTTCGTAGCGGATGCAACCAGGCGTACGTCCAATCTGAAACAGCTCGTGCTGATCCGAGAAAAAGATCGGCATATCACTGCGGCAATCGCGTAAACCAAGTACGTCGTTCAGTTCGCGAACCGCTTCAGAAACGCGCTGAGCTCCGACGAAGGGCCCGTAGTAAACTGCAGCATCGTCGGGGCTGGCGCCGCGCACGACATTGAGGCGCGGCGCCGCGCCGCGCGAGATCCTGATGAACGAGTAGTGACGCGCATCGCGTTTCATTGCGACGTTGAAGCGAGGGCGGTATTTCTTGATCAGCCGCAGTTCGCATAGTAGCGCGGCGAATTCACTGGGCTCATAATCCCACTCCACTTTGACGGCCTCGCGAAGGATCCGGGCACCCTTGTCTTCGGGATAGGACGCACGAAAGTAACTCAGCAAACGAGAGCGGATCTGCTTTGACTTGCCTACGTACACAATCTCGCCGTTGTCGGCAATCATGCGGTACACGCCGGGCACGTTGCGAGCAGTTTCCCGAACCACGGCTCGCATGGTGGCGAGTTGCTCCTCGCTCGTGGGATCCTTGAAGGTGTATGCGCGGGACTTTGACACTGGATGAACTAGTCAGCTCTGACAGTGGGAGCAGAACACCGTCTGACGTCCATCGATCGCGTGGGTCTCGATCAATTTTGCACCGCATCGATAACATTCTTCATCAGCGCGTCCGTAGGCACACAGGAACTCGCTGAACGCTCCGGCTTCACCCGTAGCATTGCGGTAATCGCGGATGCTGGAGCCGCCCGATGCGATTGCTTCGTCAAGCACTGCGACGATCGCGTCGCGCAGATCAGAGGCTTCGCCGGGCGTGATCCTGTCTGCAGCACGCGACGGATCTATTCCGGCACGCCAGAGCGCTTCGTTTGCGTAGATGTTGCCGACTCCCACGACCTTGTACTGATCCATGATGACCTTCTTGACGGGCTGGCGAGACGCCCCAAGAATAGCCGAAAGCCGCGCGCCAGTAAATCCCTCTTCGAGGGGTTCGTCGCCCAGTTCACCGAAGTACTCTCCGAGGCGCTCGGGATTCATCAGCGAAACGGTTCCGAGGCGCCGCACGTCGCGATAGGCGAGAACGTACCCTGAATCGAGCCCAAGGAGCACCGCAGTGTAATGACGGTCGTAGTCCGTCAGCTCACTGCCGCGGGTTGCGAGGAGCGCGCCGGTAAAGCGCGGCTGCACAACAAGCGAATCGGAGTTGTCGAGCGTCACGACGATATGCTTGGCGCGTCGTCGCGATTCGAGAATCGTTGTTCCCCGGACGCGCTTTGCGAATGTCCTTGCGGTAACTTCGCGCAACACATCCGGTCGTGGAACTCCCACAGCCTCAATCGTACGACCCGCGACGGCCGCATGCACACCGCGCGCGATCGTCTCTACTTCCGGCAACTCAGGCATGGCGGTTGCCGTCGTGTGGCGCCTCGATCTCCCGGAAAAGTTCGCGCCATCCAATGTCGTGCCTCATCTGCTTTCCGGCAAAGCTGATGCGCCCCGCGTAGTGGCGGCTCATCGTCGCAGCTGAGTGCAGCGTCGGCGCCACCGCGCTTACCGATAGTACTCGACCACCACTCGTCACAACTGCCGGTATGGGCGTAGTGGGCTTCGCTGAGTCGTCTGCGAGGCGAGTACCAGCGTGAAAGACGTATACTCCTTCCTGTGGCTCAGGGAAGGTTATGGGATCGCCTTTTCGAACGGCCGCGGGGTAGCCAGCCGCGGCAAGCACCGTTGTCACGCAGGAATCGGGAAGCCAATCAAACTCTGGAGTGCCCACAAGTGTTTCACCGCGCGCAACCGTGAGCATCGGTTGCAGCAGTGAGCTCGCCATGAGTGGAAGTAGGGCCTGCGTTTCCGGGTCACCAAATCGGCAGTTGAATTCGACGACCATCGGGCCGCCCGCGGTGAGCATCAAGCCGGCATAGAGGAGCCCGGTGAACGGGTGGCCTTCCTCACGCAACGCAGCCAGAATGCGATCGATGATCCGAACCTTGACGAATTCGCGGAACGCCGGGGTGTCGAGCGACACCGGTGCGTATGCGCCCATTCCGCCTGTGTTCGGCCCGATATCTCCGTCCTCAAGGCGTTTGTGATCCTGAGCTGCGATCATCAACCGGGAGTGCTGGCCGTCACATATCGCGAAGATTGAGACTTCCTCGCCCTCCATGAATTCCTCGACGAGAACCTCGCTGCCAGCGGCGCCGAAAATTCCACCGTCGAGCATCTCCGTAATTGCGCGCTCCGCCTCGGCCATGGTTGATGCGATGACCACGCCCTTCCCCGCAGCCAGTCCCGACGCCTTGATTACCACGGGCGCGCCGAGCGCGTGAGCGGCGCCGAGAGCGGTATCAACCGAAGTATGATGGCTCGCGTGCGCGGTGGGTACTCCAGCGTGGGCCATCAACTCCTTCGCGAAACGTTTTGATGTTTCGATACGCGCCGCCCCGCGGGTCGGCCCGAAAATGGCAAGATGGTTAGTTCTGAAGAGATCGACGATGCCTGCATCGAGCGGCGCTTCGGGTCCAATGACGGTGAGATCAACCGCTTCTTCACGCGCCAGGGCCAGGATCCCGCGCAAGTCATCTGCCTGGATCGGAACGCAGCGCGCGAGGGTCCCGATTCCCGGGTTTCCGGGGGCTGCAAGTACGTCCAGAGTTGGGTCGTCCTGCAGCAGTTTCCACGCGATTGCGTGCTCTCTACCGCCGCTGCCGACGATCAGGACCTTCACTCCGATCCGCCGCGGAACGCGCTATTCATGGTGTCCGTCGCGCGACGAGCAGCATCGCTCATCTGATTCATCATCGACTTGACCTTGTCGCCGTAGTAATCAGCTGCGTCGGCGTAGTCATCGGTCAGCGGACGTTCGGCATCCGGTCCGCGGCGCGGATATTCGCCGCTTCGGATGGTGTCGTATCCCCCAGACTGGATCCAGCGCTGCAGCTCCGCAGCGCGGACAGTGTTGAATGGGTGCGTACGGCCGGCGACGTTGAGCAACTTGAACAGCAGGTCGATCGCGCCGGTATCGCCCTCATACTGCTGTGCCTGTACGAGAAACTCATCCAGGCTTGTTTCATCTGCGTCGCTGTTGCCGCCTGCGAAGAGCAGGAACATTCGCATGGCTTCCAATGGTTGTTGCGATGCGAGCAGGCCGGCACGATCAGCCGAGAACTCGGCCTTGCGATACCATTCGAGCAATGCGAGTTGAATCGGGAGCGCGATCAGGCCGAGCCCGGGAATCGCATTGAACCCGAATGAAAGAAACAGTAGCGCGAGTGTTGAGTAAGTCGAGTGGCCACTCATGACGTGCCCTACTTCGTGACCCAACAACACGCGCTGTTGCGGTTCAGCGAGCATTCCGAGCGCGCCGGTATGAACTACGATGAACGGCTTCTCGAAGCCCACCGCCATCGCGTTCACGAACGGAGTCTGCGTAACGAACAGATCAGGCCGTTCAGGCCAGTCGAGTGTTTCGAGTACTTCGGAATACAGCGCGTGGAGTTTTGGCCGCTGGCGTTCGTTGACGCGTACGGAGTCGGCAGTGAAGAGTTGCCGTACGCCGCGTTCGCCGAGGAAGCTCATGACCTTTCGCACGAGTTCATCCAGGCCTGGAATCGCTCGGAGAGTCTGGAGTGCCGCGCGATCAGCCGGATGTTCCCAGGCGACGGGAGCTATCTGGGTGAGAGTGCGGCGCTGGAACGGAGTGACTGCAGGGAGGGAGTCGGTCATTTGAGCGCCTGGTCGAGGTCTGCGATAAGATCGCCCAGGTCTTCGACACCGCACGATAGTCGTATGAGTCCGTCGGTGATACCGAGCCGGGCTCTTCGCGCGGGTTCGACGGATGCGTGGGTCATCTCGGCGGGCTGATTGATGAGACTCTCGACGCCGCCGAGAGACTCCGCCAGCGAGAATAGCTTGACGCGCCGCAACATGCGCGCCGCGTTATCGCGGCTTCCGGTTTCGACGGAAATCATGCCGCCGAAGCCGGACATCTGCTTGACCGCGAGAGCGTGCTGCGGATGGGATTCGAGTCCGGGATAGAACACGTTGGCCTCGCCGACCCTGGACGCAAGCCACGCTGCAATTGCGCGCCCGTTGCTGTCATGACGTTCCATTCGAAGGTGGAGAGTCTTGGTACCACGAAGGACCAGCCACGCGTCCATCGGCCCTGGGACCGCGCCGGCAGCATTCAGAATAAATTGCAACCTTGTCGCCAGATCGTCGTCCACGACGAGCGCAATGCCGCCGACCATGTCGCTGTGACCGTTCAGATATTTCGTGGACGAGTGCCAGACTATGTCTGCGCCGAGTTTGAACGGATGCTGGAAATAGGGCGACGCAAACGTGTTATCGACGATGAGAAGTGCCTTGTGCGAATGAGCGACATCCGCAGCAGCCTGGATATCGGTGAGTCGCATGAGCGGGTTGGTCGGTGTCTCGATGATGATTGCCGCTGTTGCGCTGGTGCACGCATCCGCGATGAGCTGTGGGTCGCGTGTATCCACGTAGGAAAAGGTCATGCCGTAAGCACGGAGGATCTTGTCGAACAATCTGTACGTTCCGCCATACACATTTTCGCCAACGACGAAGTGATCGCCCGACTTGAACAGTTTCATGATCGAGTCGAGGCAGCCCATTCCACTGGAAAATGCGAAGCCGTGCTGAGCGCCTTCGAGCGCGGCTACGTTGCGTTCCAGAGCTTCGCGCGTTGGATTCTTGCCACGGGCGTATTCGTAGCCCTTATTAACTCCCAGGGCCTCCTGGACATATGTGGACGTCTGGTATATCGGTGTCATTATTGCCCCAGACAGGGGGTCTGGTCGCTGGCCGGCGTGGATTGCGCGGGTCCCGAAGGCGGCGGACATGTCTGAATCGAAGATCTTTGTCATGGCAGGTGTTTGGATCAGAGGCTAGAATACATCCTGAAATATGAGGGGGATGATGACGTGACGGCGCCCGCACCGATGTTTTGTGTAATCGCGGACGATGAGCCAAGACTGCGACAGGTGCTCGTTCGTTTGATGACGAGCGACGGGTTTACGTGCCTGGAAGCTTCCGACGGGGTCGAAGCCCTCGAACAGCTCGCCAAGGTACCAGCGGCCCTGCTCCTCAGCGACATCCGGATGCCTCGGATGGACGGTATCGAGCTGCTCAGGCAGGCGCGAGCCAGATACCCCGACCTGGCAGTCATCCTGATTACCGCCGTCGCCGATGTAGAGCTGGCACTGAGCTGCCTTGCGAACGGGGCGATGGATTACCTGACCAAGCCGTTCCACCTGGAAGAAGTCCTCGCCCGGGTCGGGCAGGCGATGGAAAAGCGGCGGCTGATACTCGAGAACCGCGACTATCAGACCGGGCTGGAGCGCTTGGTGGCCGCGCAGGCCCGCCGCCTGGAGGAATTATTTTTGGGGGGAGTTCAGGCTCTGGTGGAGGCGCTCGAGGTGAAAGACCAGTACACCCGCGGGCACTCGATCCGCGTGAGCCAGTATTCGTCGCTGCTGGCGCGCGAGATTGGCTTGCCTGAGTCTATGGTCAGGCAGATCGAGTTGGGTGGCCAGGTTCACGACATCGGCAAAATCGGCGTTCGAGAAGCGGTGCTGAACAAGGAGGGCCCACTCACAGACGAGGAATATGCGCACATAATGACGCATCCCATGCTGGGCTGGCAGATACTTTCACCGTTGCTCGGCGAAGAGCCTGTGGCGCTCAGTATCGTGCGCTCGCATCATGAACGATTTGACGGGCGCGGCATCCCCGATAAACTGGCTGGCTACGACATTCCGATGGAAGCGCGGATAGCGGGTGTTGCAGATGCGTTCGACGCGATGACGAGTGGCCGCGCTTATCGGCGGGGTCGGTTCATGTCCCCGGACGACGCGATCGCCGAAATTACGCGATGCTCCGGTACTCAGTTCGACCCCGAGCTTGCGACGGCATTTATCCACGTAATACGGCGCGAAAAACTGACGAGTTAGCGTCGGAAACGCCTTCCCAGCGTGAACTGATGTCTCGTTGATACGTCGGTTCGCGGCAGGATGACGTAGATTTGCCTGATGCTCGTGCGTGACGCACGGGCATCAGCTTTTTATTCCATGGACTATCCTGGCTTGATGGTAAGTGTCTCTGGCGTGCGCGGTCGCGTCGGGGAAGCATTGACACCTGAGGTCGTTGGCAAGTTCGCCGCCGGCTTCGGACACTGGGCGTTGGCGCGCAAACCGGACAGCCGAACGATAGTGCTTGGACGCGACAGTCGAGTGAGCGGCCCGATGTTCCGTCACGCGGTGATCGCCGCGCTGGAGAGCGTTGGCGTGACGATCATCGATATTGGCATCGTACCGACGCCGACCATTCAACTTGCGGTGGAGCATCATCACGCCGCTGGTGGACTTGGAATAACAGCCAGTCACAATCCGATCGAGTGGAACGCGCTGAAATTCATCGGCTCGTCGGGCCTGTTTCTGGACGGTGATGAATCGCGTGAAATGCGTGCTGCAGTAGAGAGCGATTACGCGCGCGCGACGTGGGATAAACTCGGTGTCGTTGAGCGTGATGATGCGGCTATTCAGCGGCACATTGATGCGATCATGGCACTTCCCTTCATTGATGTCGCTGGGATTCGCGCTCGCAAGTTCAAAGTTGCTCTCGACTGTGTCCGTGGTGCAGGTGGTTTGTTCATGCCGATTCTGCTGGAGCGTTTTGGCTGTGTCGTAACCAGCATAAACATGGAAGTGGACGGGCGCTTCCCGCGTCCACCAGAGCCGGTTGCGGAGAATCTGGGTGAGCTGGAGGCACTGGTAAAGAAGAGTGGCGCGGCGGTTGGTTTCGCAGTCGATCCGGACGTCGATCGGCTCGCGCTGGTGTCGGATGAAGGGAAGGCGATCGGCGAAGACTACACGCTGGCGCTGGCGGCGAGTGTTGTGCTTGGACATCGCGATGGTCCGGTGGTGACGAATCTTTCAACCAGTCGCATTGTCGATGATGTTGCGGAGCGTGCGGGACGTAGAGTTGTACGCGCGCCAGTTGGCGAGGTGAATGTGGCAACGCGTATGCGCAGCGAGGGCGCGGCCATCGGTGGCGAAGGAAATGGTGGCGTCATTCTCACTGAAATGCATCTTGGACGTGACGCACCAGTTGGAGTTGCGCTGATACTGCAACTCCTGCATCAGGAGAATCGTTCACTGTCGGCCATCGTGGACAGCTATCCGCGCTATGCGATCGTCAAGGACAAGCTTGCCCGTCCGGACGCGCCGCTGGATAGTGTGTACGCGAGTCTGCGCAGCGCATTCCCAGATGCTGACGTCGATACTCAGGATGGAATGCGGCTGTCGTGGAGCGATCGCTGGGTGCACGTTCGACCATCGGGCACCGAGCCTATCGTCCGTGTAATCGCAGAGGCGCCGACAGTTGAGAGAGCAAGAGCTCTGATCACAGCTGGACGGGAAGCTGTCGAGAGGCTGACAGCCGGGTAGTGTCGGTGGGAAACAGGAATTTTTTGGTAGCGTTTCCCTCTCTGCGGCGTATAATTAAAGGGTGGCATCGCGACACCGGCACACGCCATGCACCAAGTCAGGGCAGTTGACGCAGTTGCATTTACCCAAGAGGTAACCATGCGCAAGACAGCATTATTCGCCTGTCTGTCCCTGTTGGCTACGGCGCTTGCAGCGCAAACCAGCACGACTGACAAATTCGCGAATCAGTCTGATCACGGCCTCAAGATCGTGCTTTTGCCGCCGTCCCCGGAGACGCATCAACCGCTCCGATACCGATTGAGCGAGCCTGCGTACGTAGCGGCATTCATGGTGTACCCGGGTTCTGGTGTGCGGCAACTCTATCCGCTTGTAGATACTCCAGAGCGGCTTCAGCCCAAGGGCTACAACGTCAACCAGTTGCTTGGCATATCGTTCGATGACGATGCGTACCGCGTTGTGCTCCTTCCCCACTTTGGCGGCCCTTCGTATCTGTATGTGATTGCATCGCGTCACCCACTGGACGTCGCTCGCTTCGTGCACCGTCCGATGCGCCTTGCGTCCACGATTGGTGATGCGAGCGCGCGTTCCTTTGATAACGACGTCGCGTTCGATGCTCTTGTGAATAACGCGATTTCGCTGGGTGATGATCAATCATGGGATGCCGACGTGTACATGATCTGGCCACAGGACGCTGCGGACAGACAGCGCAGAACTGCGGTTCAGTACAGGATCATCGTGTGTAGCAATGGCGACGCCAGGGCTGTGCCGTACAACTATCCGTTCAATGGCTGCGCGGGAGATTTGCGTGTGCGGGCGGAAAATCTCGCATCGAATCCTGTTGTTCAGAAAACCGCGTCGGCAGCGGTTGTAGCGCCCGTTGGTTCCGGTGGCACAACAAGCAACGCAAGCAATTTCGCTGCGCCAACTGTACTGCCCACGATTATTGGTAAGCGTGTGGCCGAGGCGGACCGCGGTAGTTTGGCACCCCGAGACGGTGGGTCAAATCGTGTGATGTACACTGCCGCGAACGGCGATCAGGCTATCCCGGTTTCGTCTGTAAAGGTGGCACCGGGCGTCCAGCTTGAAACGATGGATGGTGGATATGTCCACAGGGGACCGTCGGATCGCGGCGATATGGACGGCCGCGCAAATGCCAGGAGGCAGGAATCGGGTCGCGCGGATATGAACCGCCGCGCAAGCGACAGGGAGCACGCGATGGGACAGCAGGGTCAGGGTCAGATGCTTGGTGGCTCCCCTCAGCTTGCACCGAACCCCAGGCTGTCCCCAAACCCGTCGCTGTCCCCAAACCCGTCGCTGTCACCGGCGCCTCGAAATGAGGCTCAGCAGAGGGCGGTAAGGGAATCCATGCGCGTACCGCCCCAGCCGACACAGTCGACACAGTCGACACAGTCGACACCGCCAGAGGCACCCCGGACGGTCATCAAGCCGTAGGTCGCGATGTGAAGTCATTAGTTGGTCGATCCGCTCACGCGGGCGGGAAGCCGGTCTCGTACCGGTTTTCCGCCCGTTCGCGTTTCGGCATAGCCCGGCATGCTCCCCGCTTCTAGATTGGGTGCCATGAGGCTGAGTGTCCGTTCGATCAGGAACTTCCCAAACCACAGACTTATTGCATGTGTGGAATAGTCGGCTACATCGGTGACAAAGGCGCGAGCGCGCTCCTCGTTGAGGGGCTCAGGCGCCTCGAATACAGGGGTTATGACTCAGCTGGTGTCGCCGTCATGAACGGTAACGGAGTCGAGATCCGGAAGGCTGCAGGGAAGATTTCCAAGCTCGAAGCGGTTCTGAGCGCGATGCCGATTTCGGGTAACGTGGGAATAGCTCATACCAGATGGGCCACGCACGGCGCACCCACCGAATGCAACGCCCATCCACACGTGTCAATGGACGGGACCGTGGCGGTCGTCCATAACGGGATCATTGAGAATTTTTCGCCTCTTCGCAGCAAGTTGCAGGCGCTGGGTTACAAGTTCGTTTCGGAGACAGATACTGAAGTGCTCGCGCACCTGATACAGGCGGCGTACGAGGATTCGCTCGAACAGGCAGTGATGGATGCGCTGTCACAGGTCGAGGGGACGTACGGAATAGCGGTTATTTCGAGTCGCGATCCCAACAAGCTGATTGCGGCTCGTAAGGGAAGCCCGCTGTTGATCGGACTCGGCGAAGGCGAGTACTACGTTGCGAGTGATGTGTCGGCCATCCTGGCACATACTCGCCAGGTGGTCTATCTGGACGATGGTGATATTGCTGTGCTGGATCGCAACGGCTACCGCATTCTCGACAACGATGCCCGCGAAATGTTGCGCAGTGTGAGCAAGGTCGATTGGGATCTCGGACAGATCGAGCGCGGTGGTTATGCGCACTTCATGCTCAAGGAGATTTTCGAGCAGCCGCAGACGATCGAGAATACGATGCGCGGTCGCCTTCTGGACGACACTGGAACGGCAAAGCTTGGCGGCCTCAATCTTACGGATGAGGAATTACTTCGTTTCGATAACATCGTACTGACGGCGTGTGGCACGAGCTGGCATTCCGCGCTGATCGGCGGGATGATGCTCGAAGATCTTGCGCGAATTCCGACAAAAGTCGAGTACGCGTCGGAATTTCGCTACAGGAATCCGGTTGTAACTGACCGCACGTTATGCATCGTCATTTCGCAGTCTGGTGAAACTGCCGATACCCTGGCGGCAATGCGGGAAGCGAAGCATCGCGGCGCGCGCACGATGGGAATCGTGAACGTGGTTGGTTCAACGATTGCGCGTGAGTCAGACGGCGGGTCATATATCCACGCGGGTCCGGAGATCGGTGTAGCATCGACCAAGGCCTTCTCGAGTCAGGTGACAGCGCTCCTCCTGTTCACGCTCAAGCTCGCGAGGCTTCGTGCGTTGTCGCCCGTGCGCGGCCGCGAGATAGTTGAGGCGCTGCACGCGCTGCCAGCGCAGGTGCAGAACATACTAGATCGCGCGGACGAGATCGAAGCGCTCGCAGAGGAATTCAAGCGCGCATCGAACTTCCTTTATCTGGGCCGCGGTTACAATTTTCCGACGGCGCTCGAGGGTGCGCTCAAGCTGAAGGAAATCAGCTACATCCACGCAGAGGGTTATCCTGCGGCGGAGATGAAGCATGGGCCGATCGCACTCATCGATGAGATGATGCCGGTTGTGTTCATCGCGCCACACGATTCTGTCTTTGAGAAAGTCGTATCGAACGTGCAGGAAGTGAAGGCGCGAAAGGGGAAAGTAATCGCGATCACGAGCCGACCCGAGCCAGCGCTTGAAGGACTGATCGACTACGAATTCAGAATTCCGGAAACGCTCGATCTGGTGACGCCGATCCTGGCGTCGGTACCGTTACAGTTGCTCGCGTACTTCATCGCGGTGAAGCGTGGGTCCAACGTCGATCAGCCGCGAAATCTGGCCAAGTCGGTAACAGTCGAGTAGTTGGACACGACACAAACCTGGTAGATCAGGCAATCGTGATTCACCTGGATATCGATTGCCTGATTTATCGCATCACCGCATACCAGACGACGTAGATCCACGACAGGAAGCCATGGATTATCGCCCAGATGATCGAGTGGTGCACGCTCCACGAAATCGCGATCGCGAGAGCTGATCCAAAACTGATTCCGGCCTTTGCGGCCTCATAGCGTCGATGCACGTATCGGTGCCCCTGTGGCTCGTAGTCGTGGATATCGCCAGAGTAACTCATCGTTCCGGCGAGTAGCTGGCGGCCCGACTTGACTCTGCCAGAAGCCGAGCGCTGAAGCGCTGGCCTTCCGCGATCCGCTCGACTTCTACAGCGATTGCGTCAACAGATTGCTGAAGTTGTAGAAATCGCTCGTCCATATTGTCCGTTTTCAACTGCTGCGGTTGCTTCTGGCCGCGCAAGTCGCGGCGGGTGCGTGTCCAGATAACGGTGAGCCCCCACAAAGTGGCGAGGCAAACCACCATTACACCGGCAAAATTGAATACGTCGCGATCCATCATTGATCTCCGTTGGCGGCGGAACAGGCCGCGTATCATCGCTAATCAAGCGATGATACGCGGCTGCGCCAGGAAGTCAACGCTGGCCAGATCCGTCGTCGCCTTCCTCTTCTTCCTCTGACCGAGAGTGGGACACCATTGTTCCCGTATGGGTTGCAACTATTCGCAGATCCTCCGCGGACAGGCCGGCTGAACAGGCGGGAACAGGTAGAGCTGTCGCCGTTGAACGAATGTTCGCGCGGTTATTGCGCGTGAGCACCGCGTTGAGCTTGGCCAGATCCTTTTCGTTCACTGTCTTCCAGCTGGCGACAACGCTCTTCAACTGGGCGCAGTTTTCCGCGTAGCCACGGAGCGTTGCACTGGTCGGAGCCATGTCTCCATTGTCGAGTGCTGTGAGTTCGCTTCCCATGGTACCGTTCACACGTTCGAAAGTTGGCGGCGGAGGTGGGCCCCCGCGAAAGAAGCCGCGTCTGCCACCGGCCGCAGCGCCGCCTACGGCGTCAAGCCTGGCGTCAAGCGCCTTTGCCGCGGCAACTACTTCAGCAGGCTGGCTGGATGCCGTGAGCGCTGCTACAGCGGGCCGCATGGCCGCCACCTGATTGTAGCCATCCCACGATTCCTTCGAACCCGCGTAAATCTTGATAAGCAGATTGTGCTGGGCCCGCAGGTCGGCGAGCGTCGCTGGTGAGCGCGGGTCATTTTTCACGGTCGCGGTCTGCGTGTAGCTCCTGCCATCGACGGTCAGCTTGATCGTGTAAACGCCGGGGAGCGCCAACGGTCCTTCGGGCGAAGCCGGCGTCAGGCCCGGATTTGCATTGATCTCGAAGCTGTGTGTCAAAGCCGGCGGTGCATCGTAGCGCATGTCCCAGGTCGTTCGATTCATCCCTGTTTCAGCCGGGAGAGCGAAGGGAGGCGCGAGCCAGAAATTCGGTTCCGGCGGATCGGCTGTCTCCTTGACCGGTGGCTGAGCAACACTGGACATGTGCCGCACCAGGGCGCCCGATGCGTCCAGCACATCGATGCTGATCGGTGTCGAAGGAACGGACGCAAGCGAATAGTAGATGATCACGCCATCTGGCGGATTGAGTGCGTATGCTACTTCTGGCGGGAACGGTGTGTCAGCATTCACGTTCCGTCGATAGCGAATTGTTTCATCCGGCTTGAACAGGTGCGCTGGCTGGCTCGCCAGAGCTGGCGTAAGCTGGCGCAACACCGCGTAGTCGTCGAGGATCCAGATCCCGCGGCCGTAGGTGCCAATGATGAGATCGTTACCGTGAAATGTTATGTCGCGGTATGACGTATTCGGAAGATTCAACATCAGCGACTGCCAGTTGTCGCCGTCGTCGAATGAGACGTACACCGAGCTCTCGGTTCCCGCAAAGAGCAATCCCTTGCGCTCCGGGTCGCTGCGAACAACGCGGGCGAAACTTCCGCTCGGCTGATCTGTCTGAAGACCGTTGACGATTTTCGTCCACGTCTTGCCGTAGTCGTGAGTGCGGTAGAGGAACGGCGTGTAGTCGCCAATCGTGTGATAGTCGACGGCGACGTACGCCGTCGCCGGATCCTGATGCGACGCGTCGACGGATGAAATGTCTGCGCGAGCACGGTTCGGAAGATCCGGAATCGAAGCGTCCTCCCACGTTGCGCCGTTATCTCTGGTGATCTTGATAAGCCCGTTATTGGTGCCGACCCAGATGATCCCGGCCGAAACACTCGACGCTGACATGGATTCGATGGCACTGCGGTTCGGAGGCGTGGCACGTGTTGTGTCTTTCGTGTCGGGCCGGGGCTTCCGTGCAGGCTGCGGGCTCTCGCCTTTAGGGTACGTGAGATCGGGGCTGATTTTTTTCCATGTCACGCCGCCGTTCGTGGAGGCGGCGACAAACTGGAATGCAGCCAGCAACTCATGTTTGTTCACGGGCGAGAACATGACTGGCTGCGAGCTCGTGGTACGCACTTGCTCGCCAGGATCGGCAGATGGGCTAACGTTGATCCACTGCTCGCTCGGATACGTGATCTTTACAATTCCGGAACCGCTCGCGTATACGATCTTCGGGTTGAGCGGATCTGGTACGATGGTACCCCATTCCCAACCAGGCACTGGACTCCAGTCGAGCGGTGTTATCTCTCCCAGATTGCCACGACTCCGCGTTCTGATGGCACCTGCGTCCTGTTGAGTTGCGTAGACCCAGTACGGTGCAGAGTTGTCGGTCGACAGATGGTAAACCTGTTCTGTTGACTGGTTGTACCACGGGCTCCATGTCTTTCCCCCATCGAGCGAGACTGTTGCACCCTGATCCTCGCCGAAGAACAAGCGTTGACCATTGGTTGGGTCAATCCACATCTGCTGCGGATCATCGCCGCCTGGTGCACCCTTGAATCCGGTGAAAGTGTTGCCGCCGTCGGTCGAGACGTAGCTGGACGTGCTCACGGTGTAAACGATGTCGGGGTTCTGCGAATTGACATACACACCGCAGTTATATCCGCCCTGTCCATTCGCGATGCGATGATCCGACGCATCCATCTGACGCCACGTGGTACCACCGTCGTCCGAGCGATACAATCCGGAGTTCTGGATCAGATACATCCGCTGCGCGTTGGTATTCTGTGCGATCGCGACGGAAGTACGGCCGGAGAGCGGCGGCAATCCACCGCCAGATAGCTTTGTCCAGGTGAGTCCCTCGTCGGTGGACTTGTACAGTGCGGTGCCGTCGGTTGGGCGAGGCGTGCTCGCGCTCGGTACCCCGGGGGCGACGTAATGGCGAACAGTTGTTGCCAGGATGACATTCGGCCGGTCGTACGCGCGAGCGAGCTTCTGAATCCCCGTTTCGTCGTCGACGTAGAGCGTCTTTGTCCAGGTCTTGCCGCCGTCAGTGCTGCGGTACACACCACGCACGTCAGTCTTTGCGTGCACGTTGCCCTGTGCGGCGATCATCACGATGTCCGGATTTGTCGGATCAACGATTATTGATGGGATTTGCTTTGTGGCGTCAAGGCCGAGGTGAGTCCACGTTCGTCCGGCGTCGGCGGACTTGTAGACACCGTTGCCCTCATTGATACCGCCGCCGGTAATCATGTCGCCCATGCCGACGTAGATGACGTTGGTATCCGACGGCGCCACTTCAATCGAACCTACCGACGAAGCTTCCTTGATGGCGTCGAAGATCGGATACCAGGTCTGACCGGCGTTGGACGTTCTCCAAACGCCGCCTAGTGGAAGACCGGCGTAGAAGACGCCGGGTTCGCCGATGGCGCCACTGACTGCGGCAACTCGCCCCCCGCGAAAAGGGCCGATATTTCGCCACACCAAGCCCGCAAAGAGGTCCGGGTTGACCAGCGGCGGTGAAGTTTGCACCGGGTGTCGCGGCGGGACAGCCGCGATGGTCAGTATGGCGGTCAGGAGCACTGCGGCTCCTGATAATGCCGCAGTAGCAGCCCGGCTCTTCTTCATGATGTTTGTGCCTCGTAGTGGGAATTGGCTTCCGACACAAAGATTACGTCTCCGTCAGGCGATTTGTGAGTGCCGCGCGACGACACATCCGGGGCTCGGCGCAATCTTAATGGTTTCTTCCGTTCAAGACGTCCGTTTAGATGTTCATGGTGTCGCGTTGCAGTTGCGTAAAACAGGAAAGCCGCGTTCGATGTGAACGCGGCTTTCCTGTTTTAGCTGAGAGCGGGTGGGTTCCCTCGCTAAGCTGCCGCTTTGAGCTCCGAGGTGCAGTTCGGGCAGCGCGTGGCGGCCAGCGGAATGTCCATCGTGCAATACGGGCAGGGCTTGGTGGTTGGCGCGGAAGCTGGCTTCTTGTACACCTTGCTCGCCGACCGAACGACGATGAACACCGCCAGTGCTACGATGAGAAAGGTGATGACGTTATTCACGAACATGCCGTAATTGAGTGTCACGGCACCAGCTGCCTTGGCATCCACGAGGGACGCGTACGGTGGGGCGGACTTGATGCCGTCTTTCAGCAGGACGTAGAGGTTCGAGAAGTCCACATGTCCGAGCGCGAGCCCGATGGGTGGCATGATGACATCATCTACGAGCGACTTTACCACGACGCCGAAGGCCGCGCCAATCACGACGGCAACCGCAAGGTCGAGCACGTTGCCACGCATGATGAACGCTTTGAAGTCTTTCCACATACACCGAACTCCAACGTAAAAGTGGACCAGCTAGGATCGCCATCGCCATCGCCAAAATAGCGCCACGAGCGGTGCCTGACCTTCCTCCAACTACATAACGGTGATGGTCTTGGTCATGCCGTGCATGAAGTGCGGTTTACCATCCTTCGCGTCAGGAACGAAGCAGATGAGAGCGTAGTTGCCTGGCGTGATATCAGCGGTGAAGTAGGTCGGGCCACCGGTGAAGGGGGTGATGCCGCCGACAGCGGAGGCGGGTGGTGGTCCGGCTGGCTTCGCCATAAAGGCCAGAAACTGCTCGGCGGTTTTGCCGGGTGCCAGCTTAATCATTGCGACTTCGTGTGGCTGGTCGGCGGTGTTCTTCACCTCAAACACGTGAGGGCCCGCGGTTAGTGGAGCGGAGAGGGCAAAGGCGTAGTTGGTGAGAGTAATTGTCTCATCGGGCGTTGGCGCCGCCGCCGGTGGACCAGCCGTCGCCGCGGTCACGGTAACAGGCATCAGCATACCCTTCGCGAAATGGGGCACCCCACCCGGGAAATCGACGAGGCAGATCATCACGTAGTTGCCGGGAATCAGGTCGATCGTAGCCGAACTGGTCTTGCCGGGATCGACGGCATTGGGGCCTCCCGTGAAGACCGCCCATGCAGGCGGCGACGCCGGAAGCGCGAACGCCTTTTCGAGATCGGTGATTGTTTTGCCACTGTCCAACCTGATCATCTCAACGTGATGAAGACCGGGCCCATCGTTGATCATGTTGATGGTGGTCAACCCCGCTGGGATCTGAGTCGGGGTCGCAAAGGAGAAATCCTTGGCGTGCACCGTGATGACGTTTGGCGCTACGGGCGCGGCGGCTGTGCTCGCCGAAGCGGATTGAGCAGTGGAGTCGGTTTTGGCGACTGATGAGGCTTTCGCGCCGGTGCAGGCGCCGAGACACAGGGTGATCGCTCCAATCAGGAGCACTTGATTGCGCATTTTATCCCTCGAGTTTGGGAACCTGAGGCGAAGATAAAGGCACACCGGAGACTGTCAAGCGTCAGCCCCCAGTCGTCCGCAGCAGCATGGCGCCGGGTCAGGTTTGGGTAGTCAACGATGGCTGGAGAGGCGGTTGCATGTGCGGTTGGGCGCCCAAACTGCCGGGCCGCCGCTCTCCGACTTGCTGACGCCACATTGCGTAGTAGAGTCCCTTCTGTTCGAGCAGATCAGCGTGACGGCCGGATTCAACGATCTGTCCGTGCTCGAGCACAAATATGGTATCAGCGTGCATGATGGTCGAGAGTCTATGCGCGATCAGGATCGTGATAGCTTCGCGCCGAGTCGCGACGTCCCGAATTGTGCGACTCACTTCCTCTTCGGTAATCGAGTCGAGGGCAGACGTCGCCTCGTCGAAGATGAGTAACGAGGGACGTCGTAGAAGTGCTCGGGCGATCGCGAGCCGCTGGCGCTCTCCGCCAGAAACTTTTACGCCGCCTTCGCCGATCATCGTATCCAGCCCATGGTCGGCGCGTGTGAGGAGCGTATCTGCTGCGGCCTCGTGCAACACGCGCAGGCAGTCGGCATCGGACGCATCGGGGCTCACAAACCGGAGGTTCTCGGCGATGGTGCCGGAGAACAATTGCGCATCCTGGGCAACGAGCCCGATGCGTGTTCGTAGCGTGTCGAGCTCCACTTCGGTGCCGGAGGTCCCGTTGTACAGGATCTCTCCGCTCATTGGGTGATACAGTCCGAGCAGAAGCTTTACGAGAGTGGATTTTCCAGCGCCGGATGGCCCGACGAAAGCGATTGTCTGCCCGCGTTCTGTTACGAACGAGACGTCAGTGAGTGCCGGCGACGATGCCGACCTGTGCTGAAATGTCACGTTGTTGAAAGCCAGCTTCATGAGTGGTCCGATTTCTACAGGATGCTCGGGGCGCGGGTCTGGCGGTATCGCAAACACGGTCTCGAGATTCGCCATCGACGCTTCGGTCTCCCGATAGGTGTTGATGACGTTTCCCAACTCCTGCAGCGGGCCGAAAATGAAGAATGAGTAGATGAGCAGCGCAAAGAACTGACCGACGGTAATCTGTTGGGCGAAGATGAGATAGAGCATCAGAAACAGGATTGACGTGCGCAGCAGGTTCACGCACGTTCCCTGAATGAAGCTGAGGCTTCTGAGGTAGCGCACCTTCTTGAGCTCGAGCTTGAGGATCTTCTCGGTCGTCGAGTTGAGCCTGTTGACTTCCTGCTCTGTCAGTCCGAGGCTCTTGACGAGTTCTATGTTGCGAAGTGACTCCGTGGTCGCGCCCGCGAGTGCGGTTGTCTCGGCGACGATGACCTGCTGAACGCGCTTGATCCGGCGACTTAGCACAGCGCTGAGTATTGCGAGGAGCGGTACCGTGAGCAGGAACGCAGGCGCAATTGACCAGTGAACCTTGTACGCGTAGATCATCACGAAGAGAACACCGACAATCGTCGTGAACAGGACGTTCACTCCAGCGGTAATGAAACGCTGTGCGTCGAGTCGTGCCTGCTGGATTTTGCCGAGTGTTTCTCCGCTCCGCTGATCTTCGAACAGCGAGTATGGCAGCTCAAGAGAATAACGAATGCCGTCGGAGTACAGGTCGGCACCTACCCGCTGCGTCACAACGTTGACATAATAGTCCTGGAAGGCCTTCGCTACTCGCGAGACGAACGCAACTCCGACAGCGGCGCCGAGCAGGAGGCTCACCCCGCGAACGAACTGCATCGTGGTATACTGGCGGAACTTGGTCGCGTAGTTGTCGATTACGTACCGGAAGATGAGCGGGTCGAGCAGGGAGAAGATCTGGTTGATCGCTGCCAGAAGGAGGGCCAGCAGGACCAGTCTCCAGTAGCGCTGCAGGTATCCGCGGAGGAGCTTCATGGGTGCCTTGGGGAGTTCGGATGCATCGAACCTAAATGTAGGCCGGGGTTTGGATCGGATGAATGGGGCTGTAAAGTTCGGCGCCGGGAAGCGAGATTCCTGAATGCGAGTCGTGCTCCAGCGGGTAAATCGAGCCTCGGTCGAAGTTGGTGGGATTGTGGTCGGCGAAATTGCCGAAGGCCTGCTTGCGTTCGTGGCCTTCGCACCGGACGATGCCGATCAGATCGACTGGATGGCTGAGAAGTTGTTGGGCCTGCGAATATTCGCAGACGAGTCCGGGAAAATGAACCGGTCGGTCGGCGAGGTTTCCGGATCTTTGCTCGTCGTGTCTCAGTTCACGCTCTATGGTGATACGCGAAGAGGCCGACGTCCCTCGTTCATTGACGCCGCTCCGCCGGACGTAGCGTTTACGCTGTATGAGACATTTGTTGCGAGGTTGCGTCAGTCCGGGGCGACTGTCGCGACAGGGGAATTTGGCGCCGACATGAATGTCGAACTTGTGAATGATGGGCCTGTGACGCTCATCATCGATTCCCTACCACGCGCGCCTCGATAGGCGGCCGCGGGGCGAGTCGGCGGCGCCTGTCCGACATGCCATGGCCAGTGCAGGAGTGGACGTTGGGCGCCAGACGCAGTAGTCTCTCACCATGAAAACTTTCCCGGATTCCCCGTTCAGCCGCTGGCCACTCGCGGCGGGACTGGTTCTCGCAGGTTCCACAATATTCCTTGCGCAACCATCGCTAGCTCAGCAGCCGGTACTTACGCCAAACGTCCAGCAATACGTAAGTGTTGCTGCTCCAATCGTGGCGCTGACTCACGTCCGTGTGATAGACGGAACCGGCGCTGCACCGCGCGAAGACCAAACGCTGATCCTGCGTGACGGCAATATCACAGAGTATGGAGCAGCGGCATCGGTGCAGGTACCGAGTGACGCAAAGGTGCTTGATCTGACAGGAAAGACAGTCATTCCCGGGTTGGTGATGATGCACGAGCATCTGTTCTACCCGACCGCCCCGGACCATTACGCAAATCTGGCGGAAAGTTTCACACGGTTGTATCTCGCCGGCGGCGTGACTTCGATGCGTACCGCCGGAAACGTGAGTGGTTACGGTGAGCTCAACATTGCAAAGGCGATAAAGCAAGGGAAAAAGCCGGGTCCGTGGATCGATGCGACTGCGCCTTATCTGCAGGGTCCCGGATTGGGAATTACGCAGATGTACGAATTAAAGGACGCCGCGGATGCGAAGCGGATGGTCAATTTCTGGGCAGATGCGGGTGCGACGTCGTTCAAGGCGTACATGAACATCACGCGCGCTGAGCTTGCGGCCGCGACGCAGGAAGTCCACAAGCGGGGCTTCAAGATCACGGGCCATCTGTGCTCCGTCACGTATCGTGAAGCAGCAGCTGCCGGGATCGACAATCTCGAGCACGGCTTTTTCGTTTCGACTGATTTCGTCGCCGACAAGAAGCCCGATGTCTGCCCCGGACAGGGCGTCGGCATGGCGGCTCTGGCGAAGGTCGATCCGAACGGTGCTGCATTCAAGAACCTCGTAGCCGATCTCATCGCGCATCATGTCGCGGTAACGTCAACACTTACCGTGTTCGAGACGTTTACCCCTGGGCAACCAATGCCACCGGGGCTCGATGTGCTGGATCCGATTCTCAAGGCGCAGTTCGAAAAACGCTATGCGGCGACGCAGGGCAATACCCGCTCGATGTATCCGGCGCTATTCGCGAAGGATCGTGCGATGGAACTGCAATTCTCTCGTGCCGGGGGCCTCCTCCTTGCCGGTACTGATCCGACGGGCGGCGGTGGCGTGATTCCGGGATACTCCAATCAACGTCAGGTGGAGTTGCTCGTTGGGAGCGGCTTCACACCGGAGGAGGCGATTAAGATCTGCACTCTGAATGGTGCAACTTATATGGGTCGAGCGAACAGGGTGGGGTCGATTGCCAAGGGGAAGCAGGCCGATCTGGTCGTGATTGACGGGAATCCCGCAACAAACATTGCTGACATTCGCAAAGTGGAACTCGTTTTCAAGCAGGGCGTTGGTTACGATCCTGCCAAGCTGATCGCGTCCGTCAAGGGCGAGGTTGGTCTCTTCTAGGATGCCAGTACCGCGCATAGTACTCGCGTCTGCGTCTCCGCGCCGACGCGAGCTGCTCGAATTGATTGGCATACGGTACACTGCTGTTCCCGCAGACATCGATGAATCGATAATCGGCGCCGAGAAGGGGGCGGCCCTCGCGGAGAGGTTGGCCAGAGAGAAAGCCGCTGTGGTTGCTCAACGATATCCCGATGCGTTCATCATCGCTGCTGATACCGTCGTGGATCTCAATGGTAGCCTCATGGCCAAGCCAGGCACGGAAGCTGAGGCGTTCGAGATGCTACGTGCGCTGAGCGGGAAGACGCATATCGTCTTTACCGGTATCGCGTGTGCCTTCAATGGAAAGATTATATCGGCGATAGACGAAGTTTCCGTGACGTTCAGGAATCTGTCCGATGCGGAGCTGCATGCCTATATCGCGACCGGTGAGCCGATGGACAAGGCCGGCGCGTACGGAATTCAGGGCTATGGCGCAACGATAGTTCAGCGTATCGACGGCGACTACTTTGCGGTTATGGGACTGTCGCTGGTTCGATTGGTCAACATCATGAAGCAGCTAGGCGTCGAATACCGTTTTCAGGATGGCGCTCAAACGGTCTGATCGCTCTTCAGTAACCGACCGGCATAGTGCTCGCGCCAGATCTGAACTCTGTTGAGCACGTCATCCACCGTAATGCGCGGCATGCGCCCTGGACGGTTCTCCATTGTGGCCACGTACTCCTCGCCCGGATTCGCATAAGCATCGATCATCAGATCGTGGAACCGTTTGTATGGTCCGGTCCGCTTGGGATTGGTGTATCCCAGCAGCGATATCGCCGGCCGATTAAGCGCGACCGACATGTGGAGAGGCCCCGTATCGGGAGCCAGCACAAGCGTCGATGCGTCCAGTATGCTGATCAACTTGCGAAGGCCGCTGCCGAGTTCGGATTGGATCGGAGCTGAGGAGCGTTCTCTGATGATCCGCTCAGCGTCGAGTTCGCGCGCAGAGCGACCGCCGACGAGTACGGGTTGCAGGCCGAAGTCGGAATACAGAGAGTCGCACACTGCGGCCCAACGTTCCGGAAGCCAATCCTTCTCGGGTTTGCTCGTCGCGATTACCATGGCCGCGACGGGTCGCTCATGCTTTGCAATCCACTGTGTCTGCCACTCTCGCTCTGCCGCCCAGGGGCCGATGTTCCACTCGAGCGGTTCATGCGGAACTTCAAGATATTCCAGGAATTCCAGATACTGGTCCTGCACGTGCTGAATCCGATGCGGTGGGATCTTGCGATTGGTGAATAGCCAGTTGAGGTCACGCGCCCTGGCACGATCAAAACCAAGTTTGACCGATGCATGCGTGAGCGCAGTTACGATACCAGCCTTGAAGTAAACCTGGAGATCGATGAGCAGATCGAACTCATGCGGCTTGAGCCTGGCTCGAACGTCGGTAAATGCGCGGCTTCCGCGTGATCGGTCGAATTCGATAATCCGATCGACACATGGATGACCACGTACCATCGTGGCCGGCATCGGTTGCAGAATCCACGTTATGCTGCACGCAGGCCGATGGCGTTTCAACGCCGACACGAGCGGAAGAGCGTGAACCACATCTCCCGCGGCCGACATCAGCATCATACAAATTCGATCAAGTCGTACGTCGGCTCGACTCACGCTGGCTGCGCCGCCACGGCAAAGGCGAGGTACGACATGTCCTCATCCGATAGTGCATCTCTGCGCGGCGCGAGCCGAGCCCTCCACTGGCGCAGCGAGCGCATCAGGCGTTCGATGTTTGCACGCGCGACAAGGGGATCACCCGGTACATGAAAGTGCACGCGGTCCACATCCAGCACGTGTGCGATGTATCCGTGGTCGGCTGAGGTGATCAGCACGTTCTTCAGATTGAGGTCCGGGTGTTGCGCACCAGTCGCGGTAAGGCGCGAAAGCAACCTGGCTACAGCGTCGAGTATCGGGCGGCGTTGCTCATCGTTGCGAACGTCGCCAAAAACGGCAGAAAGATCGGCGCCGCCCTCGATGAAGCGCGTTACTACATCAGCGCGCCGAAAAAAACCGCCGGCTGGATAGGTTCCGACCGCGAGGACTTCGGGCGTCGGAACTCCGCCGAGGCGCAGCCTGAATGCGGCAGTCAGCTCGCGTGCGACCCGCGTCGGTGGCAGGAACCGGTCGTGCAGAATATGTCCGACGATGCCACCACGCATCACATGCCGCACAGCAACACGTCCGCTGAGTGGCGGGAGCGCTATCGCGTAGACCGGAGCGCGACCCTGAAATATGAGAGCATCGGCGTCTTTGGCGGCATACGAGTAGAGCGTATCATGCTCCAGAATCTCGCGCGTGATCGGAGCGAGCGCGCTGGCCACGAGCATGTTTGCGCCGTTGACGCTCACGTGTTCGTATCCGGAGATCGGAATCATGACCGAAGCCATCAGGCTAGCGGCAGCATATTGTGTTCCGGTGCCCCTTTGGCGTCCCGGACCTGCGCGATAGCGGTCAGCACGGCGCGCGCCTTGTTTTCCGTCTCACGCCACTCCATCTCGGGTACCGAATCGGCTACGATGCCTGCGCCTGCCTGCGCCGATGCAATTCCGTTCGAAATCACGCACGTACGAATTGTGATGGCGAGATCTATACGCTTGCCTCCCCACGCGATGTAGCCCACCGCACCGGCATACGCTCCTCGGCGTTCGGGTTCCAGTTCGTCGATGATCTGCATCGCGCGCACCTTCGGGGCACCGGTCATGGTGCCTGCGGGGAACGTAGCGCGTAAAACATCAGCGACTCCCACATCAGGTCGCACTCGACCATCGACCTGACTCACTATGTGCAGAACGTGCGAATATTTCTCCACGCACATGAAGTCACTGACTTCAACGGTTCCGTATTCCGCGATACGGCCGACGTCATTGCGACCGAGATCGACCAGCATGACGTGTTCGGCGCGCTCCTTCTCATCGGCAAGGAGCTCTGTCTTCATCTGCTCGTCCGCTTCGGGCGTCTTGCCGCGCGGCCTGGTGCCAGCGATCGGACGCACGGTCACCTTCCCGTCGGCAAGCCGGACTAGTAGTTCCGGTGAGCTACCGACCAACTCGGTTCCGTCCAGATCGAGATGATACATGTACGGCGACGGATTGAGTGCGCGAAGTGCGCGGTACAGATCCGAGCTGTCGAAGTCGTGCGCAACGTCGATGCGACGCGCCAGCAGGCACTGAAACACGTCGCCTGCGCGAATGTATTCCTTGATCCGGTTTACATCCTCGATGAACTTGTCGTGCTCGTAGCTGGATACTCCTACGCTTTCTCTCGTCGGCGGGCCGAGCGGCAGTGGTTCCAGAGGTGACGCCTCCAGAAGACGGGCGGCGATCGAATCAAGTTCAGCGCAAGCCTCGTCGTACAGCGCGCGAAGTGTGCGCACGTCCGCGCTGCGCGGCACCGGGACGGATACAATGATTCGGCCCTGCGAGCGGAAATTGTCGAGGACTACGAGTCCGCGCGTGAAGACGAAGAGTGCATCGGGAATTCCGAGGTTTCTTACCGGTGCGTGTGGAAGCGATTCGATTGCGCGCACGACGTCGTAGCCGAGGTAGCCGACGGCGCCTCCCCAGAAGGAACCGAGCTCCGGAACCGACGCTGGCGTGTACTGCGTGACTAGCCGCTCAAGGTCGGCCAGGGGATCCTTGACCTGGCGCTCAGCGTGCCAGCCGCCGGACGGCGACCAGTCGGAAACCACCCCGTCGGTAAGCGACCAGGCGGCGCGTGGTGCCGCTCCCATGAAAGTGTATCGGGACCACGTTTCGCTACCAGCCGGCGCCGACTCCAGGAGGAAGCCAAATTCTCCGCGCCGCAACTTCGCGAACGCAGACACGGGCGTATCTATATCCAGCAGCACGTCCCGCCAGACTGGTACCAGGCTGGCCGACGCAGCGTACGCTTTGAAACGGTCGAAATCCATGCGTTAACTTGAGGGATGAAGCGCACCATGACAACGGGGATCTTTATTCTTCTGGCTCCCGTCGCCATTTCCGCCCAGGGTTGGAACTCGCAGCGCGCTGAAAGCCTTGCTACCCATGCCACGGAAGTTCGGGCGGCACAACTCGCGGACAGTGGTCTCAAGAGCTACAAGGCCGAGGCGCGTGGCTATCTCACGTTTCTGGCACAACTCGGCAAGGGCTTTCCCGATCCGCCTAAAATTGTCAGGGCCGACCAGATCGCCTCAGATATCTACTGGAAGGCGCCTTCCCTGAGCAAGCAGCTAATCAAGGGGCGGCGGGATACGCTGCTGCTCCCGACAGATATCAATTATCATCGGGACCACCTTGGAATCGTCCAGAACAACTTCCCGAGCATCATCCGAATTGGTGACGGCGACGAGGTCGAGGACGTTCCGCATCCGCTTTCCGCCTCCGGGCTCAGAGACTACGACTTTGCCATCGGGGACTCACTTCAGATTCGACTCGGCAGCCGAACGTTGGATGTGATCCAGCTGCGGTTCCGTCCCAAGGACCAGAATGCGGCGCGGGCCATCGGCTCCGTTTACGTGGATAGGGAGAGCGGGGCGGTGGTGCGGATGGCAATCGGATTCACGAGGGCGGCGCTCAGGGACAAGGATCTGGAGGATCTCTCGGTCGTACTCGAGAGTGGTCTGATCGACGGACGCTACTGGCTGCCTCGGCGCCAGGAGGTCGAGATCCGTCGTACAGGGACGTGGCTCGACTATCCAGCGCGGGGAATCATTCGCGGACGGTGGGACATTGACGACTACCAGGTGAATGTTCCTGTTGACGCCGTGTTCGATGCCGGACCCGAAATTCAAGCCGCGCGCGGGGCGACCGTCACGCGAGACGGTCTCGTACGTACGAGGGAGTTCAGTTTCACTGGTGCGCTACTGGACTCAATTCCGCCAGACGTCAGTTCGTTTGCGAGCGGCGATGTGTCGCGACTGCATGAGGAAGTCAGTAGTCTCGTCCGCGCGAAAACTGTTGAGCGTGCACAGAACTTTGCGCTCGCAGGATCTTCGGTATCGCAGTTCGTGCACGTGAATCGTGTAGAGGGAATTGCACTTGGTGTCGGGGCGACTGTGCATCCGACGCCGCAGTTGTCGGTAAATGCCGGTACGGGTTTCGGATTTGCGGACCATGCATGGAAACCGCGTGGCTCGGCGACTTACACCATGGCGAACGGTACAAGCGTGACGGCGTCAGCTTATCGCACACTGCACGACGTATCGATTGTACCGGAACGGTCGGGTTTGACAAATAGTTTTGCGGCGCAGGAATTTGGAAGTGACTTCACGGGGCTATTCAGCGCGCGTGGCGGATCCCTGGCGCTCGGTGCACCGTCCGGCATGACGATTCGGCCGACGCTGGAGTTTGCGCTGGAGGACCAGGGCATGGTGCCGGTGAACGCAGTGCCTGCATCGGGGCGCTATGAGGCCGCGCAGCCAGCGACAGCGCTCCGTCAGGCGCGTGCGACGTTGCATCTCGACGCGCCGCGCTTCGATCTGTTTGGTATGAGCGCGAATGCAGCGCTCTCGCTCTCAGCTATCCATGATCGCGAAGACTCGGGTGCACAATTCACCTCCGAGCGAGGGAAGGGAATTGCGACGCTTGCCGCAACGCGAAACGTTGGCAGCGGGCAACTGGCGCTTTCCTTCCTCGCAGCTGGTCTCACCAACTCGCAGCAGACTCCTCCACAGGAGTTGATCGGACTCGGCGGTCCGATAACGGCGCCCGGATACGACTTCCATTCACTTGTTGGCAGTCGCGTCGCGGCTGCACACGTCGAATGGAGATTCAAGGTCCCCTTCGTCGCTGTTCCCCTCGGATCGTGGGGTCGAGCGCCCGCCACCGCAACGCTCGCTCCGTTCGTGCACACGGCGTGGGTCGACGGCAAGGGGTGGTATCCGAGCATCGGAACGGGTGCGCTCACGGTATTTGACCTGTTGCGCTTCGACGTTGCGCGGGGGACGCGAGATGGAAGGTGGAGTTTTTACTTCGATGTGAGCCGGGATTTCTGGGCGATTCTGTAGGGGGATTCGTTGGGTTGCTGGAAGATTGGTCTCCTCAAAAACCTCACGGCGCGCCACATTCTGCTCGACCTGCTCGGACTCGATGCCGCCGCGAACCCCTCCGGGCAGACGGTGGAGGCAGTAAGATTCCTGCTCATATGATAACCGCTCTCTCGGATCGCTCCCAGCGACGCTGGTTGATCGTTCTCTACGTATCGAGTGCCGTAATCGTCACGATCCAGCGCGGCGTACTTCGATTTCCGAACGATTACGCCATCTTTCGCGCGTCGTTCTGGAACCTGCTTCACGGTCGCGATCTTTACGCGCTTCACCTGGATCAAGCTCGCGACGTCTTTAAGTACAGTCCAACGTTCGCGGCCCTGATGGCACCGCTATCGCTGCTGCCGATGACCGCTGGACTGTTGATCTGGAATCTCATCGGAGCATTGTCGCTGGTATATGCAGCGGCGCGACTTCTCCCGGAACCCAAGGCGAATCTCGTGCTGTTGCTTGCATATCTGCCGATGCTGCGCAACATGCAGAGTACACAGAGCAACACTCTGATTACCGCGCTGATAATATTGAGTTTCGTTATGTTGGAACGAGGAGCGCACTGGCGGGCGGCCCTTGCCGTTGGTATTGGAGCGGCGATCAAGATCTTTCCATTAGCAGCGCTATCCTTCGCAATCCCGCATCGTCACCGCACGCGCTTCGTGGCATGGTTCACCGCAATTGCAATCATTCTGTTGGCGCTTCCACTGCTTTTTACTTCGACGGGGCGACTCGCAGCGCAATACCACTCCTGGGGAGTGCGCGAAGGACGCGACATGCAGGATTACGGCGAGAGTGTTATGGCAATGGTGCAGCTCTGGCTGGGCCGCGATTGGGCCGCGTGGCCGACGCAGCTTGCAGGAACGATTGTGCTCTTGCTGCCCCTGTGTTTCAGGCCATCGATCTGGACGCGATCGACCGAAATCCGCGTGCGCCTCCTTGCATCAGTGCTCGTCTATTGTGTGATCTTCAACCATAAGGCCGAGCCGCAATCGTACGTCATAGCGCTCACCGGCATTGCGATCTGGTACAGCATAGCGCCGCGGAGCCGCTGGCGAATGGGATTGTTGGCGGTCGTCCTGATCCTGACATCTGGACTGAGCCCCGTCCCTGACTTCATCAAGGCGCCCCTGACGCCTTTGATCCGACGTCCACTTCCGTGCTTTATCGCGTGGATCGTAATGCAGGTTGAACTGATTGCCGCGATTCATTCGTTCGCTCTGGATCGGGATCGCGACTCAGAGACGCACCGATCCACGATTCACGAGCTCGATGCTGCACTGCCGGATGCGGCTGCGCAGTCAAGGTGAGTTGAGCGCTTTCAGATCGAGTCACGCGCGAGCAGATCGGACGAACCGTCATGCGGCGCCGACTGGCCGGCCTTGGTATCTGCGAGTCCCATTGGGGCCAACGCGGGGGTTGCTGTTCGTGCAGCGCGAGTGACTTAGAGAACCCTGAGCACATCCTCAGCCGGCCCCGCATCGCCGCTTCCGAGCAGCTTCTTGATCTCCGAGAGCGACTGACCTGCCCTGGGCCACGTGAATCGGGCCGGCGCGTCATCAATGTTGAGCCACACGTATTCCGAATGCTCTGGTCCGATTCTCACGGTGCTGCCGCTGTCCACGAATGCGCAGAACACGACGGCAACCTCAATGCGTGCCGTTTTGTGCAGGTAGAAGGAGTGCACGGTGACGTTGTATAGTCGTTGCGGCGTCAGGCCGGTCTCCTCAAGGACCTCGCGTAATGCGGCATCCTGGGCGACCTCTTCCGGCTCGATCTTGCCGTGAACGGCCTCCCAGGTCCCGCCGCGGCTCGTTCCCGGGGCACGGTGCAGGGCAAGCACGCGCCATGGCTCAAGTTGGGGATCGACCAGGTAAACATCCACTACACCGACTTCAATTCGTGTCATGGGATCGACTAGTGCACGCGAAATGATGGAATTCGACCGCGTCTCCTGATCTGAATATGGCGAATTGTTGCGCGAATTGGACTCCAGATCCTGCCATTCGTCCTGTCGCTCGTAATTCACACTCTCATGGTCTTCGTCAGTATTTGCGTCAGAATCGAGAACTCGGGCAACTTCGGCAGACGTCGTCTCTCCACTAAGGACTCTGGCCACGCCGCTGGACCAGAGAGACCGCATCCCTTCAGCGCGGGCTGCCTCTGCGAGCACGACGGCTGAAGCGCCTTCGACGATGAGCCGCGTCAGGCCCGTCGTCATCGTCAGCAACTCGACGGCCGCCATGCGACCACGGAAGCCGCTGCCGGCGCATGCATCACACCCGGCACCAGCTCTAAGCCTGGCGCCATTCGGAATGCAGTTCCACAATGACGGCGGAACGGGGTCTGAAGTATCGCGCGCACATGCAGGACACATGCGCCGCAGCAATCGCTGCGCAATTACTCCCTTGAGCGCGGTACCTACTTTCGCAGGTTCCACTCCCAGGTCGGCGAGTCTCGTGATTGAGCTCGCTGCGTCGATCGTGTGAAGCGTTGCAAAGACAAGGTGTCCAGTGAGTGCGGCCTGAATAGCAACAGCGGCGGTTTCGGCGTCTCGAATCTCGCCCACGAGAATGACATCCGGATCCTGCCGCAATATGGATCGTAGCGCCGCCGCAAAAGTGAGTCCGGCCTTTTCGTTTACCTGCGACTGTACTATGCCTGCAATTCGATACTCTACCGGGTCCTCGACGGTAATGACGTTCAATCCGCGCGAGACGAGGGAGTGCAAAGCCGAATAAAGCGTCGTGGTCTTTCCGGATCCGGTGGGTCCTGTGACGAGTATGAGTCCGTCGCGTGTCTCGAGCAGCCGAATAAGTCGTGCCGCGTCGACTGAATCGAAGCCGAGTGCGTCCAGCGGCCGCACACCACCGCGCGCGTCGAGAATGCGAATCACGACCTTCTCGCCATGCGCAGCTGGCAGCGAGGAAACTCGCAGATCGATGCGCTCGCCCTCTACCATGACAAGAGCACGACCCCCCTGTGGCCGCAGTCGGTCCGCGATGTCCATCCGCGCCATTATCTTAACGCGCGACACGAGCGGCGTGCCGATGGATCGCGGCAACGTCATTGCAGTACGGAGTACACCATCGACGCGGTATCGCACGAGCACCGCATCTTCCTCTGCCTCCAGATGTATATCACTCGCGCGCGCCGAGATTCCCTCTGCGACGATATGATCCACCAGTCGGATGATCGGCCGCTCACGTGCACCATCTGCGAGTTGGGTCGCGGATAATTCCTCTCCCTCTGGTTCGAGCTGATGGATTGACACGGGGCCGACGGACGCAAGCAGGCGCTCGACCACCGAGGCCGGCCGGTAAACTTCCTCGAGCCTCTCAGCGATCCGCGCTGGAACCGCGAGCGACATTCGCACGCGCCGCCCCGCCGCGAACGCAACCGCCTGTTCGCAGTCCAGATCGTACGGATTCGCCGTTGCAACATCGATTGTGCGTGCCGAAACCGAGAGCGGGAGAATCGAATACCTGCGCGCAAGGCGTTCCGGCACCCTGGCGACCGCCTGGGGCGACGACTTCAACTCACCAGCCACCCGCATCCGGGTTCGCGATGCAACGGCGCGAAGTATTGCGTCGTCCGTCGTGAATCCACGCGACACCGCAGACAGCCAGTTGCTCGCAGAAACATCCTTGGCGAGAATTCCAAATTGGACCGGCGTCAGCAGCTCACGCAACACTGGCAGGATCCACTCATCACTCGATTGTACTGCGCGCTCCATTCAAGCCCCCGTCTTCGACCAACCTCAACGTAGGCCGGACGAGCCGAGACGGCGGAAGCCGGAAGCCTGCCACATCATCAGCCTGTTGCGGTGGCCAGTACGACTGGAGTGCGCGGCGCCCTGGTGCCGAATACCATGTCGGTGATCTCCCGCATCGAGCTGACCCCGTGATCGCGCGCGAACCACTGTCGCTTGTAGAGATATTTCTCTGGCTTCGGTATGTTGCGTCCGGTTTCCATGTACCAGTTCCACAATTCCGACGGAAGCGGCCCCCACCAACCGCGCTCGGTCCAGTCGGAGTTGTACGCGATGATGACCGGGATGGATTGGGTCCCGTTAGTCAGATGAGAGTTCATCAGGTGGAGATTCTCATCGCGAACAAAATTCCGAAGCTCGACGAGCGGATTCAACTCCGCGAGCTTGGCGAGATGCGGAACGACCCCGATCGCGTCGAGGCACCAATCCGCGTGGAGAGCGACCAGCCGGAGCGGTGTGGTTATGGCTGAGAACCGCTCGATCACGTCTGCCGGTACTGCCGCGTGTCGGGCGCCGATCGACCAGAGTTCCGGGTATTTCTGGACCGACCCTACAAAATCATCGAAGGTCACGCCCGTCGCAAAGCGCGCCGCGTCCATCATGGCTTTGCCGGTTTGATAGTTGTCAGATGGAAGACGTCGTGCGGCGCATTGGGCTTCACGCGAATACTCTTGGCCGGGATTCCGACATGAACATGGTATGGTCGGACATCCTTCGTCGCAATGGCACCGGCTCCGACCATGCCATTCTCACCGACGTGAACTCCGGCAAGCACCGTTGCGTGATATGTGATGCGTACATCGTCGTCGATCCGCGTCACCGCATCGGTTACGTCGCGCTGATCCACTATGCTGTGAGTGTGACTGTAGATGTTCGCGTAATCGCTGATGGAGACGCGATTCCCGATCACCAGGCCGCCGCGATCGTCGAGCAGAACGTGTCGATGGATGACGACGTCGTCGCCAACTTCCAGATTATAGCCGAACGAAAACTCAACATTCTGAAAAGCCTTGAAATTCTCGCCGCACCGCTTGAAGATGTGCGGTGCCAGCAGCCGGCGAAAACGAATCCCGAGATCCACATTCTGACCACCGAGCTGAGTTCGATCGAACGAATACCAAAGCCATAACAGCGGCTTGGTACGCGCGAATGCGACCGGATCGCAGTCCGCGTAGTATTCCGGCTCGAGCGTGACGTTTCGCGGGTCCAGCGAGAGCAGTGCGAGCCGCGTCGCGACGTCGAGGGAGTCATCGGCAACCGCTGTCTCCCAGGCATCCGAATACTCCGGATACAGCAGCGCAGAGAGTACCCGTCGGCAGATGTCGTTGCGATCATCGGACGAGTCAAGAGCGTCCTCGATCTCTTCGAGAAACGCGCGCTTTTGCGGTTCGATCGGCGATTCCGCAAGCTTGCGGAGAGGAAGTATGGCCATGATTCTGAAAATTAGTTCGGTTTGCCGGAACGGGCGCGGACCATTGTGCGTTCACGCTCGATTGTCTCGAGAGTCTGGTCCCAGCTCGCGTCAGTGTAGCCGGTATAAGAAATGGATAGAGGTTGATTCACCTGAACGTCGCCGTCGTAAACGTAAAGTGCGCTCTGGGTTTCACGCTGACGCAGACGGTTCTCACCAAATCCTACCGTAAGCGAAAGGATGTCGTATGGCCTGAAGTCGCGACCTCCGCTGTTCACGATCAGATCGCCGGGGGTGAAGCGCGCGTTCGGCTCCACGCCGTAGAACGATACCAGCCACACGGAGACCGGTCGACCTCCGTATCTTCGAGCAATCGCATCCAGCTGTGTGCGACTGCCCTCCTTGAGATCGTGCAGGGCCCTGTACGAGTCCGGGGTGAGCAGTCTGATCAGAGACTCGTCGATCGGGAGCGCGCGCACGAGCACGGTACCAGCATCAATGTGCAGCGATATGTCATCCTGTCGAAGCGATCCATAGCCCGGTGGAAGCATCGAGAGGCCTGCGGTGTCGGCCTGTGGAACGCTCGCGATGGGCGCGGCCGAGTTGGTGCTGCTGGCGGTGCTGCCAGGGGGGACGCACGCCGGCGTGCACACCAGGCCGAGCGTAATCGCCAGCGCGCGCATTCGGCGAGGGGACATCACGCAGCGCGCTCAGTGGCCAGCAACCCCGCTATTGCTTCTGCCAGATCGTCGCGTCCCGCTCCAGTCTGGGCGCTGAACGGAATGATGTGATCCTCATCAACCTGCAGGATGATCGCTAGGTCTCGGATACGCTTATCTACAGCGAGTCGTGAGATCTTGTCGATCTTGGTTGCGACGAACATCACCGGTACGCCGACGTCCGCAAGAAAGTCCAGCATCTGACGATCGTCATCCGTCGGGTCGTGTCTGACGTCAAGCAACTGCACCACACCGCGGAGGTCCTTGGTGCCGCGCAGATACGAGTCTATAAGAGGTCCCCAGTCCGCCGACCGTTCCTTGGAAACACGCGCATACCCATAGCCGGGCAGATCGGCGAGCAGAAAGGCGTCGTTTACCTTGAAGAAGTTGATCTCGCGCGTTCGCCCCGGCGTCTTGCTGACGCGCGCGAAGCTTCGACGCTTCAGCACCTTGTTCAGAAGCGATGACTTGCCGACGTTGGACCGGCCTGCGAAGGCTATCTCCGGGAGGTCAAGTTCGGGTCGCCAGCCTCCGATGGTTGCAAGTCCGCCTACGAACTCGAGCGACCGAATGACGAGCGGGTCGGTATTCACCGGTATCGTCGCGGGTTCAGTGCGCACTCACAGATGCCTCGGCGACGGTCTGCGCACTCTTGCGCGACCTTCTCGGCTGTCGGGCTACTATTATTTCGCCGCGCAGCGCGAGCGCGAGCACCTCGTCCATTGTCCTGACCGGATGAAAACGGATCGAGTCTCGCACTTCCTGGGGAAGCTCTTCGATCTCGCGAACATTGGCATGCGGAATGATGACGTCAACAACGTGGTTCCGGTGTGCCGCCACAGCCTTCTCTTTCAGGCCGCCGATCGGTAGCACGCGCCCGCGCAGCGTAATCTCGCCGGTCATCGCAACGTCGCCGCGCACAGGAACACCAGTCAACGCGCTTGCGACAGCTGTCGCGATCGCGATCCCGGCACTGGGTCCGTCCTTTGGCGTCGCGCCATCAGGAATGTGAATATGTATGTCGCGCGTGCGATAGAAATCGGCGGCGATGCCAAGTTCGTCAGCGCGTCCACGCACATAACTCATGGCCGCCGATGCTGATTCCTTCATCACATCGCCGAGTGTGCCCGTCAGAGAAATCTTACCGCGCCCGCGTAGCACACTCACTTCTATGTCAAGCGTTTCGCCACCCGCTGTTGTGTATGCGAGCCCACGCGCGACGCCGACCTTGTCTTCGAGCGTTGCGAGATCGGCTTCATACCGTTCGACGCCGAGCATTCCGTGCAGGTCGGCAACACTCACATGTTGGGATGCGACGACATCGCCGTCCTTTGCCTCGGCTTGGCGACGTGCGAGCTTGCGCGCGAGCTTGGCGATCTGGCGATCGAATTCACGCACGCCAGCCTCTCGCGTGTACGATCGCAGGATCGCAGGCAGGACATCGGCGTCGAGTGTGACCTCGCTCGCATCAAGTCCATTTGCCGCGAGCTGGCGCGGAACCAGATACTTCCGTGCGATTGCGAGTTTCTCCTGATCAAGATAACCAGGAACGCGGATTATCTCCATGCGATCGCGTAGCGCATCCGGAATCGTCGCCAGTGAGTTTGCTGTGGTGACGAACAGCGCCTGCGAGAGGTCGTAGTCGACTTCCAGGTAGTGGTCGTTGAATGCGACGTTCTGCTCCGGATCAAGCACCTCTAGAAGTGCAGCGGCCGGATCGCCACGATAGTCCAGGCCGAGTTTGTCGATCTCGTCGAGAAGAATCACAGGATTTACAACTTCTGCCTTCCGCATCGCCTGTATGACCCGTCCAGGCATCGATCCGATGTATGTACGGCGATGTCCCCGGATCTCCGCTTCGTCGCGGACACCGCCGAGTGACATGCGGACGAACTTTCGGCCAAGAGCGCGTGCGATCGAGCGACCGAGTGAGGTTTTTCCGACACCCGGCGGCCCGACGAGACAAAGGATTGGCCCGTCTATACGACCGACGAGTGAGAGTACTGCGATGAAATCCAGGATCCGCTCCTTCACGTCCTGCAAGCCGTAATGATCCTGATCGAGTACCTGTCGCGCGTGCGCCACATCGAGCATTTCGGTTGTGCGCTCGTCCCACGGGAGGGCGAAAATCCAGTCGAGGAAATTTCTCGATACTGTGTATTCGGGAGACGTCGGAGACATGCGACGCAGCTTTCGCAGCTCTCGCTGTACCCGCATCCGAACCGGTTCCGGGAGCGCCTTGGCCTGTAACGATGCTTCAAGTTCGCTGACATCGTCGGCATCGTCCTGCCCGAGTTCGCGATGAATCAACTTGAGTTGTTCCTGAAGATAGAACTCACGCTGTGTCTGATACATCGCGCCACGCGTATCGTCGTCGAGCTTGCGCTCGATGCGAAGTACTTCGATCTCGCCTGTCAGTAGAATCGTGATGGCGCTGAAAGCTTCTTCGAGCGTCGCAGACTCGAGGATGCGTTGCCGGATTTCGAGTGCCGCCGGCACGTGTGCAGCAATTCCGTAAACCTGTCGCTCTGGAGTCGCGGCGCTCTGAACGAGAGCGATCACCTCACCTGGAATGCGGCGCTGCAGCTCGACGTATTCTTCAAAAAGCGTGACGGAGCGCCGGGCAGCTGCATCGAGGAGTCGCGCGTCGTCACTCACCGACGCGTTCAATGGATCAGGACGAACCAGTGCACGCAGATTGGCACCGCGTCTGCCCACGAAGCGTGAGACGCGGGCGCGTTCCCGCCCTTCGAGCAATACCTTGGTGCTTCCGTTGGGGAGTCGGCTGATCTGAATTACCCGACCTATGACGCCGGTACGAAACAGATCGGCGCCGCCGGGATCTTCTTCGGAGGCGTCGCGCTGAGCCACCAGGAATATGTCCCCTGAACCTGCCGCGGCCTCCTCGAGAGATGCCAGCGACGTCTTCCGCCCGATCAGCAGCGGCATGATGACGTTCGGGAAGAAAACGACGTCCCGGAGGGCAAGAACGGGGAGCATGGTCGGCTCTGCGGCTGGCGGATTCACGCCAGGCACGGCTTTGGCCGGCCCGGAGTTGGTAGCGCGGTGGGGCTTTTTGGTCGATGCCATTAAAGGGAAAGCTATCGCGTAGCGGGGCTGAACGTGGTCAAAACGGGCCCATGGAGGCCGGTTGCAGCGGCCCCGTCAGGGTTGGGCACTGGGGCGAGGAGGATCCGGGGGGCGACGCGCCCCGGATTGATACAGAAAGGCTAGGCCTCTTTCTTACGCCGAGCCGGACTCAGTTCGAGCAGCGGTGGGGTCTTGTTCGTGATGCAGGATTCCGTCACACGAACTTCCACCACATCGTCCCGCGCGGGGATGTCGAACATGATGTCCATCAGCGCTTCCTCTAGAATCGCGCGCAGGCCGCGCGCCCCCGTTCCGCGCTTGAGGGCCTTGGTCGCGATTGCAGTGAGAGCGTTTTCCTCGAAAGTAATCTTGACATCTTCGAGTGCGAACAGGCGCTGGTACTGCTTGGTGAGAGCGTTCTTCGGTTCCTTCAGGATGCGAACGAGCGATGGCTCATCCAGAGCGTCGAGCGCGACGGTTACCGGAAGGCGACCCACGAGCTCGGGGATGAGTCCAAAGCGCAGCAGGTCATCGGGCTCAACATTCGAGAACGTGTTCTTGGCGGCAGTCTTCTTTGCATCGCTGTCGCCGAAGCCGATCTGGCGCCGGCCCATGCGCGACTCGATGATCTTCTCGAGACCGTCGAAGGCACCGCCGCAGATGAACAGGATGTCCTTTGTATTGATCTGAATGTATTCCTGCTGCGGGTGCTTTCGGCCGCCCTGTGGGGGGACCGAAGCCACAGTGCCCTCGATGATCTTGAGGAGCGCCTGCTGGACACCTTCGCCGGAAACGTCACGCGTGATGCTCGGATTCTCGGACTTGCGGGCAATCTTGTCGATCTCGTCGATATAGACGATTCCGCGCTCGCAATCATTGACGTTGAAGTCGCCGGCCTGCAGGAGGCGAACGAGGATGTTTTCGACATCCTCTCCGACATAGCCTGCTTCGGTGAGTGTCGTTGCGTCGGCGATCGTGAAGGGAACGTCGAGGATCCGCGCCAGAGTGCGCGCCAGTAGAGTCTTGCCTGTCCCAGTGGGACCAATGAGCAGGATATTGGACTTGTCCAGCTCGACGTCGTCGTCCTTTACGGACGATGCGTTGATGCGCTTGTAATGATTGTACACCGATACGGCGAGCGCCTTCTTTGCCTGCTCCTGGCCGATGACATACTGGTCGAGTACGTCCTTGATCTCCTGGGGTGAGGGGACCTGGGTAATCGCATCGGCTACTTCGCGCTCTTCATCCTCCTGGAGGATCTCGTTGCAGAGTGCGATGCACTCGTTGCAGATGTAAACCGATGGACCGGAGATGAATTTCCGGACGGAATCCTTGGACTTCCCGCAGAAGGAGCAGCGTAGGTGTTTATCGGTGGACATGTGTGTTAGGAAAGCAAATACGCGGGGAAGGCTCGGTCAACCATTCTTATGGGGTATCGGTCTTGTGAATTAATTCACAAGGCAGCCGATGCCGGAGGAACCGGCCGATCCGAGGCCGATCGACGACGGCGTCCGATGGCATCCAGACCAACAATTGCCGGACCGGGTGTACGATTGTTACATCATTCACCGGGAAGGTTCGGATCACTTCCCGGCACGAATTACCGATTTGGTACGCCTGAGCGCCAGGATAGCGACCGCGGCACCTTGCAAAACAAAACCGGATCATGCCGTGCACGAATGCGGCATGATCCGGTTGGTGTTTCGAAGTACGTCGGCTAAACCGTAACCTGCGGCTGGCTCGACACATCGATCATCTCGCCACGATGCGTGATCACGGCGTCGATCAATCCGTACTCCTTGGCCTCTTCAGCAGACAGGAAACGATCGCGGTCCGTATCCCGTTCAACACGTTCGAGCGGTTGGCCCGTGTGCTTGGCCATCAACGAGTTCAGCTTCTCGCGCAGGAATAGAATTTCCTTCGCCTGAATCTCGATGTCCGACGCAGATCCCCCGCCACCGCTCTGCGATGGTTGGTGGATCATGATCCGGGCGTGCGGAAGAGCAAACCTCTTTCCCTTGCGACCCGCCATGAGAAGAAACGCGCCCATGCTCGCTGCCATGCCCATGCACGTTGTGTTCACGGGGCTCTTGAGGTACTGCATCGTATCGTAGATCGCCATTCCGGCCGAAACGGAGCCGCCGGGAGAGTTGATGTACATGTGGATGTCGCGCTCCTGATTGTCCGACTCCAGAAACAGGAGCTGCGCGATGATGACATTTGCAACGTCGTCTGTGACCGGCGTTCCGAGGAACACGATGCGGTCCATGAGAAGACGCGAGAAAACGTCGTAGGTGCGCTCTCCGCGGGAAGAACGCTCGATCACATATGGTGCGTAAATCGACATGACTAGCCCTCGTTCACGATGTCGTTTCTTTCTGCCAACCACTTGAACACTTTGTCTTCCGTAATGGTCCGCTCCATGTCCTTCAAGCGACCACCCTTTTCGAGCGCGGCATACAGCTGGCCCGGCTCGACGCCGCGTTCTGCGGCCTGTTCGGCAATCTTGTCATCAAGGTCGCGTTCGGACGCAGCTAGCTTCTCCTGCTCCGCAAGCGCTTCAACAATAAGATCCCGCTTGATCTGCCGCTCGGCTACCTGAGCGAACTCGGTATCGAACTGCGCCCGCTGATCCACCGGCACCTGATAAGTCTCAGCGTAATTATCCACCAACTGTCCTACCCAACTGCGTGGAACGTCGAACGGATTGGCGCTTACGATCTCATCAACCAGCCGCTGGCGAACGTGCGTCTCGGACTCTCGCTCCGCGAACTTCTGCATGTCCTCGCGAACTGCAGCGCGCAATGCATCGGCCGAGTCGAAGTCACCGACCTCGCCCGCGAATGCGTCGTCAAGAGCGGGTAGAGATTTGCGTTTTACCTCATGCACAGTAGCGCGGACGGTCTTGGTCTGACCGCGCTGTTCCTCCTCAGGGAAGTCGTCCGGCCAGTGAACGGGGTGCTCGACGGTGATGCCAGGAGCCGCTTCCATGATCAATTCCTCGATCCCCGCAATCGCCTTGCCGTCGCCGAGAACCAGGGAAACGTCCTTCGGCTCTGCAAGCTTTCCGTCTGCGTCGGCAACCGACAGGCCGACGCTAACCATGTCGCCCTCGATCGGTTTGTCCTCGACAGGCGCCCACGCGGCGCGCTCGTCGCGCAGACGATCTATCTGTTCCTGGACCTGCTCGTCGGTGACTGTTGCTGGCTCGCGGCGAATGCTGAAACCGTTGGTGCGGGTCAGCTCGACCGTCGGACGGACTTCGTAGTGGAATTCGAACGTGAGCGGCGACCCCTCCTCGAACTTGAGGTCGTGGATGTGCGGTTGGGATGCGACCTGGATGTTGTCCTTCTCGACAATTTCCTTATATGCCTCGCGCACTACCGATTCAATGGTCTCGTTGCGGATTGCTTCCGCGAATTTCTTGCGGACAACGGCCGCTGGTGCCTTGCCCGGCCGAAAGCCGGGAAGCCGCGCCTGGGAAGCGTAGCGCTTGGTGGTGCGCTCTTCGGCGGCGGCTACTTCGGCGGCCGGAACGGTCACTTCTACGGCGCGCTCGACGCCGGTGGTGGTCTTGGGGTTTAGTTGGATCTCCATCCCGGCAATTTAACCAGACTACCCGCCGATCACGCGCGCGAGGAACTGAAGGGCTCGACGCCTGAAGACGTGCGTTTCACTGGACCTCGGACGGACTGCTCAGAACGGTGGAAGGGCTAAGTAATAGACGAATTTGTCAAAGGAATCCTTGACATATCCTCTGGAGTTACGTAGCATGGAGAGGGGCGAGC
>Ga0209483_1000224_pt1 | contig 52409 bp, 43 predicted proteins | sample NGEPerA_FD_184508 | JGI IMG/M metagenome (GOLD analysis project Ga0209483, IMG submission 184508) | Arctic peat soil microbial communities from the Barrow Environmental Observatory site, Barrow, Alaska, USA - NGEE PermafrostL2-A... | ecosystem: Environmental > Terrestrial > Soil > Wetlands >...
CAATTCATACTTCTTGTCCTGTACTGGATAGTAAGGTCAGTCCCAGCAAGAAAAAGGGGGGGGCCGTGAAAGTACGCATTGACCCTGAGATCTGTCAGGGTCAGGGACGATGTTTCTCGATCGCTCCGGGAATCTTCGACTTCGACGATTTGGGTAATGGCGTCGTCATCGGCGACGGAACGCTCACGAGCGACACTCTGGAACTGGCACGACTCGCCCAGTCGAACTGCCCCGAACACGCGATCTTCATCGAGGAATAGAGATGACCGACAGCCCCCTCGTCCAGGACTTCGCCACCGACTGGGACCACTCCGATCCGCGGTGGGTCGCTGATCCGTATCCCATTTGGGACGACCTTCGTCAGCGATGCCCCGTCGCACACACCGAGCGATACGGCGGCGGTTGGTTCCCCGCGACGCACGCCGGCGTCTCGGAGATCGCGAAGGACACGAAAAATTTCACGAGTCGAACCGTAGTCATTGGAAACGGTCGTCCGACGGAGCTAGACCTGCCCGCGCCCATTGGCGTGGCGCCTCCGATCACCTCGGACCCGCCATTCCACGCGATTGCTCGTCGATTAATTCTGCCGGCGTTCGCGCCCGGCCCAATCAACGCGCTCGAACCCATGATTCGTGAACTGTGTTCGAAACTGCTGGAAAATATGGGGGATGAGGACGTAGTCAATGCGGGCACGCAGTACGCGCAGTACATTCCACCGGGCGTCATTCGTGGAATGTTGGGTTTCCCGGAACAGGACATTGAGCTCTTCCTTGAGTTCGTCCACATCATCCTGGAGGGAATCGACCACCCGGAGGAAGAACGGATAATCGAGTTCGAACCGATCGAGAAGTACTTCGTGGCCCAGATGGAAGACCACATTGACAACCCTCGTGACGACCTCACGTCGTACCTGTTGAACGTGGAACTTGACGGGCAGAACTTGGCGATGGAGCACGTCTTCGGGACGATGATCCTCATCCTCGTCGCCGGCATCGACACGACGTGGTCGGCCGTCGGTTCGGCGATCTGGCATCTGGCCCACCACCCCGACGATCTGGAGCGGCTGGTCAACGAACCCGACCTCATGCCCGTCGCCATCGAGGAGTTCCTTCGCTTCTACGCCCCGGTCACGATGGCCCGGCTCGTGAAGCACGACATGGAGTACCAAGGCTGTCCCATGAAGGAAGACGACTGGATCCTGCTGGGGTTCCCGGCCGCGAACCGCGACCCGGTCGCGTTCAAGGACGCCGACAAGTTCATTATCGATCGCGCGGAGAATCGTCACGTCGCCTTCGGGTTGGGCATCCACCGATGCGCCGGATCCAACTTGGCCCGTCTTGAGATGCGCGTCGCCCTCGAGGAGTTCATCAAGCGATATCCCCGATTCGATTTGGCCGACCCCGAAGCCGTGACGTGGGCGCCGGGTCAGATTCGTGGACCGAGGAACCTGCCGATTCGAATTCTGCGCTAACGAAGGTTGGACGTGAGCGACATCGTTGACGAATCATTGGCTCATAAGGTGCCGGTCCAGGACTTCACCTCGGACTGGGACCACACGGATGCTCGGTGGGTGAACGATCCCTACCCGATCTGGGAAGACCTGCGCGAACGCTGCCCGGTCGCGCACACTGAACGCTACGGCGGCGGGTGGTTCCCGACGACCCACGAGATGGTGTCGTCAATCGCCAATGACACGGAGCACTTCACGAGTCGCATGGTGGTCGTGGTCAACAACAAGTACCCGCCCAACTTCATTCCCGCGCCCATCGGCGGCGCGCCTCCCATCACGTCGGACCCGCCCTTTCACTCAATCGCGCGTCGCGTCATCCTTCCGGCCTTCGCACCGGGACCAGTCAATGCCCTGGAGCCGCAGATTCGTGCTTTGTGCAACAAGCACCTCGACCGGATGGCCGGACGGGAGTTCGTGGACGGGGGAATGGACTACGCCCAGTTCATTCCGCCGGGCGTGATTTCCACCATGTTGGGCTTTCCGCCCGAAGACGACGAGATCTTCCGCGACATCGTCCACTTGGTACTGGACCTGATCGACTTGCCATCAGAGGTTCGCGGGCCACTGTTCGAGCCGATGAGCGACTACTTCACCAAGCAAATCGATGACCACATCGAGAATCCTCGAGATGACCTGACGAGCTATCTCTTGAACGTCGAGGTGGGTGGCAACAGGCTCGAGCGTCAGCACGTGGCCGGAACAATGGTCTTGATCCTCGTAGCGGGCATTGATACGACGTGGTCGGCCATCGGTTCGGCGATCTGGCACCTCGCTCGTCATCCCGAGGACCTCGCGCGACTCGTCAACGAGCCGGAATTGATGCCGGTGGCGGTCGAGGAGTTCTTGCGCTTCTACGCACCGGTGACGATGGCGCGATTGGTGGCCGAGGACTACGAGTTCTTTGGTTGCCCGATGAAGAAGGACGACTGGGTCCTCTTGGGATTTCCCGCGGCCAACCGCGACCCGAAGGCTTTTGCGGACGCGGACCGATTCATTATCGATCGCGCGGCGAATCGTCACGCGGCGTTCGGACTCGGTATCCATCGTTGTGTAGGTTCGAACCTCGCGCGCCTGGAGCTTCGCGTCGCGATCGAGGAGTTCATCAAGCGCTTTCCTAGATTCGAACTTGCTGAAAGCGACGCCGTCACCTGGGCGCCCGGTCAAGTGCGCGGACCGCGTCAACTCCCGCTTCGTATTCTTCCGTAGGCGAAACTACAACCCGAGGTTCGGGCTCGCCTCGTCCCACAGCCCGGCCATCCACGCCTCGATGGCGTCGACGTCGCGTGGCAGGGCCCCCGAGAGATTCCTTGATCCGGCGGCGGTGACGAGAATGTCGTCCTCGATGCGCACGCCGATGCCGCGGTACTCCTCGGGCACCGTGAGGTCATTGGCCTGGAAGTACAGGCCCGGCTCCACCGTGAGGACGTAGCCCTCTTCGAGCACGCCGTCGCGGTACATCTCGTCGCGGGCGTTGGCGCAGTCATGGACGTCGAGTCCGAGCATGTGACTCGTGCCGTGCAACGTGTAGCGCCGGTGCAGTTGGTTTTCGGGGCGCAGGGCCACTTCCGGCTCCTCTTTCAGGATGCCGAGATCAAAGAGACCCTGGGCGAGGACTTTCATGGCCGCTTCGTGCGGTGCCTTGAACGTCGCGCCGGGCTCGACGACGTCGATTCCCGCCTGTTGCGCGGCGAGCACGAGTTCGTAGATCCTTCGCTGAGCCGGGGAGTACGTACCGCTGATGGGCATCGTTCGCGTGACGTCGGCGGTGTAGAGGTTGTCGCACTCGACGCCGGCGTCGAGCAGAAGAAGATCGCCCCTGCGCACGACGCCGGTGTTCCTCGTCCAGTGCAGTACCGTCGCGTTCGAGCCGCTGGCGGCAATGGTGTCGTAGCCGGTGTCGTTGCCTTCGACGCGCGCGCGCATATGAAAGACGCCCTCAATGACGCGTTCGCCCCGTCCTTCAGCGGCGGGCAGCGCCCGAACGACGTCCTCGAAACCTTTGACAGTGAAATCGACGGCCAATTGGAGTTGCGCGATCTCGAAGTCGTCCTTGACGAGTCGATGCTCGCTGAGGGTCGTGGCCAAGACCTGGTCGTCCTTGTTCGGCTCGAGGTAGTCGTCGAGTTTCTTGTCGAATCCCCGGACGCTCACGATCTCCGTCGTCGCTAACGCGTCGAGGCCCGGCGCCAGGGCCTCGAGCGGCAAGGTGTCGATGTCGTAGTACGTCGCCGACTCATCGACGCCGCGACGAGCTCCGACCCATAACTCCCCGTAGCGGCCGTCGGTAAAGAATTCGTGGGTGCGTTGGTCGCGTCGATCCGCAATGTAGAGGGTGGAACGCGGACCGTCGGGGCCTGGCGCGATGACGAGCACGGCGTCGGGCTCGTCACATCCGGTCAAATAGAAGAAGTCGGTGCCGGCTCGGAATCGATAGTCGGTGTCATTGGCGCGCACCTTGTAGTTGCCGGTCGCCACGACGATCGTGCGCCCGGTGAACTCTTGGGCGATGCGCGCTCGTCGGGCGGCACAGAATGTGGCGGCGGGATGCACGTCGTCACTCGCAGCGACGGTTGCCCAGTCTTTGGTCATGTGTTCTACGAGGGCGCGCGGCACCGCCGGTCGGTGATCACCCGTCCAGATCCAATGCTCGGAGACGGGATTCTCTTTGGAGACGTCGGGTTCAGGGATGGCGGAAATGTTCTCGGTCATGTCCGTAACTTACAACCGGGATGGGCGCCGGTCATATGCTCCCTCCATGGACATCACTATGACGCGCGAGGGCTCGGTTGCGGTACTGACGTGGAATGAAGGTGAGAATCGGGTCAATCTCGATTCCCTCGCACGGCTCAACGAGTTGCTCGACGAACTCGAAAAAGTGGATGGTCCACTGTCAATCGTTCTCACTGGTTCGGGAAAATTCTTCTGCAACGGACTCGACCTCGAACGCTTCGCTGACAAGCGTGATGAGTTCGTCGCGACGCTGCACTTGTTAGAGCAGACCGTCGGCCGGCTGCTGGTCTTCCCGGCGTATAGCGTTGCGGCGATCAATGGTCACGCCTTCGCCGGAGGGGCGCTTCTCTCCTGCGCCTTCGACTACCGCGTCATGCGCGAGGACCGTGGGTACTGGTGCATGAATGAAGCGGAAATCGGACTCGCCCTGGACGAACGGCTGTGGTCGATTCTGACCAACCGCCTTCCGCGCACTACGGCGATCGTGGCGGCGACGACGGCCCACCGGTTCTCCGGTCCCGACGCCCTGCGCTACGGCATTGTGGAGTCGGTCGCGGGTGAAGCTGACGTGCTTGCCCATGCACTCGTTGTCGCGGAAAGCATGGCGAACCTCGATCGACCGACACTGGGCGTGCACAAGCGCCTCGCCCACGGTGCTGAGGCCGCCAATCTCGGCTTCACTCTCTAGAACGCGCCGACACACGAATAATTCATGACTCCGTTTGTGGAGAAGTTGTTCTCCCGCACTCAAGGACTTATTCGACCTTCAGTATCGTGAGAAAGTGGATATCGACGTCTATCGCAGCTGTACGTGGAGAGAGAAGCGCGACGTTCTCAACGTCTTTTGGCGAACGAACGTCGAGGCCACGTCACGCATCGTTGAGGCCGCCGTGCAGTACGGCTACTACGCCGTGATCTGTCTCATCGTGGTCATGCTCGAACTCGCGCTGATTTTGGTGGTGGCCCTCAGCCACAATTCGCTCGTGGCCGGACTCTCGGCATTCGCGGAACTGTTCATGATCTGGTCGACCTGGTGGGCGATCAAGCGGTATCGGGTATTGAAGACCCAATTCGCCCGTTAAAGAATTAGGACTCTTTGATCCAGCCCTGGTCGAGGCCGATCTGCTCGACGTCGCCGATGCGAAGTCCGGTGCGGTGCTGGAGCGTGCGGATCAGGCCACCCGCTTCGTAGAGTGACTCGTGCGTCCCGGTGTCGAGCCAGGTCGTGGCGCGCGAGAGAATCTCAACGCGGAGGTCGCCACGCTCGAGGTACGCGTTATTGAGCGCCGTTATTTCCAATTCGCCGCGGTCGCTGGGCTTGAGTTCTCGCGCGAGGGCCGGTGCCTGGGCGTCGTAGAAGTAGATGCCCGGTACGGCGTACGTGCTCTTGGGCTTGAGCGGCTTTTCTTCGATTGAAATGACCTTGCCGTCGTCGTCGAACTCCACGACGCCGTAGTGCGAGGGGTCACTCACCTGATAGGCGAAGATCAGTGCGCCTTCGACCGACGTGTTCTCTTGGAGGTGCGTACCGAGTCCCGGACCGTAGAAGAGGTTGTCGCCGAGGATCAGTGCACAACTGTCACCGTCGAGGAACTCTTCGCCCAGCAGGAGCGCTTCAGCGAGACCGTTCGGTTGATCCTGCACGACGTAGGAGATGGCGATGCCGAGTTGTGAGCCGTCGCCCAGTAGTCGTCGAAAGGCGTCTTGGTCGTGGGGCGTCGTAATGAGAAGAATTTCACGAAGTCCCGTCAGCATCAACGTGCTGAGCGGGTAATAGATCATTGGCTTGTCGTAGATGGGCAGTAGCTGCTTGGACACCGCTCGAGTTATGGGGTGAAGGCGCGTGCCGCTACCACCAGCCAGAATGATTCCCTTCACTGAATTAGTATAGAAAGTCTTGCCACCCCTTCTAAAGGTCGAGGTATCGCCATGCGTGTTGTGATTACTGGAGCCGCGGGGTTCATTGGATCGCGTTTCGCCGAAGTGTTACTCGAGAACGCCGAGCGTCTTGAGTACGACGAAGTCGTTCTTCTCGACGCATTGACCTACTCCGGTCGACGAGAGAACATGGAAGAAGTGTTGCGTGACCGGCGCGCCCGTTTCGTTGAAGGTTCGATCACGGACGGTGGACTGACGAACGAGATTTTGCGCGGCGCTCATGCCGTGGTGCACTTGGCCGCGGAGAGTCACGTCGATCGTTCGATCACCGGTGCGCGAGACTTTTACGAAACCAACGTGATCGGCACGCACCAACTCCTCGAGAGTGCGCGCGATAATGACGTACAGCGCTTCGTGCACGTCTCGACCGACGAGGTCTACGGATCGATCGGCGAGGGATCGTGGAGTGAAGACCACATCCTCGAACCGAATTCGCCGTACTCCTCGAGCAAAGCGGGGTCCGACCTCGCCGCCTTGGCCTATCACCGGACCTACGGCATTCCCGTCATGGTGACACGTTGTTCGAACAACTACGGGCCGCGCCAGTTCCCCGAGAAGGTGATTCCACTCTTCGTGACGAATCTCTTCGACGGGGAGAAGGTTCCCCTCTACGGCGACGGCCAGAACATCCGCGACTGGCTGTTCGTCGACGATCACTGCCGAGGGATTCTCGCCGTTCTCGAGGCCGGACGCGCCGGAGAGATCTACAACATCGGGGGCGGCACGGAACTTACGAACGAGGAGTTGACCACTCGTCTCCTCGACCTCTGCGGCTACAGCGACTCGATGATCGAGCCGACGACTGATCGCCTCGGGCATGATCGTCGTTACTCCGTCAACTGGAGCAAGATCAAGAACGAACTGGGCTACGAACCCCAAATGAGCTTTGACGAGGGGTTGGCGTACACCGTGAAGTGGTACCACGACAACGAGGCATGGTGGCGACCGCTGAAGGGCCGCGCGTGAAGCTGATCGAGCTTTCGATCCCCGGTCTCTTCGTCCTGGAATCGCCCGTGTGGGGCGACGACCGCGGAACGTTTCGAGAATGGTTCAAGGACGAGGACTTCAAAGAAGCCGGGGTCGAGTTTCACGCCCAACAAGCGAACCTCTCGATCTCGAAGAAAAACGTCGTTCGCGGACTGCACTATTCAATGGCTCGCGAGGGTCAGGCGAAAGTCGTGACCTGCGCGCACGGGGAGCTGGACGACGTGATCGTCGACATTCGCGTCGGTTCGCCGGCGTTCGGTCGACACGAGATCGTGCACCTCGCGGCGGGCGAAGAGCGATCGGTGTACGTTCCGTCCGGCGTCGCGCATGGGTTTTGTGTGACCAGCGAACTCGGTGCGCTGACCTACTTGCTCTCCTCACCCTTCAACGCCGCGCTCGAACTCGAGATCAACCCCTTCGACGATGAGATCAACGTGCCGTGGATCATCGATGGCGAGGCCGTCGTGAGTCCCAAGGACGCCGGCGCGCCTTCCTTTCGCGAGCGCCGTGATGCGAAGGAACTTCCTCTCTTTCGCTGAGCTTTCCTCGGATGGAATGACGGTGCGCGGCGTTGCTAGCGTTGACCACGTGAGTACCGCTCCTTTACGTCTCGTCACCGAACAAGATCGCAGCGTTCATATCGCCGCCACGCTCGCGGTACCAACTATTGAATCTGAAGCAGAGCTCAAAGCCCTTCTGACCAGTCTCTCCGGTGTCGACGCCGTCGGGGCCGAAGCACGAGTGGCGAAATTGTCGACCAGGTCGATAAAGAAGTCGACGAAGTTGGCCGCCATCGAGATGGCGATCTCGATGGTTGATCTCACGACCCTCGAGGGCGCCGACACGCCGGGTCGTGTGACGTCACTCTGTACCAAAGCCATGCGACCCGATCCCCGCGACCTGACGGTCCCCTCGGTTGCCGCCGTGTGTGTGTACCCGGACCTCGTCGCGCACGCCCGTTCGGTACTGGGCTCCTCACCAGTCGCGGTCGCGTCGGTCGCGACGTCGTTCCCGTCCGGGCGGGCCCCGCTCCAGGTGAAGTTGATGGATGTTCGCGAGGCGCTCAGTGCCGGGGCGGACGAAATCGACATGGTGATTGACCGCGGTGCATTCCTCTCCGGTCGCATTGGCCAGGTGTTCGATGAAGTCGTCGCGGTGAAAGAGGCGTGCGGCGACGCGCACCTCAAAGTGATCTTGGAAACGGGGGAATTGGTCACGTACGACAACGTGCGTCGCGCGAGTTGGATCGCGATGCTGGGCGGCGCTGACTTCATCAAGACCTCGACCGGCAAAGTGACGGTGAACGCCACCCTTCCCGTCGCGCTCGTGATGCTCGAAGCAGTCCGCGATTTCGCCGAAACGGCGGGACCGACCGTTGGCGTGAAGGTGGCCGGTGGTATTCGAACGACCAAGGACGCCATTCGGTACCTCGTCGTGGTCAATGAGACAGTGGGCTCGACGTGGCTGACGCCGAATCTCTTTCGCTTCGGCGCGTCATCACTCTTGAATGACCTCTTGATGCAACGACTCAAGCAACAGCGTGGCGCCTACGTCCGCGCCGATGAATTCAGTGCGGACTGATGAGCGATCGACCACTCGCCAACTCGCAGTTGGGCTCCCTCGAGTACGATCCGGCGCCGGAGTCGGCGACAATCGCCAAGCTGAAGCCCAGCTACGGACTGTTCATTGACGGCGAGTTCAGCGAGGCCGAATCCGACGCGCAGTTCGCATCGATCAACCCCGCGAACGAAGAGGCATTATCGATGGTCGCCCAGGCGAGCGCGCTCGACGTCGATCGCGCCGTGGTGTCGGCGCGGCGCGCCTACGACAAGGTGTGGTCCAAGACGACCGGCGCGCAGCGCTCGAAGTACCTCTTTCGAATCGCTCGACTGATTCAGGAGCGTTCGCGCGAATTGGCCGTCGTTGAAACACTTGACAACGGTAAGCCCATCCGCGAGTCGCGCGACGTCGACATCCCACTCGCGGCGGCTCATTTCTTCTACTACGCCGGGTGGGCCGACAAGCTCGATCACGCTGGTTTCGGCGTCAATCCCAAGCCGCTGGGCGTCGCCGGTCAGATCATCCCCTGGAACTTTCCGTTGTTGATGGCCGCGTGGAAGTTGGCCCCGGCGTTGGCGGCGGGCAACACGTGCGTACTGAAACCGGCCGAGACGACGCCGCTGAGTGCCCTCGTATTGGCCGAGATTCTGGAACAGGCCGAACTGCCGCCCGGCGTCGTCAATATCGTTACCGGTGACGGATCGACCGGCGCGGCGTTGGTCGAACACCCCGACGTCGACAAGATCGCCTTCACCGGTTCGACCGAAGTCGGTCGAATGATCCAACAACGTACCGCCGCCAGTCACAAGCACCTGACGCTCGAACTTGGCGGCAAGGGCGCCAATATCGTTTTTGACGATGCGCCCATCGACGAGATGATCGAAGGGATTGTCGACGGCATTTTTTTCAACCAGGGACACGTGTGTTGCGCCGGTTCGCGGCTGTTGGTCCAAGAGTCGGTGGCCGATGAGGTTCTGCGACGTCTGGTTCGTCGCGTCGAACAGCTGCGCGTCGGTGATCCGCTCGACAAGAACACCGACGTGGGCGCGATCAACTCCGCCGCGCAACTCCTTCGGATTCGCGAACTGACGGATTTCGGCGAAAGCGAAGGTGCCACGCGTTACACGAGTTCGTGCGAATTGCCACAAAAGGGCTACTGGTTCGCCCCGACGGTCTTCGCCAACGTGTCCCAGTCTCACCGGATCGCGCGAGAAGAGATCTTCGGTCCGGTGCTCTCCGTGCTGACGTTTCGTACTCCTGAAGAGGCCGTCGCCAAAGCCAATAACACGAACTACGGACTCGCCTGCGGCGTGTGGAGCGAGAAGGGGAGTCGGACACTCTGGGTGGCCGAGCGACTGCGAGCCGGCGTCATATGGGCTAATACGTACAACCGCTTCGATCCGACGAGTCCCTTTGGCGGCATGCGCGAGTCGGGTTTCGGCCGCGAAGGCGGACGGCACGGGCTGGAGGCGTACCTCAATGTCTGAGGCCCGACTCGATGTTCGAAAGACTTACAAACTGCTCATCAACGGGGCCTTTCCCCGATCGGAATCGGGGCGCAGTTACGAGGTCGCCTCCGCCAAAGGCGCGTTTCTCGCCAACGTCGCGCAGGGCTCTCGAAAGGACGTTCGCGACGCGGTCACTGCGGCGCGCGGGGCCCAGGCGAAGTGGTGGAACGCGACGGCCTATAACCGCGGTCAGGTCATCTACCGTCTCGCCGAGATGGCCGAATCACGTCGCGACGAGCTGGCCGAACACGTCGCGCTCTGCGAGGGCGTGAACGCGAGGACGAGTCAAAAGACCGTCTCGGCGTCGATCGATCGCATGGTGTGGTACGCCGGCTGGACCGACAAGATCGCCCAGGTACTCGGCGGGACCAATCCCGTGGCCGGCCCGTTCTTCAACTTCTCAATTCCGGTGCCGAGCGGCGTGGTCGGGGTGGTGTGCGTTCAGGAGTCGTCACTCGAAGGATTCGTCGACGCTGTCTTGGCGCCGCTCTGCGTCGGTAACACCGTCGTCGCCCTCGCCAGTGAACGACGTCCGACGCCGGCCGTGTTGTTAGGCGAGATGACGTCATCGTCGGACTTTCCGGCCGGCGTGCTCAACATCGTCACCGGTCTGAGCGACGAATTGGCGTCGGTGCTCGCCTCGCACGAAGACGTCGACGGCCTCGACCTCTCCGGAGTCACGTCCGTCGACGCCGATGGCCTGGCCGCCTTGGGTGCGGGTTCCATCAAGCGGGTCTATCGCCCCCACGAGATGGAAAGTGATTCCTCGCTTCGACGCCTGCGTGCCTTCGTCGAGACGTCCACGGTGTGGCACACGATTGGACAGTGATGACAAATCCGTACAAGCTCGCTCGACGCGCCGCCGATGAACTGCGCGAAGCGAGCGGCTACGACAATTACGACATCGCCATCGTGCTGGGTTCGGGGTGGCGTGAAGGCGCGGTGGCGTTAGGCACGCCGAGCGACGTCATCTCGACGACGTCGCTCAGTGGCTTCGTCACACCGACCGTGGCCGGTCACAATGGTCAGATCCTCTCGCTCAAGATCGGCGACCGACGAATCGCGTTGGTGGCGGGACGCGTTCATCTCTACGAAGGAAACACCGCCGACCAAGTCGTGCATCCGATTCGCACGGTCATCGCGGCCGGCGCGACCAAGGTGGTACTGACCAACGCCGCGGGCGGCATCGATCCGTCGTGGACCCCCGGCACCGTCGTTATCATCCGCGACCACATCAATTTGACCGCCGCGTCGCCGCTCGAGGGACCCGCGCCGCCCAAGGGCTACGGTTCGAGGTTCGTCGATCTCACCGACCTCTACAGCGTGAGACTTCGCGCCGCGGTGAAGAAGGCCGAACCCAATCTGTTCGAAGGCGTCTACGCAGGCTTTCGGGGACCGCACTATGAGACCCCGGCCGAGATCGTGATGGCCCGCACGATGGGCGCGACGCTGGTGGGAATGTCGACGGTGCTCGAGGCGATCGCCGCACGTCATCTGGGCGCCGAGGTCCTCGGGTTGAGCCTGGTGTCGAATCCGGCGGCGGGAGTGACCGCTGGCCACTTGAACCACCTCGAGGTTCTCGAAGCCGGTCAATCAGCCGCCGCGTCGCTGGGCACGTTGTTGACTCGCGTCGTTCCAGTCCTGTGAGCCAATCGCTGCGCGAACGGGTACTCGAGTGGATCGAGGGTGACCCGGACATTGAAGACCGCGAAACGCTGCAACGTCTCTTGGACAGCGGGGATGAAGAGGAACTCCACCGTCGTTTCGACGCACCCCTGAGGTTCGGCACCGCCGGACTTCGCGGACCGGTGATGGCCGGGCCCGCTGGCATGAATCGCTATACCGTGCGCCGAGCTACGCAGGGCGTGATTGCGTGGCTGGCAGAGATCGGCGTCGACGCAGGTCGCGGCGTCGTGGTGGGGCGCGACGGCCGTCACGGCTCGGACTCGTTCAACAATGAAGTGGTCGCCGTGCTCTTGGGCGCGGGCGTCAAGGTATATGAAATGCCGACCCCGCTGCCGACCCCGCTCGTCGCTTACTGCGTGAAGAAACTCGGAGCCGCCGCCGGCATCATGGTGACGGCGAGTCATAACCCTCCGCAGGACAACGGCTACAAGTTGTACTCGAGTGACGGCTCTCAGATTGTTCCGCCGAACGACGAGATCGTCGAACGTTTCGCGAACGACGCCGCGACGCCCGAATTGGGTGAGCGAACGAGTACGCATCACCGATGGATATCCCACGACATCCTCGATCAGTACCGCGCCCACTTCACGCAACGATTCGGTGTTGCTGGCGGCAGTGACCTCGCAATCACCTACACGCCCCTTCACGGTGTCGGTGGCGCGATCATGATGGAGCTCTTCGCGGAGGCCGGCTACTCCTCGGTGACGCCGGTCGCGGCGCAGTTCGAACCGGACGGGGCATTCCCGACGTTGCCGTTCCCTAACCCGGAAGAGCCGGGAGCCCTCGATCTCGCAATGGCTGTCGCCGACGAAGTGAATTCCGGTCTCGTGATCGCGAACGACCCGGACGCCGATCGATTGGGTGCGGCCGTGCGCGACGGCGACGGTTGGCACGTCCTTCGAGGAGACCAGATCGGATGGTTATTGGCGTCGTCGATGTTGCCCGCGATGAGCGATCCACGCGACGTCGTCGCCACGACGATCGTTTCCTCCAACTTGTTGCGCGAGATGGCGCGCGACGCGGGCGTCACGTTCGCGATGACCCTTACCGGATTCAAATGGCTCGCCCGGGTCGCGGGTGACGGCATACTCCGATTGGGCTACGAAGAGGCGCTCGGATTCGCCGTCGATCCCGAGGTCGCTGACAAGGATGGACTCTCAGCCGCCCTCGCGCTCGTTCGTCTCGCCGATGACCTTCGCCGCCACGACCAGACGTTGATGGACCGACTGGACGAGATCGAGACCCGATTTGGTGTCCACTCAATCTTCCAGCTTTCGCTGCGCGCGGAGGGCCCGGCCGGTCTCAGCGCGATCACCAACGCGGTCCAGTCACTTCGCGAACGACCACCGACGTCGTTAGGCGGTCTCGCGGTGAGTGAGCACTTCGACTTGGCGAACGGTTATGAAGGACTCGGTCCGACCGACGGCGTGCTGCTGCGATTCGGAGCGACCGGGCGCGTCGTGGTTCGACCGTCCGGAACCGAGCCGAAGTTGAAGGCGTACATCGAGATCACTTCGCCGCCGAGCAGCGCGACGTCACTCGCCGAGCAGCGCCGCCACGGCGCAACTCTTGTCGAAGCCGTGCGCGCCGATCTGCAATCGCTACTGAATCTCTGATCGCAGAGCGGCGTAACCCGGCTTGATCACGTTGTTGATCATCGCGAGGCGCTGATCGAACTGGAAGAACGAACTCTTCGCGGCGTTCAGGGTCAGCCACTCCATATCGGCCAGAGTCCAACCGAACGCGTCGGCGCATGTCTCGAACTCACTACCCAAGGTGATTCCACTCATCAGGCGATTATCAGTGTTGAGCGTCACGCGAAAGCGAAGCTTGCGAAGCAACTCGATCGGATGGGTGGCAATGGACGCGGCAGCGCCCGTGTGCACGTTCGAGGTGGGGCAAACCTCGAGCGGGATGCGACGGTCGCGAACGAAGTTGGCCAGTCGGCCGAGGTGGTAGTCGCCATCCTTTTCAATGATGTCGTCGGCGATTCGCACACCGTGACCGAGTCGTTCGGCGTTGCAGAATTGCACGGCTTCCCAGATCGACGGTAGTCCGAATGCCTCACCGGCGTGGATCGTCATGTGAAAGTCTTCGCGTTGCACGAGGTGAAAGGCGCGCAAGTGATGCGTCGGTGGGAAACCATCTTCCGGTCCCGCGATGTCGAAGCCGCAGACGCCGCGGTCGCGGTATTCGACCGCTAACTCCGCGATTGTCTCACTGAGATTTGCCTGGCGCATTGCGGAGAGGATCGCGCGAACGACGATGGGGTGACCTTCAAGTTCGGCGTCGTGCATGCCGTGACTTAATCCTTCCAAGACCGCGTCGACGACTTCGTGCAACGTGAGTCCACCTTCGAGGTGCTGTTCCGGCGCGAATCGAATCTCGGCGTAGACGACGCCGTCGCGGGCGAGGTCGAGGGCCGCCTCGAAGGCCACGCGCTCCAAATGATCCTTGGTTTGCATCACGGCCGTGGTGTGCGCGAATCCTTCGAGGTAGCGCACGAGATCACTACCCGGAGTGTCGGCAATGAACCATTCGCGTAATTCGTCGGGATCGGTAGTAGGTAAGCCGGTGTAATGCGTCTCGCCAGCGAGTTCCAACACAGTCGTCGGCCGCAGCCCGCCGTCGAGGTGGTCGTGCAATAGCACCTTCGGTGCTCGTTGAATCAATTCACGCGTAAGTGCAACTGCCATGAAAAGAGGTTAGTCAACAGGCCTGTGGACTAGTTGGTGATACGTTCCAGCAGCAACGCTTCGGCGTTCACCTTGCGTTCACCTACCACGACGGCGTTGGCGATTGCGTCGCGCCCCTGTTGAAGATGCGTTGCGTCATCGGCGTGAAGTTCGAACATTGGTTGGCCCTCGATGATCGCGTCGCCTTCACGAATCAGACACACGACGCCGGCAGCCGAACTTACCGGGTCTTCCTTGCGCGCCCGACCGGCACCCAATCGCCACGCTGCTATGCCGACTTGCAATGCGTCAATTGAGTGAACGACACCGTCTTCAGTACTCAGTACCTCTTCGCGACACGTCGCGATCGGGAGTGTCGCGTCGGGGTCGCCGCCTTGAGCACGGATCATTTGTTGGTAAACCTCGTAACCCGATCCGTCGTCAAGTTTGGCTTCGGGGTCCACGTCGATGCCGACGAGCTCAACCATGATTCGCGCCAGGGCGAGCGTCAACTCTCGCACGTCACTCGGTCCGTTGCCCTGAAGTACGTCCACGGATTCATTGACCTCGAGCGCGTTGCCGACGGCGCGACCGAGTGGCGCGTTCATCGACGTGAGTTGCGCAACGGTCGCCACGCCATGGCTGAGACCCAAACCGACCATCGTCGACGCGAGTTCACGAGCCTGTTCCACGCTCTTGATGAAGGCGCCGCGTCCGACTTTCACGTCCAATACCAGAGCGTGCGTTCCCTCGGCGATCTTCTTGGACATGATCGACGACGAAATGAGCGGAATCGATGCCACGGTCGCGGTCACGTCGCGCAGCGAATAGAGCTTCCGATCGACCGGGGCCAGTCCTTGACCCGCGGCACAGATGACCGCGCCCACCGTATTGAGCTGCTCGCGGATCTCGTCATTCGACAAGAAGGCGCGCCACCCGGGGATCGACTCGAGTTTGTCAAGCGTCCCTCCCGTGTGTCCGAGACCGCGACCGGAAAGTTGAGGAACGGCGGCGCCGCACGCCGCCACGAGTGGCGCGAGGATCAGGGAGATCTTGTCACCCACGCCGCCGGTTGAATGCTTGTCGACGGTCGGTCGATCGAGCTTTCCTAAATCGAGTCGTTCACCGGATTCGATTATTCGGTCAGTCCACGTGTTCAATTCTCGGTCACTGAGTCCGTTGAAGAAAATCGCCATTAACAGCGCCGACATCTGCTCTTCGGCAACTTCGCCGCGCACGTAGGCGTCGAGAATCCACGAGATGGCGTCATCGCTGAGCACACCGTCGTCACGTTTAGTAGTGATGACGTCGACGGCGGAGAAGTAACTCACTGACTCTTCCGAATGTCCAATTCGGCCGGGCCGAACGCGCCGGGGAGTAGTTCGCGAAGTCGTGTCGGTTCGAGGTCATCGCCGGCGTCAACCAACAATTCATTGCCGCCGTGTTCGAACAGAACTTGACGACATCGGCCGCACGGGGTGATGGGCTTGCCATCACCCGCGACGATCGACACCGCGAGAAGACGACCTCCGCCGACTCGTGCGAGGTCCGAGACCAACGAACACTCGGCACACAGCGTCAGGCCGTAGCTCGCGTTCTCGACGTTGGCCCCCACGACGAAGCGTCCATCGGTGGTGACGGCGCAGGCGCCGACGGTGACGTGCGAATAGGGCGCGTACGACGTTGAGGTGGCGTGACGGGCCTGTTCACGTAGTTCATTCCAAGGGATCGCCGTCGATGAACTCACTGTCAAACATTACACTTCGACTTGCATGACTAACTTTCGAAACTCATCGGTCGTCATCAACGACGAAGTCGCGAACACTCTCGAGAAAGGCCGCAACGTCGTTGCCCTCGAGACCACAATCGTTGTTCAGGGCCTTCCATCTCCGGTGAATCTGGAAGTCGCCGAAGAGTGCGAGGCGGCGGTACGTGAGGGCGGTTCGGTCCCTGCAACAATCGGTGTGCTCGACGGTCGCGTGATCGTCGGCCTCAGCGCCGAGCAGCTGCGAACACTGGCTGATCCGGATCGACACGCGGCCAAACTCTCGGCCCGCGATATTGGCTTGGCGCTCGCCACGCACGGTGATGGCGCGACGACCGTTGCCGGCACGATCAGCATCGCGAGCCGTGTCGGTATTCAAGTAATGGCGACCGGTGGTCTCGGAGGAGTTCATCGCGACGTCCGCGACAGCTTCGATGAATCGGCGGACCTGACCGCACTGTCGCGAAATCAAGTACTCGTCGTCGCGTCGGGCGTGAAATCAATTCTCGATATTGGCGCGACGCTCGAGCGTCTCGACACGTTGGGCGTACCAGTCGCGGGATTTCGAACGGACAAGTTCCCCGGCTTCTATCAAAGTGAAAGTGGATTCTCGCTGGACTGGACGCTCGCCAACGAGACGGAAGCCGCCGTGGCGTTTCTCTCGCATTGCGAACTGTCGGCAACGGGCTTTCTTGTCGGCAATCCGATAGACCCGAAGAGTGAACTCTCTGTTGAACTGCACGACCGCGCCCTTTCGAGCGCGCTCGAAAGGGCGAAGGACCTGGGCGTAAGTGGCAAAGAGGTAACACCTGTACTGCTCGCCGAGTTCGCTCGCTACACCGCCGGTGCAAGCGTCGAGGTGAATCGTCAACTGGTCGTGGCAAACGCTGCGCTGGCCGGGAGAATCAGCGCGGCGATCGCCAAGGAACGGGTGTGAGCCTTCGTGTCATCGTGGTGGGCGACGTCATGCTCGACGTGGTTGTGAAACCTGACACGGAGATCGCGCCGACGAGTGATACGTCGTCACGCGTTCGAATGAGTCGAGGGGGTGCGGCGGCGAATATGGCCGAAGCACTCGCTCGATCGGGTCACCACGTGACGTACGTCGGAGCGAGTGGTGCGGATCTTGCGTCGCAACTCTTTGAAGACACGCTTCGCGATGCCGGCATCGACGTGGCGTTGGAGCGCTTCGATGCTCCGAGTGGCGTCGTGGTGGCGTTGGTGCATGCCGATGCCCAGCGCACGATGATGACCGACCGCGGCGCGAACTCGATGCTCAGTCTCGAGCACGTACTTCATAGCCTCACTCAGCCCTACGATCACCTCCACGTATCTGGCTACACGCTGCTCGATCCGGCTACGACGGAGGTTGGACGCAGCGCCCTCGTACAAGCGCACGAACTTGGGCGATCGACGTCGGTTGACGTCTGCTCGGTCGCTCCGCTCGTCTCGATGACCCCTACGGCGTTCTTGAGCGCAGCGCACGGAGCGAGCACTCTCTTCGCCAATGAGGATGAGGCTCTCGCCTTGAGCGGCGCTACGGACGTCATATCGGCAATCGATCGACTGTCAGTTGGGTTCGACGAAGTCGTCGTCACCCTGGGCGACAAAGGAGCTCGAGCGCGTCGCGCCGGAGTCGACTACTTCATGCCGTCGGCGAGCGACGAGGTCATCGACACGACTGGTGCCGGCGATGCTGCCACGGGAGCGTATTTGGCGGTGCGGTTGAAAGAAGGCACGATCGATGAGGCACTCGCAGCGGCGATGTCGGCGGCGTCGGTTGTGGTGCGGGGTCTTGGTTCGCGCGGTTAATCGCGAATGTACGGTTTACCGTCAGCGGCGGGCGGCCGGACCCGACCGATGAGCCCCGCGACGACGGCGATCGTGATGAGGTACGGGAACATCTGCAGGATCTCACCTGAGATTGGCACCGAGAACTCCTGAAGGTTGGCCGCGAGGTAGACCGTCATGCCAAAGATGATTGACGCGACGACAGCTCCCGATGGACGCCAGCGGCCGAAGATCAAGGCTGCCAAGGCGATGTAACCGAATCCCGACGTGTAGGCCGGAATGAATTGCCCCTGTGAGGCCATGAAGGCAACGCCGCCGATTCCGGCAATTGCGCCGCCGAGAACGACGTTGACGTAGCGAACGCGCGCCACGTTGATGCCGACGGTCGCCGCGGCTTGCGGGTGTTCGCCCACGGCGCGCATATGCAGCCCATAGCGAGTTTTGAAGAGCGCGAAACTCACGAGGGCCACGAAGATCACCATGCAGTAGAAGAATCCGGACTGGTTGAAGAACAAGGGGCCGACGATTGGAATCTTGTAGAGCAGAGGAATCGGCAAATTGGGCGCGAGGTTTCCGACGTTGAGATTCGGATACGGCGTGAAGACCTGGAGATTAAGGTACGCCGAGAAGAAATCTATTCCGGTCACGATAACAATGCCCACGATTATTTGATCCACCAAGTATCGAATCGAAAAAAAGGCGAGCACGAGACCTATGAGGCCACCAGCTATCGCACCCACGATTGCGGCATAAAAGAAATTGTTCGTCTCCGAAGCCACGATGCTTCCGATGAATGCCCCCGCGATGAACTGACCTTCAATCGCAATATTGACGACGCCGGAACGTTCACACATCACGCCCGAGAGGGCCCCGAAGATCAGCACCATCACCACTTCTGAACTGCCCACGAATATCGAAGTCAAGTTCACATACGAAACTTGCGATGGCCCCGGCGTCCGCACGGCCCAGAACAAAAGCGCCAGCAACATGAGCCCGGCGACGCCGCCGAATCGAGCCATCACACCTCGTCGAGGTTGACGCCAGAAGACTTCGACTCCGAGTCCCAACATCGCCAGCCCGAGGATTAGGTTCCACCAGCGAGTGAGTACCGTGAGTGTGCCGAGTCGGATGGGCGAGTCAGTGGCGTTGACGGGGTCGAACGTCAACTGCGAGTGTGCGCCTGCGGGGCTTCCCAGTGCAAAGAAGAGGATTACAAAGATGGCGAGCACAATCATGATGCCGCCGATGCTCTTGGTGCGGATGTTTCCGCGATGAGCATTGATCGATAAAAGGATGGGGGTTTCGGCGATTGACATCATCCCCACCCTTGCGTACCGAGTTGGAGCGCCTGCGTGCGACCCGCGCGGAGTCGGAAGATCTCTTTCACGAGAACGGGAGTCGCCACGAACAGTACGACGACCGATTGGATGACCGTCGCGAGATCAAAGGGGATGCCCGTCGCCGCCTGCATCGCTCGTCCTCCAACGCCGAGTGCGCCGAAAAGGAGTGACGCCCAAAGAATGCCGATGGGCTTGTTACGACCCAAGAGAGCAACAGTGATTGCCGTGAAACCAATGCCTGCGTCACCGATGAGGAATGTTCCGTCGACGTAGTGCGTCGTGCTCGCAACTTGCACGACACCGGCCAGTCCGGCGAGGCCGCCCGAGATCAAGAACACGAGGATGACGACGGCACGAGGACTGATTCCCGATGCCCTGGCCGCCGATGGACTCGCCCCGGTCACTCGAAAGTCGAAGCCGAGTGACGATCGTTCTAAGAACCACCAGGCAAAGGCGACCACGCCCGCCGCGACGAATATCCCGTAACTCACTCGAAGTCCCGAGGCGGCTCCAAATATCGGTGGGAGTTGCGCCGACGCGTGCACCGTTCGCCCAATGTCGTTGGACTGGCCGGGCTGCTGATAAGGAGTGGAGAGAACCACGTAGAGCAAGAACGCGTAGATGACGTAATTCTCCATGATGGTGACAATCACTTCGTGCGCGCCCGTGTACGCCTTCAACACGCCCGGAAGCACTCCGGCGAGCGCGCCACCAAGGATCCCTGCGATCAAGGTCAGCGGTAGGTGGAGGAACATCGGCAGTTTGATCATTGACCCGATGACGGCGCCGGCGATACCACCCAAGACCGCTTGCCCGTTGGCACCGATGTTGAAGAGGCCCGTTTGGAACGAGATTCCGACGCCGATGCTGACGATAACGAGTGGCGTCGCGTACGTCAGAGTCTCCGAGATCGGCGTCAATGTGTTGTCCCAGCCCTTGCCCGTGGTGAGCGAATGCCAGAACCCGGCGGGATCGATCACCGATCCGGTGAACATGTCGCGATAGGCGGCGCCGACGTTGTCGAAGGTGACCTTGAGAGCGTGACCGGGCGCGCCCCAGCTGTTGAAGAATCCACGGAAGGCGTCGAGGATCGGGGTGGTCGTGAAGATGATTATGAATGCGCCGACGGCAAAGCCCAAGACGAGGGCGAGGATGGTGACGACGACAGAATTCTGGCTCGTCAACGTCATCCAGAGTGACAGGAGTGATCGACGTCGGGCCGGAACGTCAGTCACTCGATACCCCTACTGTGGTCCCGGCCATCAAAAGACCGATGTCCTCTCGACTGGTCGAGGGATCGACGACGCCGCTGATTCTCCCGGCGTACATCACGGCGATTCGGTCACCGAGAGCGTAAACCTCATCAAGTTCTGAAGAGACGACCAAAGAACCGTTTCCTCGATTGCGATGATTGACAATCTGACGGTGCACGTATTCGATCGATCCGACGTCGAGACCGCGGGTTGGCTGCGATGCGACCAGAAAATCAATATCTCGTGAGAGTTCGCGTGCGACGATTACCTTTTGTTGATTGCCTCCCGAGAGAGAACTGACGGGCTCCTTCACCGACGTTGCTCGGATGTCAAAATCCTTCACCAGTTGTTCCGCGTGGGACGTGACGACCCCGAGGTTACGGGTCCCACGATCGGCGAAAGGGGGTCGTCGAGGCGTGTTGAGTACCAAGTTGTCCGCGACCGACATGGTCAGCACCAGTCCGTCGCGCTGGCGGTCCTCGGGAATGTGTCCTAGTCCGGCGTCGAGAATCTTTCGCGGTGATTCGTTCGTGATGTCGCGACCGTTCATCGTGATCGTGCCGGATTCGACGGGTCGCATTCCGGCAATGGCCTCCACGAGTTCCGTTTGGCCGTTACCCTGGACGCCGGCGAGGGCCAAGATTTCGCCCGCGTAGACGTCGAGCGACACGCCGTTGACCACCACCAAACCTCGGTCGTCGCGAACCACCAGGTCGCGTATCTCAAAGACCGATTCGCCGGGGGCGTACGCGTCCTTGTGCACGGTGAGTTCGACCTCGCGCCCCACCATCAAGGACGCGAGTTCCGATTCCGAGGCGGTCGGATCGGCGGTGCCCACGACTTTCCCTTGACGGATAACCGTAATGACGTCAGCAATCGCCCGAACTTCTTTGAGCTTGTGCGTGATGAACAAGATGGACTTTCCCGACGCGGCGAGTGATCGCATGATCGCCATCAAGGCGTCGATCTCTTGGGGCGTCAGAACCGCGGTGGGCTCATCCAGGATCAGCAATTCGGCGTCGTGGCTGAGTGCTTTGAGGATCTCTACTCGCTGTTGGATACCGACGGAGAGGTTCTCGACAATGGCGTCAGGATCGACTTCGAGATTGAACTCTTTGGACACCCGTCGAATGTCGTCAGTCGCCTTCTTGTAATCGATCCGGTTGAGTGATTTCGTGGGCTCGAAACCGAGCACGACGTTCTCGGTTACCGAGAACACCGGCACCAACATGAAGTGCTGGTGAACCATTCCAATGCCTCGACGGACCGCCTCCCCGGAGTCGGCGAACTTGGTTACCACGCCGTCGATGACGATCTCGCCTTCGTCGGGATGAAGTAGCCCGAAGAGCACATTCACCAACGTCGACTTTCCGGCGCCATTCTCTCCCAATAGTGAATGTATCTGGCCCGGCTCGACGGTGATGCTGATGTTGTCGTTGGCTGTGAGGGAGCCAAATCGTTTGGTTATCCCCCGAAGTTCCAAGCGCATGAGTGTTCATCGTACTCATGACAAAGACCCGGGTTCTCACAACCCGGGTCTTTGTCAAACTGCGCGCCGCGATGCGGCGAGTTCCTTACAGCGTTACCACTTGTTCGGGTTCACCGAAATAGTCCCAGCGATGATCCCTGCCTTGGCGGTCGCAATCTCGGCCTTCAACTTCGAAGGAACTTTGACGCCGCCCAATTCCAGAGCGGTGCCGCTGTTCTTCAACGTACCGACGTAACTGCCGGCCTTGAACGTACCCTTGGCTGCTGAAAGAATCGCGGCCTCGACCGAAGGCTCAACGCCCTTGGCCACGGTGCCGACGAAGTACTTGCAGTCCGAGGCGTCCGCGACACAGCCGTTGCTGTCGACCCACATCACGTAGTGACCGGCGCCGTCTTGCTTGGCGGCGGCAACCGAGCCGAGGCCCACTGAACCGGCGACCGGGAAGACGATGTCCGCACCATTGGAGTAGTCACCCAACGTGATTTGCTTACCCAGCGTCGCGTTCGTGAAGCTATTGACGAACGTACCTTTACCGGGGCAGGCCGCGAGTGAACAGGCGGTCTTCGGCGGAGTCCATCCGAGGACCTTGACGGTCTTACCGTAGGTCTTGTCGTAGTAAAGAACACCCGCGACGAAGCCGTTCTCATAGAGCGTGACCGCCGAGAAGTTCTCACCGCCGTAGGTGGCCACGGTGCCCTTCTTGGACATGCCCGCGGCGAGGATTCCACCGAGGAATCCACCCTGGTCGGTCTCGTATTGGAGCGCCTCAACGTGCGTGCCGGCCTTGACCGCAGGCGCGTCGTCCACGATCGCAAACTTCTGGCTCGGGTGGGCGTTCGCGGCCTTCGCGGTCGCGGGGTCCATCAAGAAGCCGACCGTGATGATGATGCCGCACTTCTCACCAATGAAGGTGTTGATGTTTGGTGTGTAGTCATTCGATGATGACGACGACAGGTACGAAGGCACAATGTTCGAGTCTTGCTTCGCGGCGTCCTTCGCGCCCGCGTACGCGGACTGGTTGAAGGACCGGTCGTTGATACCACCAGTGTCGGTAACGACGCAGGCTTTGAACTTCGTGGCGGCAGAAGCCGACACCGTTGTCGAAGCCACACTCACTGTCAAAGTGCCAAGAATTAGCGCGCTAGTTCCCAGCACCATCGTGAGGCGACGAATTCTCCCCATGTATTTCTCCCTTAATCGCTTAATCAGTCCCCAAAATGGAAACTGTCCTCGGCCTCGATACACCCCGACACGGCGTCATCACGCTTTCGGATAATTGTCATCCGTGAGACTAGTCCCGAATGAGGCCCCGTTTTTAGGCAGGTTCGACGGGCATTGGGGGTGCGACTTCGGGCGACGGACCACCCGTTGCCAGCACCGTACGACCCGTATTTCGGGGCAGTGCGAACGAAATAAAGAGCGCGACAATGGTCACGCCCGCAGAGATCTGGAACACGCGATCGTAACCCGACGTGTAGGCCGACGCCGAGGAGGATGTGACGATGGCGTGGTTCTTCGCGTCGGTCGCCACAGTGGCGAGTATTGCGAGAGCGAGCGAACCGCCGACCTGTCGCGCCGTATTGAGAATCCCCGAGGCGAGTCCGGCGTCGGCGCGATTAACGCCGGCCGTCGCGGCCGTCGCGAGCGGCGCGAAGAGCAGACCCATCGCGAAGGCACAGATGAATGAGGGGACCAGAATGTGGCCGGCGTAGGAGTCCGCCGGCTTAATGAGCGAGATCCATAGGAAACCGAGGGTCGCGAGCACGGCACCGATCTGCAACAACGGCCGCACTCCGGTCTTCGAAAGCAGTCTGGACGAAAGTTGTGCGCCGATGATGATCGCAACAGCCATCGGAAAGAAGGCGAAGCCAGCCTTCACCGGGCCGTAGCCAAGAACGCCCTGGAAGTAGTAGGTCAAGAAGTACCACATGGCAAAGAACGCGCCGCCGATGAGGAACATCATCAGATTCGCCGTGGTGAGCGGTCGCGAATTGAAGATCTTGAACGGCACGAGCGGGTGCGACGCAACCTTCCCTTCCCAGAAAATGAACGCCGCCAACAGTGCGAGACCCAAGAAGAGCCATTCGAGTGTCGCGGATGACGTCCAGCTGTGCGTCGTCGTATTCACCACCGCGTAGATCGTCGACGCGAGGCCACCGGTGACGAGCACCGAGCCGGTGACGTCGAGCTTGGCGGTGGCGTCGCGGTTGCGCATCTCGCGTAGGTACCTGGCGGCGACGGTACCGGCCACGATGCCGAAGGGAACGTTGATGAAGAAGACCCAGCGCCACGAAGCCCAACCGGTGAGGATTCCGCCCAAGAGACCGCCGACGGCGCCGCCGGCTCCGGCGACCGCGCTCCAGGCGCCGATGGCCTTGGGCAAACGGGGACCATGAAAGGTTGTGACGATGATGGTCAGGGTGGCGGGTGAGAGGATGGCGCCTCCGATGCCCTGTACCGCACGGATGGTGATCATCTGCGTTCCCGTTTGCGCGACGCCGGCACCGATGCTGGCCAGTGTGAAGAGGATGAGGCCGGTTATGTAGACCCTTCGCCGTCCGAAGAAGTCACAAGCTCGTCCGCCCAACAACAAGAACCCCGCGAAGGTCAGTACGTACGCGTTGACCACCCATTGAGCACCACCGCTTTGTGTGAAATGCAAGTCGTGGCCCATGTGCGGCAGCGCGACGTTCACGATAGAGACATCCAAGACGACCATGAACTGTGCGATACAGGCAATGCAGAGAATCAACCAGTCCGGCGCGTGGCGATTTGTCGAGGCGACGTCGAGGGAGGTGTCGGACATTTTCTGATTGTAATAGTGAGGTGTAATTCGTCATGACGCGACATTTTCGTCGCGTGCGCGAAATCGGTCACACTTGATGACATGGTTGCTCAGTTCATCTTCACTATGCGAGACCTCCGCCGGTTCTACCCGCCGGATCGAGAGGTCCTTCGCGGCATCAATCTTTCGTTCTATCCGGGAGCGAAAATTGGCGTCATCGGCGCCAACGGATCCGGCAAATCATCACTGTTGCGCATCATGGCCGGACTGGATGACGGCTTCAGTGGCGAGGCACGACTTACCCCCGGATTCAGCGTCGGGTATCTCTCGCAAGAGCCTCAACTCGATCCCACGAAAGACGTCGTGGGCAACGTGGCCGACGGCATCGCCGAACAGCGTGACCTGCTGATCCGCTTCAACGAGGTCTGCGCCGCGATGGCCGACCCCGACGCCGACTTTGACGCACTCCTCAGTGAACAGTCCGATCTTCAGACCAAGATCGACGCCGCGAACGCCTGGGACCTCGAACGAACCCTCGACATCGCGATGGATGCGCTGCGCCTGCCGCCGCCCGACGCGGACGTGACGGTGTTGTCCGGAGGTGAACGTCGGCGAGTGGCGCTCTGTCGGCTGCTTCTGTCAAAACCGGACCTCTTGTTGCTCGACGAACCGACGAACCACCTCGACGCCGAATCCGTCGCGTGGCTCGAGCGGACCCTCCAGGATTACAGCGGCACGGTTGTCGCAATCACGCACGACCGGTATTTCTTGGACAACGCCGCCTCGTGGATCCTTGAACTGGACCGCGGTCACGGCATTCCCTGGGAAGGTAACTACTCCTCATGGCTCGAACAGAAGCAGGCCCGACTCGCGCAAGAAGAGAAGTCCGACAAGGTTCGCCAGGCGGCGCTCGAGCGCGAGTTGGAGTGGATTCGGATGTCGCCGCGTGCGCGTCAGAGCAAGGGGAAAGCTCGCCTCAGCGCCTTCAACGAGTTGGTCGCGGAGTCCGAGTCGAGCGAACGTCGGGCCGATCGACTCGAGATCGCAATCCCACCGGGACCTCGATTGGGCGACGTCGTCGTCAACGCGCTTGACGTCGTCAAGGGCTTTGACGACCGACTCCTGATCGAGGACTTGAACTTCTTACTCCCTCCGGGCGGCATCGTTGGGGTCATCGGGGCGAACGGCGCGGGAAAGACGACGCTCTTTCGGATGATGCTCGGTCAGGAGAAACCGGATGCGGGCAGCTTCGAGGTCGGGAGCACGGTCGTCTTCGCGTACGTGGATCAGTCGCGCGACAATCTCAGTCCCGACGCGACGGTCTTTGACGAGATCAGCGAAGGCCAGGAACAGATGGTGGTCGGGAACCGCGAGATCCACGCCCGCGCCTACGTGGCGAGCTTCGGGTTCAAGGGCAGCGATCAGCAGAAGAAAGTGGGGGAGATCTCGGGCGGCGAACGTAATCGCGTCCAGTTGGCCAAGGTGTTGCGAAGTGGTGGCAACGTGCTCCTCCTCGACGAACCGACGAACGACCTCGACGTCGATACGTTGCGGGCTCTGGAAGACGGTCTGTTGACATTCCCGGGCTGTGCCGTCGTCATCAGTCACGATCGCTGGTTCTTAGACCGGATCGCGACCCACGTGCTCGCCTTCGAAGGTGACGCCGTCGTGCGGTGGTTCGAGGGGAACTTCTCGGACTACGAAGCCGAGCGCCACAAGCGCCTCGGCACCGACGCCGATCAGCCGCATCGGATTCGCTACAAGCCGATCACTCGATCTTGACGCCCCGAGGCACCGTGGTCGCGGTTCTAGTGTGGACCCGTGAGTAAAGGGACTGACTACTCGACGTACCTTCGGATCAACGACCTCTTGAAACTGCAGATCCCGCTCACCGAGGACGCGCCCGACGAACTCCTCTTTATCGTCGTCCACCAGTCCTACGAACTTTGGTTCAAGGTCATCGTCGACGAACTTCGCCGGGCCGCCGCGTACTTGCACGCCAATCGTCCGTGGCTCGCCGTTGCTCACCTGCGACGGATGGTCTCGATCGAGGACCTGTTGCTCACGCACCTTCAACTACTGGACTCCATGTCGCCCGAGGGTTTCCTCCAGTTTCGCGACCCACTCGACCCGGCCTCGGGATTCCAGTCCTTCCAGTTCCGCGCCATTGAGTTTCTCAGCGGTGGGGGCAAGAAGGCGATGCTGAGCTTCGAGATCTTCGACGACGACCAGCGCGCCTGGCTCACCGAGATGAGCGAGGTCCCCACGGTGTGGTCGGGCTTCGAGCACTCGCTGCGAACGACGACGGGCGCGGCGAACGACGACCTGTTGGACGTCCTTCGAGCGCTGTATCTGTCCCACGAAGAACCGGCCTTGAGCGCACTGCACGCCGTCGCCGAGCTTTTGATGGACCACGACGGACGTTTGGCCGTGTGGCGACACCAGCACACGCTGATGGCCGGTCGACAGATTGGTCGGCGTCCCGGCACGGGCGGCAGTGAGGGCATGGCCTATCTCGATACGACGTTGGCGCAGCGTCTCTACCCGGCGCTGTGGGAAGTGCGCTCGGTCCTGTGATCACTCGCGACGACTGCCAAAAGTTGGACGACGCCGATGTCCTGGCGCCGTTGCGCCAGGAGTTCACACTCAACGACAATGAGATCTACCTCGACGGGAACTCTCTCGGACCCGTGTCGGCGTCCGTTCGACGGCGCGTCAACGAAGTGCTGGACGACGAATGGGGTCGAGGTCTGGCACGAAGTTGGAACGACGCGGGCTGGATGGGGGAGCCGACGAGACTTGGGAACCGCCTGGCGCCGTTGATCGGAGCCCAGCCCGGCGAAGTGCTGGTCGCCGACACGCTCACGTTCTTGATCGCGAAGTTAATAGGCGCCGCTCTCGAACAGCGGCCCGAACGACACGTCGTATTGACCGACGCGGCAAATTTCCACTCCGACATCTACATTATCGAGGCAATGTGCGAGCGAGCCGGCCGGCCGGTGACGATGAAGACCATTGACCGGGACCGCTTGGACGAGGAACTCAACGATGACGTGGCTCTGGTCGAATTGACGCACGTCGACTACCGATCCGGCGAGTCCCTCGACATGGCTGGCATCACCGAACGGGTGCACGCGGCGGGGGCGCTGATGCTGTGGGACTTCGCTCACTCGGCCGGTGCCGTGCCGCTCGACGTGACCGGTGCCAATGTCGATTTCGCCGCCGGCTGCGGGTACAAGTACTTGAACGGCGGGCCCGGTGCTCCGGCCTTTCTCTACGTGCGAAAATCATGGCAGGGAAAACTCCGGAATCCGCTGCCGGGATGGCTCGGACATGCTCGACCATTCGATTTCGAATTGACGTACGAGCCGGCCGAGGGCATGCAGGCCTTCGTCACCTCGTCGCCGTCGATCATCGCCCTCGCGGCGCTCGACGGGGCGCTCGACATATGGGACCGCACCTCAATGAAGGAAGTTCGCGCCAAGAGTCTGGCGATGACCGACCTCTTCATTCAACTCGTGGAAGAACGCCTACCCGGGGTCTTTGAAGTCGTGACACCGCGCGATCACGCCAAGCGCGGAAGTCAGGTGGCGCTTCGTCACCCCGAGGGCTACGCGATCATTCAGTCGCTGATCGAAAGGGGCGTCATTGGCGACTTTCGGGCGCCGGATATCTGTCGATTCGGCTTCACGCCGCTGTATCTGCGCTTCGTCGACGTCTTTGACGCCGTCGAGCGAATCGCGAGCGTCATGGAATCCGCATCCTTCCGGGACCAACGATTCGCCGTGCGTAACGCCGTTACCTGAGATTTCCATCCATTTAAGACGTTACGAGGCCTTGTAGGCGTAGAAGCCCTGACCCGACTTTCGCCCCAAGAGTCCGGCTTGCGTCATCCGCGACAACAGTGGCGGAGGTGCGAGGTGAGGCTCTTTGAACTCTTCGTAAAGGGAGTCGGCGACTGCCAGTGTGGTGTCCAGGCCGATGAGGTCGGTGAGCGCCAGGGGGCCAAGGGGATGGGCGCAGCCGACGACCATTCCGGTGTCGATGTCCTCGGCGCTGGCGAACCCCGACTCCAGCATCCGAATGGCCGACAAGAGGTAGGGGATCAAGAGGGCATTCACGACGAAGCCGGCCCGGTCCTTCGAGGCGATTACTCGTTTATTGAGCGATTCACTGGCGTACGCGTTGACGCGCTCGGTCGTTTCGGCGCTGGTGAGGAGGGACGAAATCACCTCAACCAGCCGCAATACCGGCACGGGATTGAAGAAGTGCATACCAATGACCTGTTCGGGGCGCTTCGTGGCCATGGCGAGCTTGATGATCGGGATCGACGACGTATTCGTGGCCAGAATGGCCCGGGGATCACTTATCACTGCGTCGAGTCGCTGAAAGACGTCAATTTTGAGTTCTTCGTCTTCGGCGACCGCTTCGATCACCATTTCGCGGTCGCTGAGCTTCGCGAAATCCTCGCTGAAGCTGAGGTTACCTCTGGCCCGGTTGGCCTCTTCTTCAGGCAACTTACCCGACGTCACTGCACGATCGAGAGATCGCTCGATGCGAGTTTGGCCCTGGGCGAGGGAGCCAGCATCGCGCTCGATCACCACGACGTCCGCTCCAGCCCGGGCGCAGATCTCGGCGATACCCGATCCCATCAGTCCACAGCCCACCACGCCAATTCGTTGCATCCGCGTCTCCTCGCTTGGCGAAGCTACGGCTCCGCGACGACAAAGTCTACGTCCGGGCCTCAGGGTTCTCCGAGCGACGTGCGGACCGTCGGTGACTACGATTGGCAGAACGCAAAAGGACGACTCACGCCCTATTAATAAGGAGACGACGCATGGATACTGTGAACGTCATCGTGGAGATCCCCCGCGACAGCAAGAACAAGTACGAATACGACCACGAGAACCACACGATCAAGCTGGATCGCCATTTGATCGTCTCAATGGGCTACCCGGCGGAGTACGGATTCATCCCCGACACGCTCGGGGGAGACGGCGACCCCCTCGACGCCTTGGTGTTGAGCGAATACCCGACGTTTCCGGGCTGCCTGATCGAGTCCAAGATCCTGGGCATGTGCAATATGACTGACGAGAACGGCGAGGACGCGAAACTCATCTGCGTCCCGGCGTACGACCCGAATTGGAAGTCAGCGACTGACATCAGTGACGTGCCGAAGCAGACGCTGGATCGAATCCGCCATTTCTTCACTGTGTACAAGGATTTGGATGAGGGAAAATGGATGAAAGTGGAGAATTATGTGGGCCGAACCGAGGCATTGGCCGAACTTGAGGCCTCAATCGCCCGATTTAAGGGCTGATTAGCCTCAAATTCCTCATTTTCTCAATGTCAACTAGTGACGACTGATCCAGCGCAATCTTCGTAGAGACTCATACTCGCCACCTACTGCTCGTCACGCAATCGCTCTTCTTCTTCAGAAATCAACTTACATTCACGCAGGACGATGGACCAGCGTAAGGATACAACGCAGGAGCGCTGATGTTCGGGGTGAAGCCGTTGAGAGCACCAGTTCCGACTGTGGTCGCATCTTGCACTTCCGCAGTTGTCAGACTCCCGTTGAGTGCGCCGTTAGCCGTCGTGTAAGTGATGGGAGGACCTACGGCGTACGAGTTACCAGTCACAATGTACAACTGGACGCTCCAGGTGTTAAAGCCTGCGCCGGTCGCGGTAGTGCCTCCGGGGGCTGCCAAAGTTCCCAAAGTTGGAGTCCAGCCCAACACGTATGCGTAGTGCCCCAGATTCGATGGCCATGACTGGATGTACGGACCGCTGTTAGACGACGCCGACATTTGTAATTCGATTGCTGCCTCCGTTGCCGCATTCGCCGTGTACTGGGCCTGGGTCAAAGTGCTCGTGGGTGCCACCCAGGTGCCAACCGCGGTCGTGCCAATCGTGGTTGGCGGAGTGTTGCCGAATGTGCCAGTACCTGGGACGTTGGTGAACAGCGTCGTATTCTGTGCTGAAAAGTCAACCTTTGCAATTGATACCGTGGCACCGTCAGCCGCGCATGAAGCCTGAGCAGTCTTACCGGAGATGCCACCGAGTGCGTAGATCACGACCGCAGCCAAGATACCGAGAACAACGATGACGATGAGGATCTCGATCATGGTGAAACCGCTGATCTCTCCAGCATCCCTCTGGCGCTTCAGTCTGTGAAAAGTGTTAATCATCCTTCATCCTCGTCCTGTAAAGGAGCAACAACTTTTGGTGTTGCTCCACCGGGTTGCGCGTTCAACCTTTTGGAAGCACTGCAATGAATTATTCAGCCCCATTACCTGATTCTTCGGCATTGGCCCCCTAAGGAGTAGAAATGCGAAAAACCGTTCAATATCAAAAAAATAGTATCTCAGATTCATCCGAATTGGGATACCAGGGCCTGCAGCGGCTTCTTGCGGACTCGGGACTCGTATTCATCGTTCGAGAGACATAGATTCGTAAGATTTCGCAGATGCGTGAGTGCTTGTTAGAAGACTTGTTGCGTGGGGCCTTCGACAACGATTAGGCCCGGCTTAGAAAAAGTCATCGGTGCACGGTGGCGTAACTGTTGCACTGGGACATCGAAACGGTCCTGTTCGTGACGACTCCGCTCAGGCAAATCCCTCATTTCATCCCACATACCAATCCGACCCCATCGGACCAATCCGACACCTTCTACGGGGTGTACCACGAGACTGTTGCCCTATTAATAGGGGGCTACGCAGTCGCCTTCGTCGGGCTGTGGCGAACTTCCACACATTTCCGGGCCGCCGGCGTCGCGGCGCTGACATGGGTCTGTCTGAGAGCTATTGCCATTTTGCTATTCATATTGCTGGCGACGCTCTATAACCGAGGGGCGTTCCTGAATTGGACCCACATGATCGCCGGAGTTCTCGGGGCCCTTTCAACTGGAAGTGGCCCTGCAACTCGTTCGCGAGGGTCGTTCATTTCGAACAGTAGTTGGACTCGTCGTCCTTCTGATTGGAGGGTTGATTGCTGCCGCCTCGTTGCCGGATTGGCACTTCGAATACCTCCTCCGGGGCGAAATCGTCTTCCAAGTCGGCTTCGCGTGGTGCCTCATCGAGTGGACCTACGCATTGGCCGACCGAATACGACGGGAGTTGGCGACGCGATTTCAATGCGGCGTTGGAACGGCGAACCGACCAGATCCGAATTTGGCGGTTCCAAAATGCGCGCTAAAACTCCGGCTCGAAATCTGACCTGAGCTTCCAACCGCTTTGACCGTTGACGGGTTTGGCGCAAAGTATTTGATGGATCTCAAGATGGTGGCGTTCGAAGCCGTAGGCCGAACCCGACATGTAGAGACGCCACACTCGGGCACGTTCTTCGCCGACTTCTTCGACGGCCTCGTCGAATCGCTTGACCAAGTTCGCGACCCAGTGACGAAGCGTGAGTGCATAGTGCTCGCGAAGACTCTCAAGGTGACGTACCTCAAATCCGTGCGCCTGAAACATCGAGACCATGGTGCCGACCTCGTGGAGTTCTCCGTCGGGGAAGACGTAACGCTCCATGAAGGGACTTCCGATCTTGGAGGGACCGCGCAGGCCCAAGGCAATTTTCATCTGTCTTGACAACTCGGACACCTTCGAGGGGTCGGGGTCGTCATCGAATGAAACGGGCCTTCCGATCGCGTGATTGAGGAATCGTCCACCCGGGCGAAGCAGATCGAACAGTTGTTGCGTGTAGGTCGCCAGGGACTTGCGACCAACGTGTTCCGACATGCCGATGGAACAAATTGCGTCGAAGGGGCCGTCGCGCACGTCGCGAAAATCCTGAAGCCGGAACTCGACCAAGTGGCTTACGCCTTCGCGCTGGGCCCGTTCGACTGCGTAGCGGCGCTGCTCTTCGGACAATGTTACGCCGACCACCGATGCGCCGTACTCGCGCGCCGCGTGAATCGCCATCGCTCCCCATCCACAGCCGACGTCGAGTAGTCGCGTGCCCGGGCCGAGTTCGAGCTTTCGCGCCACGAGGTCCACTTTGCGCCGTTGCGCCTGTTCGAGTGTGTCGTCGGGCGAACGGAATACCGCGCACGAATACGTCATCGAGGGGCCGAGCACTATCTCGTAGAAACTGTTCGAAACGTCATAGTGATGAGAAATTGCTTGGCGGTCACGCGACCGGCTGTGCAATGCGCCGCGCTGTTTGGCTTCAATCGTTGGTGGCGCGATCGGTCGCAGGGTGCCGACCCCGACCACGGACAACAGTGCCCGCAGGTTCTCGATTTTCAACAGGCTGCGAAGTGGCGGAATCGAGAGGTCAAACAGTGCGTCCAACTCTCCGTCGATGTCGAGATCGCCGGCGACGTAGGCGCGCGCGACACCGAGTTCACCGGGATGAGTGAGCACGCGTGTCAGGGCTTCGCGGCGAAGGATCTTCAGCGTAAGGTCGTTGCCGGCTGAGTCGACGTTGGGCAGGGCGACGCTGCCGTCGTAGGCTTCTACTCGGAACGGAAGCTCGTTGTTAAAGACCGCTGAGACAAAAGTTGCGACATCCATTGGATCACCTCCGGTCCTCTTCGGGATGAAGATACGTCAACGACGACGTAGTTCGCTAGCCCCTAATGCATGACAATTCCGTTGCCCGAACGTTAATCGTGAGTCTCGCCAGAGTCTACGGACGCCGTCGTTTGAACCAAAAGGTGAATGAATCGGCACGAATGGCCCTTCGCGCGGCTTCTTGACGACGGTACTGAAGCGGCGCGACTCTCAGACATTTGACAAAGGGGTCTGGATTGTGCTGGGAACGTCGAAGCCAGCGTCGCCCCACAACCCCTGTTTTTCGTTGCGCTCATGTCCATATTCAGATGAACGCTTTCGATTCACAACTAAAAGCGTGCGACGAGGAAATAATGGCGTTGTGAGAGGTTTGTGACGAATAGTTTGACTGCGATTCGGTTCGCGGATTGACCTCCGCGTGAAATGTTGCTCTTCAATTCACTTCAAACGGCATTCGTCATTAAATGGCGCGCTTCGAGCGCCTGCAACATCACCCCCACGGTTGTCGCATCGTTGATTGAGTGTCGATAAGTGATATTCGAGCGTTGCGACGTGTCGAGATTGAATCGATTTGACGTGCAAGAGTTTTTCTTATGGTGATGGTAATTGAACCTCTATGAGGGTAAATTACCGATATTCGGGATAGATTATTTGCCAGAAAAAGTTTTCTCAGAGAACCTTTGGGGTGATTCGTGGCGTTCAAAAAGAAAAGTAAAGACGACAACGTTGCCGACCTTCGCCCGCCAAGCGGTGGCGGAGGTGGAGTGACGACGGTGGTCGACGGTCGCGATGGGGCCGATCCCATTGAGTCTTCGGAAGTCGGACAGAGTTCTCTTCCAAGTTCGGCAGGGTCGAATTCGTCGAACGGCTCGGTGGCCCAGAAGCAGAATCTTCGCTTGGGTGATCAACTCCTCGCCGGCAATCTAATCACCGAGGCGCAACTGCAAAAGGCCCTCGAGATGCAACGCGACTCGGGCGGTCTTTTGGGTGAAGTTCTCGTCAGCACAGGTGCCCTCAGCGAGCAAGCGCTCGCTCACGCGCTCGCCTCGTTCTTCGGCTTCGACGTCGCCAATTTACGCCGCGACAACGTTGACCCGATGATGATTAGCTTTCTGCCAGAAGAGGTGGCGCGGGAGTACGTGGCATTCCCCGTTCGAATGGAAGACGACAGTCTCTTCATCGCGGTGGCCGAACCGAGCGAGGAGTTGCGCAACGCCCTATCCAAGGCGAGTGGCAAGCCGGTCAAGTTGCTCATCGCACCACTGAGTGACGTGCGTTGGGCCATCGACAGTAACTACCGTGCACTGGGATCCGTCGCTCAACTCGTTCAGGTGTTCGAATCCGTCGAGGGTTCGCGTAAGCGCAATGTCGACAGCGCCGAACCGGAGATCGTCGCAGAAGACGCGCCTGTGGTCCAAGTCGTTGACCGCATCTTGACTCAAGCGATGCGTGATCGAGCATCTGACGTCCACATCGAACCGTCCGATGACATCGTGCGTGTGCGCTTTCGCATCGACGGTGCGTTGAAAGAGATCCTCCAGTTGCCAGCGGCCATCGGCCCGGGTCTGGTGAGTCGAATCAAGATCATGGCCAATATGAACATCGTCGAACGTCGCCGACCTCAGGATGGACAGCTAACGATCAACATCGACGGCAAAGAGGTCGACGTGCGTGTCGCGACCACGGCGACCATCATGGGCGAAAGTTGCGTCATGCGTCTTCTGGACAAGACTCGATCAGTCTTGCGCCTGAACGACCTGGGCATGCCGGTCGATACGCACGAGGCCTATTCGAAGATCGTCCGGGCACCTTTCGGCATGGTGCTCTGTGCCGGCCCGACGGGCAGTGGAAAGACCACGACGCTCTACGCGACCTTGAGCGAGGTCAGCAACCCAACGCTGAACGTCATGACCATCGAAGACCCGGTCGAGTACGTCTTTCCCTCCATCAACCAGATTCAGACCAACGAGCAGGCCGGTCTGACCTTTGCGACGGGCCTTCGATCGATCCTGCGCCAGGATCCCGACGTCATCCTCGTGGGCGAGATTCGAGACGTCGAGACGACGCGCGTCGCCGTTCAGTCGGCCCTGACGGGCCACTTCGTCGTCTCTTCGCTCCACGCCACGGACTCGGTGTCGGCACTGCACCGTTTCTTGGACATGGGCATTGAATCGTTCCTCATCGCCTCTTCCGTTCTGGCGGTCGTCGGCCAGAGGCTTCTGCGCCGAATATGTCCGTCGTGCAAGGCGCCGTATCAGCCTTCGGACGAAGAGTTGGTCTTCTATGAAGAGAGCGGTGGCCCAGCCAAAACCGAGTTCTTCCAAGGGACCGGCTGCAACTTCTGTACCCATACGGGCTACAAGGACCGAATCGGCATCTACGAGCTTCTGATCATGACTCCCGAGCTCCGGCGCCTCGTCGTGGGCTGGGCGACGCAAGAAGAGTTACGCAATATGGCTGTGAAACAGGGGATGCGTACCCTTCGCCAAGAAGCAGTCAACCTTGTCAACCAGGACATCACGTCCATTTCAGAAGTGATCCGGAGCGTCTACACACTATGAGTAAAGACAAGACCCTGAGTAAAGACAAGCCCGTGAGTAAACGCAAGTCCGTGAACAAAGAGAAGTCCCTCATCAAGTTCAGTTACAAGGCCGTCGACGGCGCCGGAAAAAAGGTCTCCGGCGCTGAGATGGCCTCTTCGGCGGGCGCCGCTCATGTGGCGTTGCTCGCCCGAGGACTTCAGCCCACTGAGGTTGAGGCGAAGCGCGGTTTGATGAAGTTCGAAATCACCAAGAAGAAGGTCCCGCGCCAGGACGTGATGAACTTCACCCGCCAATTGGCGGTTTTCATGCGCGCCGGTATCCCGATCATGGAGGCGCTCGAGGTCATCGTCGAAGAGACCCAGAACAAGATGCTCAAGGCCATTTTGAATGAAATGGTCGACAGCCTGCGCGCCGGCGACACCTTTGCCGCCTCGGCCGCGGCCCACCCTGAGGCCTTTCCCAGCTTCTACGTGGGAATCCTCGAATCAGCGGAATTGACGGGAAACCTCGACAGCGTGCTCAACCAGCTCGCCGATTACATCGACCGGGACGTCAAGGCTCGAGGAAAAGTCACGGCAGCGCTCATTTATCCATCCGTTGTGGCGGCAATGTCTGTCGTGACCGTATTGGTCCTCGCGGTTTTCGTCATGCCCCGATTCGAGACCTTCTTCACGTCATTGCACGCCAAGTTGCCATTGGTCACCCGCTTACTCCTAAGCACGACCTCATTCATGGGAACATGGTGGTACGCGGAGATTGCGTTCGTCATCATCGTCGCGGGTGGATTTATTGCGACGAACCGTTCTGCAGGTGGAAGGGCACGACTGGATGCCATTAAATTGAAACTTCCGGTCATCGGCGACCTCACAGAAACGGCGATTATTGAGCGGACGTGCCGGGTTCTTGCTTCGATGCTGCGCGCGGGGGTCGATCTGCCGCGATCGATGGCCGTAACAGCGGAATCCGCCAATAATGCGGTCTATCGCAACGCCCTTGAGAGGATTCGAGAGGCGATGATGGAGGGCCAGGGACTGGCCGAACCGATTGCTCAAAGTGGGCTATTTCCGGCTGCGGCCCGACAAATGTTTCGTGTGGGTGAGGAAACCGGCACTTTGGACCAACAGTTGGAGGTGGCGGCCGCCTATTACGGCCGGGAACTGGAAACCAAGCTGGAGCGGGCTACTGCGCTTTTTGAGCCCGCGATCATTATTCTCATGGGAGTCGTTGTAGGTTTCGTCGCTGTTGCGCTAATATCCGCAATGTACGGAATCTATAACCAAGTGAAGGTTGGATGAACGAAACCGGTTATCACCGATTTCAGCAAGGGCAATCTCGCTACATTCCACGAACACGTCCTGGGTTAAAAAACGTCACTTTAAGAAAAAATTGTCATCGTGGCGAAACTGGATTCACTCTTGTCGAATTGCTCATCGTCGTTACGATTCTTCCACTCATTGTAGGCGCACTTTCACTGGGACTTATCTCGGTGTTCTCGCTGCAGTCGAGTGTGAGTAATCGGTTAACTGATACCGCGGACTCTCAGGTGGTGGCGGCGAACTACGCCAATGACGTACAGGCGGCGGTCTACTTAACCACTGATGCCACGTCGTCTCCCCAATGTGGCGCCGGGACGGGAACGCAGTTGCTGGGACTGGAATCGGTACTGAACCAACGAACTGGTGCCTTCCAGAACCTCGTCTCGTACGTGAGCGTGCCGGTGACGAGCGGCACCAAGACGACATATTCGCTCGAGCGCCTTAACTGTGTAAACGGTTCGACGACACCGTCCGTGAGCACGCTGGCCAACGATCTGCCCTCCTCCACATTTAATCTGGCCACATCCAATCAGGCCGTGCAAGTGGTCTGTGAGGCAGGGGCTCCGACGTCGACGTGCAGCAATACGACCCAGCAGTGGACCCAGGGGTACGTTCCGGCGGCTCAGGTCACCACGGTGACCCTCAATGTAATAGCGCCCAAGACCTCCTACAACTACGACCTTGCGGCGAGCCCTGCAGTGAGTAATTCGTTCAATTCGGGTGGGTCCGCGTTGCCGGCGGCCGCTCAGTGTGATTCGACGGCAGCGAGCACGGGGCCTTACGCCGGTCAACTCTGCTTCATTGACTTCTCTGGTTTGACCGCGGCCGACTTGAGCGTTGCCGGGACTACGAATCAGTGCTACAACATGTCTGTCTCGGTCGAAGACGCCTACCTCCTACATTTCTGTCTGAATTACTCCAGTAACAACTCGGGGGAGGGCATCGTACCCGCGGCGTTCCCAACTGACACTGACGCCGGTCTGGGTCAGACTGTCTATCCCGGACTCGGTGGCGATCCGTCGCTCTACATGTACCCCTATCTCGGCGGTAGCACGACCATCCAAGTGAATCTGACCGGAATCTACGTCGTGAACGCTTCGACGGGTCTGCCCGCGACCGGCTGGAGCTTCTTCGGAGCAGACGCTGAAACGACCAACACCGGTGAGACCTTGACGTGGACGTCCAACGTGCAATTGAACGTCATTAACGACATGGAGGCTGGCGCGCCGCCGCCCGATGGGAACGCTTGTCCGGTATCCGGCAGTGGCACCATGACAGTGACATGCCACGGGACTCCTTCGACTGGTGCACCATTCACGGGGGCGGCGATGGTCGCAGCAGCCACACCGTCGTACATGACCGTCAATACCAGTAACTACGAAGCGTTCTCCTTTGGGATGTTGCTGCCATGAATCGACGCCGCGAGATAATGGGAGTCACGGCGGAGTATCGGGTCAATGCCAACGTCAGAGATCGCGATCAGCGCGGCGACACGCTCATTGAGGTGCTGCTCGCCCTGATGGTCCTCGGTCTCACCGCGGTCGCCTTGATTCTGGCCTTTTCGACTTCAATCGCGGGCTCAGCCGCCCACCGCCGATTGGCCACCGCCAACATTGTCCTGGCGAGCGCCTCCCAACAGGCCATCGCTCAAATCCAGTCAAACTCCAGTCTGTTCGGTTGCACTTACTCGCAAACAACGCCGACCCTGTTTGTGAATGCCAATGTTTCGTTTTCGCTTGCAACCACTGGCAACTCTTACCTTCAAGGCACTAACTACGGTGCGTTCACTCCCACGATCTCCAGCGTGTTGTACTGGAACAGCACGAATATGAATTTCCAGGCCACCCCCTGTATCCCCGACACATCCGAGGAGGTAACCGTCACGGTTCAAGGCACCGGCTACGGAACCTTTACTAACCAATTCGTCGTCAACCTCCCCTCGGGCAATCTGGGGACAGCATCCAATACCAGCACCACCGTCGCGGGCCAGTTGGTCTTTGCTTCAAACCAGACTGAATCGGCCAGCGGCGAACCCGGAGTGGCCTTCAGTCCCCAACCAGTAATTTCGGTCCTCGATGCCAACAACCAGCTCGACGCCACTGACCTCTCACCAATTGTCCTGTCGATCGAAAGTGGTCCTAGCGGCGGGTCGATCAGTGGCTGTTCGGCGGATGATCCGAATGGTCAGGCCACCTTCTCTGGGTGCGTGATCAGTGGCTCGGCGGGAACGTACGTCGTGCAAGCGGCTGTGCTCGGACAGATTTTGAATTCTGATCCGTCGGGCACTGCGATCAATCAGAACTCCGTGAATGCTTCCGGGACCAACTTTTGGCAGACGTCACCCAACTGGTACACCACCACCTTCTCGGTGAGCATAAGCGGCTCGCCAGACAGGGTGGTCTTTTATCAAGCACCCGCTGGCGGGACCTCTGGTAACACGCTCGGGACCCAGCCCATTATTAACATCGACAACGGAATAACGGGCAATCCCGACACGAGTGCGAACGGAACCGTCACTTTGACTCTGTCGGGGGGCCAGATGGTGGGTTGCACGAACGCCGCGGCAAATGTGGCTACCTCTTCGAATGACGAAGTGATCACGGCGACCGCCGTCAACGGTGTAGTGACGCTCACGGGCTGTACGTTCGCTGGGGCGATCTTCTATAACGCCACTGCATACCCGCCCGGTAAGGACCCGACGACCTATACAATCGCGGCGTCATATCCGAACGCGGTGACCGCCACGAGCACCATCGCGGTGACGGGACCCGGCACTGCTGCCCAGTTGGAGTTCGTCACCCAGCCAGGTGGCGTCGCGAATTCCTCGCAAACAGCCGCCCTCTCGCCTCAACCACAGGTCCAGATCGAAGATGCCTTCGGAAACCCCGAGTACAACCTCACTTCGGCGCCGGTGAACCTTGCGTTTGCTAGTGGAGGCACGGTCGCCGAGACGATCAGTTCCTACACACAGGCAATAGGGCTCAACACCGGCATCGTGACCTTCGCCGGTGTCTCGGGAAGCGCTTATGGTGGCAATCTCAGTCTGACCGCAACGTACTCTGGCTTGAGTGTTACCAGTAATACCTTCAGCATTTCGCCATTAGGGGGCGAAACGATGGTGTTCAGCACGCAACCGGTGGCCGGGCAATCGGGGGCTTCGTTGACCACCCAACCGGTGATCACTATCTACGACTCGAACCACAACGTCGATACGGGACTCACGTCGACGCTCTCGCTGACGGCCTCGGGCGGACTCCTCGCCGACTGCACCGGACTCACGCCCAACGCCGGCGTTGTCGACGTGTCCACTTGCTTGTTCTCGGGCACTGTGGGTTCGCCGTATACCCTCACGGCTTCGTTCACCGACAGTCTTTCCCAGGTCATCAGCGTCACGAGCAACCCGATTTCTCCCACGGGCGCGGGCGCCCCGACGCGCATCTTGTTCATCACCCCGGCTGGTCAACCAGTAGGAGGAACCGTGGCCGGTTCACTCTTGGCGACCCAGCCCAGCGTCCAGATAGTGGACTCGTGGGGCAACGTCGTGACGTCGTCGTCGGCAACGGTGACCCTGACGTCGCCGGTTGGCACCACGCTGAGCGGCTGCGCGAACCTCACGGCAGTGGTCGGAGTCGTCAACGTCACGGGCTGCACCTTCGGCGGCACTGTCAACACGTTCTATACCATGACGGCGTCATCGGCCGGACTGACGTCGGCGACGAGCAGCTCGTTTAAAGTGACCCAGGCCGGTACGGCCGCGAGCGTCACGATTACTCCGGCGCCGACCTCGGTTTCGGCCAGCAATGTGACGGACTCCACGCTGACAATCCAACTGGTGGACGCTTGGTTGAATCCGACGACTAGCACGAGTGTCACGAACCTTTCCTTGCGTTCGTCATCGGGCCGCGGATTCTTTGCGAGCGCCAACGGACTGTCGGGCACATTGGGTGCCGCGGCGGCGGTGTCGATCCCCTCGGGGATTGGTTCGATCTCGGAATATTACGGCGATGAAAATGCGGGCACTCCGGTCATCTCGGCGCAGAATACCGGGACGGCCTACGGGTCCGGCACCTTGACCGTGAATGCCAAAACGACCAGTGACACGGCGAATCTAGTTCAGGGCAATTCCCAGGTTGCGAGGGTCTTTACCGCGTACGCCACAGCCCTGGAAGTCCAGGTCGTTGACCAGTTCGGCAACCCGGTGCCCAACGTTGCCGTCACGTTCACCGCTCCGGCGAGCGGCGCGAGCGGCTCGTTCGCTTCGGGTTGCACGACCAACCTGAACTCATACACCTGTGTCGCGACCACCAACACCAACGGCGACGCGACCGCCTCGACCTTCACCGCCAGTACGACCGCCGGCTCGTTCTCGGTCGTTGCCAGTGACCCCAACGTGGCGACGCCAGTTACCTTCTCGTTGCAGAATTCCGCGGGAGCAGAGGCGAAGATCGCCATCACGACCCAGCCCACCACTCCGATCATCGCCGGAGGCACCGAGTCGGTGAGCGTGAGCGTCGAGGACACCTACGGCAACTTGGTCAATTCGACTGACTCGATCTCCGTCGCCCTGTCGTCGAACAGTTTCGTTGGCGGCACGACGACCGTGGCCGCCGCTGGGGGGGTGGCCAACTTCTCGGGCCTGCGGATCACCGCCGCGGGCGGTTACACGATCAAGGCGACGGACATCGCCAATACTGCTTGGACGGCCACGACGAGTTCGTTCACCGTGATCGCCGCCGCGCCGAACAAGATCGCCATCACGGCCCAGCCCGCCACTTCGATCACCGCCGGTAGCAGCGCATCGATGAGCGTGAGCGTCGAGGACACCTACGGCAATGTCGCCACTTCGACGGACTCGATCTCCGTCGTCCTGTCGCCGGGTGGCTTCGTAGCCGGCACGACGACCGTGACCGCCGCTGGGGGAGTGGCCAACTTCACGAACCTGCCGATTACCGCCGCAGGCACCAACTACACGATTAAGGCGACGGACAACGCCAATACCGCTTGGACTGCCACGACGAACTCGTTCACCGTGATCGCCGCCGCGCCGAGCAAGGTCATCTGGACGATCCAGCCGACGCCCACCACCTCGACCGCCGGCTCGCCCGTCGTCGGCCCGCCGACCGTCGAGGTTGAGGACACCTACAACAACCCGGTCAACCTCGCGACAGTGACCATGGCGGTCACGACCGGTCCGAACCTTGCAGTCGTCGTGAGTGGCGGGAGCGTCACGACCGGCACCAACGGCATAGCGAGCTTCTCCAGCCTCGTGCTCGGTGTTGCAGGCAACTACACGATCACGGCCAGTGTCCTCTCGGTCCCGGTCAACAGCCTGCCCAGTAACTCGTTCACTGTGACCGCCGGCGCGGCAACGGCAGTCATGGTCTGGGGTGGGAATAGTCAGTCCGCCACAATTAGTACCAATTTCTCGAGCCCGTTTTCAGCCTTCGTGGTCGACGCCTACGGTAACCCGGTCAGCGGCGCGACGGTGACGTTCACGGCGCCGGCCAGTGGCGCGAGCGGGACGTTCCGTGCGGCATCCGCTGGTGGTACGTGTCTCGCTTCAGGAATCATTGCTCAAACGTCGTGCGTGGCGACGAGCAATGCCAACGGCATCGCCACGTCGCTCGCCTTCACCGCCAATGGGACGACAGGAAAGTACATCACTTTGACGGCGGCCATCACGGGCGCGACCGCGAACTTCACTGAGACGAACACGAAGGCGACCTTGGTGTTCCTCACGAACGCCCAGAGCTTTGCCACCACCAGCACCGACGCGGGTACTTCGTCGGGCTCGGTGATCATTCAAGCCCAGGATGGCGCTGGCAACCCGGTGGTGGTGCAAACAACGGCACTGACCGTGGCTTTGGCGTACGCGACGACGGGCGTGACGTTGACGACCGACCCATCGACGGTGACGATCCCCGTGGGTGCCAGTTCCGTGGCGTTCACGATCGTTTCGAGCACGTCGCCGGGGGGGACGTTCACAATCACCGCAACGAACGCCGCGTACGTCACCGCGACTCAAACCGAGACGGTGTTGCAGAACGCGTCGGCCACGGGGAATGCGTTCACCGCCATCGCCACCCAGAGCGTGTCGCCGACGACGCAGATTGCCACGTTCCCGGTCACAATCACGAACTCCAACGGTGTAACGACCTACGACAAGGTCTCAAGCGTCAACGGACTTCTCTCTAATGAGTCCGCGAGTCCGAGTTCAACCTGTTTGACAATCACAACCTCCACTCCCGGGACGATAACTGAGACCGTGACGACCGATGAGACGTTGCCTCCGCCATCGCGCCCGTCGGGCAGCTACACCCTGGACTTCGTGGTGCAGGTGTACACCGCCGCCGGCTGCAGTTCCGGGACACCAATCAACCTGCAGGTTGACGCAACGTTGACGGTGAGCGCGGGCAGTGCCACCGTCGTCACGATCGCGGGAGGCGCCGGACAGTTCACCCCCAACGGTATGGCATTCACCAATGCGCTCACGGTGTTCGTCTCTGACGCCGACGGTAACCCGATTACGAGTGGCGTGACGGTGACCTTCACGGCGCCAGGGAGCGGTGCCAGCGGGAAGTTCCTCGCATTGTCGAACGGTGGCACCTGCATGGCGTCTGGTGGAACCCCTGTGACGTCATGCACCGCAACGACGAATGCCAGCGGTGTCGCCAGTTCGTTGTCCTTCACCGCCAACCCCACAGCAGGCAACTACTACGTCGCGGTGACGACGACCCCGACGCTTTCGGGAAGCCCACTTAGCTTCCCTGAGGACAACACCTGATGAAGATCTCCGCCGTCCGGTCGGCTAACTGGTAGAACCATGGCCGAATCTCGAACCCCTACGCCCCCCTGGTCACATCGCTACGATGAGCGGGGCGCCTCGTTGATCCTCGCGCTGGTGTTCATCGTGGTCATCGCCGTGATCGTGGGGGCTATCAGCTCCCTTACGCTCAATGACCTCAAGAACACGGGAAAATTCAACTCCGCGAGTTATCAGGCCTATTCGGCGTCGGGCGTCGCCAATGTGGCGATCCAAACGGTTCGTTATACGCCCCAGTCCTCGCTTGGGTTCTCGGCTGGGGTGCTCGGAGGGTGCTGGACGACCGGGACTACGCCTTCAGAGTGGACGTTCAACAATGTCCAAGTGGAGATTTGGTGCGAAACGACAGTGAACAAAGGCAGTCCCCAGTCCCGTGTCGTAAGCATGTACGCATGCAACACCAATGTCACCGGACTCACTGGTCCGGGTTGTCAGTCAAAGCCGCTGTTGACGGTGGTCGAGGCGTATGACGACTATTCGAAGTTGGGCACGGACACTTGCCCAACCAACCCGCTCCCGTCGAAAACCTGTGGATTCGGCGCTACAACACTCGCGTGGACCTGGGGTTCCTTAGCGACAGCGACGGGCGGACAGTCATTGAACGCCATCACGATCACCTCGACGCCGACTACTCCCACTCACCCAGGGACCTACACTCCGATCGCCACGGCCGCGTCGGGTGACCCAGTGACAATTACCTCAGCCACGCCGTCGGTCTGCACCATCAGTAACGGCATCGTGAGTTTCGTGGCCGCCGGCCAGTGCACCTTGAACTTTGACGACCCCGGCAATTTCAACTACGCTCCCGCGAGCGAAATGACCCAAGTTTTCACTGTCTCGTAGAATGGCGCCGGGCTGAAGATCGTGTGGGCGCGATCTCGCTGGGGTCGCCGGCTCAGTGCAATTACCTGGTCGCAACGGCCGAGACCAAGTTCGATGATGCGAGAGCGCCTGAGTTGGTCATTCTCTAGGCGTTACGACAATCCTGTCGCCGTGGCTCGAGGGCCAACGGGACCGCGGAAATATATTCTAGATAATTAGTCTATTAATGGACTGGCGATCAGTTTGTCCCGTCGTGCCCGCCGCCGCACTCGATTCCGAACGAGCCTCTCAGGAGTTGGGAATATCTATCGCTGTCTATAATTACTGGTCAGCAGTTCTTTTCGCAGGTTCAGTACGTGGGAATCGGTGCAAATACATTGTGAGTAAACACAACAAAATGACGTCGAAAACCGCAAGGAATTGTTGGGCTATTGGCATTTGTAACTACAAACTTCATGTACAATTTTTTCCAGCCGAGCGAAATATCTTCGAACGGTGTTCTATCGGGTAGTTCCGAGTGTCGGCAAACCCACTAACCATAAGGGAGTTTAAATATGATTTCGACCTACCAACGGCTTCAACGCCAGCGGGATGCAGGGGAGATCGACGGTTTCACCTTGATCGAACTTCTCATCGTCATCGTTGTTCTCGGTATCTTGGCTGCGGTCGTGATCTTCGCACTCGGTGGCATCACCGGTCAGAGTGCTTTGGCTTCATGCCAGGCTGACGGCGCAACGGTTTCGACGGCTCTTGCCGCATTCAATGCTCAGAATTCTTCGTTGATTAATAACGTGGCCGGTACTGGATCTGGCGCTGCGATGAAGGTTCCTGTAACTTACGGCATTGCCGGCAACTACACGTACTACTCGCCGGTCCTCACGGCTGGTGTAGTTACCTCGTGGACAGCGACTGAGGCCAATACCATAGGGACAATTGCGCTCGCTACTGTGCCCGCAAGCAATACGGCGATAGAGGCATTGATGTCGTCGTCGGCTAACGGGGGTCCGTATATCCAGTCGTGGCCCAATAACTCTTCGCACTACGGCTTTCAGTTGGAGTGGACTCAGACGTCCGCGCCAGCTTCAGGAGCAGCTACCTGGAGTGCCGAGCTGTACGTAGTGACTGGTAACGCCTACGCCGCGGGTACGGCTCCTGCCCCCGCAACGTACACGACGGCCACTTCAGGTGCCACCGGTGGCAATGGCAATCTGACTCAAGCAATTATTAATGTTGCCACTCCACTGGGGACTACCAATCTGATTCCGGCGCTGTACTCTTACGCCGGGCCTGGTGCTTGCGTGAACGTTAGTTGATCCAACTGATTTAGCAGTTTGTAGCAAAGTGCCCGGCATTCGCGCCGGGCACTTTGCTATTCTGGCCCTACGACAAGGCGGTTGACTGGTGAGCAATGATCAGAATTCGGCAATAGAACCCTGGCTGCAGACACTGTGGGACCAAGGTGGGTCCGACCTCCTACTTTCTAGCGGTTCGCCACCGCGAATCCGAGTCGACGGCAAACTCCGACCGATTGCCGGCGCTCAGAATCTCACCGGCGAGCAGATCGATGACATCGCGAAGCCGCTCCTCACTGACGGCCAGAGGATCATTTTCGATGAACAACTCGACGTCGACTTCGCCTTCTCGTGGGGTGACAAGGCTCGAATTCGAGGGAGCATCTTCACCGCTCGTGGGCAGACCGCCTTGGCCCTTCGAGTCATTCCCACGCGAATTCCCAGTTTTGAAGAACTTGGTTTGCCGTACGCCGCCAATTGGGTGGCGGAGCAACCGCGCGGCTTCGTCCTCGTCACGGGACCTACCGGTTCAGGAAAGTCAACGACCCTGGCATCGATCGTCAATTCCATCAATGAGAACCGCGCGTGTCACATCCTGACGATTGAAGACCCCGTTGAGTACGTCCACAACCACAAAACGTCCGCTGTCAGCCAGCGCGAGGTGGGCCTGGACAGCCCATCATTCGACCGAGCGCTTCGCTCCGCACTTCGCGAGGACCCCGACGTCCTCCTCATCGGTGAGATGCGCGACATTGACTCGATTCAGATTGCTCTGACGATGGCCGAGACCGGCCACCTCGTTTTCGCGACGTTGCACACCAACGACGCCCCCCAGGCAATTGACCGAATCATCGACGTCTTCCCAGCCTGGCGCCAGGAACAGACCCGCGTACAACTAGCGGCTTCTCTCTGTGCCGTCATTGCGCAACGATTGGTGCCCAAGATCGGCGGGGGCATGGTCGCCGCCTTCGAGGTCTTGATCGCTACCCACCCCGTACGAAACCTCATTCGAGAAGGACGCTCGAATCAACTCCAGAATGTCATGTTCACGAACCAGAAAGAAGGCATGCAAACTCTGGAGAACAGCCTGGCCGCGCTCATCGTTGAGAACGTCATCAGTTACGAAGACGCCATGGCGACCACCGCTCACCCGAAAGAATTAATCCGCACCCTAGAGCAGATAGATAAGAGCCGTATTCCTGTATAAATGATTCCGTGAGTTCTAGTCGCGGCCCCGACCTGCCGTACTCGGTGGTGGCCGGAGTCACCCCTTTCAGCGACAAATGGCTCGTCGCGAGTGCCAAATTGGCCGGTTCAACGTTCGCACCTGAGCCCCCCAAGGCCTACGACTCGTTTCTCGAAGTACTGAGCGAACGACCATTGTTCTCGGTAATTGTGGTCAACGTGCCGATTGGATACCTCGACACTCCCGACATGGGGGCCAGGACGTGTGACCGCCAGGCGCGCGCCCTGTTGGGGAGGCGAGGCGCCGCGGTGCACAACGCGCCGAGTCGTGCCGTCTTCGACGGTCGCGTGGACGCTGACAAGGATGGGCTCGACGCCGTGACGCGCACGATGATGCCGCGTTACCGAGAGGTCGCGAATGAGATGTCTCCGTATCGACAGCGCGTCGTCTACGAGGGGCACCCGGAACTCAGCTTCTTTCAGTTGCACCAAGACACCCCCCTGAAGGAATCCAAAGTAATCACTGAGGGTAAGGAGGAACGTAGAATCATCCTCGAGGACCGGATACGTGGCAGCGAGCGCTACCTTGATGCGGCCAGTTATGGCGTGCCGCAGAAGCACCTCTACGACTGCTTCGCACTTCTATGGACGGCTCGCCGCGTCTTTGGACACGCCGCGAAGCGCATCCCCGTGGACCCCGAATGGGACGAGGAGGGCCTGCGAATGGAGATTGTCTACTAGGGACGTTTCTGCTGAGAGGTATTTGATCGCAGGCCTGACCGTCCAGACACGGCGCAAATTTGAGTTGTCGTTGGCGGAGGAGTCTCCCTACGTCGCGACTCGCTGGGTATCAACTTCCTTCAAATCAATGGATCACGCGCCGAGTGGGCGTGTGGGGAGCCAAGGTCTTCAAACGCCTCAAGAAAACCGTCGAAAGGGAATCAGCAATTCAGGACCGGCGTAGATTGCGATTACGGCGCCCAGGGATAAGAAGACTCCGAACGGTATCGGTTGATCGCGACTCATCTTCTTCATGGCGATCAAAGTGATGCCGATGACGGCTCCGACGAGATTAGCCGCGAAAAAGCCCAGGATCACGTAGCGGATGCCCAGCCAACCCAAGGCCAGGCCCAGTACGGGGGCGAGTCGAACATCGCCGAAACCTAGATAGCGGGGGCCAACGAAATTGAGCGTAAAGAACACGATGAACCACCCAGCGGCGCACAGTCCGGCGATCAAGAGTCGGTGCCATTCATGAGTGACACCGGCGTCCAGCACGAGTGCGACAACCAGCAGGACCAGGGTGGTATAGACGATGCTCTTGGGAAGGATCAATCGCTCCAGGTCAATACTTGCCAGGGCGAGGAGCCCAGCGACGAAGATCAGCAACGCCGGCACATCCCAGTTGAAGCCCTCGCGCGCCGCAACGCCGGCAAAGAGTCCTCCGCACGCCGATTCGACAAATGGGTACCGTACGGAGATCGGAGTGCGACACGTTCGACACTTTCCTCGCAGTAGCAGCCAGGACAAAATCGGAACGTTGTCGCGTTCGAGTATTGGCGTGTGGCACGAGGGACATGACGATCGAGGTGAGACGATCGACATGTGCAGTGGCACACGATAGATCACCACGTTGAGAAACGAACCAATGACGAGACCGAGGACACCGCAGCCGACTATGAGGAGTGTGAACACTTAGTCGGTCCTACTCTTTCTGCACGATTTCCGTCTCCGGCCAGTTTACCGGCGTGGTATGTCGAAACGAGAGTAATGAACGACCGACTCTCTTACGGCGTCAAGTGACGAGTCCGTTGTTAAGTGAGGTGTCTTCGAGAATTACGCGCAACTGTCGGCCCATCTCACGGGGGTTTCCGTCAATCTCACCGATGACGTCGCCTTCGACTTCGACATCGTCGCCGGGACGGTAAAGCGAAACGCGCATGCCGCGCCCGGATTTCGACGCCGTGACAACCCACGGAAGTCCGATATCTCCCGAATCACACGTGGCCATGATCTGACCGGTACGACCCTCCCCGATGCTCCAACCCGGCGATCGAGCGGCGTCAATGATTCGTTGGGTCCCACCAGCGCTCGAGAAGCCTGAAGATTTGCTCATGAGTCCACCCTACGGCTGCGTAGTGACAACGATGAGTGTGATCGTCGGGTCAGTGGGCAGACGACTCGCAGACCGCCTTCAACTTTTCGAGCGTTTGTCGAATTGAATCCTTCGTGAACTCGGCACGAACAAACCCGTCGCTATCACCTTGCTTGCGAATGAGCGCGTTACGTCGGTCACTCCAGGTCTCTGTCACGCGACAGCCCCCGGGGGCGGTTTCAATGTTGTACTCCCATCGCGCAATCGGCAATCGGTGCCACGAAACATCGAAGATGAACGATTTCGGTGGGTCGTAGACCTTCACATTCGCCACGGTCGTCCACTTGTCTGCGGCCCGAGAGTTGTCGCCCTTGAACTTCGCTCCGACCCGAGGTCCCGTGGCTCCGTTAAGCCACTCGCCGCCGTCGTTCTCGGGCGAGAGTCGACCCATCGCGGGCAGGTCCGCGATGACCGAGAACGCCTTTTCGGGAGTGGTCTCGATGTCAATGGAGTCGGAATAGCTCATGAAGGCGAAGACTATCGAAACTTGTGGGCGCTGACGTCCGTGTGCCTCGGATGTGGCAATGGAAGGGTCGTTGAAGTAGGTGGTCCAGTGTTTGGAATCAATGGATTCACGTGAGCGACGCTCAGACTCGTTCGCGGATTGAAACCGGTGAACCGACGGCAACATTGAGGTTTCGGAACTCGTTACGGCTCATCTGGACCCACGGGGTCGATCCGTCGCTCAGCGCGACCGTGACCTGCACTTCGAATCCGAGTTCCATCACCGACTGGACGGTCCCTTCAATGGCGCCCTCCGAAGGGTGCACGAGTTCGAGGTCGTGGGGCCGGACCGAAGCGCCTTTGAACAGGGTGGTGGGTCCGAGGAAGCGGTGGACGAACTCCGTCGCTGGGCGTTCATACAGCTCCGTCGGTTCCCCGGCTTGCTCGATTCGGCCCTCGTGCATGATCAACAGTTGGTCGGCCACTTCCATCGCCTCGTCCTGGTCGTGGGTGACGAGGATCGTCGTCACCTTGATCTGTTGGTGGAGCTCTTTCACCCACTGGCGCAACTCGGTTCGCACCTTTGCGTCCAACGCTCCGAACGGCTCGTCGAGCAAGAGCACTCGAGGCTCGATGGCCAGGGCCCTCGCCAACGCCATGCGCTGTCGCTCGCCGCCGGAAAGTTGCGCCGGGTAGGACTTCGCCTTGCCGTCGAGTCGTACCAGTTCGATCAGTTCGGCGACCTTGGCGTCGATGACGTCCTTGGGCTGCTTACGCACCCGCAGCCCAAAGCCGATGTTGCGCGCCACGTTCATGTGGCGAAAGGGCGCGTAGTGCTGGAAGCAGAATCCGATGTCGCGATGGCGCGGGTCCACGTCGGTGACGTCGTCGCCCTCGATGACGACACGCCCCTCGTCGGGGCTCTCGAGTCCCGCGATCAGTTTCAAGAGGGTGGATTTGCCCGAACCGGATGGTCCGAGCACGGCCGTGAGCGAACTCTCGGGAATCTCTACGTTCACGTCGTTGACCACCGTGTCCGCGCCGTAACGCTTGGTGAGGTGGCTAAGCGAGATCGACATGCAACTTCCTCTCACGTGCACGAAGGGTCGAGAGAATTATAAGAGCCACGATGGAGATCGAGGCGAGCACGAGTGCACCCGCGAAGGCACCGATCGTGTCGAAGTTCTGATCCCAGGCGTCAAAGATATAGATCGGTAGCGTCTGGGTCCGGCCGGTGATGTTGCCCGACACGACCAGGACTGCGCCAAATTCGCCGAGGGTGCGCGCAATCGTGAGCGTCACGCCGTAGAGGACGCCCCAACGGATCGACGGCAGCGTCACCTGCCAGAAGGTTCGAAACGACCCCGCGCCGAGCGTGCGCGCGGCGTCTTCTTGGTCCTTACCGACTTCGATCAACACCGGCAGCACCGAGCGCAGAACGTAGGGCAGCGAAACCGCCATCGTCGCCATCACGATACCGATCGGCGAGAACAGGATCTGTATGCCGTGACTGCTCAACCAACTGCCGAACCAACCGATCCTCGAATAGGCCAGCACCAGGGCCACGCCGATGATGATCGGCGAGACCGCCACCGGAATGTCGAAGGCCAACGTGAGCGCCCGGCTCCCGAAGAACTTGCGTCGCGCGAGGAGCAGCGCCGCGCCAATACCCACGACGGTGTTGACGGGCACCGCGATGAGGGCGACTTCGGCCGAGAGCTTCAAGGCGGCGATGGCGTTGGGCTTGGTCACTTCCAACCAGAAGGCGTGAAATCCGTTGCTGAAGGCCTTGAGGAAGAGGTAGCCGACGGGAAGACCGACGAGGAGGCCGAGGTAGAGGACGACGACCAATCGCAGCGACCACTTCCTGGTGGTGTGATTCATGACGCGAGCCTGCGTTGGATCCGACGAGCGAAGACGTTGGTGGCGATGAGGATCAACAGGCTCAGGACGAGCAGCGCCGTTGAAACGGCCGCGGCGTTTGTCCAGAGGAATCCCTGGGTCAGGTTATAGATGTAGGACGAGGCGGTCGTCGTGCGGCCAATCCCGCCGGCGATCAGCGAGATCGATCCAAACTCGCCAATGGCCCTCGCGAAGGCCAATCCGAAACCGCCGAGCACGGCCGGCCAGAGTGACGGTAAGACGACCCAAAGGAACGTTCGAATGCCGCCGGCGCCGAGCGACTTCGCCGCCGCCTCAGATTCGCCATCGAGCGACGCCAGAACCGGTTGGACCGCGCGCACCGAGAACGGCAGCGTGACGAACAAGAGCGCGACCATCAGGCCCATCCAGGTCT
>Ga0209483_1000225_pt1 | contig 52385 bp, 45 predicted proteins | sample NGEPerA_FD_184508 | JGI IMG/M metagenome (GOLD analysis project Ga0209483, IMG submission 184508) | Arctic peat soil microbial communities from the Barrow Environmental Observatory site, Barrow, Alaska, USA - NGEE PermafrostL2-A... | ecosystem: Environmental > Terrestrial > Soil > Wetlands >...
GGGCTACACCGCGCAACAGGTCGCGTATCCGATTCGCGAGCTGGCGCGGCGAGGCGTCACCAGCCTGGTGGTTACAAATGCGGCCGGCGCTGTCAACCTCGACTACAAACCGGGCGACCTGGTGCTCATTTCCGATCACATCAACCTGCTGGGCGTGAATCCGCTGACAGGCCCTAACGACGAATCCTTCGGGCCGCGCTTTCCCGACATGAGCGAGGCTTATTCGCGCGAATATCGCGAGATCGCCAGGCAAGCCGGCCTGCTGAAAGAGGGTGTCTACGCCGCTCTCGCGGGGCCCAGTTACGAAACGCCCGCCGAGATCCGCTATCTGCGAACCATCGGCGCCGATCTGGTGGGGATGTCGACGGTTCCGGAAGTGATCGCGGCGAACCACATGGGAATGAAGGTGCTGGGCATTTCGTGCGTGACCAATATGGCCGCGGGCATTCTGCCGCAGAAGCTGGCTCACGCGGAAGTGATCGAGACCGGCGAACGGGTGAAGGACACGCTGGCAGCGCTGCTGCGGGCGGTTATTCCACAGTTGAAGTGAGTGGGGCAGCTTTTCAAGCTGCGCGCCGATTTCCAATCGGCGCCTTTCGCGGGTTACAAACCCGCGTGCAGGATGCAATCCTGCCCCACTATAGGCGATAAATCGTCACGCCGCTCAGAAGCTTGGGATAAAAATCGGTCGACTTTTGCGGCATCACGCCACCCGCGAACGCGATCCGGGCCATTTCCTCGATCGGCGTGGGCTCGAGCAGAAAGGCCGCCTGCGCGCCCTTCTCCCTCACTTCCGCCACCGCCGCGTCGATGCCGCGCACGTAGGTGATGTATCGTTCGTCGCGCACGGACTCTTCGCTGATGCCGAGCAGTCCGCCCAGGATTTCGGTGTGCAGCACGGGCACGTCCAATTCTCCATCGCGACGAGGCCGTTCCAGAACGTACGCCCGGGAGGCCGCGACCAAGCCGATGCGAACCGTGCCCATGTGCGCGGCTTGCTCAAGCGCGCCCTCCGGCATGCCCTCCCGCACCGACCATCCGCCGGCACGCGCTTTGGTCAGCAATGCGGCGGCCTGAAAATCTTCAAGGTTCCGCAGCACGCGATGCGTCGCCAGGATCTTCAGTCCCGGCGAATACATATTGACGCAAGTCATCATCACGTATTCCGCCGCGGGCACGCCGGGGTTTTCATTGTGATATGCCAGCGCCGTCTCGTAGCGATGATGCCCGTCGGCGATCAACAGCTTCTTATCACTCATCAGCGACGAAATGCGCTGCGTAGACACTTCCTCGGTGATGGGCCACAGCCGGTGCCGGGCTTCGTACTCGTCCAGAACGTCGAGCACGGGAGCGCCCGCCGCGGCTTTCGTCAACAGTTCATCGACTGACCCTTCCCGATCCGGGTACAGCATGAAAATCTGCCCGAAATGCCCGCGCGTGTGGCGCAGCAGCTCCAGCCGGTCTTTCTTGGGACCGGAAAGGGTTTGTTCGTGGCGATACACCACACCGGCCGAGTAATCCTCCACTTTGCCGAGCCCGATGAATCCCATCCGCGTGGCGCGTTCCTTCGTATCGGGCACGGCGAAATCCTGAAAGTAGGCGTAGAACCCGGGCTTGGGATCCTGCGCCAGGACGCCGTCGCGCGACCACTTGTCTAGGTGTTTTGCGGCTCGCGTGTAGACGTTATCCGATGCATTGTCCTGGGGGTCGCGTTCTCCCAGAATCACCCGCACCAGATTGTAGGGGCTCGCGGCGAGATACTTCGCCTGCATCGCGGGATTGATCTTATCGTAAGGCTGCGTGAGCAGATGCGCGGGATCGCCGGCCTTGGATGTGTAGCGGTAGGGTTGAAACGGTTTGAGGGTTGCCAATCCTCAGGATAACGTCAGTTCCGCGACGCCATGGGCGCGGTGATCGAGATCGCCCGCGGGCTCACCACCGCCCGCGCGATGAACGGAGAAAAGAATTGCGGCCGGAAATTCACGATGGTCACTCTGAGCGTCTCGTCATCCGGTCGATCGAGCGTAGAAGCCTGATGGCGAACCACTACGTTCTCCGGCTCCAATCCCAGAAAGCCTGGCGGATTTCCGCGCGGCGTTTCGGTCTGGTTGTAGAGGACCAGGTTGACGATGGGATCGCCAGCGGTTTCCCGATTCCAGGGATGCACCACGCCCCAGCGCACCGCGGCCCGCACGCGTTCGACCAGCGACTGATGCGCGAACAGAACCTGCCCGCAGTCGATCACGCCCAGCAGCAGGCTGAAGAAGACCAGCAGAACCAGGGTCGCCTCCACCATGCTCTGACCGCGCTGTTGCGACCGCCTCAAGGCTCACTCTCCGTGGGGGCGAATCGTCCAACGAAGGGATACTCGACAGCCGGCTTTCCGGTGAAGCGGAACATTCCGAACGCGGCGTCCACGGTGTAATCGATGAGGGAGACGTTCACGGATGCAGGGTTTCCGGAATCGTCCATGACCCAATCCACCTCCACCTGATCCGGCTTCAGATTCGGTACTTGGGGCAACGCATCCGGCGCGGGTCGCGCATCGCCGTACGTCACCATGTTGCGGATCGCGGCCTTGCCTTTTTCGATATCGCTCGGCGCTCCAGCCCGGTAGGTTCGCATCGCCGCGTAGCGCCCGCCGTTGCCCACGGCTGTCACCAGTTGGTTATAGATATAAAACGTGTAGCCGAACTGAACGGTTCCCGCCAGGCACCCGACCATCACGGCAGCCGAGACGGCGAGTTCGATCATGGCGTGGCCCTTCTGGTGTGCGCGTCTCATTCGATGAGCCTCACAGGCTTTGCCGCGGCGACACTGTGCGCCAAAACGGTGAACACCGGCGGACCGCCTACGGCTCGCAAGAATGTGATCTCCACTTGATTGTCGGGAGCGGTGACGCGTGCCCAACTTTGTTTGTCGGGGCTGAACTTCACCACCACGCCGGTGAACGATTTCGTCCCCAGGTTCCAGCGCATGGGCAGCCGTGCGACGGCCTGGCGCGCCCGATCCAATCCAGCGTCGGTTCCGTCGAGTTTGGACGCGGCGGCCATGGCGGCGGCGTCGGTGAAAACCTGGGCTTCGTTGCGGGCGATGTAGATGCGGCCGAAGTCGAACGCCAGTCCCATCACGGCCAGCATGAGCACCATCGCGACGGACATGGCGATCAGTACGAAACCTTTTTCTGGATTTCGCTCGCACAACGGAGCTCGGTCCGGCGGGACAAGCCGATTTTCGGGCCCGTTTGCAGGGCCGGACCGGCCCTGTGCGAGCTGTTCGCTATTGTGTCGGCGCACACGCATCCCTGCGCAAGGATCGGCAGAAATGCCGGGTTTACTTAGGCGTGCTTATTTAGGCGTGTACGGGTTGCTTCGTATTGTGCCCGATCGCCGCGGGACGCCGCGCCCGGACCAGCAAAACCGCGCCGGCGGCGGCCAGCCCGATCGCGATCCACTGCGTAATCGAAAGAGGCAAGCCGAACGGCAGTGCCTGCTCATGATTGCGCGTGAACTCGATGAAGAACCGCAGCACGGAACTGACCACCAGATACAATCCGATGATCTGGCCGGGAGCGTGTTTCCGTCCGAATCGCCAGTAGAGGAATGCGAACACCAGAGCTTCGGAGCCAGACTCGTACAACTGGGAAGGATGCAGTGGAATCTCGAGCGGGACTCCGGTGAGCGCGTACGCCGCGGGATCGTGGAACCTCACTGCCCAAGGCACCTTGGTCTCGATTCCCCAGCAGCATCCGGCGGCGAAGCAGCCGACCTTGCCAATGGCGTGCCCCAGCGCCAGTCCCGGAGCAAAGGCGTCCGAGGTGCCGAGCAGCGGCAAGCCCTGGCTGCGCATATAGAGGACTGCGGTCACCAGCGCGAGAATCAGCCCGCCTTGAAAAACGCCCGCGGCCTGAAGAGTCGCCACCGAGAAAATGTCGCCGGGACTGGCCATGTAGTGGTGCCAATCGAACACGATCATCAGGATTTTGGCGCCCAGCATCCCGGCCAGAGCCACGTACACCGCGAGGTTCGTGACCAGTTCGGGGTTCAGGCCGCTGCGCCGGGCCAGTTTCACCGTAATCGCGAGTCCGGCCAGAAAGGCCAGCGCGACCATGACGCCGTAGGTCGGAAGGTAAAAGCTTCCGACGGAGATAAGCTTCGGGAGCATTCTGCTTCTAGATTAGCATTGGCCGCGCGTGGGGCAGGTTTTTCAACCTGCGCGCCGATTTCTAATCGGCGTCCAGCGTGGGTTAGAAACCCGCCTGCAGGATACAATCCTGCCCCACAAGTGCTAAAATCGGCAATAGAAGGACTTCCGTGAGATTCGGGCGAATCATCCTGGTGACACTGGCTCCGCTGCTCGGCCTCTCGGCCGTGTCCGCGGCGATGATGGCGGCCATGGCCTCGGGACCCGCCGTATCGAACGAACAAAAGTCCAATTCGCTGACTCGTCTGCTGCTTTCGGTGGTGACGCCGATGGCCGAGTCGTCCGCCGGGAACATCCAGGCGGAACGGCCGTCGCCGCAAGCCGTCCTGCCGATCGCGGCCCTCGCAGTAACTCCACTCAAACACTCGGTCTGGTTGGTATCGAGCCAGGCGGTCCTTCCTTTCTCTCCCTGGTCGCAACATCGCGCCCAGCTTCGCTGCTAATTTCGCTGAAAACTCGCAACCCGCACGTTGTCCAACTGTAAATTACGGGAGGTTCAATCATGGAAATTGAACAAATGATGGCGAAGGTTTTCGGCACCAAGCACGAGCGCGACATCAAGGAGATGCGCCCGCTGATCGCGGCCATCAACGATATGGAGGGACGCATTCAGGAGCTCTCCGATCAGGAACTGGCCGCGCAGACGGTACTGTTCAAGGAACAGATCGCGCAGGGCGCTTCGCTCGACGATGTTCTGATCCCGGCGTTCGCCACCGTGCGCGAGGCCGGCCGCCGCATTCTCAACATGCGGCATTTCGACGTCCAGTTGATCGGCGGCGTTGTCCTGCACCGCGGCAAGATCGCCGAAATGAAGACCGGCGAGGGCAAGACGCTGGTGGCCACGCTTCCGGTTTACCTGAACGCGCTCTCGGGGCTGGGCGTTCACGTCGTCACGGTTAACGACTATCTCGCCGAGCGCGACTCGGCGTGGATGGGACGAATTTACAAGGCCCTGGGACTGAGCGTCGGCGTCATCATGCACGATCTGGACGACAGCGAGCGCCGTAACAGCTATGCCGCCGACATCACCTACGGCACCAACAACGAGTTTGGATTCGACTACCTCCGCGACAACATGAAGTTCCGGAGCGCCGAGTGCGTCCAGCGGACCATCGAACCCATATCCGTGCCCGCCGTGGACGGCAAGGGCACTCAGTTCAAGATGTTCAGCTACGCCATTGTCGACGAAGTGGACTCGATTCTGATCGACGAAGCCCGCACCCCGCTGATCATTTCCGGTCCCAGCGAGGAATCCACCGACAAGTACTACAGAGTCAATCGCCTCATCCCCAGCTTGATCCGCGGCGAAGTCATCGAGGGCAAGGAGCCGGGCCAGAACTGGACCACCGGCGATTACACCGTCGACGAACGGCATCGCAGCGTGGGGCTCACCGAGGAAGGATCGCTCAAAATCGAGCGGCTGCTCGGCATGGGCAATCTGTATGAAGCCGCCAACATGGAGATGAACCACCATGTGCAGCAGGCGCTCAAGGCTTACGTCCTGTTCCAGCGCGACAAAGATTACGTCGTGAAGGACGAGGAAGTCATCATCGTGGACGAGTTCACCGGCCGCCTGATGCCGGGCCGGCGCTGGTCGGACGGGCTGCACCAGGCCGTGGAAGCGAAAGAAGGCGTGAAGATCCAGCGCGAGAACCAGACGCTGGCGACCATTACCTTCCAGAATTACTTTCGCATGTACAAGAAGCTGGCCGGCATGACCGGCACGGCCGATACGGAAGCCGAGGAATTCGAGAATATCTATGGGCTCGAAGTCACGCAAGTCCCCACCAACCGGCCTCTGCAGCGCACTGATTTCCAGGACATGGTCTTCCGTACGGAAGAGGAAAAATTCCGCAACGCCGCCAAGGAGATCGAAGAGCTGCATGGAAAAGGCCAGCCGATTCTGGTGGGTACGGTTTCCGTCGAAAAGTCCGAAAAACTATCGAAGATTCTGAGCAAAATGGGCGTCCGGCACGAAGTCCTGAACGCCAAGAATCATGAGCGCGAAGCGTTCCTGGTGGCGCAGGCGGGCCGCAAGGGCGTGGTCACGGTCTCCACCAACATGGCCGGCCGCGGAACCGACATTCTGCTGGGTGGAAATCCCGAGTTCATGACCAAGGAGCGGCTGCGCAAGGAAAACAAAGATCCCGACGCCATGCAGACCGCCGCGGTCGGATCTCCGGAACGCCAGGAGTGGGACGCGGTCTTCTCCCAGTTCAAGGCAGAGACGCAACAGGAACATGACGAAGTGGTCGCGCTGGGAGGTCTGCATATTCTCGGCACCGAGCGGCACGATTCCCGGCGCATCGACAATCAGCTTCGCGGACGATCGGGACGCCAGGGCGATCCCGGGTCGGCTCGTTTCTATCTTTCTCTGCAGGACGATCTAATGCGCATCTTCGGCGGGGAGCGCATGCAGAACCTGATGCTGCGCCTGGGCATGGAAGAAGATGTGCCGATCGAGAGCAAGATGATCACCAAGCGCATCGCGGCCGCGCAGAAAGCCGTGGAAGCGCAGAATTTCGCCGCCCGCAAACACATCCTGGAATACGACGATGTGATGAACAAGCAGCGCCAGGCGGTATACGGAATGCGCCGTGGCCTGATCGAAGGGGACGACCAAAAGGAACGCGTCAACGAAATTATCGAAGGCAGTGTGGCCGCGTTCGTGGATGCGCGCCTGGGCGAGAAAACGCATCCCAGCAACTACGATTGGACCGGCCTGGAGACCGACGTCCTCACCCAATTCGGCGTGAAGATTCGCACCGAAGAGCTGATGGACCTGCATCGCAGCCAGGCCGAAGCGGACATTATCGAGCAGCTTAAGAAGAAGTATCAGGAAAAAGAAGACATGCTCAGCGCGCCGCTGCTGCGCGAAACCGAGCGGATGATCATGCTCAACGTCATCGACAACCAGTGGAAGGATCACTTGCTGTCGATGGATCACCTGAAGGAAGGCATCGGGCTGCGCGGCTACGGCCAGAAGGATCCGCTGGTCGAGTACAAGAAAGAATCCTACGTGCTGTTCCAGGACATGATGGATCGCATCGAGGACGAGACCATCCGGTATCTGTTCTTCCTGCAGCGCGTCGAAGGTTCACCGGACGCCAATGTTCCTCATCCGGAATTGTGGAATGAGGAAGACGCGGGCGACGGGGACGAGCCCGAAGCAGTCGGGGTAGCAGCCGAGCAGCGTCAGATCGAATCCCGCGCCGCGCAGAATTCGGTGATGGACTTCACGCGGAAGATCGAGCGCAAAAAAGAAAAGGAACTGGCGGATCTGCAATTCGTGGGCGGCGAAAGCTCGACCAACAAACAGCCGGTGCTGGCGAAAAAACAGGTCGGGCGGAACGATCCGTGCCCTTGCGGCAGCGGAAAGAAGTACAAAAAATGCTGCGGGGCGTAATGCCAGGAGCCAGGGGCCAGGGGCTAGGGGCCAGCATCTTTCTGCTGCTGTTTGCGGTGCTGGCTCAAGGAGCCATCCTCCCGGACCAGATTGGCGACTACTCCAAAGGCCCGACGAAGGCCCTGTCTTCGCCGGATCCAGATCTCTATCAGGAATTTGGGGTCATCGCAGGCGAGCAGGCCCAATACACATCCGGTGAAAAAGGTTTTACCGCGACCGCGTGGCAGTTGCGCGATTCCACGGGCGCGCTGGCGCTTTTCGACGCCCGGCTGCCGGACAACGCCACCCCGGCGAAGCTTTCGGCGCTTTCGGCAAAGACGCCGGATGGCGCCATTTTCGCCTATGGAAACTATGATTTCCAGGTCACTGGCGTGGTCCCGGAACAAAAGGACCTGGAATTGCTTTTTAGCCGACTCCCGCAGCTGGATAATGCGCCCCTCCCCGCCCTGGCCAGTAATCTCCCTCAGGACGGGCTGATTCCGAACTCTGAGCGGTACATCCTGGGTCCGGCTTCCCTGGCCCGCTTCGAGCCCAGGATCGCTCCGTCCCTGGCTGCCTTTCACCTGGGTACCGAGGGCCAGCTAGGCCGCTACAGGACGCCCAAAGGCGACCTGACCCTGGTTATTTTCAGCTACCCGACCCCCAATATCGCCCGGGAGCGGCAGGAGGCGTTCCTGAAACTCCCCGGTACCGTCGCCAAACGAAGCGGCCCCCTGGTAGGTGTAATAGTACAGCCGCCCGACCCGGACGCCGCCGAACGCGTGCTGGCGAGGGTCCAGTATGCGGGACATCTCACGCTGAATGAAAAGGTTCCGGTCAACGAGGGCCTGTTCATGTACAAGCTGTTTCTCAATATCTTCGTTCTTTCGGGAGTACTGATTGCCTTGAGCATCATCGTGGGAGTAGGGTTCGGAGGCTTCCGGATTCTTCGCAGAAAGCTGGGAAAGCCCGGGGACGACGACCTCATTCAGCTGCTGCGGATCGGGGATAAGTAAGCCTTGACGTTCCGCACCCTTAGACGGAAAGCGGACCCCGCGGAAATCGGATTAGCAACAGTTTTTCCACAAACCACCCACTTCTACTAAAACCTGCAAGTCGCGCATATTCAGTTCGTTATGGCGAGAATCGCAGGCTAATTTTTTTCCCTTGACTTCATCGGCTCCGAGCCCTAATATCGCAATCACAACCAAGGTTTTGGCGGTTGCGAAACCGTCGAATCTGATTCTCCCATGTACATCGCCCCGCGACAGCGGGGACGCGCGAATGCTCACCTTCGGGTGGGCATTTTCGTTTGGGAGAAGGTACCATGGATCGATGGCATCCTACACTTCTCTCGCCCAGACTCTGACCGACTCTCTCCACCTGGAGCGTCCTCCCGTCGCGGTTTGTTTCGCCGATACGGTTCCCTCCGGGGTGAAGCAGTTCACCGGCTCCGTTCCAGCCGGATGCCGTTTCTGGCAGGAAGCGCAAAGCGAGGTATTCGCGACCGTGCCGGCCGATCACGATTTGTGTGGCATCGGGACCTATACGCACAATCTGGAAGCTTCGCCCGCGGCGCAAAAGGATCTGGGCGATGCCCTCAAAGTATTCGCCGACCTGGGCTATGTTCGCGAACAGGATATTCCGCTGATTCCGGTTTTGAAGAATCGTCCGCAGGCGGTTATCTACGGCCCGCTGAGTCAGGTTCCCCTGCCCCCGGACGTGGTGCTGCTATTCGTGAACGCGGATCAAACGTTGATACTGTCCGAGGCGTCGCAGCAGTTGGAAGGGGGGCTGCCTCCGGCCATGGGACGTCCGGCCTGCGCCGTGGTGGCGCAAGCTTTGAACAACAACCAGACCGCGCTCAGCCTGGGATGCTGCGGAGCGCGTGCCTATCTGGATATATTGACGCCCGGCGTTGCGGTGTACGCGATTCCCGGAAAGAAGCTCGAAGCGTTCACCGAGCGCGTAGCGGCGCTGGCCAATGCGAATGCCGTGCTGACGACGTTTCACACGCTTCGCAGGAAAGCCGTGGAGGCGGGCGGACATCCGAGCGTTCAGGAATCGCTGGCCGCGATGAGCTAAGCGAGTTGAGACGAAACGTAACGCTCGCGGCCGCCGAAGTGTTAATATCGCAAGAGATCCATCCACTTCGCGGAGAGGTGGCTGAGTGGTCGAAAGCAGCGGTTTGCTAAACCGTCGAACGGACTTAAATCTGTTCCGGGGGTTCGAATCCCCCCCTCTCCGCCATCCTATTTTTTTCAATAGGATGCAGTTCGTCTAGATTACCAGCGTGCCAGGCGGATTCACGTCTCCGCCCTTGGGGCGAGCGGCCCGGGCGCATGGTTACTGACCAGACATCTTCAGCATAACGATAGACATCGGCGGCACCGTCACTGAAAGATTAGGACCGGATGCCGTGGAGAGGCTAACAGGCATTGAGACGTGCGAATCGGTGCCGGAATTGAAGTCCGATCTGCCTTCCATGACGGCTTGAGGTGCCAAGGGTACGCCCGGCAGGGGCTGAGTTCCGGTGTGCGCATCGGCGGCGGTGCCGGTAAGGGAACGGGTCTCGATGACGCCGGACGGCATGAAGTCTTGAATCACACAAGTGACGTTTGCAGCGCGCACCGGGCTCTTGTTCCAAATAGCGACATACAGCGTCTTCCCATCGGTACTCTTGCTGGCCACTGACTCCACGTACGGAACGTCAGAAGATGCAGGTACGGTGCCGAGCGACAGCGTATCGAAGGTGGGGGAGACGGTGTTTGTAGATACCACCAGGTCCCCGAAGTAGCGTGAGAACAACTGCAGCGCGTAGTACGAAGCCTTGGGAGTGTATTGCCCGTTCCGCATTCCGATCCAGCCGGTGAAGAGTCCATCGACCAGTTGAAACGCGTTCGCAACCTCGGTGTTCTTCGACTCGAGGAACACCTTCATCACACTGGCGACGTAAACGGCGGACGCCATGGTTTTGGTGTGCTCCGCAAACCGGCTGTAAGGGTTAGCGCTGAAGTAGGGACCCCATTCGGTGACAGCCACCTTGATCGCATCGACGCGGCCGGGCGCATAGGTAGCCACTTTGCGGTCGAGATTCTCGAGGCTCCGGCGAATGTTCTGGGGCGCAGCCAGCATGCTCATATAGGTAGAAGTTGTCGACAACCCTAAATCGACGTCGACTCCCGGAGCATAGCTGTTATGGACCGCAAGGAAGTCGATATCATTCGCGGCTGTTTCCAGCACCGTCTGTGTCCACAACGGATAGGTTGGGCAATCCAAGGTCGAAATGCTTTCGCACGCAATGGCTCCGATCTGGATTCGCGGATCGGCCTGGCGCATCGCGCGGGCAAATTCCACAACCTTGGCCGCATATTGCGCCGGCGGCAGAGTGACCGGAGCGAACATGGGGCCGCTCACCCCGTAGAGTTCGTTGCCGATCTCCCAGTACCTGACATTTAGCCCACTTTTATTCACATACCGCACCCAATCGGCCGCCATCTGGGCCGTACCGGAACCGGCATTGACGGTAATCAGCAACTCGGCGCCGACGCTGGAAGCAAACTGGAGCGCCTCGTCTGTCCCGAAGTAGGGTTTCTCCACGGCTCCCCCGGGCATGCTTTCGAGAATCGGACGTTGGGCCACAGGACCCACCGCCTTTGTCCAGTCATAGTAGTCCGCCATGATTCCGCCGGGAAACCGCAGGAGTTTTGTATTCAACTCGCGGGTCAGTGAGGCCACCGCGGGTGCTGGCCGATTCTGCACGGCATCCCACGCCCCGTTTCCGTTCCAGATCCACTCCAAATTCTGTCCAAATAATGTGGGGGGCACCGCGCGGATCACCGATTGTGCGTTTACGGTCACCTGCGCGCTGATCACCTGGCCGGGTACCTCAGAAACCGAGGAGTCCACGGGCCAATCCAGTGGTTGAGTGAGCGTGACCGACAGATCGTCAAAGTGCGCTGCACCGGAGCCTTCCATCTGGCACAAAACCAGCCCGAAAATGACGAGCGGGTCATCGGGAATCACCAGCTTGTCTCTAACCTGGACGGGTGTGGCGGTAACGTCCTGCCGCATCTGGGTAAGATAAACACTACCGTTCGAGCGGTAAGCAAGGACAGTGAGAACGGCGGTCGCTTGCCCGTCGGCCGATAACCAGCCGCTCGCATAGAGAGTTTTCCCGCTCAAAGCCGTCGTGCTCAACGCCTGCGCGACTCCGAGAGACCCCATCCCCACGTTATTGGAGGCCACCGGAGGAGTCCAGCTCAAAGTGAGGCTACCATTACCCCCGTGGCGTCCGACGGTGGACAAACCCGCGAATCCGCCCTGGCTTTGATTGTCGATGGTCCAGGATGCTGGCGCCCCTCCAACCGACTGCTCAAAACCAGCATTCGAGATGAGATTGGTTTGAGCGGAAGCTAGAACCGGTACGACGGCAAACAGAAAGAACTCCCGGAGCCGTCGCTGGATGTAAGGGCAGACCATACCTTTCTCTTCGACCGATTGCCTTGTGCTGAGAGGGCGTAAGGTGTTTTGGGAAGAGTAATAAACCTTCACAACGCCGTATCGGGGCGGACTAGTACTAAGCAACTACGGGTAAAGGAGGATGGCACGCATGGTGATTTCGGTATTGCTGATCTGGCCCAATTCGACGGTTTGTTTTGGCCCACCCTCTAACGAACGGGTACTCTGACTTGGGCGTTCACCCAAACGGAGGGGACTCGTTGGACTAGAGAGCCAAGGTGGAGCTATTCGAAGTATTCTCGCTGGTTCTCGACCCGGCTGATCGAGCAAGCGTTGAAAACGGCGTGCGCGGGTTACAAACCCGCGCGCAGGATACAAGCAGGATACAAGCAGGATACAATATCAAAAAGGGGACGCTAGACTATTCCCGTCTTTTCTGGCGGCTGGTGTTCTGATAGTGCGGGCTGTATTCCATCCCGTAGGGCGTCTTCACCTTCGTTTTCGCCTTTTCGTCGTAGAACGCCAGAGCGGATTGGTGCCGCGCGGCGATCTCCTCTTCCGTGCCGTCGCGGAAGGAGATCTCTTCCCGTGGCACAAAGATCACCTGCCCGATCGGCATGCTGTGGGACACAGAAATCGCTTCGCCCGGCTGGAGGACGTAGCGGAACTCGGAGTCGTGAACGTGCCAATCGGTCTCGACGCGGATCACCAGCATGGGGGCGATGGGCCGCTCAATCATATTGAAGACCGGAGTATAGACCGTGTCCCAGCCCGGCGGAGTCTGGAAGTTCCACGCTCCCCGCAGAGTCACGGCGCCGGCCGGGGTCCCCATGTCATCCGGAGAGATGAACATGCCAGGCATCAGGTGGGCGATCTCACGGGTTTGCGGCGTGTCCTGGATGTGCATCTTGACGTCGCGTTTGGTGGCGCCGATCCCGCCCATCGGCAGCACATACGTCACGGTAAAGATCGGATCCCACTTGGTTCCCTTGGTGTTCACGGAGTAGACCAACTGATAACGGCCCTCGCCCTCATAGGAGACTTGAAAGGTCTCTTTTTCACCGAGCGGAGGATGGACCAGGAAGCCTGCGCTGCTTCCGGCTTCGAGCACGGGACAGTGACGGGCGTGCTGAGGCAGAAGGGGGCGCTGTCCTTCACGGCGTGGTCGCAGGCCAATTCCGGGCCTGTACGGGTTGGGAAAGAGCCCTACTTCCATCTCAGAAGTATCGCACCGTCGAAAACACGCGGTGTTCCGTGGGGGGCGAGAAAAGCAATTGTTAGGGCAAGCCGAGAGTCTTCAGGATGGCGGGATCGGTCTCGTCCACGGCGAGCATCTGATGGCAGGTGTTGCAATCCTGCGTGACGGTTTTCTTGTCCGCGGTGGAGTGGCTGCCATCGTGACAGCGGAAGCAGCCGGGGGAATCGACGTGTCCCAGGTTGTTCGGGTAGGTTCCCCAAGTGACCTTCAGATCCGGAAACACATTGCTTCGATAAATGGCGAGCAGCGCCTGACCCGCGGCCTGAACGTCGCTCGCGCGTTTCACAAAAACGTCGGCATACTTCTGCTGGTAGAAGCTGGTGAGACCGGCAGGAATCTTTTGCGCGGCTTCGTCGTCGCTGGAATAGGTTGCCTTCAGCAGTTCGACCGCGGTTTTCTTGACAAAGGGCAGGGTTGCCAATATCTGGCCTGAGGCCATGGCCCGATCGACGGCGGGTTCGGGCAAGGAGAAAGAGTGGGCCGCGCGGTTGTGGCAATCGACGCACTGCATTTCGAATGTGGGAAGAGAGCGGATGGAATCGGGAGTGGAACCGTCGGCGAGGTACGTTTCGGTCGCGTTGGTGGTGCTTTTGGTGTACTCGACCCAGGGGATGGTCTGCCGCTTCTTGTCCGCGGCCGCGTAACGAATGCGGATGCCCGGGCCCATATGCGCTCCATGGATGCCGCCGGTGGCGCCGCCGCCCACCATCATCATCAGGACGGTTTCGGTGCGGGTGTTGGCTTCATCGTCCTTGAAGCGGGCGTGGATGCGGAGACGCGGGCCAATGACCTTCCCGCGAGCGTGGCACTGCTCGCACGTATCGGCGGAGGAAACCAGACGGTTGCTCTCCAGGGCCGATTCGATGGGGCGCGGATAATTATTGAGTATCACTGCGACAAGCTGGCGGGTTCCGGCCATCTTTGACGCAAGCCATCCGGTCGCACCGGGCACGATATGACAGGTGGAGCAGGCTACTTGTTGGTGCGGCGGGAGAAGATGGGCGGTGAACTCGGGCTTCATGACATGGCAGCTCTGTCCGCAGAACTGATTGGTTTCCATGTGCTGAACGGCGCGATAGGTGAGTTGGCTTCCGATGACCAGATTCGCCATGGTCATGATCGCGAAGAACAGGCCGGCGCGCCGCCAGGCGGCCTTGCGATCGACGGGCGGGTTCAGCGCCGCGACGGCCTTCCGTCTTCCGAGCGCGATGCCGATGGGAATCAGGATGAGTCCCGCGAAGAACACGATCGGGATGGCGATGAAGGTGAGCAGTCCGATATAGGGATTGCTGACGTTTCCGCGAATGTCGGCGGGGAGCGCAAAGAGCCACGAGAAGCCGGCCAGCGTGACCAGCGCGACGCCCGCCATGGTAATCCAGTGGCTGGTCAACAGAACGATTACGGGCTGCTTCTGGGGATCGGGCATTTCAGTTTGCCTTGTTCTGGGCGTTCAGATAAGCGATCAGGTTCGCCATTTCCGGTCCGGCGAAGCGCGGCCACGCGATGCCCTTGGTTTTCATCTGGTCGAGCATCTGCGGGCCGTGATGCCAGAGGACGGAAACGACGGTGGCGGCGTTGAACGAGCGGCCCGTGCCCGTGATCTTGGGCGCTCCGTTCGAAAAATCGTTATGACACGTCGCGCAACCCTTGGACGCGAAGACTTTCGTTCCGGCGGCGGGATTGCCCGAGTCCGCGAAAAACTGGCCGGCCCACAGATAGCTCACGATCTCGCGCATCTCGGCGAGGGTGAGTGGAGCCGGCGCGGCGGGCATGCGAGGCTCGTGTTCCCACATGTCGACGGCGATATCGGTCAGCGTTTTGCCTTGGAGTTTTGACGTGAGGGCGGCCGCGCCGCTATGGCAGGCCGAACATCCTTTCGAGTCGAATAGCGCCTGGCCATTCGCGCCGGAGGTGATCTCCATGGTCGCGTTCGCGTTGGGCGTGGAGGGAAGATTCCGGAGATAGACCAGCATATCGGTGAGGTCCTGCGCCGTGAGATCGGGCCAGCTCAGGTTTTTCTTGGCAAATTCCTGGCGCATGGTGGCGGCGTGATTCCACAGCGCGTTCACCATATCCAAGGGCTGACCGATGGATTCCCACTGAGAAACCGGCTTGGCTTCGGGAAGTTTCGAGTCCGTCAGGCCGTGGCAGTCCGCGCAATGCTTGGAGGAAAACAGGCGTTTCCCGCGGCCGGCGTCGCCGAGTTTCTCGAAGAAGCGTGCCGAGTAGAAGTAGGCGAACAAGTCCGCGGCGGCCTGCTCATTGAGATCGCCCGCGCCGATATTTCTCGCGCGCATGGACGCCCACATCGTAGGCGCGTGGTTCCACATGGTGGCCGCAAGCGACGCGGGCGTGAAATCGCGATCGATGCGGCGGCCCAGGTCGGGCGCGACTTTTCCGCCCTTGCCGTTGATGCTGTGACATTGAACACAGGAAAGCGTCTCGAACAATTGCGCACCGCGCGCGGAGTCCGCCGCGACCACCGCGCCGTAAAGGCCCCCCATGGAGAACGACGCAGCGAATGACAATATTGCGAGCGCTCGTGTCATCGAGTGAACCTCAGTCCGGTGGTCACCAGGTTGGTGCGAAAGCCTTCGTACAAGTAGAAGGCTTCTCCGTAGCCGTAATATCTCCAATCCGCGAACAAACTCAGCTTTTTTCCGACGGGCAGCCAGAGCGTGGCCAGTGGCTGATAGTAGCTGGTCGCCCGGGTGCCTGACGAAATGAAGAAGGATCCGCCGGCGGAGAGTTTCGGCGCGAGTCCTTGAACCTGCGGGAGCTTGACGTTAAAGAGGGCGGTCGCGGTGTGGGCGTCGTCGCGATAAAGGGACGTTTGCGGGGTTAACGTTTGCGGGACCAGATAGCCGATGTCGGAGTGCAGCGTGGATCGCGTGTAGGATCCCTGAAAGTCCCCGAACTTGCCTCCCAGGGGAGACCAGAACAGCGATAGCGATTCCTGCTGCGAGCGGAAATCGTAGTTCACGTCCGGCACGGGGTTGTTATTGTCGAGCAGAGTAAAATCCGCCGTGAGACTAAGCGAAGTTAAAGCCTGATAGCGCGCCTGCGCGTGGACCTTCTGGTAGTTGTAAAGGCTGGTGCGGAAATACGCGCCGCCGCTGGAGGCCACTTCGGCGTCGGTCCGGACCGTGATCTTCTGGGTCGGATGGTAAGTCACTCCGCCGATACCAACATTGCGACGGAGCTTGGCCTGATCCGCACTCATCAGTCCCTCGCGTGGGAGGACCGCATCCCTGGCGTCCCCCCAAACATAACGATACCCCCCGCGGAGGGTCAGTTTCGAGGTGGCGTCGTAGAACAGGTCGATTTCTTCCTGGCTGTAGTTGGTCACCAGCGACGAAGCGAGCAGAGCAGCCGTCTGTTGGGAGATCCCGGAGCTCGTGAGTGTCTGGGTGGACGCCGCGGAGCCCGTGTTGTGGAGGCGATCCGTGAGCCAGGATTGGACGATGCGGACGCGGCGCAATGGGCGGATTTCCGCGCCGAGACTTCCGCTGGTGTGGGGCAGCTTGGCCGCGGCCGAGACCAGATACTGCTGGCTGCTATAGAAGAGCAGCTGGCTCTGCAACAACAGATTGCCCGCATCGGTCTGCCGATAATAAACGTTGGTGTCGGGCTGGCTGTACAGGAACTGCCCGTAGAGATCGAGCCACGAGGTGGCTTCGGCCGTAAACAGCGCCTTGCTATAGATGCTGGTCCCGCGAACACCGTAGGCGGCGAGAAGATTCGTCAGATCGGTGGTCTGGCCGAATATGGGCGTCGCTACGTTGCCGAAATTGGTAGAGCCGGGGTTTTGGAAGACGCTCTGATCGTCCTTGAACGTCGTTCCGCCTTGCTCGAGCGTGGCGTGAAAGCGGCGCAACTCAAAACGAACGCCGCCACGGTAGAGACTGGTCTGATCGCGCAGCGTGTTGGGCACCGGAAATTCATTGGAGTCGCTGACGAACGTCGTCGCGCCGGTACCCGAGCCGGAATCCCGATCGTAGGCAAAATAGGGGATAAACCAGTTGCCCGGCAGAAGATCGAGCTGGAAGTTGCCCAAACGGCGGCGCGTATCGAAGGATTGTTCGTTGAGCACGATGCCCCGCCCCATCAGCGGGTCGGCGTATGAGGGAAGAAAATCGAAAAACGCCATGTCACGGTAGTCGGCGCTGAAATCGTACAGCTTCGATTTCTTCGCGTCGACATGGATGGTCTGGTATGGCTCGTCTCCCCAACTGTTTGCGCGAACGCGAATCTGGTCGAAGGCGCGATGCTTGGGATCGGTAAGGGTGAAGTCAGCGCCCAGCAGCTTCGGTCCCGATCCGAGGTTCACGATGCTGCGGTAAGTGTCCAAGCTGCCGCCGACATCGGTGCGCCAGCGATAGCCCACATCGATGGAGCCGGTCAGCCAGGATTCGCCCGAGGGCACGGGCGAGGCAGGTTCTGGAGCGGCAGGAGTGGCGCCCTCAGCCGGAGGATTGGGCGGCGGCGGAGCCTGTGGGTCCGGTGTCTGGGCGTTCATCGGCACAATGAACGGCACAACGATCAGCACGAAAGCCAGTAACAGCCGGCTCATCGGAGAAGATTCCTGTCCACGTAACTTCCGTGGATCTTCTGATGGCAGACGGTGCAGTTCTGGAAACGCGGCGAGCGCAGGTCGTGAAACGCCGGCGGCACAACGCCGATGGTGCCCGTGGTGTTTACCGTGGGCAGGCTGGCGTGGCATTCCAGGCAGAGCAGGCGCACATCCGCCCGCACCAGCATGCGCGGATTGGCCGAACCATGCGGCTCGTGGCAGGCCACACACCCTTCAAAACGCACCGGCTCGTGCTCGAAGGTGAACGGCCCGCGCTTGTCGCCATGGCAATTGAGGCACCCTGGCTCGTTCGCCGCGAAGCTTTGCGCCATGGCCGGACGAATACTGCCGTGCGGATTGTGACAGTCGACGCAGCTCATCGCACCTTCCGGCAACTTGTGATGATTGGGCCTTTGAAACTCGGCCCAGACGTTGGTATGACAGCTGGCGCACTGTTCGTTGATCGCGGCCGGTTTGCGCAGCACGAGTCCATTGGGGCCGTTGGCGTGAACTTTGTGACAGGAGACGCACGCGACCTGATCCTTCGCATGACTGCTTTCCAGGCGGCCGACGTGGGTCGGCTGATTCAAATGGCAGGTGAGACAGATCTTGTCGGCGGCGGCCGCGGCGAGTTTCGACGGGTTGCGAATGGTCGCGGCCGAAGGCGATTCGGTATGCTTCTCTGCGGGTCCATGGCAGGACTCGCAGGCACGCCCCTCCCAGCCGCGTTTCGCGCTGGTCTCTACCGCTTCATGGGGACTTTTTCCGAAGTCGTTATAGATATCCTCGTGGCAGATCTTGCAGGTTTCCGATCCGACGTAGCCCGCGGGCAGTGCAGCAGGCGGAGCGGCCGGAGTCTGCGCGCGCGTGGTCAGGCCGGCCGCGATCAGGACGAGAACCGCTCGCTTAATACTGCGCATGCACCTTATCGACCGCAAACTCCGCTCCGGCGCTGTGGCAGACCGTGCAGCTCTCTCCGAGCGTGCTCGTTTCCGAGAGCGCATGAGAGGCGGTGGGAATGTCCACATGGCACCCCGTGCATGCCGAAGCGATGGGCAGGATCGGGTTGATCGGCCCTTGCGGATCGATCACCGGATTGAGCCCGAGCGGAAGATTTTGCTCGCTATTGTTGACGTGACATAACGAGCAGTTCCTGGTGTCGGTGGCAGCGCCGGTGGGGCTCATCGCGGGGAACAGAGTATCGCTGAAATCGTTGCGGCTTCCGCCGAAGCCGACCACCACATAAGTGCGTTTGGACGCCTGCATATTGATGCCGTAGTGGATCCGATGCACCAGCAGGTTGAAGTTAATGCCCTGGGCCGGAGCGGCCTTATCCGCGGCGACTTTGGCGTTGGCCCGTGTGGCTGCGTCCGTGTTGGATGGGTTATGGCACATTACGCAGTACTCCGTGTTGTTGCGGAGCGTGCCGTGCAGAGACAGCGAAACGTGACAAGAATTGCAGTTACCTAACGCAACTACATCCCGGCGCGGCGTCACCGGCGATCCATCCACCGAAAAATACACCACCTGGTTCTTGGCTCCGTATTGGATACTCTGCTGTTTAGGGTCGCCGGGCAGAACCAGTTCCGTGCGGCGAGCCTCGACGCCAATCGCGTAGGTGCCAGTCGAGCCGGCCGGAACGGCGTGGGTGAACGTGTACGTGCAATTACTGTTCGCGTCGCAAGTGGCTTTTGTGGCGCTTTCCGTCACGTAACCAGGCGTGGTCGCGGTGCCGAACTTGGTATAGCCGTAATCCGTGGTCGGACCGGCCATGGTGAAGGAGATCGAGCCAAGCTTCGATAACGGAACCGGATTCGCGCTGCTGTCTTGAACGTTAAACGAAACCACCGGCAGGCTCCCCGCTGTCCCGTTATCGACTTTCGTAATGTTCACCACCAGGCCCGAGAGCAAACTCGACGCCGTCGGCGCCACGTGCGCGCCTTTGATCGAAGCGTCGAAGTCGATTTCGCCTTGCGGAATATGGCAGGTTGCGCAAAGGGTGTCATCGGGCTGAGGCCCGCCGGGGTGATTGTCGCCGGTCGCAAAATTCACGTCATCGTGACAAGCGCCGCAGGCCGCCCGCGTCGGATGGAGCAGATAAGCAGTCGCATGCGCGGCACCCGTAGTTTGTGAATGGCAGGTTTCGCATCGCCGCGGATCGCCCGGATCGGCCGGGTAAGCCACGTCCGAGAAATCGAACGTTCCGAACTGGTTGATGACGGGAATATACGGCGTGCCCGCCTTGACGCTGGGCAGGTTCTCGCCCATGTGGATCTTGTGAAAGAAAACCTTGGCATCCAGGGTGGCGCCGGTGTTGGCGTCGCTGGTCTGCGGCGTGTGACACAACACACACAGCTCGATGCCTCGCCGCGATCCGCCATGCGCCGACAACTGGTCGTGACAGGCGTTGCAGCTTGCCGTCCGGATGATGTCATGCGTGCGGGTCACGGCGGCGCCGTTGGGAACGAAGTTGAAAGTCGTGCTGGCGTAGTTGGTGCCGAGATTGAAAATCGTCAGATTCCGGGAACCGTAGATGCCGATGGTATGCGTAGCCGTCGTATCGAAGCCAGAGGGCGCTCTGGTATGGAACGTGTATTGATACTGCCCGGGTCCGACCTGTGTGGATGTGCCGCCCGAATCGGCTCCGGCCTGCTGCGTAGAGGCGAGCACGGTCCCCGATGACGTGCGGGTCGTGTAGGAGGTGTAGTCTTCCTGATCGCTCGGGAGCACCGCGGCGATGAAGCTCAAGTTGACCGTGCCCGGGGTGGTCACGCCCTTGGAATCCAGCGGCAATCCCTGAGGATCGGAGATGGTGTATACAGTCGTGATGGTGCCGTCCGCCGCGATCTGCGCGGACGTAATCTTAATGACGAGACCGGGACGGACGAACTGAACGGTGGGATCATCCGCGAAAAACGCCCTCTCGTGGGGGGTATACGGACGCCGGGGAGCGCTCGCCAAGCTCGCCGCTACCAGACCGAAGATGGCAGCCACCCGCCATTGGGTCGCTAGAAGTCGCACTAGGGAACTCCCTTGTCGTTATCGTACAGCACTTTCCTGAAAAGCTGAAAGCATTTTTCACTCCGTTTCTTGTTTATTGAAAGAATATGCGGATCCGCGAAACGAACTCTCAAGAGTCTGTAACACAGACACTGGTTTCTGCGAATTCTGACGCAGTTGGGTGAGATCACCCAGCACCCGCCTGCCATCGTTGAACTGGCTGATATCCTTCCAGTTTATGAATCAGGCCAGAGCGGCCCGGCTCGCCGTTGTGAGTTTCCTATTTCTTTCGGCCGTGGCAGCGCAAACTCAATTCGGCGCAGCCCTTCTATGACAAGGATTTCAAGTGGCCCAGTGCGCCGACCAACGATGGCGGACAGGCCGACCTGCGTGTGATTCCGACCGATCACAACTGGTTGGACCTGGCCAGTTGCCAAATGGATCCCCGGCGCAGACTAGAATTTGGAACGGCGCTGCATCTTGAGAAACACCTGGTCTAGAGGATGTCTTGGGCCTCAGTCCAGATCTGTTTCAGAAGATCGGCCGCGGGAATCGGTTTTGCCATCGCGGCTGATTGTCCTGCCCATACCTGCATGCGATGGTAATCGCCGGCAGCGGCACCAGCTTGTTTCATTGCCGTAGTCAGGCCTCGTTGCAGCGGATAGGGAGCGGGCGGCGGCGCACTCTGCGATGCGGCCGCGATCACGAAGTCGGTTGCGATGGCACGGCCCAGTCGCCCGGTGAAGGATCGAGTCAGCATGGTACGTTCCGGTTCGAGATCTACGAGCGCGTCGGCCCATGCCGGGTGAGTTTTGGCTTCCGGACACCGCAGAAAGGCTGTCCCGAGGATGGCCGCGCTCGCACCCAGCGTCAACGCAGCGGCCACGCCGCGACCGTCCCCGATCCCACCGGCGGCGATGATCGGCAAGCCCATCGAATCGGCCAGCCTGGGGAGTAGCGCAAACAAGCCCACCCCTTGCCGCTCGGCGGCGCCAGCATCGAACGATCCGCGATGGCCCCCGGCCTCAACTCCCTGTGCGATGATCGCATCTGCGCCGGCGTCTTGCGCGATTTTCGCCTCATGGATGGTTGTGGCGGTCGCGAACCACGCAATGCCGCGGTCCTTCATCCGGATCACAAAGGCTTCCGGGAACACACCCATGATGGACGAAACCACCCTCGGTGCGAGTTCCAGGAACGCTTCACATTGCGCATCGAAGTCCGGCAGCGCCGCATCGCCGGCCGATATCGGTACCGGCGGGCCCCAAGCCTCGAGAAACTCCCGTATTCGTGCCTCAGCGTCTGGATCTCTTCTTGGTTTAGGATCCGGAATCCACGTGTTCAACTGAAACGGACCGTTACTTTGAGATCTGAACTCCTGAACCCAGGAGCGGATGCCCTCGGGACGTGTCATCAGTGCGCCCAGTGCGCCCATTCCGCCGGCGTTCGCGATGGCGATCGATAAACTCGCCGGACAAGCACCGGCCATGGGAGCGAGCATGATGGGAACCTTGAGCCCGTACTCTTCGCAGAATGCTATGGCGCGATCCAGCGGATGAGGTTTCATGGCTCCGCTATGTTCACCTTTCATTCCATCAATATAGCGCTCGGGTATCATGCCATACCTACATGGATTGCAAGATCCTGGCGCGCCGGGAGATGTCTCGCGCTGCGTCCTCGATGGTCCTGAAGAGTGCCACCAGATCGTCCCACACAGGCTCACTCGGGTTCCCGTTGACGGAGACCGCTGATCGCACTTCGCCGTCCGTATCAAAGATAGGAACGCTCAGCGCTCGCAGATCCGAGTAAACTTCACCATCCGCGATTGCATAGCGCTGCTCTCGAACCAGATCCAACTCCGCAAGAAGCCGTTTCTTGGAAACGATCGTCGTCGAGGTGCTCCGGGCAAGTCCGTATTTGGCGATCAGATCGAGCACTTGTTGCCTGGGCAAGAAGGCCAGAAGGACTTTCCCGAGGGCGGTGGAGTGCGCCGGCAACTCGCGTCCGATATCCCGCTGCGCACGAACCCTGTAGGATGTCCGGCCGGCGGCCGCCTCAATTGCCCTGTCCACGAACCGCGGTCCTTCCACGCGATCGACCAGCAATACGCGGCCTCTTTGCAGGACGCCAATGCCCGCGGACAATCCGGTCTGGCTGGTGAGCTTGTAGAGTGCCGGTTCCGCGACCGTTCGAATTCCGACCTCGCGCAGCGCGCCGTGCGCCAGGGCAATCGGAGTCAAACCGATTTTGTAGCGTTTTGAGACCGCGTCCTTGATTAAATAGCCTTCTCGCTCAAGCCTGGCGACGATGTAGGTGCAACTGCTCTTGGGGATTTTCAACTGCGTACTGATATCGGTGTTTCTTAATCCCCCGGGCGTTTGCTCGATCAGCTTGAGCAATACCAGGGCGCGTTCCAAGGAGCTGGTTCCAGCCACACGATCAGATTCGCATATTCCTCGATCCGATGTTCAATAGATTGAACATCGCGTTGACCGGCGCGGTAACAAGTTCTACACTTCGCCTATGATCACAGCCAGAAGTCTGTTGGTAAGCGCTTTACTGCTCACGGGCGCCGTCTCCGTCTCGGCCCATCACTCATTTGGCGCTGAGTATGATGCGAACAAACCGATCACTTTGACCGGGATCGTAACCAAAGTGGAGTGGACAAACCCGCATAGTTTTGTCTATCTGGACGTCAAGGACGCGTCGGGCAAGGTCAGCAACTGGAAACTGGAGGGATTTCCTCCCAACGTGCTGTATCGGACCGGCTGGAAAAAAGACGTCACCATCAAGCAGGGCGACGAGATCACCGTAACCGGATGGCACGCGCGCGATGGCAGCGACTGGGGCCATTCTCGCCAGGTCACTTTCAAGGATGGCAAGAAACTGTTCTTCGGACCTCCAGCCGGCACTGGCGACGGTGGAAATGCGCCCGCTGTAGCAATCCCGGCCAAATAACAAGGACCCCATGTCACAATCTCGCATCGTATTTATTCTGATGACGGCCGTGGGATTCGCCGCGCTGCCGCTCGTCATTGTGGGTCAAACCACGGGCCAGACCACGAGCCCAGGAGCCACTTCAACGATTCCTCGCGCTGCCGATGGCAAGCCGGACTTAACCGGAGTCTGGCAGGGTGGAAGCAGTCGCATTGGAACCTGGGAAGAGGCAAATGGCGGCGGGGGCACGAACGCGACAACCGGTCGAGTCACGCCCTTCGCCGTCCGCGGCGCACAAGAGAAAGCTCCTTATCAACCCTGGGCCGCCGAGAAAGTCCTCGAATCCTTTAACCGCCGTGGGATTGACGATCCGATGGCTCGCTGCTTGTCGCCCGGTGTGCCGCGGACCACGACCATGGGCCTCTTCCCCATGCAGATCGTCCAAACGCCCAAGACCATCGTCATGTTGTTCGAAGTATTCCATGTGTTTCGGGTGATCCAGATCGACGCTAAGCACCCGGATGATTTGGAAGCGTCCTTCATGGGCGATTCTGTCGGCCATTGGGAAGGAGATACGTTAGTCGTCGATGCCATTGGGTTCAACGACAAAACGTGGCTGGCCGGCACAGGCACATTTCATAGCGACAAGCTGCACGTGATCGAGAAATTCACCCGTATGGACGAAAACACCATTGCCTACGAGGTCACGATGGAAGACCCGGAGGTGCTCACCAAGCCCTGGGTTCAGCACAGCACGATCATGCTTCGTCCCGGCACGCGCCTGCGGGAGTACGAATGCGTTGAAAACAACACCGACTTGGACCGTTACGAAAAGCTCCTCAAAGACGAGTCGGTTTTTAGACGAAAGTAGACCGCGGGTCCGCATGTTATATCGCGCTACGATATATGTGTACATTTGACTTTGCGCGACTACCAGGAGTTGGCCGAGTTTCGCTACCAGCTTCGGCATTTTCTTCAGTTCAGCGAGGCGCGGGCAAGAGAACATGGGATCGAGCCGCACCGTCCTTCCCGTGGTGGACGGAGAGTACCTGGGGCTGATCCGGTTGCACGACATCTACCACACCGGCGGAGGCGTGGATTAGCCCGCCTTAGACCGTTTGGAGCGAGATCGCGTCGCCCGAAGCGGTGAACTGACCCGCGGTCAGCATGTGGTTGACCTGGATGGCATGCTTCACGGCGGCGGCGCCGAAGCCTGAGTAATAGTGCATCTCCTGGATGCGTTTGTCTGAAGCCGACTGCAGGGCCATTCTGGAGATGAAGGACGTGGGCACGGAGGCGATCAGGCTGCCGATGCCATCGATGCCTTGGGCGGCGCCGATTTGCAGCATCTTGAAGTAGCCGCGAATTTGTTCATGCGTGGGGCGGCCCGCCACGAAATTGCCGTGGGCAAAGGCGTACTTGGCTCGCACGTCGCCCAGCATCACGCCGGGATGCACGGGCAGCTTGTTGCCTTCGCGGTCCAGGCGATTCAGCCAGCGCATAAACTTTGAAGGGCTATAGCAGACCTGAGTAATCAGAAAAATGTCTTTTTCCGGATGCGCGGCGGCCCAGGCGTTTTTGCGCTGCAGCTCGCTGGTGGTCTTGTCCGCGGTGGTGTTGGGGTTGCCATAGGGGTGGCCTGCGAAGACGATGGTCTTCACGCGAGGGTGGTCGAAAAGGCCCGTGTCCACCATGTCCATGGCCGCCTGGAAGCTGCCGGCGGGCTTGCGAGGGTCGCCGGCGAGAAGCAGGAAGCCGTCGGTGCCTACGTCGAGCAGGGCCTGGACGATGGTCTTGAGGTGAGCGGCGTCCCGATACCGGCGAGCTGCCATGTGCGGAACGGGCCGGTAGCCGAGCTTCACCAGCTGGGCGGAGCGCTCAATGGTCTTGACGCGATCGGCGTCCTTGGTGCCGGGGTCGGTGGACTTGTCCACGATGGAGAACTTCTGGCCGGCGGGAATCGAAATGCCCTTGTCCGCCATCTCTTTGACGACGTTCGCCATGTTGGTGAGGCAACTGATTTCGTAGGTGCTCGACTGCGCGTATTTCCTTACTCGATCCGCCGTGGGACCTGAGGCAAACTCATTCATCGTTTTACTTCCTATTCCCAACCCTTTGAGCTGTGAGAAGCACCGCGGGCCGCCCCGGGCGCAAAGGGTTAATTATAACGTAGCCGTGCGCGTTCTCCGATGACCGGGAATGATAGTTGGAACCACTCAGACTATTAGTGGATGCCCGCACTGGATCTGTCACGCTGCGTTAGGCGGCAAGCTGTTTTGACCGCGGGCTCTAAGCCTTCTTCGTGGTCTTCGATGCGCTCTTTTTCTTTGCGGCCCTGACCAAACTACAGGCTGGGACGGGACATCTGAAGATCCTCAATTTTAACTGGTCTAAATTACCGAGAGCAGGTCAGGCCCACCCTCTTAGCGAACGGGCGCTTTGATTCGGGCATAGCCCGAACGGAGGGGAATGCGACTGTGCGGTCACTTCGCCGCCAGGCTCACGTGCGATTGCCCGCCGCCGTCGCTTCCAAGATCCTGGGTGCATCGAACACCAGCCACATAACTGCCAACCCCAAGAGGATCCCCATCTGAGGGCTCCAGGCCGCTGCCAACGGTGTTCGAACGCCAAAACCTTGGAATGCGGCGACATCATATGCCAGGGCAACTTGACGGCCGAAATAGGAGAGGCTGGGACTCGAAGTGGCGAGCCACGCAGCGATGGCGGAGATTACCGCGAAGACCAGCGTGAAGCTTGCGATCGAATCCAGCAGGGGCAGGATCCATATTTGCGAGCCAATCCCGAATAGCAAACCGCCCACCAACACACCGGCAACCCGCGTAACAATCTGGCGGAGCGGAGAACCCGGGATGCCCACCGGGGCGACGATGACACACGTGATGATGCATTCACCCAGGCCGGGCCAGGCAAGCGCAGACCAGACCGTATAGCAAATGCTGCCCGCTAAACAGCCCTTCAATGAATAAATCCAGTGCTCCGGGTTCGAAAGGGCATCGGGAACAAATATGTGTATCCGCGGCGGAGGGCCGTGACGGCGCTGGTGGACAGGTACCAGCAGCCATTCCACAATGATCGTGACCACTGTTCCGATGATGATGCCGAAGGCTGCTCCAATCGTGGTTTCCAAGCGAAGCTCCGCCGGATTCGGGCGCAGCCAAATCAAGCAGGAACCCGCCACGACCATGATGCCGAAGCCAAACGCCACGCTGAAGTTGTGCGCTGTTCGAGTGACAAAAAAGACAACAAAGAAGCTGATGGCGACGAAGAGGAAGTGCGTCAGAGGACGGTCTATCAGAAGAACGGCTCCTCCAATTACGAAGGCCGCTCCGGCGATGTTGGCCAAAATGATGTGGAGGCCGTTCCGTAGTGTCGCGTGTGGGTTCTCACGCGAGATCGCAAGCGCATAGAAAATCGCGAGGAATCCGTAAGGCAACTTGAACGCCATGACCAGGATCATGGTGACGACGCAGGCCAGCACCATGCGAGCTACAATCTCCGCGCGTCCGTGATGCGGCTTCAGCTCATGCCGGAGGTAATGATACATACCGCCGATACTGCGCAATGAGTGTGGGCCAACCGTGGACGTCATGGCAATCCGTCCGCGTTCCTGGCCAAGCCACTCTGTATGCGCACCATGGCTGAGGCACCGACGCGAAATACATCGGGAGCGGGAGCGTCCAAACGAATCCTCACCGGAAAGCGAGTCGCCAAGTGGATCCAGTTCAGGGACCGCTGCACGTCCGGCAGACCCTGAGACATGTTGCCTATCAGGCTCGCATCCGGCGTAACCCCAAACCCCGTGCTTTCGAGGGTGCCCTCGAACTTCTGTCCAGGATGCGACATCACATACACGTCCGCCTTCATGCCTGGCTGCAAATGCTTCAGTTCGGTTTCCCGAAAGTTTGCGATGACCCACCACGCACGGGCATCGATCAGCGTGAACGCTTGCTGCCCGACTCTTGCATACGCGCCTTCGGAAATAGTGAGGTTGGTCACGCGGGCATCGAAGGGTGCATACACCTTGCACCGGGCAAGATCATAGGCCGCGACCTTGACCGCAGCCTCGCGCGCCTGGCGCTGAGCGAGGAGAGGGTCCAGAATCGCGACGTTTTTGATAGATACGTCCAGTTGGGCCTGGCTCTGTTCGGAGGCAGCTTGGGCTTCGTTTCGCTGGGACATCGCCGAGGCCAAGTCTGCCTGGGCAAGCGCAAGTCGCGCACGCGTCTCCTCGACGGCGTGGCCTTTCACCGTTCGTGCAGTTTCAGCTTGATCTAGCGCATCTACCGTAATGAACTGCTTCCTCAATAGCGGCTGCAGGCGCCGTACATTGTTTTCCGCATACGTGTAATCTGCTTCGGCTCGCGATAGCTCGGCCTTCGCTGCATCAATCGTGGCTTCCGCCGCGCGGGTCGCAGCCTCCCGGCTCGCGATCTTGGCTTGTGCGTTTTTGGTATTCGCACGAGCGGACGTCACAGCGCTATCCTCCGCACTGACGGCTCGCCGAAGGTCCTTAATCTGTCCTTCCAGCGCGACTTGCTGCGACTTGGCGGCCTCCAGCGCGTACTCATAGGGCAGCGGATCGATCTCAAACAGCAGATCGCCTTTCTTAACCAGTTGATTGTCCTTGACCTCGATCGCGACGATGCGCCCGCTCACTTCCGGAGCGATGCCGATCAGATTCGCAAAGACCTCAGCGTCGTCCGTTTGCGGGTTTTGTTCCACATCGCGCCAGACCGCGAGACCTGCAGTTGCAGCGCCCAAGATAATGAGCAAACCCAGAACACGACCCACCATCGCGCGTGCCGATCGAGGCTTCGGCGACGAAGTTGCCACTTTTTTGTCGTCACGCTCAGTCATGAAATCCCACCATCCAAATCAGACAAGTGAACAGCCCAGCAAGGCTGAAATATACGAGAGGACGCAATCTCAACTCCTGATCCAGATGAGTCCAGATCAGTGCGAATCGCGCAATCATTGTCAGGACCACTCCGCCTGCCAAACAAAACATCCATACGGGAAAAAACGAACCGAAGACGTCGACAGAGGGCGTACGGGAGCATCCGCTCAACGTGAACGCGCCGAGCAACGCGGCCGCAGGGACCAGGCTTTTGTGCCGCTTCATAAGCTTCAATGCTGAGCTCCGGGAATGGGTTCTGCGGATCGATACGCCAATTCCGCGATGCTGGACAGGAGTCGCACGCGCGCGGCCACGCTTGCCGCTCGCGCCCGAGCGAGACGTCTTTGCGCGGAGCTCACGTCCAAGAAGGTCCTCACGCCGGCCTGAAACGCGTCCATAGCCGCTGCGTAAGACTGTTGAGCGGCGGCGAGGAGTGCCTCGGTCGCTGCCTCCTGGTCTTGAGCCGTCTTTAAGTGCGTGTACGCGGTCCAAACCTCGTTCTCGACTCGATCGCGATCCGCCTCGAACTGCGCTCGGGCTTCCTGCTCCCCGGCGCGGGCACGGTTCGCTTCGTTCTTGCGTGCCCCTCCGTCAAAGACCGTCCAACTTAGGTTGAACTGCGCCTGGTAGGGATAGACGGCGGAATGGACCTCGGGTCCTCCTCTTTGCTGCCCGAAGGCATTGCTGTGGCCCCAACTGCCTGAAAATGCCAAGACCGGGCCGAATGCGGATCGCGCTTGCCGAACTCCGGCCTCAGTGGCCGTGAGGCGGCTGACCTGGGCCAACAGATCGGGCCTCTGCTTCAAAGCGCGATCCATGATGGATTGCACCGGCGCCTCCAGGTTCGCTGGCAGGGGAGCTGTCGAAAGATCCTGAATCTGGAGCATCGCCGAAGGAGGAATACCCAGGACAGTGGCCAAATCTCCGCGCGCACTCTCTTCGAGACCTTCGGTGGAAGCCAGTTCGTATCGCGCTTCGGCCGCGGATGCGCGCGCTTCCAATGCGTCCGGCGACGTAGCCAGACCGTTGGCCAAACGTGTCTCCACCGCGTCTTGCAGGATTTGGGCGTCTTTCAGCGCGGAACGCGCCGCATCTTCCTGACTGAGCGCGTCCAGCAACCGGTAATAGGCTTCCGCAACGTGAAAGGCCAGATCGCGGTGGGTGTTATTGAAACTGAAGTTGGCAGCCAGCAGACTTGCCTTCGCAACGTCAATGCGCGCATCGCGATGGCCGAAATCGAACACGGTGTACGTCAGGCTCAACGACTCCGGGAACAGCGCCGTGTTTTCGTGGTTGAACTTTCCGTTGAACAAAGAGTACTGGTTGATGGACGTGGAGGCGATTGCGGCCACCGTGGGGAACAATGCGCTTTCCGCAACACCCAGAGTCGCGGCTCTTTGCTTCGCGCGTTCCCAGGCGATCCGCGTTTGGGGATTGTTCTGCTCGGCAAGATCGACAAGTTGGGGCAGCGTGTAGATCGTCCTCGGATCGACCGTCGTCAGCCGCGAGTCTATTTCTTTGCCCTCAAGCTGACGGAGAGCATGATCCGGGACCGCCCACGGCTTCTCCGGCGAACGTGGGGCCCCTTGTCCATAAAACGGAAGTGCGCTGAGGCAGACAATAAAGACGGCTCGAAGCAACATTCTGGAAAGCACGGAAGCGAACTCCGATCGGAGATCGCTGGTTCCCCATCCTACCCACCTTGGCTCTGCGCGATCTTGTACAAAATTGCGGTACTGTGCTTCGTTTGGCGAAAACGCTATGATAAAAGGTGAAACCACCCGGCCAAGTTAGCCGCAGCGCTATGAAAGCCCGATTGTCCGGAGGCCCCCGTTCTTCGACCTCCCGAACACCGCTACAATCCGACCATTCCCATGAGCCATTGAGCCCTGGAGAAGCGGCCAGAATCTGGCAGCCCAGGGGCTTAGCAGACCTCGAACTACTCCACGGCAGGTATCGAACGTTTTCTTTCGCCCGGCATTTTCACGATGCGGTTGCCATAGGCGTTGTGGAGACCGGAAGGATGCGCACTTACTGCCAGGGTCGCGTTCATGATGTTCCGGCCGGACACGTGATCCTGCTGAATCCGGGCGATGTTCACGCGCCTCATCCGGGGGTAGCCGGAGGCTGGAGCTTCCGCATGTTCTATCTGAGTCACGCCTTGATCAAGGATCTCGCTGGCGACCGGCCGCCCGGATTCGCAAAGCCATTCGTCAAGCACGACGCATTGTACCTGTCGTTACTTAACACGCACCGAAAGTTCGAACTCGATTCGGATCGCCTGGAGGCGGAGTCCTTGTTGGTTTCCGGGCTCGCTTCGATCAACCAGCACGTGCCTTGGGCTGAGAGATCCACGTTTCGCTCCCCCGGGCCTGCAAAGATAGAGCGGGTTCGCGAATATCTGCGAGCTTATTGCATGGAGAGTATCTCCATTCGAGAGCTTTCTGAAGTCGCGGAACTCAGTCCGTATCACCTGGTGCGAAGTTTTCGGGCACAAGTGGGACTTACGCCGCACGCGTTTTTGTTACAAGCTCGGATTGAGCAGAGCCGGCGGCTGCTGGCTTCCGGAACTTCGATCACGGAAACCGCACTTCACACCGGGTTCGTCGATCAGAGTCACTTTACGCGCCTGTTCAAGAGATTCACCGGGGTCACCCCGGCGAAGTACTTGTCTCCAGGATCCGGGTCCCGCTAACGACCGGCTGGCGGCCACAGTTCCGGCGCCGGATGCAAAAACAGACCAGTAAACACCACGTGTTAATGGATGGGCTAACCTCGATCCCCGGTCACTGGGTTGATCGAGCTCGCAGCGTTCCACACGGGGTAGGCTAATCCGGCGAGCCGATTGATCACTAAAGCTTGAGCGACAAGCAGGAACACGGCCACTTCGATGATGAGCAGTTCACGCGGCTTCGAAATAATTCCAAGAGAAACGATCAGTGTAGTGGCACCGGCCGGGGGATGGCTGACATCGAGAAGAACCATGAATGCCCCGGTAGCTGAGAGCGAAAGGGCCGCCGCCAGAATTCTCGGCCAGAAGATACCTTCGTGAACCCCGAACGGTAACGCTCCCGCCCCGGTGACAACAAACGCCGCATAACCGCAGATGAGCCCGATAGCGTGGCCTAAAATCGTGTTTCGCGGACTGGATGTTTTGGCGAGCGGGGAAAAGAACAAAAGATAGGCGGTGGGCCCGAGCGATGGAAACACAAATGGGTTGCGGCTGACGAGCGCCAGCACCGCCAGCGCTCCGATGGTGATAAAGCCATTCACGAACACGTAGAGTGACCGCACGAGGCGCGGTGAAAAGTGATGCAGCAACCAATCCAGCCGTAACTTTCGCAGCAACCGGAGAATGTGGTCCGTGCCCGGACGCTCCTCACCGAACCAATCCGGCCGTCGCATCAGATATTGGGCAGCAGGTCGAAATACTCGTCGTCTTCGTTCTTGCCACCTTCTCCTTTGCCAAGCATCTTTTCCGACTCGATGAACTCGATACGTTCGATCCATTTGACCATCTTGTAGCCAAGCTGGTTCTCCACTCGCAGCCGCAGGGGCGCTCCAAAAACCTGTGGAAGCGGTCGCCCGTTCATCTGGGAGGCCAACAAGCATTGGGGCTTCAATAGATTCTCCAGGTGTTGCGTGTCGTAATAGGGGCCTCCGTAAAGAGCTTCACCAAAGGAGAAAAAGGCGACGACTCTCGCTTCCGGTTTTGGCCGCACCAACTCGATGAGCGCTTTCATGGGAATGCCGCCCCACTTCGCGATGCCGCTCCATCCCTGGATGCAATGATGCATGGTGATGTGTTCGACCTCGCCCAACTTCTCCAGGTCGGCTAGAGAAAGCTCAACCGGCTTTTCGACCAGGCCTCCCACCTTGAGCCGGAACGTTTCGAAGCCGGTCTCCGCCAGGCGCTTCCAATCGTCCCGGATCGGCATTTTTCCATTGGGCCAGAAATAAGGCGAGATTTCCTCCTCGGCATACTTCTGCCGCGGAGTCAGGCGATTCAATGTAAGCAGTTGCATCGGATAAGTCACGGACTTGAGCGCATGCTGCAATTCGCGCGGGTGGTTCCATGAGATGTAGTGCGCCACAATCCACGACAGGACAACTACGCCTATGCCCACAAACCCCAGATACATACCCAGATGCCCCTGATCATCCGTACCGAGCACAATATGGTTCATATTCCGTGCGAATCCCGTGGCCACTATCAAAGTGACATGCACGATGAGGAACGCAAAGAAGCTGAGCATGGTCAGGAAGTGGATCGATCTGGCCGATTGCCTCCCACCAAAGATGCGCGCGTACCAGGGGAAGCGATTCACCACAGCAGGGGACATGGCGATCCCCGTAAGAATCGCCAAAGGGCCGAAGACAAGGACGACGGTGAAATAGGCAATCTGCTGCAATGCGTTGTAGCCATAGAACCCGTTCGGTTCGGCAGGCAAGTGAAACGTCGCGTAGTGCACCCACGTGTTCCATGCCTGTAAAAGGACCAGCGGCGAAGTCGGCACGATACGCCGCCACTGCTCGGTATCGAAGAGCATGATGACGAAGAAAATGCCGGTGATGATGAAGCCATGAACGTCGATGAAGTGCCAAACCCGCGCAATACCAATTGTGTGCCGGTAGCCCGGCGTCCCGACTAACGGCGAAATATAACGGGCATCGTCTTTCGCGGTCCAGATGCGATCGCGTGGGACCGTTAGCGGTGTCAGCCGGATCCATTCGCTCCCCGGCGTGCAGCCATCGTTGAAATACAAACGAGGATGATCCATCAAAATGGACAGACCGCTGCGAATCAGCATCGTCACAAAAAGGAAATTGAAGAAGTGGCAGTAACGCACCCAGACCGGAAATCCGTGCGGCCCTGCGAAGTTGTCGGGATATATTTGAGCAACGGCTGGAACATGAGGCAGACCGGCCACGGCGACTTCGATCCAAGAAGCCGCGATTACAGAGAGGATCGCGATACCGATTCCCATCGGGATGGAAGATCGGATCCAGATCCGAAATCGGCGGTCAGGTGGATAGTGGACGGCTCTGTGTGCAGGATCGAAAGAGATCATAGTGCCTTAGCGAAAGAATATGCCGTACAACAGATCGCAACCGATATGGGACCGGGCGCGAGCTGGCGATTGGCTGTATGTCTGCACTCGTCAGCTTACCGTAACCGCCGGTCGCAGATGAGCCGGAGGTTGGAGCAACGTAAGAGCCATGTTTACCGCGAACAAGCTAACTGCCAGTAGTTCGATCACGGCGGAACACGGAAGCAGATGCCAGCCCATTTGTACGTTCGCCTCATACGCAGGGATTTCAGCGGCGACGCGCAGGACGCATCCAATATTGAGCGCGGCCAGCGAAAGCAGCATCAGACGAGGACTGTATAGGACGCGCGCACCGCAGAAGGCAGGCAGGATCCTCTGGCCGATCGCGAAGACCATGGTCGAAAGGAACCCCACCGTGAGGGCGTGCCGCGACGCGCCCCAGATACCGCCATTCACATCGCTCCAGGAGGCGCGTACGGACAAAGCCGCGGCAACCAGCAGCCACACGTATGCCAGGCGCACAAAGAAAGGAAAGCTCGGATGGACATTGGTCGTCGGACAAACGTGCCGCCGCCTCGCCGATCACGGAAAGTTTATGAACGACGGCGCTCCGCAGCAGATCAGATCCTTGGAAGGTCTCGGCCTCAATGCCCGAGATGAATCGCGCGATATTGTCCGCACACTCGACGATATCGGTCAGGTAGAGGTTCTCATGCCGCATACACGGGCCGAGCCTCTTTGACGGATTCCCGAATCAGCGGCTTCAATCCTTTTTTCGAAACCAGGTCAACCTTGCGCCCGATGAGCTTGGAAAGATCCAGCATCAAACCCGAGTAATCGAACAAATCCACTTTGGCCCCCGGGAGGAACTCCACCAACAAATCGATGTCGCTTTCGGGTCGCATCTCGCCGCGGGCGGCGGATCCGAAGACAGAAAGCTCACGCACGTGGTAGCGCCGGCACAGGTCCGCCAGCTTGGCTTCGTCCACCTGCACGGAGCCGAGTTGGATGGTCTGATTCACGTTGCGCTTTCCTCTCGCGATTCTACCGTCTGGCCCATTCTATCCCGGATCAGCGTGCAGATAAAAATGAGGATGCCGAAAGCCGCAAGTCCCATAAATTCCAACAGGGTTCAACGCGCTCGGCGTATGAGCTTGAAATAAAAAGAGTTGAAAATAGGCAGCTTTTCGCCCGTACTGGAATCCGTCTTGGGCGCAGGGGGTCGGGCGTTCAAATCGCCCCGCCCCGACCAACGTAAACAACTCATTTCTTTGCAACGCCGGGTTTCGGCCCGGGTAGCGCACCTGTAGCAAGTAGTGGCGTTTTGGGGTTCCTGGAGGCTCCGAACAGCTACAATTTTGACTACAGCGGGATGGGGTGAACCCTCCATTAAGACAATCTGCGTTGCTATAGCTTGCCGTTTCTGACCGCTCTTGGTTGCTCATGGATCCTTAAGCGGTCCCAGTTGAAAACTTCCGCTCTTCGCCTTCCGAGACGCAAGGGCAGATATCGTTGAAGCGTCGCCCTCCGGCCTTCAGAGCAGATTTCAGACTGTTAAGTCGCGGCGCAGCGCAGCGCACCAAAGCTGCCAGACGGTAGAACAGTAGCTTATGTCAATCTCCTCAGAGCGGTGGAAACAGATCACTCCGTCGCAGTTCCCGTGGGGACGCGAGGCATTGGATTACGTACGCGAGCATCTGCCGGACTGCGATCCCTAACGCGTCTGGGCCAACTTCGAATTCATCGCGGACGACGGAACGATCGTGGGTCTGGACCCAGGAAGGCCGATCCCACACGGTAGACAACCCGATCATCTTGGCAAACCGGAAGGCTGAAAAACTGATTTCTCTTTTGAAACGTCAGAAGGCGTGCCAGAAGATCCGAGTTCCTTACCTCGATCCGCTCTTGTTCTGCTCCAATGAGGACCTCGACTGTCGCCTCCAGGGGGTTGACCGATCTCGAATTTGTGTACGTGACCGCGAAAACATCCATGATCGTCCCGCCGCGTCCGGAATAATCGCCGCACTGAAATCCCGTAATGTTGAAGGCTTATTCGACAATTTCGAAGTCCTGATCGACCGCCCGGTAGCCAGCGCCATCTCGCGCGCCATTGAGCAGACCGGAATCCGTCCATCCCAAAAGTCGCGGCGAGTTGGCGAGTACGGGCCGTAACGGCAGCACAGGACGTATGCGATCGAGAGCCTGGACTTGGCTTTCCTCGTCCACACACAGCACCAGAGCGCGTTCCGGCGGGTTCAGATAAAGACCCACGATGTCCCGAACCTTCTCGACGAAGAACGGATCGGTGGACAGCTTGAAGGTCTCCACACGATGCGGCTGTAAAGAGAACGCTCGCCAGATGCGGGAAATGGCGGACTGAGACATTCCGATGGCCTGGGCGCAGTCTTTGGACGCCGCGCCCATTCTTGGAGCTTGGATCGTTCCTCTTGCTTCAGCATGATCGGTTTGGTCGGTCGGCCCATGCTGGTTGGATTCCCAGCTTAGCAAGTGGGTTCCTATTCTTCTGCGGACTTCTGACTCAGGAGACTAGCCGTGTGACCGCAGCGCGCACACCGCTAGCACCACCCAAGCGGCGATAAACGACACGCCGCCGAGCGGAGTGATCGCGCCAAGCGTCCGTATGCCCGTGATCGCCAGCACGTACAGACTTCCGGAAAACAGCACGATCCCCACCAGCAGCAGCCAGCCTGTCCAATTACCCGCCGATTCCGAAATCAATCGCGCGCGCACGATCAAAGGCACCGCCAGCATTCCCAGTGCGTGAAAGAAGTGGTAGATCACGCCCTTTTCGTACACGCCGATGGAGTAGGCGTCCAGCCGGCCCTGCAATCCGTGGGCTCCGAAGGCGCCGATGGAAACGGCGAGTGCGAGCATGATTGCGGCGGTAGCGGTCCAGTTCATCTCTTTCAGGTTAACCGGTTCCGCCTATCCCGCCGCCACCCATACCTTTGCGGCCGCCGCGCCGCCGAGCTGTACGGGTTTGCGATCCACACGCAACGTCATGGTCTGGTCGTAATTCTTTCCCACGACTTTTAGCTGCGCTCCAGGGCGGATACCCAGCCCATTCAGGTACTCGAGCAGTTTGCGATCCCGCTCGAATACGCTCATGACGCGGACGGCCGCGCCTCCGCCGGCTTCATCCAGGGGGATCCAGCCGCGTTCACGGCGATCGCGAGGACGATCCCTGCCGACGCGGTTCCCGTGCGGACAAGCTTCGCCGTTGCCGAGCTTGTCCAGAAGCTTGCTCTCGAAATCGGCGGAAACAGCGTGCTCGAGCTGCTCGGCTTCATCGTGCACCTTGTACCACTCCATGCCGAAAATCTCAGTCAGCATCCGTTCGATCAGATGATGCCGGTTCAGCACGCGGTTGGCGATCTCGCGCCCCTCGCGCGTCAGGCTGAGCTCGCCCGATGCGGCGACGCGAATCAGCCCGTCGCGCTTCAACCGGCGGATCGCCATGGTGACGGCGGGCGCCGAAACTTCGAGCCATCGGGCCAGGGTCGCGGCGATGACAGTTTCGCCCTCGCTTTCGGCTTCGGCGATGGCCTTGAGGTAGTTCTCCTTGGATATGGTGATCTGCACGCTATCCGAAATTGTAATATGGACACCAAGAAGGTGCTCATGATCCCTAGTACTACTGTGTTATAAACGCAGAGCGCCACAAAAAGGGCAGCCGGGAAGTCGCCGGAGGATATGACGCGCGATGGCGATGCGGAGCGTGGCGATGGAAGCTGGATTATGCCGTGCGTAACGTGCGAGCGGCGCCGCGCGGGTGGAACTTCGCGGGAATTGTGGGTACGGGTAGTTTGAGCTTGCCAACACGCACCGAGGGGGAAAAGAGGCTCCTCTCGGCGACGAGGAACCCGTAAGCGGCGATGCAGAGCGTGGCGTGGTGATGGAATCCTCGCCAGCCCCGGCCCTCGAAGTGGCCAAGGCCGAGTTCCTGTTTGAGTTCCTCATAGTCGCGTTCCACAATCCACCGATGCTTGGCGATACGCACCAAGTCGTGCCGCTCGGTGAACGCGGGTAAGTTCGAGAGCCAATATCGGCTGGGCTCCTCTACTCCCTTGGGCCACTCGATCAACAGCCATTCCTGCGGATGCGGCGCGCTCTGCTCGTAGTCTCGATGCGCGGGGCGGACGCGGACCGCCGCGAACCGCGAGCGAAGATTTTTCCTGCTGCCCTCCCGCCAAGTGACCTCTTCCCAAGCCGTCTCGGGTAGCGCGATGGCCAACTGCTTGACACTGGCCGGTTGATGCTTCTCATCGCGCCGCAGCAGTTTCGGTGGCCGCCCCATCTCTTGCCGGGGCTTGGCCGGCAAGGGTTGCTTGCCCGGCTCCCAGACACTCAGCGACGACTGGACACCCACCGCATATTCCAACTGAAGTTCGCGCAAGCCCGCGCGAAACTGACTGTCATTACCATAGGCTGCGTCCGCCAGAACCACTCCGCGAGGAACCTCCCGCTCCACCGCTTGGCGAATCTGATCGAGCGCAATCCGCGGTTTGGTTTGAAACCGAATCTGTTCGGGAACGCCGGTCTTTTTCCGGCGCGGGCCATCCTTGGTCCAGCTCTCGGGCAGGTAGAGCCGGTAGGCCACCGGCACGCTAAAGGTGACCGTACTCACCGATAAACTCACGGCTACACGACAGTTTTCCTGCTTCCCCAACTGGCCGCAGTATTGGTGCGCCACACCCACCGATTCCTTGCCCTTCTTGGGAAAACCCGTGTCGTCAACGATCCAGGCCACCACCGGTTCCTGCTTCTGCATCGCCGCCAGAGCATATCCGCGCACATGTTCGAGCATCTCTTCATCGCTCCACGGTGCGTCGGCCACTAGATGATGCAACGACTGATGCATCCGCCGCACGTTCTCCGGCGCCAACCGCGCCGCCATGGGCTCCACGCTCTTCCGCTCCCCGGGAAGCAAGAGCCCCTTGCAGTAGCTCTTTACAGGACCCGCACGATCCGCATGGCCGGCCGCTTGCGCCAAGCTCTCCAGGTACGTCGCGAATCGTCTTTGTTGTGCGCTGACTCTCGGAGTTGATGTGCTCAAAACATTTTTAGTATATCATGTTTATAACACAGTAGTACTAGCAGCCCGTGGCAGAAATGGTCATCGCGCAAACTGGGGACTGCCTTCGAATTTTCGCGCGCACAAACTGAAGAAGACACGAGTACGCCGTGCGCGTAAATTCGCTGGCTGTCCCAGGTTGCCAGTGGTATCGTTTTCACCACGGGCTGCTAGCGCACAAAGAACGCCGGTTTGTCGATGGCCGCGTCCACCGCGACGTCGAAGAACCCGACCATCATCTCGTCCCAGCTCTGGTGCCCATAGCGCACGTCGACCGTAGGATCCGGATTGCGAGAGTTCTCCGCGGAATTGTCATAGGTCGCGATCCAGTTGAGGCGGGTCCCTTTTTTGAGAGGCATCGGTTCCGCCAGGCGGTAGTAGAGCTGCCAATAGAAATCGTAAGGCTTCACGCGCAGCAGAGTCTCCGGCAGGCCGTTGGGCAAGATCCTGGTGTACTCGAATTCCTTCCCCCGCAGGTGCATGTGCGGGAAGAATCCCAGCAGCAGCGCGTCGTTCGGCAGCGTGCCCCACACGCTGACCCGGAAATCGCGCTCCCCCGCGGGGATCAGGAATTTCTCATTGTCCATTTGCAGCGTGAGAACGCGCTTGGCCGGCGGCTTCTTGGCAAATACCATCCCGACCTTGATCCGATCCTCAACTTCCTTGCCGGAAGGCGTGAAATGAATCTCGAACACCAGGTCGGATCCGGCCTTGATCAGCTTGGCCATGCCGGCCGGATAGACGTCGGGCGCGCTGCCCGGTGCGTACACGGCCAGGATGTCGGCCTTGGTCGGACCGCGCGTCCACGTATCGCCGGGCTCGCGGATGTAAACCACGGCGTGGTGCACAACAGCAAGTGATCCGCTGGGGCGCACCTCGACTGACTGCACCCAGCGATCCTCTTTGAATCCCGTAGGTGCGATGAAGTACTGATACTCCACCGCGCCGGTCTTCGGGACCAGGAACGCGTGCGGCATTTGGATCACCGCATCGGGTGCCGTATTCGACGTGCCTATGTTCCATCCATCGGGCCAGACCTTAACAGGAGGAGCGTCCGATTCCCTGCCCTTCTGTGCGCCGGAATCCACCCAGCGTGCAAGCGTGTCGCGTTCGGGTGCGGTCAGGGAACGGTCGTTGGCGAATTTTCCGCAGCACGGATCGGCGAACCAGGGCGGCATCTTGCGCGTGAGCACCGCTTGCCGGATGGCTTTAGCCCACGGCCGCGCCTCTTGATAGGTCGTTAACGCCATGGGCGCCATCTGGCCCGAGCGATGGCACTCCTGGCAGCGATTCTGCAGAATCGGCAGGACGTCGCGGTAGAAGGTGACCTGCTGCGCGATCGCCGGTACGGCGAGCAGAACGGCAGCCATCAACAGCGGGATCACTTTCTTTACTATATCCGCGCGAGGATAGCGTGTTTTATATACTGACTGAGGACCCAACCGGCCCAGGAGAGACCCATGGCAAAGAAATCTACGCGTAGTTCGCCGTCCTCAAGCAAGAAACGCTCGGCGACGGTATCCAAGCCGCGCGTAACCACGCCTCCCGCGGCGCCGGCAATGCCGAAAGGGCTGCTCGATCGTCTGGCGATTCGCGAAGTGCTCGAAAACTGGGTCCTGTACCGCGACTCGGGTGACTGGGAGCGTTTCAAGACCGTCTGGCACGAAGACGGCTACATGATGGCCACCTGGTTCCAGGGCACGCACGAGGAGTTCGCCGCCATCAACAAAGCCGGCATGGACAAGGGCGTGAACATCCTTCACTTTCTGGGCGGCTGCACGATCGATATTGCCGGAACGCGGGCGATCGCGCAAACCAAGATGAGCATCGCGCAAAGGGCGCCCGTGGAAGGCGTGCTCTGCGACGTCATGTGCGTCGGCCGCTTTTACGACTTCCTGGAGAAGCGCAAGGGGAAATGGGCCATCGTGCTGCGGCGGCTGTTTTATGAAAAAGATCGTATCGATCCGGTCGATCCGTCGAAAACCCTCAAGCTCGACCCCGCGATTTTAAATCGCTATCCCGTCGGATATCAGCACCTGGCGTATTTGCAGGCCGGGCTCGGATTCCCGGTGAAGACCAACATGCCGGGCCTGCGCGGCCCGGACGCCGACAGATTGTACGCGCTGGGACGCGCTTGGCTGGAACATAAACCGCTCGACGATAGCTTCCGCGCGTGAGGCGCGCGTTCACGGCCGAGCCTTCGATTGCAGTAGAATTAGGCAAACCACATGCCTTTAGTCCCGGGTTCGAAGCTCGGCCCGTATGAAATCCTTGCGCCAATCGGCGCGGGTGGAATGGGTGAAGTGTATCGCGCCCGCGATCCACGTCTGGGGCGCGACGTCGCCATTAAAGTTTCCGCTGAGCGTTTCAGCGAGCGCTTCGAGCGCGAAGCCCGCGCCATCGCCGCGCTGAACCATCCCAACATCTGCCAGATCTACGACGTCGGGCCCAATTACCTGGTGATGGAAATGGTGGAGGGCGAGACTCTCAAAGGCCCTCTGACGCTGGCTATCGCTGTGAAATACGCCGAGCAAATTGCGGATGCCCTGGAAGCCGCGCACGACAAGAACATCGTCCACCGCGACCTCAAACCGGCCAACATCAAGATCACTCCAGCGGGTATCGTGAAGGTCCTCGACTTCGGCCTGGCTAAACACGACGCAGGCAGCTCCGGGGCTGGTGTGGCCGACGCAGCCAATTCGCCGACGCTGACCATGGGCATGACGCAAGCCGGCATGATCCTCGGCACGGCCGCGTATATGTCGCCCGAACAAGCCCGCGGCGAGCCGGTCGATAAGCGCGCCGACATCTGGGCTTTCGGCGTGGTGTTTTTCGAGATGCTCGCCGGCCAGCGCATGTATCAGGGCAAAACCGTTTCCGACGTTCTGGCCGCCGTGCTGATCAAGGAACCCGATCTAACCAAGGCCCCGCCGCAAGTCCGCAACCTCTTGCGCCGTTGTCTCGAAAAGGATCCCAAGAGGCGTCTGCGGGATATCGCCGATGCAATGCCGCTGATGGAAGAAGGAGCCGCTTCTGGAACCACGACTGCGTCCACACCATCCCGCCGTTCACCGATTCCCTGGATCGCGGCCACTCTCCTGCTGCCCATCGCCGCCGCCGCGGGCTTCGGCTGGTGGCGAGCCAGTCAGCCCGTCGAACAGCCGCTGGTCCGCCTGGATGTCGATCTTGGCTCCGATGTCTCCCTCGCCACGCCCTCCGGCAGTAGCAACGTGATCATCTCTCCGGATGGATCGCGGCTGGTGTATCTCGCCAGCGTCATTTCCGGAACAAATGCCGGCGGCACGCCGAGGCTCTTCGTCCGAAGATTCGATCAACCCAAGCCCACCGAGCTCCCGGGCACACAGGGCGCGAACTCGCCGTTCTTTTCCCCTGATGGCCAGTGGATCGGATTCAGTGCCAACGGAAAACTGAACAAAATCTCAGTGGAAGGCGGCGCGGCCGTTCCCCTGGCGGAGAGCCAAACGTCCACGGGAGGAAGCTGGAGCGAGGACGGGAACATCTTCACTGCAAACCTTCTGAAGGGCTTGTTTCGAATTCCCTCCGCCGGCGGCGCCGCGACTTCCGTGGCGGACACCAACGGCGAACTCACCTTCCTTGCGCCGCAAATCCTGCCCGGAGGCAAGTCCGTCCTAATATCGATCTACCCGGCGTTGAATGACCCGGATCGCGCCAGCATTGAGGTTCTCTCGCTCAGCGACCATCGACGCAAACCCGTGGCCCAGGGAGGCACCTCCGCCCGATATCTGGCTACATCGAATAAGGCTGGCTACCTGGTTTATGCCAACCGGAGCACTTTGTTCGCGGTCCCGTTTGACCTGGGCAATATGGAGAAGCGAGGCACACCGATTCCTGTGTTGGACGATGTCGGATTCCATCCGACGACGTACGAATCTCAATTCGATGTGTCCCGCGCCGGAACCCTGGTATATCGCAAAGCCAGCGCCGCAACCAACGGAATGTCGACGATTCAGTGGGTGGACGCCGCAGGCAAGAGGACGCCGCTGGCCGCCAAGGCGGCCGGCTACGGGGACGCGCACTTATCGCCGGACGGAAAACGGTTGGCCTCGACGGTCATCGCAGCGGGGACCGAGGACATACAGGTCTATGATTTGCAGCGCGAGACCTGGACCAATCTGACGTTCGGTTCGGGCCGTTTCTACTTCGAGCCCGCTTGGACTCCGGACGGCGGGTCCATCGTGTTTGGCTCCGTGAGCGGCATTTCTTGGGCTCGCGCCGACGGTTCGGCGCGTCCTCAATCGCTCACGCAGCAACCGGGCATCCAGGTTCCCGGTTCCATCGCGCGGGATGGAAAACGGTTGGTCTTTTCGGAGACTGCGGGCAACGCGTCGCAGATTTGGACTCTTCCTCTGGACAGCACCGCAGGCCAGTTAACGGCGGGCACGCCAGAGCAGTTCCTCAAGAGCGCTTTTACGGATAGTGTGCCCGCCTTCTCCTCCGATGGAAAGTGGCTGGCGTATGTTTCGAACTCGTCTGGGATCATTGAAGTGTATGTGCGCGCATTCCCCGACAACGGGGGCCTATGGAAGGTCTCGAACAACGGTGGCCGGAATCCGATCTGGTCGCGCAGTGGGCACGACCTGCTGTACCAGTCCGGCGATCAGGAGATGGCCGTGAGCTACTCGGCTACTGGCGGCACGTTCGTGGCGGAAAAACCCCGCGTGTGGGTGGGAAAGGTTGGCGGGACGGCGTTCGACATCTCTATGGATGGCAAGCGCTTGGTGGTGCTGGCGCCGGTGGACTCTCCCGGCGGTCCCAAAACCGAGCACGAAGTGGTGCTGATTCAGAATTTCTTCGACGAGCTGCGGCGGTGAGTGCCGGCGGGCAAGTGACCTAGTTGTCCACGACGCTTAAGCTTAAGTGCTCCGCGTCGCCCTGGTGGACCACTTGCACCACCGACTCGGGCGGGACCAGGCCGGCCTCCACCATCCCCGCCAGCGGCTGCGTCAGCTTCCTGAGGATGACCCGCTTCAGTTCCCGCGCGCCGTATTCGCGGCTGGTGCCCTTCGCCAACAGAAAGCTCCGCGCGCCCGGATCCAGCTCTAGCCTGAAGGCCCGCTCTTCCAGACGATGCGCGATGTGCCGCTCGAGCGCGGCGATCTGCTGATCCAGAATCGCCTCCAGCGCGTCCGCGTCCAGCGGCTGATAGGTGATCACGGCGTCGATCCGATTCACAAACTCCGGGGCGAATTTCCGTTTGACGGCGCCCAGCCCGATGCTCGACAACTTCCGCAGGGTTCCATCGCCCGATGCCGGAGCAGTGGCCGCGAATCCGAAATCCGGCAGCACTTCTTTCCGCATCGCCGAAGCGCCCAGGTTACTGGTCAGAAAGATCAGCGTGCGCTCGAAGTTGACCGACGTGTTATCGCCCAATCGCAATACCGCCTTATCCAGCACGCCCAGCAGCAGGCGCGTCATACTTGGCGCGGCCTTTTCGATTTCATCGAACAAAACCAGCGCCAGATGGGACCCTTCGCTGGTGACCGCCCCGAGTTTTTGCTGCGTCAGCATCGGTGGCGTCTCGCGATGGCCCAGATATCCCGGCGGCGCTCCGATCAGCTTGGCGATTTCGTGCTCCATCTGGAACTCGCCGCAATCGACGCGCACCAGGCTCTTTTCATTGCCGTGCAGCGCGTCCGCCAGCGCCTCCACCGTGCGGGTCTTGCCGGTGCCCGTGGGACCGAGCAGCAGGAACACGCCCGCCGGCCGGCCTTCGGGCCCCAGTCCCGCACGATACATCTGTACGTAAGGAACAATCTCCGCGATCGCGTGAGACTGCCCTACCAGCCGGCTCGCAAGCTGCTGTGCGAGTTCTTTCCGCTCGCTCACGGGAACGGGAAAGCTGGCCGCGACGGTCCGCCGCGGGCGAATGGGAATGGGTTGGCCGCGCACAACCTGATTCTCGGTGTGCGATACCGCGCCGGAGTGAGAGTGTGACGCTAAGAGGTGGGAAACAGGCGTTATTTGTGACGGTAGGTGATGCGTCCCTTGGTCAGATCGTAGGGGGAAAGCTCTAAAGTGACCCGGTCGCCGGCCAGAACGCGGATACGATTGCGGCGGAGCTTGCCAGCCAAATGCGCGAGCACACTGCGCTCCTGATCCAACTGGACGCTGAACAAGCCGCTGGGGAATTTCTCGACTACGGTTCCAGTGACTTCAATGCAATCTTCTTTACTCATCGTCTTCCCAGACGTGATTATACACGGAGAGGCGCTTCCGTTAATCTTAACGCAGGGGCCCTATCCAACAGAACTATGGCCGAAAAACTCGGGACGTTATTTCAACTCTATTACCGGCCATCTCGCGCCCTGAGCACGATTCTCGACTCGGGCAGCTTGGGGCTGGCCGTGATCGTAGCTGCTGCGCTGGGCTTCGCGATGGGCGAAATCAGTCGCGTGGTGCTCATCGCGGTGCTGTTCGCACCCGCGTGTATCGCGATGATCTCGCTGTGGGACCGCCTGGGCAGCCTGAGCGTGGTGCTCCGCCGCGATTATTCACCCTTTCTGGTATGCACGCTGATGTGCTGGATCGCAGCCCAAATGCCCGCCTGGCTCGCAAGCTTCCTGGCGCCCGCGGTCGGTTTTTGGATCCACATCCTTGCGGATGTGTATTTCCTGGCCCTGGCCGCCATCGCGATTCGGACGGTATTTGGGAGCGGCATCGGAAAAGCGATCGGAACTGTTTTCGGCGGTGCGGCTGCCAGTGTGGGCGGCTTCTACCTCTACGCGATCTTTGGCGGAATGCTCTCCTATTTCACCTCCCCGCTCGTGCTTATCTGGCTCTATATACTGTTCCGCCCTAATCTCGATTCCGTGCGTGCCTTTGGTGGCGGCCTGCGCTCGCGCCAGAATTTCAACCGGCACCTGGAAGCTTTGACGGTGAATCCGCACGATTCCGACGCGCACTATCAGCTCGGTCTGATCTATCAGCAGCGCCGCAATTACACCGAAGCGATCTCCCGCTTCACGAAAGCAGTAGAGATCGATCCCAGCGAGACCGACGCGCATTATCAATTGGGCGTCATCGCTCTGGAACAGAAGCGCTACGAAGACGCTCGCCGGCACTTCGCGGCCACACTGGCTTTGGACGATAAGCATTCGTCGAGCGAAGCCTGGCGCGGCTTGGGCGCGGCCGACTTCCACTTGGGGAACACCGAGCAAGCGCTCGCCGAGCTCCAGAAGTATACCGATCGCCGCGAATTCGATCCCGAAGGTCAGTATTGGCTGGGAGAAGCGTTCAAGAAGCTCGGACGGATGCCGGAAGCCCGCGCTGCGTTCCAGCTCGCGGTGGAAGGAGCCCGCACCGCCCCGCCTCATCGCCGGCGATTTACGGCTGGTTGGGGCCGCCAAGCCAAGGCGGAGTTGCGAACGTTGGGCTGACGTGGGGAGGGATTGGAAAAAGGTGAAAAGGGGACAGGTCCGCCTGTCCGGACTCTTGAACGGTATCCAAAACGAGAACCTGTCCCCTTTTCACACGCTCCTACAGCGCCCCAGCGACAAGCCCGATCCGGAAGGCAGGCCGGAACACGCGCGCCCGGGGATTTCGCAATCCCGCCTGCCGGGCCAGATCCTCAAGCTCCCGCCGGCGAAACGCCGCCTCCACGGAGATCGCGCCATCGTGCACGGTCACCGGATCCCAGCCCAGCAGCGGCCGGCTCCAAGCGATGAAGTAATACGGGATTGGATTCCGTTCCAGGTCGATCACCAGGACCGCTTTGCGTGCGGCCTCGCCGAAATTCCGCAATAGCTCGACCACCTTGTCATCGGTGAAGTGATGCAGGAACAGCGAACAAAAGACGTAATCGAAGCTCCCGGGGCGGAACGGCAGCCGGAAGGCGTCCGCGATCACTTTGAACCCAGCCGCTCCGGCCAAGTGGGTTCCCACGTAATCGAGCGATGTGACCGTGGCCGCCGGATACCACCGGCGGATGCAGGCTCCCATGTCCCCGGAAGCCGCCCCCACGTCCAGCACCGAGAATGGCCGGCCATCGGGAACGTTTTCCCGGAGTAGGTTACGGAGCGTCGAGTGCCCTCCCCAATACCGGTTGATCCGTACCAGATCCCGCAGGCTCGCGCGGGCTTGATCTTCCCGCAAGCCATCGAGCAGTTCCGGCAGAATCAGGCGTTTGCCCAGGCAGTGCATCCCGTTTCTAAACCCCACCCTACTAGTACTCTAATGCAACTGCTAAAATGGGCCGAGAGTTCCGTTAAAAGGAGACTTACACTGTGAGCGACAGCATTGATTCCTCCGGCGGTACTTCCGGGCCGAAGATTCCAATCCTATTTGGGGCAGTGGTAGCCCTGATTGGGGCCTCCCTTTATCAGTTCTATGAGGTTCGACAGGTTCGCGCGGAATTGGACACCACGCGCGAGGCGCTGCTCGACCAGATTTCCAAAATCCATGAAACCACGACGGTTTCGACCAAGACCAACCGCCAATCCGTAGATTCGCTCAAGGCTGAGATGGATGAGGCCCGGCGCCAGGCCACCATCCTGGCAGGTCAGGCCAAGCTCGATGCCAGCAAGCATGCCGATGACCTGGCTGCCAAGCTCGAGAAGGCGCAGCAGGAACAAGCCGCCAAAGTGGCCGAGACAGCGACGGCCGTTTCGAATGTCTCCGGTGAGGTTTCGAAAGTTCGAGAAGACGCCAACTCCACCAAGACCCGCGTGGGCGAAGTCTCGACGGATCTGGCCGGCGTTAAGACCGACGCCGCGGCCACCAAGGCCGAACTCGAGAAGACCATTTCCGATCTGAAGAGCACGCGCGGCGATCTCGGCGTGCAAAGCGGGCTGATCGCGACCAACGGGAAGGAACTATCCGCCCTGCGGGCCTTGGGCGAGCGCAACTACACGGAATTCCGGCTGACGAAGGAAAAGACCCCGCGCAAAGTCGGCGAGGTCCAGATCCGCCTGAAGTCGGCCGACGTGAAAAAGAACCGCTACACTATCGAACTGATCGCCGACGATAAGCTGGTGGAGAAGAAAGACAAGACCATCAATGAGCCGGTTCAGTTCATGCTGTCCCGTGCGACCCAGCCTTTCGAGATCGTGGTCAATGAAGTGAAGAAGAACATGATCTCGGGCTACCTCTCGGCGCCGAAAGTTCAACAGGTTCGCAATTAGTCTCTCCTTGTAAAAAGATTAGGGCGGGCCCTTGCGGACCCGCCCTTTTTATTTTTGGTTTGTTCTTGCTTACTTCTGGGCGATCGTTCCGGCTCCGCCCCAGGTGTCCTTATTGCGGGGGGTCTTCCAGTAGTTGTCGCCCCACCAGCTGTCGTTGGCGACCTTGCCGCTATGACGTTCGATGGTGGCGAGCACGCCGTCCGCGGAGGCCTTCGACATCTCGAGCGTCATGGTCTGGCTCTGGCCGTTACCGCCGGTGAAAGCCACGGTCATCTGCTGGGTTTCGGACTTCATGAGCCGCTTGGGCAGAGCCCAGACTTTGTACGCCGGTTCTGGATCGGGCGTGTGAACCATCACCGCGCTCAGTTCCGCCTTCGAAATCTGGTTGTACGGAATCTGGACCTTATGCAGCGGAGTCTTCAGTTCCATGGACTGCGGATTGTTCATGTAGAGAGTCGCGCCCGTGCTGGGCGAAAGCTCGGCGACGTTTCCGTCGATATAGGTTACGGTCGCCGAATCGGCGGCTGCCAGTAGTCCGGCGGCGAGAATCGTGAGTATGGGGAGAGTCAAAAAACGCATGGTGATCCTTTCCAGAATAAAGATCGACAGGGTAGAGGATGAGCTTTAGATCTAGCGGGGCCCTAGTACTATGCGAGAATCGGCTCGTGGGCAAGCCGCTACTGCTCTGTTTACTGGCGTTCATCCCGGTTCTCGGGGCCGATCGCGCCCCTGCTTCCATAGAGCGCTACCTCAGCGCGCCCTTCGCGTCCGAGCTCATCGCCGCGCCGAGCGGCGGAAAAGTTGCCTGGATCCTCGATGAACGCGGAGCGCGCAACCTATGGGTGGCCGCCGCGCCGGATTATAAGGGCCGCCGCCTCACGTCCTATAAGGAGGACGACGGCCAGGACCTGGGCGACGTCGCCTGGAGCGCCGACGGACGGTTTCTGGTCTATGCCCGCGGCGGCGATCTCGAAACCAATGGCGATATTCCCAATCCCAGGAATCTTCCCCAGACGCCGGAGCAGGCAGTTTATGCGATTCCCTTCGATGGCGGTGCTCCCAGAAAGCTGAGCGATGGCCGCGGAGCCGTCGTTTCGCGCGATGGCCACGTCGCGTTTTCGAAAAATGGCCAGATATGGATGACCACTCTGGACGTAGCCAAGCCGGCAGAAGCGGTTCACACCAAGGCTTTCTCCTATGAGCTGCAATGGTCGCCGGACGGCGCGGCGCTGGTGTTTACCAGTTATCGCGGCGATCACAGCTTCATCGGCGTGTACCGGGTCGCGACCAAGACCGTGACGTACCTCGACCCGAGCGTCGATCGCGACACTTCCCCGGTCTGGAGCCCGGACAGCCGGCGCATTGCATTTCTGCGCCAGGCATACTCGTCCGCGATCTCCGTCGGTCCGGTGCGCGCTGCGGCGACTCCCTGGTCGATCCTGGTAGCGGACGCGATGACCGGCACGGGCCGCGCTGTCTGGAAAGCCGAAAAAGGTCCTGGCAGCGCCTTTCGCGGGATCGACGCCGCGAACCAGATTTTCTGGGCCGACGGCAATCGTTTAGTGTTCCCCTGGGAGCGCGATGGCTGGCTGCATCTGTATTCCGTTTCGGCCGACGGCGGACGCGCGCAGGTTCTCACGCCGGGCGATTTCGAAGTCGAGCACGTCTCGCTCTCGCGCGATCGCCGCGAGCTGCTCTTTTCCTCCAACCAGGACGATATCGATCGCCGCCATATCTGGCGCGTGGCTGTATCCGGCGGCAAGGTTTCCCCGATTCTGGGATCGGAACTCGGCGAAGGGATCCAATGGGAACCCGCCGATGTTGCCGACGGATCCGTCGCGTTCCTGCGATCGAGCGCCACCGAAATCGGCCGCGCTGCGATCAAGATCGGCGCGACGCCGGTTCGCGATCTGGCGCCCGATTCTATTCCCGCCGATTTTCCCAAGGATCTGGTCAAGCCCCAGCAAGTGATCTTCCCTGCCTCGGACGGTCTTCCGATTCACGGGCAGCTTTTTATGCCTCCTGCCGGCGGCAGCGCGAAACATGCGGCCGTGATTTTCTTTCACGGCGGATCGCGGCGTCAGATGCTGCTGGGTTATCACTACATGCGTTACTATTCGAACGCGTACGCGATGAATCAGTATCTGGCCGCGCGCGGGTTTATCGTGCTAAGCGTGAATTATCGCAGCGGCATCGGCTATGGGCTGAATTTCCGCGAGGCGCTCAACTTCGGCAATTCTGGCGGCAGCGAGTTTAACGACGTCATGGGCGCTGGACTCTACATGGCCTCGCGCGCCGACGTCGATCCGCAGCGTATCGGCGTGTGGGGCGGGTCTTACGGCGGGTACTTAACGGCCATGGCGCTGGCGCGAGCCAGCAAGCTATTCGCCGCGGGCGTGGACATGCACGGCGTCGAGGATTGGAGCATTCGCGGCAACCGTCCGCTGACCGCGCTCAATGCCGATCAGCTTCGGGAAATCGAGCGCACCGCGCTCCAATCGTCGCCTCTGGCCGATGTGAAGGACTGGCATTCGCCTGTGTTGCTGATTCATGGCGATGACGATCGTAACGTCGCCTTCAATCAGACCGAGCGCCTGGTGGAAGCCTTGCGGGCACAGGGTGTGGAGTTCGAGGAACTCATCTTCCCCGGCGAAGTGCACGAGTTTCTGCTGGAAGAGAGCTGGATGAAAGCGTATCGCGCCGCGGGCGATTTTCTGGCGCGGAAACTCAAACCAGAGTAATCAGGGCCAGCATCCGTGCCGGCCGGGCATGTGCCTAGCGCCGCGGCGGACGTCCGCCACCGCCACCGCCGCCGCCTTCGCGCGGAGCCATGGGACGGGCTTCGTTCACTACCAGCGTTCTTCCCATTAACTCCTTGCCGTGACACGCATCGACGGCGCGCTGGGCGGCTGCGTCATCATTGATTTCGACGAAACCAAAGCCTCGCGCCTGGCCGGTAAAACGATCGCGCATCACCGTCACCGAGTCCACAGTCACGCCTGCGTCTGTGAACAAATTCTGGACATCCGTCTCATTCGCGCCGTACGGCAGATTTCCTACGAAAAGCTTCTTCACCGCGACACTCCTGACTGTCATTGGAAAAACAACAGTATCCAAGTACGCGAGATAGTATGCCAGAAAGCAGTTGCCGAGTCAAAAAGAAAAACAGTCATCCACTCCGACCAGGAACATTATTCGGAAATCCTCGGTTACCCTGCTGATTCTACTGCTGTTAGAATCAAACCGTGGCATACTCCCAGGAACTTATCGCCCCCATGCGGGCAGATCTTACTCAATACGGCGTCGAAGAAGCCAGGACCCCGGCCGATGTGGACCGCGTTCTCGCGCCAGGAAACGGCACCGTTCTGATGGTGGTGAACTCGGTCTGCGGCTGCGCGGCGGGGCGAGCCCGTCCCGCGGTCGGAATGGCGCTCAGGCATGCGGTGCGCCCCTCGAAAACCGCCACGGTGTTCGCCGGTGGAGACGAGGCTGCCGTCGCTCACCTGCGAGATATTCTGGCCGAGTACCCGCCGTCCTCGCCGTTCATGGCGTTGTTCCGCGACGGAAAGCCCGTCTACGTGCTGCATCGCAGCGATATCGAACGCCGGGACCCGCAGCAGATTGCCGGTCTCTTAACCGACGCGTTCGAGCAGTTCTGCGTATAATCGACGCTAGCCATGAAAGCTCTCACCATCGGTTTCCTGTCCGCGGCCGCCCTCCTGCTCGCGCAACCCCGCACGTTCGTGCCCGTGACCAGCGACATGCTGGCGAATCCCAGCCCCAACGATTGGCTGATGTACAACCGTACGTACGATTCGCACCGTTATTCGCCTTTAAAACAAATCGACAAGAACAACGTGGACCAGCTGCGCATGGTATGGACGCGCGGTCAAGGCGCCGGCGCGCAAGAGGGCATCCCTCTGGTGCATGACGGCGTGATGTACCTCATGGCGCCCGGTGCGGCGATTCAGGCGCTCGATGCCACCAACGGCAATCTGATCTGGGAGTACCAGCGCAAGCTTCCCGCCAATCAGGCCAACAGCGCGCGCTCCAAGACCATCGGCATGTGGGAGGACATGATCTATACCACTACGCCCGATAGTTTCCTGGTCGCGCTCGACGCCAAGACCGGCGAGATGCGCTGGGAGACCAAGACCGATACGCGCGGCAATATCTCGGGTGCCGTGGTGGCCGGCGATAAGATCATATCCGGCGGCTCCTGCACCGGGAAGCACGAGAATTGCTACATCTCCGCGCACGACGCCAAAACCGGAAAACTGCTGTGGAAGTTCTATACCGCGGCCAACACCGGCGAGCCCGGCGGCGATAGCTGGGGCAACACG
>Ga0209483_1000226_pt1 | contig 52337 bp, 52 predicted proteins | sample NGEPerA_FD_184508 | JGI IMG/M metagenome (GOLD analysis project Ga0209483, IMG submission 184508) | Arctic peat soil microbial communities from the Barrow Environmental Observatory site, Barrow, Alaska, USA - NGEE PermafrostL2-A... | ecosystem: Environmental > Terrestrial > Soil > Wetlands >...
TTGTAGGGGCGTGTGCTGCGATGGGCGTGGTGCAGCTTTCCGCCGCCGCCGATTCGTCGCGCGAACATCTCTCGCTTGATGCCAACTGGAAATTTCATCTCGGCGATGACTGGCCCAACGCGCTGCGGCTCGACAAGGCCGGCGCCAGCACCGGCCCCGCGTCGGAAAAATTCAGCGACCACTCCTGGCGCTCGCTCAATTTGCCGCACGACTGGGCGATTGAATTGCCGTTCGACGAACATGCCGATGGCAGTCACGGTTTCAAGGCGATCGGGCCAGGATTTCCGAAAAACAGCATTGGCTGGTATCGCCGCACGTTTGATCTGCCGGCGGAAGATTCCGGCAAGCGCATCTGGCTGACGTTCGACGGCGTTTTTCGCGACGCGACAGTGTGGGTCAACGGCTGGCTCGTGAAGCGGCACGAGGGCGGCTACTATCCGTTCCGCGAGGACATCACGGACGTGGCGCATTTCGGCGGCAAGAACACCGTGGCTGTGCGCGTGGACGCGACGAAATTCGAGGGCTGGTTTTACGAGGGCGCGGGCATTTACCGCCACGTCTGGCTGGACAAGACCGCGCCGGTGGCCATCGCGCCGGATGGGATTTTTGTGAGGAGCCAATTTAAAATCAACAATGAAGCCAGTAAAGTTCTTCGTGTGCAAGTGCCCAACGGCCCGGCTCAAATCAATGTTATCGTCGAACTATTAAATCAAACAACTAATCAGTCTTGGCAATTTCCACATTTGGTCAGTCCAGAAGGCAAACCGAGTTGGGAGATTGATGCCGCCATGAAATACGAAATCGTTACGCCAAATGGCGAAACGAATGTCGCCGAAAACAAATCGTCTGGGATGAATTCTGTCAGGCTTTTGACCAACAAGGGAGTCGCCGTAGCAGCGTTTGAAATTGCTTCGCCAATTCTTTGGTCTCCCGAAAATCCAAAACTTTACAAACTCATCACAACGGTTTCGGTTGACGACAAAATTGTTGACCAAAAAGAAACTGCCTTCGGCATCCGCACCGTGGGCTTTGACGCGACGAACGGCTTTTTGCTGAACGGCAAGCATTACGAACTTTACGGCACCTGCAATCATCAGGACATGGCTGGCGTCGGCGCGGCGCTGCCGGATACGCTGCAAAGTTTTCGCGTGGCGAAGTTGAAGGAATTCGGCTGCAACGCCATTCGCACTTCGCACAATCCGCCCACGCCGGAACTGCTCGACGCCTGCGACCGGCTTGGCATGTTGGTCATGGACGAGAGCCGGCTGCTCGGCAGCGACGCGCAGAATTTGCAGAAGTGGGACGACCAGATCCGCCGCGACCGCAATCATCCGAGCGTCGCGATTTGGAGCGTGGCCAACGAGGAATTTTCCGTGGAGGATTCGCCGCAGGGCGGCAACGTCGCGCGCACGATGCAAAATTATGTCAAGCAACTTGACCCGACGCGGCCAGTTACTTATGCCGCGCCGGAGGGCAATACGTTTGCCGGCATCAACGGCGTCATCGAAGTGCGCGGCTGGAATTATCATCCCGGCCCGGACATGGACAAATATCACGCGGAACATCCCGATCAGCCGGAAGTCGGCACGGAACAGGCCAGCACGGTCAGCACGCGCGGCATTTACGCGAACGACAAGGTGCGCGGCTACGTCAGCGCCTACGATACGAATGTGACGGCGTGGTCGCAAACAGCGGAAACGTGGTGGAGTTATTTTGCCGTGCGCCCGTGGTTGAGCGGCGGATTTGTGTGGACGGGTTTTGATTATCGCGGCGAGCCGACGCCGTATTCGTGGCCGTGCATCAATTCGCATTTCGGCATCCTCGACGTGTGCGGTTTCCCGAAGGACAATTTTTTTTATTACCAGTCGTGGTGGACCACGAACACGGTTTTGCATTTGCTGCCGCACTGGAACTGGCCGGGCAAGGAAGGCCAGGAAATCCGCGTGGACGCATTGAGCAACTGCAAGCAGGTGGAATTATTTTTGAACGGCGCATCGCTCGGCAAACAGGCGATGAAACCGAATTCAAAATTGAGCTGGCAGGTGAAATACGCGCCGGGCACGTTGACCACGAAAGGTTTTGACGACGCCGGCAACGTGATCGCCGAAACGAAAGTGGAGACGACCGGCGACGCCACGCAAATTCAACTCACGCCCGACCGCAAGACCATCAACGCCGACGGCGGGGACGTGAGCGTGTTCACCGTTTCCGCGCTGGACGCGCAGGGCCGCGCCGTGCCGGTGGCGCAGAACAAAATCAATTTCAGCATCGAAGGCGCGGGCAAAATTCTGGGCGTCGGCAACGGCGATCCCAGTTGTCACGAGCCGGACACGTTCATTCCGAACCTGCCGGCGCGCACCATCGCCGTCAACGACTGGCGCTGGACCCTCGCCAAAATTTCCGGCAGCGACGCCATGCCGGAATACGCGAATGATTTTGACGATTCATCGTGGAACAGCATCAAATCCAAAACCGACGGCGACACCGGCGGGTTGGTGATCAAAACCGAAAACACAACGGCGATTTACCGCGCGCATTTCAAGCTGACGGAAGAAGATTTGAACAACCCCAGCGCGCAAATCCGTTTCGCCGGCTGCGATGATGAGGGCTGGTATTTCGTGAACAACCAGTTTGCCGGCGAATCGCACGACTGGCAGGCGCAGCCGGCGTTCGACATCAAGAAATTTCTGCGCGCGGGCGACAACGTCATCGCCGTGGGCGTGAAAAACGACGCCAGCTCGGGCGGATTGAATCCAGACGTGAGCGTGGACGTGGTCGGCAAAATGACTTCGTCGCCGTGGTCGCGCAGCCTGTTCAACGGCCTCGCGCAAATCATCGTGCAATCCACGCGCGACGCGGGCGAAATCAAATTGACCGCGGGCGCCGACGGTTTGCAATCCGCGACGGCGACGATTCAGTCGCAAAGTTCCACGCCCCGGCCCTTTGTTCCATAAATCGAGTTTTGGCTTGTGTGCGGGGCAGTCCTGGCGAGAATTTTCAAATGCCACCATTGCTCCGCAATTTTTTTGCCGCGCTCGCGGTAATTTTCATTTCTCTATCCAGTCACACGGTGGAAGCGGCTTCGCCGCTCACGCTGTTTTACACGAACGCCGCCGTGAAATGGACGGAGGCTCTGCCCATCGGCAACGGCCGGCTCGGCGCGATGATTTTCGGCGGCGTCGAACGCGAGCATTTGCAACTGAACGAAGGCACGCTCTGGGCCGGCGGCCCGTATGACCCGGACAATACCAACGCGCTGGCCGCGCTGCCCGAAGCGCGGAAGCTCGTGTTCGACGGCCATTACGATGACGCCGCAAAACTCATCAGCGACAAAATGATGGCCGTGCCGCTGCGCCAAATGCCTTACGAAACGCTCGGCGATCTGTTTCTAGATTTTCCGACAAATGCGGCGGTAGAAAATTACCGGCGCGACTTGGATTTGGACACCGCCGTTGCGACCGTCAGCTACATGATGAACGGGGTTCACTTCAAACGTGAAATTTTTTCCAGCCCGGTGGATCAGGTCATCGTGATTCGGCTGACGGCGGACAAGCCGGGGCAGATTTCCTTCACCGCCGGCATGGCCACGCCGCAAAAAGTTACGGTGACGACCGCAGGCACGAACACATTGGTGATGGACGGTGTGAACGGCGAGGCCCGCGGCATCAAGGGTGCGCTGAAATTTCAGGCACGCGTCCGGGTAATGACGCAAGGTGGTGGAATTGCATTCAAGACAGCCAATTGGCAGGGCTACATATCTAAATTTGGCTATCTGCCGGGCATCCCAGGCGATTCACCTTACAATCCCGTGACGGTAGTTCAAGTAGTTGGGGCGGACTCCGTCACTTTGTTCATCGCCGCCGCGACGAGCTACAAAAATTATCACGATGTCAGCGGCGATCCCGAAGCCATCACCAAAAATCAAATCACGGATGCCAGCCTCAAACCGTTTGAAAAAATTCTCGCCGACCACATTGCCGCGCATCAGAAACTGTTCCGCCGCGTTGAATTAAATCTCGGCGAAACCGCCGCGATGAAACTGCCGACGGACGTGCGCATTGCGCATTTCGCCGAGGGCCACGATCCGCAACTCGCCACGCTCTATTTTCAATTCGCGCGGTATTTGTTGATCTGCTGTTCGCGCCCCGGCGGCCAGCCCGCGACGTTGCAGGGTTTGTGGAACGATTCCATGACGCCGCCGTGGGACAGCAAATACACGATCAACATCAACACCGAGATGAATTACTGGCCCGCCGAGCCGTGCAACCTGGCCGAATGCGTCGAGCCGCTCACGCAAATGGTTTTGGACATGAGCGTCACCGGCGCGCGCACGGCCAGGGTGATGTATGGCGCGCGCGGCTGGGTGGCGCATCATAACACGGATTTGTGGCGGGCGACCGCGCCGGTGGACGGGCCGAATTCCGGCATGTGGCCGATGGGCGGCGCGTGGCTGCTGCAAAATCTGTGGGAACATTACCAGTTCACCGGCGACAAAAATTATCTGAAGCGGATTTATCCGGCCATGAAAGGCGCGGCGCAATTTTTCCTCGACACGCTGGTCGAGGAGCCGACGCACCACTGGCTCGTCACCTGCCCGTCGCTCTCGCCGGAAAACCAGAATCCCGCCGCGCAAAAAACCAGCATCACCGCCGGGCCGACGATGGATCTGGAAATCCTGCGCGACCTCTTTGCCAACTGCATCCGCGCCTCGGAAATTCTCGGCACGGACAAGGAATTTGCCGCGCAGCTTGCCGCCACCCGCGCGCGGCTCGCGCCGCTGCAAATCGGTTCCTCCGGCCAGTTGCAGGAATGGCTGCAGGATTTGGACCTGCAATCGCATGACCTGCATCATCGCCACGTCTCGCATCTCTACGGACTTTTTCCCAGCGCGCAAATTGACGTGAACACCACGCCCGCACTCGCCGCCGCCGCGAAGAAATCGCTGGAGATTCGCGGCGACCAGGCGACCGGCTGGGCGACCGCCTGGCGCATCAACTTGTGGGCGCGGCTGCACGACGGCGACCACGCGTTCAGCATTTTGAATTTTCTGTTGAGTCCGGCGCGCACGTTTCCCGACATGTTTGATGCGCATCCGCCGTTTCAGATTGACGGCAATTTCGGCGGCGCCTCCGGCATCACTGAAATGTTGCTGCAAAGCCAGAATGACGAAATCCAGCTCCTGCCCGCGTTGCCGAAAGCGTGGCCCACCGGCAGCGTGAATGGCCTGCGCGCCCGCGGCGGCTTCACAGTGGACATCGCGTGGAAAGACGGACGACTCACGACTGCCACCATTCATTCGCTCAACGGCAATCCGATTCGCTTGCGCTACGGTCAGGCCACCAAGTTCGTAAAAACTAAAAAGGGCGGGACGATTGAATGGACTGGTGAACTTTGAAACGCCAAAGAAAAGCAGCAGCGCAAAGTGCATTGACGCCGCGCATCGTCGCCGCCAAAATCACTGTTAAATTATGAAATTGTCCGCGATGACCAAGGAGCGGCCAGAGTTTTCAACTCGTCACGCACCACGCATCACGCATCACGCACCCGTCCCCACCGTTGACGCCGTGATGGTCGAGGAACGCGCCGCGTCGTTCGGCAAGCGCAGCATCAAAACCAGCGCCAAGCTCGCCGGATTGAAAATGGCCGTGTCCATGTGCGACCTCACCACGCTCGAAGGCAAGGACACGCCCGGCAAAGTCGCCTATCTCTGCCGCAAGGCGCTCCAGCCCATCGAGGCGAAATACGACGTGCCGAGCTGTGCTGCCGTATGCGTTTATCCGAACATGGTGAGATACGCGCGCAAATTTCTCGGGGAGCGCGACCGTCCCGGTCGCACAACGAATCGTCTCGATTCGTTTCCCATTCCACGCATCGCCGCCGTCGCCACCGGATTTCCCAGCGGGCAATATCCGTTGCGCACGAAGCTTGAAGAAGTCCGCCGCACCGTGGCCGATGGCGCGGATGAAATTGACATGGTCATTGACCGCTGCGCCTTCCTCGCGGGCGACCACGCAAAAGTATTCGACGAAATCGCCGCCACGAAGGAAGCCTGCGGCCCGGCGCACTTGAAGGTCATTCTCGAAACCGGCGAACTCGTCACTTACGACAACGTCCGCCTCGCCAGCGAAATCGCCATGCAAGCCGGCGGCGATTTCATCAAGACCAGCACCGGCAAAGTTTCGCCCGCCGCCACCATGCCCGTCACGCTCGTGATGCTGGAGGCCATCCGCGATTATTTTTTCGCCACCGGCATCCGCATCGGCATGAAGCCTGCCGGCGGCATCCGCACGTCCAAGCAGGCGCTCGCCTACCTCGTGATGGTCAAGGAAACGCTTGGCGACGACTGGCTCAACCCGCAGATGTTCCGCTTCGGCGCGAGCACGCTCGTCAACGACGTGCTCATGCAAATCGTGAAAAACGTCGAGGGAAATTATCAGGGCGCGGATTATTTTTCGTTGCCGTGAAAAACCGATTGACGGTGGACGAACTGAATTATCTCGTGCCTGCTAAATAAATTTGTTAAAAGTAAAACGCTTGAGCGACGAATCCGAAATCACATCCGAATTAGATATTCTCGAAGAGAATGCAGGGCCGCCACCGGCATTGCCCTCAAATCTGTCGAAGGATGAACGGTATTTTCTTCTGATTCAAACCGCGCTCCGCAAATGTCTCGAATATAAACCAAAATTCGGAAAAGGCCGGAAAGAAGGATTTTCGCTGAAACAATTCACCGCGCTGTATGGTGCTGATCCGTTTTATCACTGGTTTGGCGTGGATTCGCCTTTGATGTATGCGGCGCATAAAGCCGCTGGCGGGATGACATCCATCTACCGGCAGATTGGAATTGGGAGTCAGTGGGTCTTTTACCAGATGTTGCAAGATCATTTTGGCTTGAGCCGCGAACAGGCGATTTGGAGTTACAAAATTGATGGTGCGCGAGGCAAGCAGCGCACACTGACACTCGACGGAAGAGTTGCGCTCAATGACGTTAAAAATGTAGAAGCCAAAGCCAAAATTCAAAAATGGCTTCAAGAAGTTGCCGCGCAAATTCGCCTGCCCGACGACACATTGAAAAACATCAAGGGGATCGTCTTTGAAACGCGGCAGGGTTACAAAAGCAAGGATTCCAAGCGGCAGAATGCCGACATTGCAAATGCGTCCAAAGCGTATGCAAATTTATACGTTCCGGTTCTGTTATTGTTCTCGACACAAATTGACGGCGATGTGGCGCAAAGATACCGCGAAAATCTTTGGGTTCTTCTGACCGGCAATCTTTCCGATTCGACGACCGTCAGCGCATATTCCTTTTGCCGTGAAGTAGTCGGCTACGATTTAGCGGATTTCTTTACTCGCTTCTCGCCGCGCATCAAGAGCGAAGTCGAGAGCGTTCTTAAAGCACTTCTTTCGACGTAACGATGAGCGCAATCATTGAACAACCACGGTTCGGCTTCACAGAGCGTCTGACTCAAAGAGCAAACCTGAAACACACGCGCTATGGCTGGTTGCGACTCACTCCTGCTTATTCAGTGCATCTCGTCGGCGATATTCTTGATGAAATCGAGCTTTCGGATGGAGTTGTCCTCGATCCGTTTTGCGGAACGGGCACTACTGCTTTGGTCTGCGCCGAGCGCGACATTCGAGCCGATACAATTGACATCAATCCATTTCTGGTTTGGCTAGCTCAAACAAAATGTGCGAATTATTCCACAATCGAACTGGAACGTTTTGCCGAGTTGTCTTCGACAATTTTGTCCAAGGCAGTTGCCGATGTCGGTGACGAATGGATTCCCGCGATTCACGAAATTGGCAAATGGTGGGACGCTGAAACATTGAGACTGCTCGGCCATGGAATGGCTGGCATTCGTGCCACTGATGAAATTGCAGTCTCGAATCTGCTGAAAATTGTCTTTTGCCGCGTCTTGATTGAAGCGGCGAATGTGAGCTTCGGCCATCAATCCATGTCTTTCAAAGCCGCCCCCGATCCGTGCCTGTTCCACGATAAAAAATCGGACTTCGCCGCAAGTTGGAAGCGAGCGTCAAAAGATATATTGGATGCGGCGCAGTCGTCAGTGAAAGCTGCAACGTCTGTTTTACTCGTTGACGCCCGGCGGCTCGACGAAAAGCTGAATAACGATCATTACGATTGCGTCATCACTTCGCCGCCCTACCCAAATCGTATGAGCTACATCCGAGAATTGCGGCCATATATGTATTGGCTCGGCTTTTTAACAACTGGACGACAAGCTGGTGAACTTGACTGGGAGGCAATTGGCGGGACTTGGGGCTGCGCAACGAGCAATCTCCAAAAATGGAGCAATGGATCGAATACCATTCCATTTGAAAATTTTGAAAAAATCATTCACGACATTCGCTCACACAGCAACGTGTTGGCAACATACGTTGACAAATACTTTCACGATATGTGGCAACACGTCCGGGCCATCCACAAAGTTGTGAAACGCGGCGGGCAAATAAATTATATTGTCGGCAATTCAAAGTTCTACGACGTGCTGTTGCCGGTTGAACAACTCTTTGCTGCGCTGTTTCGAGATGCAGGTTTTGATGATGTAGAGGTAAAGACATTGAGAAAACGCACATCAAAAAAAGAACTCTACGAATACTTGGTGTCTGGAACTAAAGTCTGACCCTTTATTGCCATAAAAACCAAACTCAAATCGTGAAGGTTTCTGTCACGCGCCGTCATTAGAAATGAGCCAGCCCAATCCCAATCCATCCGCGCTGATTCTCTACCAAACCAAGGATGGCCGGACGCATTTGCAGGTGCGGCTGGAGAATCAGACGGTCTGGCTGTCGCAAAGCCAGATGGCCGAGTTGTTCCAAACGACCAAGCAAAACGTCAGCCTGCACATCCAAAACATTTTTGAAGAAGGCGAATTGGCGGAAGATTCAGTGGTCAAGGATTACTTGACAACTGCCTCCGACGGGAAGAATTACCAGACCAAATTCTACAATCTTCTCACAGAGAAAACTGCGTGAGCCTGCTCGAAGTCAAAAATCTGAAAGTGCATTTCCCCGTCCGGCACGGGATGTTCAGCCGCGTCCGCGAATCGGTGAAGGCCGTGGACGGCGTCAGCTTCAGCATCGCGCCAGGCGAGACGCTCGGCCTCGTCGGTGAAAGCGGTTGCGGCAAATCCACGCTCGGCCGCGCAATCATGCGACTGGTCGAGCCGACGGCGGGCGAGATTTTTCTCGGCGGCGAAAACCTCACGCTGATGAAGGGCGCGGAGCTGCGTTCGCGGCGGCGCAAGTTCCAGATGATTTTTCAGGATCCTTTCGGCTCGCTGAATCCGCGCATGACGGTGGAGGATATTGTCGGCGAGGCCTTGGACATTCATCAACTGACCGACAGCAAATCTGCGCGACGAAAGCGCATCGCAGAATTATTAAAAGCCGTCGGCCTCGACCCAACTTACGCGCAGCGTTATCCGCATGAATTTTCCGGCGGGCAGCGGCAGCGCATCGGCATCGCGCGCGCGCTGGCGGTGGAACCGGAAATTATTATCTGCGATGAACCGGTGAGCGCGCTGGACGTTTCCGTGCAGGCGCAGATCATCAATTTGCTCCGCGATTTGCAGCAGCAGCGCGGTCTCGCGTATCTTTTCATCGCGCACGATCTCGCGGTGGTGGAACACATCAGCCGCCGCGTGCTGGTGATGTATCTCGGCAAAATCGTGGAAGCGGCGGACGCGAAGGAAATCATCCGCGCGCCAAAACATCCCTACACGCAGGCGCTGATTTCCGCCGTGCCGAAGGTTGACCCGGATTCGAAACGGCAGCGGATTGTCCTGCCGGGCGACGTGCCGTCGCCGATTCATCCGCCGGGCGGCTGTCGGTTTCATCCGCGCTGCCCGATTGCCGAAGTCCGGTGCCAAACGGAAGCGCCCGTTTTAGGCGAAAAAGAAAAAAATCATTTTGCCGCGTGCCACCTGGCGGGAACCCCAATCGCGGCGCGCTGAAAATTATTTCAGCTCAAAGTCGTGCTCGCCCTTGATTTTCCCGGCGATGACGAAGAGACGGTAGGTGACGTTGGTTTCGAGCGGTTCCGCGCGGACGCCTTTGATGGCGGGCCTCATGCCGCCGATGAACTGCCCGTAAAAAAATGATTTCACCGGCACGGAGTTCGAGTCGGAAACGAGATGCCAGACCGGCAGGACGTTTTTGTTGGTCGCCAGTCCGGCGAGCGGGACGACCTTGAGTTCGGTGAACCGGAGCTGGCGGCTGACGCCGAAAATCAAGGACGGCATCCCGCCACGACGCTGGAAACGCGGACGCAAATCGCGGCTGGTGTGAAAAATCTTCACCGTTTGGGGCTTGAACCAATCCGTGAACCAAACCAGATAGACGGCGGCCAGCGCGATCGCAAAAAGCATTAGCAGCAGGTTTTTTTTTGTCATATAATTTGTAACGCGGCGGAGGCGCAGCGCGTCGAACTGTGTGTTCAGACGCCATCAAGGGACGTTTGGTTATGAAAATATACGAGCAAAATATTTCCGGCAGGCGCGAGGGTGGAAATCGCGCGCGTTACGCCTTTACTTTAATTGAGCTGCTCGTGGTGATCGCCATCATCGCCATTCTGGCGGCGATGCTGCTGCCGGCACTGGCGCGCGCCAAGGAGTCGGGCAAGCGGATTGCGTGCCTGAACAACCTGCGGCAGTTTGGCATCGCGCAAAAAATTTACTCCGGCGATTACAACGACCAGTATCCCCGGCGCGGCGCCAGAAACCGCTGGCCGCAGCAGATGTATGACACTTATGGCCGCAACGTGAAAATGCTGCTCTGCCCGAGTGAGCCGTCCACCCACCCGAACACGATCGAAACGGACACGAACAATTATCCCGCCGACGCCGCGCCGCGCAGCTACCTCATGAACGGGTTCAATGATTTTTATTCGGCATCGCTCGGCATTGCCTCCAGCGACTGGCCCGCGCTCGAAACGGCAATCGTCGCCGCCCCCATGGCCATCAAGGAACAAAATGTGCTCCATCCGTCGGAAATGGTCGTGCTCGGTGAAAAAAAATCCGGCGCGGGCGATTACTACATGGACATTTATGAAAACGGCGGCAATGACACGACCGGAATCGCCGAACAAACCCGGCATGAAAGCCGGGGCGATGACACGACGACCGGCGGCTCGAATTACACAATGGCCGATGGCAGCGCACACTACATCAAGTTTCCGCAGGCGTTCAATCCACTCAACCTCTGGTGCAACAGCGACGCTGACCGCGCGGCAAATGCCTTCGTTTATTGAAACCCTCGGCGGCGGTAAAATTTCCGATTGCTTTCCCGATTTTTCATGGCATCATTGCCGGACTTAAATGTCGGGGCGTAGCGTAGCCTGGCTAGCGCGCTTGGTTCGGGTCCAAGAGGTCGTGAGTTCGAATCTCACCGCCCCGACCATTTTTCCAATCCGTTCATTGGTTGCTGGAATGCCGTCGCCATCCACGCCGCCAATTAAATCTTGGGACGCAAATCTGCGGCGGTTGGATTTTTCCAGCGGCTCGACACGGACTTTGGTGCCATCGGGCAAAGCTATCCCGGCGGAAGTTTAACCAGGCCATGCTAACTGTTCCGGTGAAACTCATGGGTGAAGCCAAGCCGACTGCCAAGATTTGCAAATGAACGTTTTTATGAAAAAGCCCCGCCCTGCATGGCAAGGGCGCGGCTGAACAGAAACTTAAACCAGATTATTTCTTGCGGCGAAATCGGAGCAGCGAACCCCGCCCCTGCGATGCAAGGGCGGGGTTGCGAAAACTAATTAACCAGATTATTTCTTGCGGCGGAACCGGAGCAGCGAGGCGCTGCCAAGCGCGGCCAAGGCCAACGTGGTGGGTTCCGGAATTTAATCAATTCGGATTTCATACGAAACCAGCCAAATGTCAAGCTGTCGAAACCGCTCGTTTAACTTTGCTTTAAACTCGCGGAAAAATGCGGCGTTTGCCGGCGGGTCTTCCACATCCCCAAACAGACGCACGTTCTCATCCTCATAACGCTTTCCTTCGTGGATCCAGAGGCCGCGAAAGGCTTCAGGAAAAAAGCTGACGGCGCCAAACTGCCGGGCCAAATCATTGTTCGTTTCCAGAAATTTTTCGTCTGCCACGCGTGAGCCGTCGTTATACCGCGTGGGCAAGAGGATCTCGTAGCGTCTGAACGACCTCGTCGTGATTTAATTTCTCAACGATTTTATAAGGAATCTGTTCGGCGTCCAACCAAGCCAACGCCGGATCGGGCACGATGAAGGTGCCGTCGCGCAAGCCGGTGATGCGACCACACCGCATAATGCCACACAATCCTCTGGCTGCGTCGGATTCATTTTGGAATTCGATCTTCGCAAATTTCATGGTGCAACCTAGGGGAACGTGAGGGTGACTGCAAATTATTTTTGAGTTAAAAGCCCCGCCCCGGGTGAACCGAGGCGGGGTTGTGAGATGTGTGGCAGGGCTGACCTGCTGGTCAGCCGGCGGCGGCGCGGCAGCGCCGCCCTACCGTTAATTATTTCTTGCGGCGGAACCGGAGCCGCGAGGCGCCGCCGGGCGCGGCCAAGGCCAGCGTGCCGGGTTAGTAATTATTTCAATTCGATGGTCATTTCGGGATAAGAAATGATGCCGGATGTTTGACTCCGTCATCCAGCGTGGCCCATTCCATGCCGTGTTTTGCGGCCAAGCTGGCCAGGTAAAAATCCGTGGTGTTGCCGCTGCTCGGCGGCTCGGCGCCTTCCAACGGAGTCAAATCGCACGAAACAAAAATCGGTTTTCGCCCGTTCTTCCATTCGCGCAGCAGCCGCCGCGCTTCTGCGGGTGACAAACCGAAGGACGGCTGGGTGGAGATGCGCCGAAAACCCAGTTCGGTAATCGGGCATACAGCCAGAGATTGATTCTCCTGCCAGCGGGTCACACGTTCGTTGAATTCATGCGTTTCCCACAGCAATGACAGCAGCGTGGAAACATCCAGCAAATAAGTCATGGAAATTCATCCATTGCCTGGCGGGTTTCTTTCCAAGTAATGCGTCGTGAACCGACCGCCAAAAGATAACCATGACGACTGATCAGTTTGACGCAAGGCGAGGATAGCGGCTCGACTAGGACTTGGGTGCCATCGGGCAAAGCCATTTCCGGCGGCAATTTGACCATGCCACGCTCAACTGTTCCGGTAAAACTCATGGGTGAAGATAGGCCGACTGCCAAGATTTGCAAATGAAGGTTTTTTATGAAAAACCCCGCTCCGGCAATGCAAGGGCGGGGTTGGTGAAACTTTAAACGGGATTATTTCTTGCGGCGGAACAGGAGCAGCGAGGCGCCGCCGGGCGCGGCCGAGGCCAACGTCGTTGATTGGAGATGATGATGTTACCCGGCTCTTATTCATAAAAACAAAACCACTCTGCCACTTCATGGGCTGGATGCCAGCACAAATTAATTTATGATTTCCACGGCAGGATGTGAAATCCGCTTGTCGAACGTCGCCAATTTCAATTGGTGTCGTTGAGCCAATTCCGCAAGATAGATGTCGGTCAACTGCTTGCTGGTTCTGGCGCTGGTCTTTTGCGGAGAAAAATCGTCTGGAACAAACTCGCAATCATGTTTTTGAATAAAATCGCCCAGCCATTTCCGGCACAGTCCGATTTCCGCGCGAAAAACAAATGTTTCGCCGCTGCTGATGCGCAGAAAACCTAATTCACTTATGGGACAAGTCGCCGTCTTTTTGCCCGCCAGCCATTGATTGACGGTGGCATGATCCGCATGGTCTTCCCAAATGGCGGCGATGAGCGTGTTGACATCCAGCAAAAAAGTCATGGAGGGAATTGCTCCAACATTTTATAGACTTCCTGGCGTGAAATGGTGCGGCCAAGGCCGCCAACGACCCAATGGCCGGCTTTGCCGCGATGAACCCGAAATCTTTCCGGTCTTGATTTTTGCTGGCGCACCAAAAGCAGACAACCCTGCCCATTAGGTTGGACGGAAACAATGTCGCCGGCTTCGATCCCGACCTTTTTACGCGCTTTGGCGGGGATGATCATTTGGCCGCGAAAATCAATGGTGGCATGCATAAAAAAGATTTGAATTAAAAACCCCGCCCGGCGATGCCAGGGCGGGGTTGGCGAAACTTAAACCAGATTATTTCTTGCGGCGGAACAGGAGCCGCGAGGCTCCGCCGGGCGCGGCCAGGGCCAGCGTGCCGGGTTTCAGACAAAATGGCCAGTGACAAAATCATGCGGCTTTCATTTCCTGCTCGGCGCGTTCGGCGAGCCATGAGGCAATGAGACTTTGATAAGGAATGCCCCGCCGATTGGCCACGCGGCGAATTTTTTCCATCGTGATGCCCGGAATCCGCAGGCTGACCGGCTCGCGCGTGGGCTTCAAGTTTGGAAAAACCACGGGCCGCGCTTGCGACAGATCGGCATCGGCCCAATCGCTGGCTCTGGCTTCTTTAACGTATTGGATGTTTTTCTTCATACCATTTTCTTTCGCGCCGGCTCATGGGACGGACGGAAATGACGCGAATCAATTTACCACGGATTGTAAAAGCGCAACTGACTAATTTATCTGCGTCAGTGCGGCCAAAGGCGAGCCAGCGTTGCTCCTGACCGCTGTGTTTTTCGTCATCGAGAATTTCGGGCGGGTTGAGAAACAATTGTTCGGTTTCTGCGATGGAGATGCGGTGCTTGATTTGACTCTTTTGAACATTGCCATCATCCCAATCAAAACCTTCAAGTTCCCCCAAGTTTAACACGGTGATGATAAGTTAAAAACCCCGCTGGCGAACCAGCGGGGTTGGCGAAACTTAAACGGGATTATTTCTTGTGGCGGAACCGGAGCCGCGAAGTGTTGCCGAGCGCGGCCAAAGCCAACGTGCCGGGTTCGTCTCACTCCGCGCCTTGAATGATAATAGTTTCAATTTCATTTGCCCTTTTTAACGCTCCATTCCCATCATGTCAACTCCCCATTTTCAAGCCTCCCATGCGAACCCATTCATGCTTTCTTCTCTTCGCCCGCCAGTTCGTTGGCGAGCAATTCGGCGAACATTTCATAGACGACGCTTCGTCGTTCAGCAAATTCGCAGCGGATTTGACGTTCGCCCGAACTCGATGTTTCTTTCAATAACACACGATAGCCGGACACCCGCAATCGCGACCACCCGCTCAATTTGCCTTCCAGCAGCTTCACGTCGCCGGCGGGCAATTTTTTGATGGCTTGCCAGATTGCCCGGCGCGGTTCGGGCGCAAGCGCGTGCAAAAAATCCCGCACCCGCTCCTCCACTCGCACTCGCGGCTTCACCGGTCCATCTCCGCGTCCAACTCATGCACGTCGTAATAAGTTCCCTTGCCGGCCTCGGACTGGCGAATGGCGCTCATGGCCTTTGGATTGGCAAGAATTTCCATCGTCTCAATCATCGCCATTACGCGATCCCGGGAAACCAAAAAGGCGGTGACTTGCCCTTGTTCGGTGACGGCGAGCATTCCGCGACGCCCGGCTTCGCGCAGAATTTTGGGCGTATGCGATTGAAGTTCGGTTATGGTAACTGTGGAGCGGCTTTTCACTTTATTAAATTTGCCATTCGATGCCGACGGACGCAACTTTTGGATAGAATGGAATATATTTCTTGTGAAAAACCCCGCCCCTGCGATGCCAGGGCGGGGTTGGCGAAAACTTAAACAGGATTATTTCTTGCGGCGGAACATGAGCCGCGAGGCGCCGCCGGGCGCGGCCGACGCCAGCGTGCCGGGTTCGGGAATGACACTCGTTTGGTTTAAGCATTTTCATAGGCCTTCAAAAAATCTTCACGGCTGATGCCGGATTGACGGCAGATCGTCCGCAGCGTCGAACTCTTGATTTGCCGGTGATTGGGCATGGTCAGCGGCGTTTTCGTGCCGTCGGCATTTTGGCGGAGCATCGAAATATGTTCACGCTCTTGAATCATTTCAAACCTCAAGGCACGCAGCGCGGCCAATACCTTGGCCTTGGGAGCGTCCACCGGGAATTTCACACGCTAAACCGCCGCTTCGGCGACGTAGGCATCCAGCGCCGGACTTTCGCTTTCCAAGGACTCGCGCCCGAACGTCTCGACGTGAAAACGAATGGCGCTTTGGACATCGTGCAGGGCTTCGTCAAACGTGTCCCCTTGGCCGACGATGACGCCGTGGATGCCGATGGGATAGGCAACGTATCCATCGGGATGTTTTTCAATGATGATTTTCATTGTGGCAAATTGCCATTGCTCAATGACCGTTTCAAGTGGATGAGAAGTTTTCTTGTGAAAAACCCCGCCCCGGCGATGCCAGGGCGGGGTTGGTGAAACTTAAACGGGATTATTTCTTGCGGCGGAACAGGAGCAGCGAGGCGCTGCCGAGCGCGGCCAAGGCCAATGTGGTGGGTTCGGGAACCGTGGTAGTAGAAAACGAACCCAATGAAAATCCCTGCATAGCTGGAGCAGAAGGTTGGAACAAGCTTGGAGTCGGAAGCAATGCACCATTTCCCGTGGTAATTGCACCGCTAACAACAGACTCGCCGAGGAACCCTGACATTCCTGGAGTTGCCATAGCGTTCCGAAGGGCAGCAACTGTGGTGCCCAAGTTTGCACTCCATCCCACCACAACGAACTGAGCCGCATTACCTGCCGCAACCCCAGGAACGACCGTGGAACCATCAGCGTTAGCAGTGGTAGAGGCAAACCGCCCGACAGTCGCCGTGCTGGCTGCAGATGCGGTTGGATCAGTATCCAATGTCCAATTTGCGTCATTGAATGCATAGGTGCCACCAAGACCCATTTCAGCAGCTGAACTTCCGCCGACGGTAGTCGCAGTGGGCGAAACGAACAATGCATAATAGTAGGCGTTAACGCCTTGCGTTCTACCTGAAGCTGTAGATCCCAGCGCAGCAAGGCTGTTATTGGTGCTCATGTTTTGCGTGCTTGAGGTGAAGATCACCAACCCCTGAGCATGTGAGGACGCAGCCACGATGGTGGCAATCGCAATTGTAACTAGTATTTTTTTCATTTTTTTATTAGTTTTTTGATTAATATTTTTTGTTCAAGTTCACTCCAAATTACAGGCTCTGCACCCATGTTACCGGCACACCCGTTCCGTTGCTGAAGAAGAAGCCGCCACCAACCGGAATTACTGGTTCTGGAACGGCAGCCGTGTCACCCGCATTACCGAAGCCTGTTGACTGTCCGGAATCAATGGTAACCTGGTTGAATCCATGGACTGCACCACCAGATATATTCGGAATGTAAATCTGCGAACCATCCAAAGAACCATCTTTCGGCAAACCCAAAACCGATGAAATTCCACCAGCAATAGGCAGCTTGGAAGCCACAAAGCTGAATCCCGTAGGCAGCGTATTAGTCGTAAGACCGACTACATTTGTGCTGCCAGTTCCATCAACATGAACCGTCCCAACAAAGGTCACATTGTTCGATCCATTACCGTTATTAATAAAAATTGCCTGACCGGGCGCTAGAATAGGTGGAGCAACCGCAGCAGTGTCGCCGGCATTCCCAATTCCAGTGGATTGACCGGAGTCAATGGTGTATTGAGCATAACTGTGGCCAGACCAAATATAAAGACCATCACCATCATAACTGCCACTAAAAACGGCGATCACATTGGTTATTGAATCGTTTACACCAGCGGAACCACCAGCATCCAGTGGATTCGCGATATTTACAAAACCTGCTGGAAGTGGCTTATTAACATACCCGACGATGTTTTGTGAATAGACCTGCGCTTGGGATGAGATGACGCTGGCAGCAAGCGCGCCGGCAGCAATCAGTAGTGTTTTTCTCATATTTTGTAGTGTGTTGTTGTTGTTCTTTTACCGTGTGCAAGCCAAGAATCGCAGAAACGCGGGCGGGGGTCAACAACTTTTTTAAGTTATTTTTGAACGGGAGGCCAGGATGGAAAAACAACCGCTTTTGACAAGGAAACCATGAGAATTTCAAGACAAAAGACGGGATTATGCAGTTGACGGAAGTTTGAGCAGCAGGGATGCCGCACGGCGGCGTCCCAGCAGTGGCACAGGCGTCTCGCCTGTGGGTTGCGATCCCAGCGCCAGCGGCGGTGTAAACTCACAGGCGAGACGCCTGTGCCACTACCGTTGCCTGACGCTGCGCCCGGCGACGGGGACAGCGCAGCGCGCTGTCCCTGCCATAGACTTCCGCCAACTACATAATCCCGACAAAAGACGTTCTTTCAAAACTGTAGCCACCGACGTGAGGAGGCTCCATATTCCCTGTAATTCGTAAAGTTTGAGCCTTGTTGTCTTGGCTGTTATGAGGTTTTGAAAAAGGCTCAAAAAACCCTGGTTTTCTGGTTTCCTGATGAAATCCGGCTTGACCTGATTGAAAAAGGGGCTATTTTTATACCGTTATGATTTTTGAGTTCGACGAGGCCAAGAGCGCGGCGAACCGGACGAAACACGGTTTGGACTTCTCGGAGGCCCAAAATCTGTGGGCGGATGTGGATGCAATCCAGTTGCCCGCGAGGTCGGACATTGAAAACCGAATGGTTTTAATCGCCCAATGGCAGGACCGGATTTGGGCGGCGATTTTCACCCTGCGCGGACAGTCCATCCGCATTATCAGCGTGCGCGCAGCACGCAGCAGCGAAAAGGCCATTTATGAGCAAACCGAAAACGACAGCGGAAAATCTTGAAGCGCGTTTTGATGCGGGCGAGGAGGTTTTGGAATATTTCGACACGGCGAAGGCCGCCCGGATAAACCATGCAAAAACGCGGGTGAATCTGGATTTGCCGCAATGGATGATTTCCAGCATTGACCGGGTGGCCGGTCGCAATGGGCTGGCACGGCAAGCGCAGATCAAGGCGTGGCTGGTGGAGAAGTTGAAAGAGGCAGTGTGACGGGGCGGCCGGCGGCGTCGAACATCTTTTTTGAAAGATTTTTGAACGCCCGGAAGCCCGGCATTTTTATCAGGAGGCCATGAAACCAAGAGGAATTTAAAGGAGAAACTCATGATTTCTTGGTTTCCTGATAAAATCAGGGTCAACAACTTTTTTAAGTTTTTTTGAACATTTTTTGGCAGGCAGGGCGGTGCCGCCGCGCCGCCGTCCCCCCGCCCCAGCAGACCGGCAGGTCTGCCCTACCGGTAGGGCGGCGGTGGGGCTGACCTGCTGGTCAGCCGGGGCATCTCACCTTAATCATGCCACCGGATTTCATGGACGCGCCCAAAATACGGCCATTCCTCCGGTCGCCCGACCAATCCGGCGCGCACGGGGTTTTCGCGGACGTATTGCCATTTTTGCGCGTAACTTTCGCCGTGGCGCAGGCGGTGATGGAATCCGCCGGATTGAAATTTCCCAAGGTCCACGGCTGACCGGCAGGTCAGCCCTACCGTTTTGGCAAAGCGGTCTTTCCAAAACGCCATCCAGCGTTCGATGGTGAATTTCAAATCGTAAGGTGCGCAAAACAAATGCAGATGATCGGGCATGAGCAGATAATCGCTGACGAGCCAGGCGGTGGCCTGATGCAGCCAGATTTCGTGCAAGGCGCGCTGGACAGCGGGCTGGGCCAGCCAGCGTTGGCGTTGTTCGGCGCAGACGGTGAGGAAAACCCAATTCGGTCCGCCCAAGGTGACGCGGACGCCTTTGGCGGGCGGGCGGCGTTGAGGAAGACCGTCATCGTCCGGGGGCAAGGGTGGTTGAGCGGGCGGCATTTTTTATGAGCGGTTTTTTTTGTTTGACGGCTGACGGCTGACCGGCAGGTCAGCCCTACCGTGCCCTACCAATGCGCGGCTGACCGGCAGGTCAGCCCTACCGGTGGGGCGGCGCTGCCGCGCCCGCCGGCGTCCGCAATCCATCCCTCCAGCAGACCGGCAGGTCTGCCCTACCGCACCGTCTCTGCCATCCAGGCAAAATCAAGGGGCCGGGGTCAACAACTTTTTTAAGTTATTTTTGAACGGGTTTCGATTTACGATTTACGAGGTTTCAGCGGGGCGGAGATGGCCGCAAACCGCCAATCCGTTGAAATTCGGGCCGAAATCAGTCGTAGAAGACCGTCCAAAGTGGGATTATGTAGTTGACGGAAGTCTATGGTAGGGACAGCGCGCTGCGCTGTCCCCGTCGCCGAGCGCAGCGTCAGGCGACGGAATAACGGACGATTTACCACGTTCGTTCCGTCCTGCCGGACGGGGACGCCGCAGCGCGGCATCCCTACCACTCAAACTTCCGTCAACTACATAATTCCGGTCCAAAGCGGGTTTTTGAGCTTTTTCGTGTTGTCGTGTGGCACCGTGTCACCGGAGTGCGATCATTTGACAGTCGTTTTGGATGCGGTATGGTTGATGCATGACGAGCATGTTGCAAGTGAAAGGCATCCCGGCGGAATTGCGGAAGCGGCTGGAAAGCAGCGCGGCGCGGCATTTCCGCAGTTTGAATCAAGAGGCGCTGGCGCGGATCCAGTTGAGTTTTGACGTGGAAGACGGGCGGCAGGCGGCGGCGTTGAACCCGCTGATCGCCGAGGGATTGCAGGGCGAAGAGCGCGCCGGCAGCGCCGGGCGGCTGCATGAAATCGCCGCCGGAGCGCGCCGGTGAAAACGGTTTTCAGTTCGGTTTTTGAGAAGGATTTTGCGGCGATTGCCGGCTACTACGACCGCGAGGTGTCGCCGGAGTTGTCGGCGCGATTTGAGCGGAGCGTGGTGGAGACGTTCGAGCGGGTGGCGGCGCAGCCGGAACTTGGCCGGCGGCGAAAAGACCTGGCGCAGCCGGAAATCCGCAGCCTGGTGGTCGGCGGTTTTGAAAATTACGTCATTTTCTATCAGGTTCGTAAAGAGGAGTTGTTTTTTGTGCGCCTGCTGCACGGCGCACGCGATCTGCCGGGGCTGCTTTGAGGCGTGCGCACGGCGAGACACGGATTTTCACCGGGACATGACGAGACACGAATTGACGCGAAACCAGGGGAAACACAGCGTTGATACGAATTTTCATGAATGGAGCCGGACTTGATTTATAGCAGTTCATGTTGACATTGGGACAAAGAGTTTTTGGGGAGCGCAGCCGCCCGGCTGCTGTCAGCGACGCCCTCGTCGCTGACTCGAACGCTCCATACACCCGTTTTTTTGAATATCTTCCGCACGCCGGTGTGTTCAGCGAGGGCGCTGAACACAGCACGCGAGGCGCGTGCGTTCCCAATCCTTCTGTGCCAATGTTGATCGAAACTGCCATAGTTTGTGAAAATTCGTGAAATTCGTGTCAAAACTCTTTGGGATTTACGAGGTTGAAGCAGTGCGGACGCGTCAATCGCAGATCGTAAATCGTAAAACGCTTGTCAAAAGTGTGCATTGTGTGTATTTTCAGGGGCGTGAAAGCAACTTTAACTGAATTGCGAAGAGACACGTCCAACGTGGTGCGTCCGGCCATCCATGCCGGACAGACAGTTGTTTTGACGGAACACGGGGAGCCGTGCGCGAAGATTGTGCCGCTGCGGAAAGCGGATCGCCGCCGGCTGATTGAACTGATCCGGTCCATGGGACCGATTGATCTACCGGCCCGGAAATGACTTATCTTTTGGACAGCAACGTGGTGTCGGAGATCTGGAAACCCGCGCCCGCCGGCAATGTGATGCAGTTTCTGGAGCAGGCGGAGTGGTTTATTCCCGCGCCGGTAATTGCGGAGCTGCAAGAAGGCGCGAGTGCCGCGCCGACACTTTTCCGCCAGCTGGAATTGAATCAAAAAATAGACGTGATGCTGGCCGATTATAGTGAAGCCTTGATGGTTTGGGACGCGGAACCGGCACGGACGTGGGGCCGGCTGAAACATTCGCCGGAAGTCAAACGCCAGCCGCAGGCGCTGTGGGACAGTTTGATTGACGCAATGGCGGTGCGGCTCAATGCGACGGTGGCCACGCGCAATGAAAAGAATTTCCGCCACGCCAAGACTTTCAATCCGTGGACGGCCAAGGCGGGTGCGCCGGGCATGCCGCAATGAATTTACGATTTACGCGGTTTTGGCAATGGCGGACGATTCGTGTCTCCAAATCCGCGTGACGACTGGCGGGGACATGAAAAGCGGTGAATGATACCAGTTTCAGTTTGGAACTGCACTGTAACGGCGCTCTGTGAACACCGTTCCGATCCTCCATCGGCGGTCACAGACCGCCGCTACAACTGCCAGGCAATAGTGCAGTTTCAAACCGGAAGCGGTATAATTCGCGCGGTGAAATTGCAGGGGCCGCAGGCGGCGTTGATTTTTCAAAACTTTGCGGCTTGGTGTCGGCGGGACGGGAAGTTAAATTGCCGCCATGTCGCACGCGGACTTTGTTCATTTGCATTTGCACACCGAGTATTCGCTGCTCGATGGCGCCTGCCGGCTGGACAAGCTGGTCGAGAAGGCGCATGAGCTGAAATTTCCCGCGCTGGCCATCACCGACCATGGCGCGATGCACGGCGCGATTGATTTTTATCAGGCCGCGCGGGCGAAAGGCATCAAGCCTATCATCGGCTGCGAGGTTTATGTCGCGCCCGGTTCGCGGCTGGAAAAAAAATCGGGGACCGGCATGCGCGATGTTTATCATCATCTCGGTTTGCTGGCGAAGGACGAAACCGGCTACAAAAATCTCATCAAGCTGACGACCGCCGCGCACCTGGATGGCTATTATTACAAGCCGCGCATTGACAAAGAAATTTTGGCGAAGCACAGCGAAGGCTTGATCGCGATGTCCGGCTGTCTGGCCAGCGAGATTCCCGATTTGATCATGAAGGATCAAATTGACAAGGCGCGCGACGCGGTGGATTGGTTCAAGCAGACGCTCGGCGCAGAAAATTTTTTCCTCGAACTGCAAAACCACGGCATCCCCGAACAGGCCAAGGTCAACAGCCATTTGATCAAGTGGGCGAAGGAATTTGGCCTGAAGCTCGTGGCGACGAACGACGTGCATTACATCAACAAAAGCGATTCGCACGCGCACGACTGCCTGGTGTGCATCGGCACGCAGACGATGTTGAGCGATCCCAAGCGCATGAGCGCGGGCTATGTGCCGGAGCAGTTTTATCTGCGCAGCGCGGACGAGATGAAAGCGCGTTTCGCCGAGGCGCCGGAGGCGGTGGCGAACACTTTGGCGGTGGCCGAGAAATGCAATTTGGAGATCAAGTTCGGCCAGTTGCATTATCCGGTCTACCATCCGCCGGAACATTTCACGCGGGAAGGCTATTTGCGGCAGCAACTCGCGGAAGGATTGTTCCGCCGCTACACGATTCATGCGCAAGCGGAGGGAAAAGAATTTGTCGTCACGGGCATTGATGAGCCGGAGCGGCTGCCGACTTACAACGTAGGACAGGCGTCGCGCCGGTCTCAAACTTCAGGGCAAAATGATGGAGACAGGCGCGACGCCTGTCCTACGATAAATGATCCCGCAGTCGCCGATGCGATCAAAATTGTTCTCGACCGTCTCAAGGTTGAAATCGCCGTCATCGAGAAAACCGGGTTTATTTCCTACTTTCTCATCGTCGCGGATTTCATCCGGCACGGACGCGAAAAAGGAATTTCCTGCGTGGCGCGCGGCAGCGCCGCCGGTTCGATTGTCACTTACCTTTTGGAAATCGCCAACGTGGACCCGATCCGCTACGGCCTGCTGTTCGAGCGGTTTCTCAATCCCGAACGCGTCAATCCGCCCGACATTGACATTGATTTCGCCGACGACCGCCGTGCGGATGTCATCGAATACGTCCGCGAAAAATACGGTCGCGATGCCGTGGCACAAATCATCACCTTCGGCACGATGGGCGCCAAATCCGTGGTGCGCGACGTGGGCCGCGTGATGGGCTTGAGCTACGGCGATTGCGACCGGCTGGCGAAAATGATTCCCGCCGAGTTGAAAATGGACTTGACCAAGGCGCTCAAGCAAAACCCGGAGTTGAAGGCCGCTTACGAAAACGAGGAAGTCACGCGCGAGCTGATTGACACGGCGTTTATTCTCGAAGATTTAACGCGCAACGCGAGCGTTCACGCGGCGGGCGTCGTTATTGGGTCGGAACCGCTGGTGAATTTGCTGCCCCTCAAATTGGACGACAGCGGCACGCTCGTCACGCAATACGCGATGGGGCCGGTCGGCGATCTCGGCCTTTTGAAGATGGATTTTCTCGGGCTGAAAACACTGACCGTCATCCGCAACACCTGCGAGATGGTCAAGCGCACACAGGGCATTGAAATTGACATTGACCATCTGCCGCTCGACGACAAGAAAACTTACGATCTTCTAAATCGCGCGGAGACGCTCGGCATATTTCAGTTAGAATCCGGCGGGATGCGGGATCTCTGCAAAAAATTTCAGATCAGTTCCGTTGAACACATCACGGCGCTCGTCGCGCTGTATCGGCCCGGCCCGATGGAATTGATTCCCGATTTCATCAAGCGCCGGCACGGGGAAATTGCGATTGAATACGGGCATCCGCTGCTCGAAAGCATTTCCAAGGAGACTTATGGCATTCTTATTTATCAGGAGCAGGTCATGCAGGCCACACAGTTGCTCGCCGGCTTCACGCTCGGCGCGGCGGATATTTTGCGCCGCGCGATGGGCAAGAAAAAAATTGAGGAAATGGCCCAGCAGCGCGAGAAATTCGTCAAGGGCTGCAAGGAGGCAAACAACATTCCGGCGACCAAGGCGAACCAGATTTTTGATTTGCTGGAAAAATTCGCCGGCTACGGTTTCAATAAGTCACACGCCGCCGCGTATGCCATCGTCGCGTATCAGACCGCGTATCTGAAGGCGAATTTCCCGGTGGAATTTTATTGCGCCATGATGACCAACGACATGGCGGTCACGGAAAAATTGAGCGAATACATCGCCGAGGCGCGCGAGGTCGGCATCGAGGTTTTGCAGCCGGACGTGAACGAAAGCGAAAAATATTTTGCGCCGGCTCAAACCGTAGGACAGGCGTCGCGCCTGTCTCAAATTCAAACTTCAGAAAATAAACCAGAACAAAAAAAAAGAGACAGGCGCGACGCCTGTCCTATGCAAGGAATCCGCTTCGGCCTTGCGGCGATCAAGGGCGTGGGTGAATTGGCGGTCGAATCGCTGCTCAAGGCGCGGGCCGAGGGTGGGAAATTCGAGTCGCTTTCCGAGTTGTGCGAACGCGTGGACGGCCGCGCGGTCAACCGCCGCGTGTTGGAAGCGTTCATCAAAACCGGCGCGTGCGATTGTTTTGGCCAGACGCGGGCGACTTTGATGGCGCAGGTGGAACGCACGCTGGCGCGCGCGGCGAGCATTTTGTCCGACAAGCAAAAAGGGCAAAGTTCGCTGTTTGGCGCGCTGGAAGAAAAATCGTCGAGCGCTGTGCCGGAAGCCATCAGCAATCTGCCGGAATGGCCGCAGCACGAACTGCTCGCGCACGAAAAAGAGCTGCTCGGTTTCTACGTCACCGGCCATCCGCTGACGCCGCTGGTGCCGCTGCTGGAAAAATTTTCGCTCACCACCACCGCCAAGCTCGCCGAACTGCCGAACCGCAGTTTGACGCGCATTGGCGGCATGATCGCGGCGGTCACGCACGGCGTCTCAAAAAAATCCGGCAAGCCCTATTCCATGGTGACGCTCGAAGATTTGGAAGGTTCGGTGCAACTGCTCGTGATGAACGACTACGACAAATTCCGTCCGCTGCTCGAAATGAACAAGGCCCTTCTCGTCGTCGGCGAAATCAGCACCGGCGAGGATCGCCCGAAAATTTTTCCACAGGAAATCATGCCGCTCACCGAGGCGCCGAAAAAATACACCAAACAGGTTCACCTGCGCCTGAACACCGCGCATCTGCAGCCGCATGACCTGGAGCGTGTCCGCGAACTCACCGCCGCGCATCCGGGCAAATGCCCGTTGTTTCTTTGCTTCATGCGGCCCGAGGGCGCGACCGTTTTTATCGGCACGCATGAGCGTTTCGGCGTCGCGCCGTCGCTGGAACTTGAGCATGAGGCGAACCGTTTGTTCGGGGAAAAAACCTATTACGCCCGCGTGGACACCAGCCTGCCGGAAAAACCGCGCCGCACTTGGGAAAAGAAAAATGGCCCGGGCGGCGAGAAATAAAAGGCTCGCCTTTGCCGGCGGTTTGATGCAAATTTTTTTCGCCCGAATCAACCAGACCAGTTCAAAATGAAAATTGCACTTATATTTGCCGCCGCCGGAATTGCCGCCGCGCGCCTCTCCGCCGCGCCGGTGGACTGGAGCAAACTGCCGCCGGCGGCCAGCGTCACCGGCGTCACCTTCGACAAGGACATTGAGCCGATTTTCAAGGCCTCCTGCGTTCGCTGCCACAGCGGCGACCGCCCGCGTGCCCAGCTTCGCCTCGACTCGCTTGCAGGCGTCTTGAAAGGCACCAAGGATGGACCGGTTCTCACCGCCGGCGACAGCGCCGGCAGCCTGCTCGTCAAGGCCGTTTCGCAGCTCGATCCTAAAACCGCCATGCCGCCCAAACCCCGCGCCCGGCGCGGTCCCGGCGGTCCGCAGGGAACCAATGCCCCCGCGATGCCGCCACCCGAAGGCGGCCCCGAAGCGGGCGGGCCGCCGCCCGGCGGTCCCGGCCCCGGCGGCCAGCCTCCGCGCAATTTCGGGCCGCCGCCCAAGCCGCTGACCGCCGAGCAGGTCGGCTTGATCCGCGCCTGGATTGATCAGGGCGCAAAATAATTTCATTCCCGAAAAGCAAATCGCCGCGTTGAAAACATTTTCAAAGCGGCGATTTTGCGTGGTGGATGTTGTCGCGCTGCGACAACATTTGCCCGCGCAGCGGGCACCGAGGACGTGCGCCAATGCAAGGCATTTGAAATGCGTTGCGCCGCTGAAACGCGGCGCTACTCGTCGCAGCGCGACGAGTTCCACCGCGTTATTTCACTGCCGCCCACACGCGATGCACGTCGTCGTGTTCGTCGAGTTCGTGCAGAAATTCCCCGACTTCATTTTGCTGCGCCTCGGTCAGTTCGGGAAATTGTTTGGGGATGTAACCTATTTCACTCGTCACGACTGTCCAGCCGTTGGCGGAAAGCCATTTGGAAACGGCCGCCACCGTCGTGCGTTCGCCAATGAACTTCGCGCCTGCCGCGTCTTCGGGAATGTCATCGTTTTGTTCATGCGTGAGCGTTTCAACCTCGTTGGCACCGGCCTCAATCGCGGCGGCCTCGCGGTCAATGGCCGCATCGGGATGATGCGCCTCGACCAGGCCGACGTGGTCAAAAAGAAATTTGTTGCTGCCGGTGGTGGCAAGCTGGCCTTGCTTGAACAGCACGCGGATTTCCGGCGCGGTGCGGTTCACGTTGTCGGTATAAACCTCAACAATGACAGGCACGTTGTGCGGCGCGCGGCCTTCATACACGACGTGTTCCATGATGAGTTTTTCGCCGCCGACGCCCGCGCCCTTGTTGATGGCGCGCTGGATGGCGTCCTTCGTCACGCTGTCCTTCCTGGCCTTTTCGACGGCGGTGAACAGCCGCGCGTTCATCGCGGGATCCGGCCCGCCCATTTTGGCGGCGACGGAGATTTCGCGGGCAAGTTTGCCGGTCGTCCGGCCTTTTTTCAGGCCGGCGACCAGTCGTTTGGCATGAAGCCATTGGCGTCCCATAAATTGAGTGGATTGATTCTTAATTTTTCCGGCGCTTTGTGCAACCAATTCCTCATCGGGACCGGCGGGATTTTTTCAGGCCGGAAAGCGGTTGAACGCCCGCGCGCACCGGCCAAATTTCGGCTCGACACGCGGGCGGGGCGGAAATAGCGTCGGAGACGTGAAGCTAAATGATAGGCTGAACAACCGGCTGTCCATTAATTTTTAGGCCACATTGAACGCTTTACGATTATTGGATGTCCACTGCTTTATGAAAGCACCCACCACAAAAACATGTCTCGCTCTGATGCTATCCTGTGCGTCCGTTATGGGCGCAGATATCGGCATACAAGTTGCCACCACTATCCACTCGCCAGGATTGAGAATGGATGTGTTCACGCGCGACGGGCAGACCAATCCTGTTTGTGACACGAGGACACAAGATGGCGCTCTGATGGTTCGTATTCAGAGCTTTTACCACGATGGGTTCAAACTTGGTTATTCGCTTACAACGACAACGCCTGAGCGTCAGGATTTTGTCGCCGAGGCCGGTTCGCCATATTCAGTTTGTTTTAGGTCTCACTCTCAATACGACGCCGGATACGTTTATGTTAGCACAAAAGACGGGAGCCTTGTTGATATATTCACATGCACTAACGGGGTATATTATCCGGCAGACAGCCACTTGATTACAAGATTGAGCGACGAGAAGAAGAATGCCATGAAGAGAGATTCAGCCAAGTAAGAATGCAGACGATGTGGCCTCATAAAATGATAGGCTGCACGTTTCCCGCGCCACTGTTCACGAAATAGAAGCCGCCCCACAATTTCTTGCGGGGCGTTTGGTGCTGGCAGATTTATTTCACGCGCCGACGCTGGCGAGTTCCTCGTTGGTGTCCACGTTCACAATCTTGAGCTGTTCGGCGTGCATCCCGGTGTCCGCGCGGAAGGACAGCTTGCCGAAGTAGCGTTTCTCCATCTCAATGAGATGTTTCTCGTCCTCGGTCCGCAGCCGGTCCAGCACGGTGGGATGAACGACGATGCGCAACTGGAAGTCGTTCTCGTCGCGCGCGCGTTTCTTCAGGATTTCCTGGAGCTTGCGAAATACCGCAACGACCCGGCGGCGTTTGACAAAATTTCCAGTCAAATCCATAATGGAGCGGTGGACAATTGACATGGGCACACGCGTCGCCAGACCAATCGGGCTGATTCATCATGAATAATCAGACCGGCGGTTTCCTTCATCGGCACCAGGACGGCGTTAAACTGTTTCACAGTGCGCCGGCGGGAACCAATTTCAAAACCAATCTGACGGCGCGCCTGGACCGGCTGCCGTGGGGTCGGTTTCACACGGTGGTGACGATTGCACTCGGATTGGGCTGGATGCTTGATGCGTTCGAGACGAACATCATCGGCAGCGTTTTGGGACAAGTCCGGCAGGTGTGGCACCTGTCCCAGGCGCAGGGTTTTGACTTGGTCAGTTCCTGGGTGCTGGGGAATTTTGCCGGCGCGTTGGTGTTTGGCTATTATTCGGACCGCAAGGGCCGGAAGAAGATGTTTATCTTCACCCTGGTCTGGTATGCCGTGTTCAGCGTGGTGACGGCGTTTTCCTGGAATTTTTATTCGCTGCTGGCCTTCCGGTTTCTGGCGGCGGTGGGCGTGGGCGGCGAGTATTCGGCCGTCATGGCGGCCATGGTGGAGTTTATTCCCACCAGACATCGCGGGAAAACCAGCGCCCTGATTCTCGCCGGCTTCCCGGTCGGCGGCATTCTGTCCGCCCTGTTTGCGGATTATTTTCTCAACCATTTTTCCGCCGATGTTGGCTGGCGGCTGGGATTTGGCGTGGGCGCGCTGCTGGCCGTCGTCGGGCTGTGGGTGCGTTATGCGATCCCAGAATCGCCGCGCTGGCTGGTCACCCACGGCCGCGGCAATGAAGCGGAAAAAATCGTCAGCGCCGTGGAGGACTCGGTGACGGCGGAGAAAGGCATCGTGCTGGAGCCGGTCACTGCAACCATCCAGCTGGGAAACGAGCGGCATGGTTTTGCGCGGCAGATGAAGGAATTATTTTCACGCCATCGCTGGCGGATTTTCCTGGCCTGTTCGCTGAACTTCGCCCAGGCCTCGGTGGTGTATGGCATCATGGCGCTGTTGAGTTTGGTCATCCTGCCGCAGGTCAATGTTCCGGCCGGGCGGATGCCTTTTTTTTATTTTGCCGGCAGTCTGGCGGCCTTGGCCGGTTCGCTTTTGGCCGCCTTTTTATTGGATGCCTGGGGACGCAAAGGAACGTTGCTGCTGGGATATACCATGGCCACCGTGGGAATGGTCTGCCTCTATTTCGCCGCAACTCCCGCCAGCGTCCTGCTCGCATATTCCTTGGTCCAATTTTGCGTGATCGGGGCGTCCAACTCATCCTATGTCGTGATCTCGGAAATTCTGCCGATCCGGAATCGCGCCACCGGCCTGGGCATTTCCGTCGCCGCCGGCCGGGTGGGAGCCTTCACCGTTCCGATCCTGCTGTCGCTGGCTCACCGCCCCGGTCTGGCGTTGCTGGTGCTGACGGCCATGAGCCTGCCTGGCCCGGTGGCGGCCTTGATCTGGTGCGTCAAGGGGGTCGAAGGCAAAAACCGTTCCCTTGAGGAAATTTGCAATGAGGTCGCCACTGCACCGGAGCAAGCGATTTGAACACGATATCAACTTGAACTTTTCGACATTTGATGCTCATTCCAGCCGTCCTGTATTTCTCATGGAAGCTATAATGCTAAATTGATGTTCAAAACCCGAAACTATATCATCAATAAATATATGCCTTGGAAATTCGCAACGGTTGTTCATGGCGGTTTGAATGTATGTTGTTTTATTCTGGCTTCGGCGTCGGCACTGGCGCAACGTCCGCTGGGGACGGATGTTTCCGGTTACCAGCCAGGCATCAACTGGACAACCGTGAAGAATGCCGGCGTGGCCTTTGCCTGGACTAAAGCAACGGAGGGAACTTATTACGTCAATCCGTATTTCACCGCGCAAGAAACCGGTGCCAAAGGGGTTGGCATCTATGTCGGAGCTTATCACTTCGCCCGTCCCAGTGATGATCCCAATCTTACCGGCGCCAACAGCGCGGACACCGAGGCGGCCTACTTTTGGAATGCCGCCGGCAGCTATGTCAAAAATGGCGGCGGCTATCTGGTGCCGATGCTGGACTGGGAAGATACGAGTGCCACCATCGCCAATGGATTTACCGCGTCACAGATGTCGGCATGGGCCAACGAGTGGTGCAACGCCGTCTCCAATTACGCGGCGGCGAGCGGGGTTGTCATTCGTCCGGTAATTTACACCGGCACCTGGTATTCCCTTCCGGGCAGCACCTACCCGGGATTAAATTCGACGGTGACAAGCTGGCCTGACTGGATAGCCGCATATCCCTCCGGCAACTTTAGCGCGCAGACTGGTTCCCCCGGTTCCATCTATCCCTGGTCATCATGGAACATCTGGCAATATGGTGACACCAACTGGTCGGGCGGAGACGCGGATGTTTACAACGGCACGTTGGCGGGCTTTGTGCAAACCTTCGTCATCGGAGGCAGTAATGCCCCATCATTTACAACCAGCCCAACCAACATCACTGTCGCGTTGGGTTCAACTGCCACTTTCTCCGCCCAAGCCTCCGGTCAGGCTCCGCTCAACTTTCAATGGCTCTTCAACGGAAAGGTCATACCGGGGGCCACTTCATCCAATTACATGATTGCCGGCGTCCAGTTGACCAATGCCGGCGGCTATGTCGTGGTAGTTACCAACACCTATGCGAGCATCTCCAGCAGCACGGCTTTTCTTTCCGTGTTCGCGCCGCTGACCAATGCCGTCAGTTCCATCCTGGCGCCGGCCAGCCTGACTAACTGGTGGACCGCCGACGGCAATGCCAATGATATTTACGGCACTAATAACACTACGCCAAACAATGGCCTGTCCTACACCAACGGAAAAACCGGCCTGGCGTTTCATTTCGACGGTTCAACCAGTTATCTCGCCGTCAACGGGGTTGCAAACCTTTCGCCCAATTGGACGATATGCCTGTGGGTCAATCGCCAGAACGCGCCGGGAGTTTCGGCGGCCTTGATGGGCGACGCAACCTATGCGATCAAACTGGAACAGTATAACACCACGCGCGAAGTCGGACTCACGGTGTCAGGCAAAGGCGATTACCTTTTCAGTCCCGCCTATTCTGTGCCCGCCAACCAATGGACGCATCTGGCCTTTGTCGGGACTGGCACGAGCGTGACGCTTTACACCAACGGCGTTTGGGAAGGCTCCATCACGACCAACAACTTTCCCTTGCCGCGCGCCTACATTGGAGCGGACTATCTTGTGAACCCCGGCGCAACCGATTTCATGCTGGGCAGCCTGGATGAAATCCAGATTTTCAAACGCGCGTTGACCGCCTCGGAAATCAGCGCCATATGCTCCGCCGGCGGCGCGGGCCTGGTTCGCGCGCCCCAGTTCACCAGCATTGCCTTCTCCGGCGCGGGACAAATCCAGTTGAACTTGCGCGGCCAGACCGGCAAGAACTTTACGCTTTATGTCTCGACTAATCTGGTGAATTGGACTTCACTGGGCGCGGTTTCAAATCCGACCGGAGCAGTGCAATATCTGGATTCAGTCGCCAGTCCGCAACAATTTTATCGCGCCACGCAACCGTAATCGGATGGTTGCAACCTGTAACTGAATCGTCCCGGCCGCCGTCATTATCTTTTCACGTATGAAACACAAAATATTTGTCCGTTGTTTTCTGGCCCTGCTGCTCGGCCACGCGGCGCGGGCGGCGGAGACACCCGAAAATTTCGACGCCACGACGGAAATCGTCGGCTGGCAGACCAACGGGCTGGAAACGCCGGTCAACCAGCTGGTCACGCCCGCCGGGATTTTTGTCGAGCTGCCGCACCTGCGGCCGAATGCGCTCGCGTTGAGTCCCGACCACAAATTGCTCGTGACGTCCGGCCTGACGAGCGAACTGGTGGTCATGGATCCGGCCACGGGGAAAATTCTGCTACACGCGCGCTTCCCGGATGAAAAGGACAACCCTGCGGTCAAATCGGTTTCCGCCCACATTCTTGATCCGAACGTGAAGGCAAAAATGAGTTTCACCGGCCTGGCGTTTTCGCCCGGCGGCGACCGGATTTATCTTTCTAACGTCAACGGCGACATCAAAGTCTTCAGCCTCGGCAAAGACCGCAATGTTTCACCGCTGTTTTCCATTCCCCTGCCGCCGGCCAACATGCCCGACCGGGAAAATGAAATTCCAACGGGCATCGCCGTTTCGCATGACGGCAAAAGACTTTACGTCGCGCTCAACGTCGCCAACCGGCTGGCCGAACTGGACGCGGCCACCGGCAAATTATTGCGGACCTGGGATGTCGGCGTCGCGCCCTTCGATGTCGTGCTCGCGGACAAAAAAATTTACGTGAGCAATTGGGGCGGCCGGCGGCCCGACGCCGGCAGCGTCACCGGCCCCATCGGCCGCAACGGCACCGTGCGCGTGGACGAAAATTCCACCGCCGCCGAAGGCTCGGTGTCGGTGATTGACCTCGGCGCCAGCACGAATCAATCCGAAATCCTGACTGGCCGGCACGCCTGCGCGCTGGCGCTTTCGCCGGACGGAAAATTTCTCGTCTGCGCCAACGCGGGCAGCGACACGGTGAGCGTCATTGACACGCGCGCGGACAAAATCGTCGAGACGATCTGCGCGCGGCAAAATCCCGGCGACCTGTTCGGCGCACAGCCCAACGCGCTGGCGTTCGACAAATCGGGCAAAACATTGTTCGTCGGCAACGGCACGCAAAACGCCGTCGCCGTCTTTCAATTCCATCCCGGCGCCTCCCCGTTGCTCGGCCTGATTCCGGTGGGCTGGTTTCCGTGTGCGATCGCGTATGACTCGCGGCATAAGATGATTGATGTGGCGAACGTCAAAAGCATCAGCCCCAAAATGGAGGCCGCCAAAAAGGGCCTCGGCTTTGGCTTCAACACGCATCAGTATTACGGTTCACTCTCGCTGGTGCCGGTGCCGGCGAAACGCGAGTTGGAAAAATTCACGCAAACGGCGCTGGCTGATTTGCGTTATCCGCTGCTGGCGCAGGCGAAATTGCCGCCGCGCGAAAACCAGCCCGCCCGGCCCGTGCCGGAGCGCGTGGGCGAACCGGGCGTGATTCAGCACGTCATTTACATCATCAAGGAAAATCGCGCTTACGACCAGGTGCTCGGCGACGTGGCAGCCGGTGACGGTGATGCGGACCTATGCATCTATGGCGCGCGGGTGACGCCGAACCAGCACGAATTTGTCCGCGATTTTGTGCTGCTGGACAACACCTATTGCTCCGGCATCTTGAGCGCCGAGGGGCACCAATGGACCGACAGCGCCATGGCGAGTGATTATCTGGAACGTTCCTATGCCGGCTGGCCGCGCAGTTATCCCGGCGCCGGCGGCGATCCCCACGGTTACGACGCCCTGGCCTATTCGCCGGCGGGATTTATCTGGAACGACGCCCTGGCACACGGCAAAACGGTGTGCGACTTCGGCGAATTCACAACGCCCCATCACTTCTGGAAAGCCACTCACAAAGCGCAGGCCGGATGGCTCCAATCGTATCGCGACTTCATTTCCGGCACCAACGCCATCGGCTATTACGCTGAAGCCGGGCTGCCCGGCCTGCGGCCTTATGTGGAAACCAATTATCTCGGCTTCGATCTGAATGTTCCGGACGTTTTCCGCGCGGCGCGGTTCATCCAGGACCTGAAGGAATTTGAAGCGGCGGACAAGCTGGCGAACCTGGTCATCGTCTGGCTGCCGGATGACCACACGAGCGGCACGAAATTCGGCGCGCCCACGCCCGCCGCGCAGATGGCCGACAACGACCTCGCGTTCGGACAAATTGTGGACGCCGTGAGCCACTCGAAATTCTGGACCAACACCTGCATTTTCGCCATCGAGGACGATCCGCAGGACGGCTGGGACCACGTCAGCGCCTACCGCACGACGGCTTATGTCATCAGCCCTTACACGAAACGGCATCAAGTCGTGAACACGCAATACAACCAAACGAGCCTGCTGCGCACGATTGAGCTGATGCTCGGCCTGCCGCCGATGAACCAGCTGGACGCGACGGCCACGCCGATGTTCGACTGCTTCACCAATGCGCCGGACTTCACCGCGTTCACCGCCGTGACCAACCAGGTGCCGCTCGATAAAATGAACCAATCGCCCAGACAAATTTCTGACGCGCAGTTGCGCCGGGACGCCTACGTCTCGGCCAGGCTGCCGCTCGACAAGGAAGACCAGTGCCCCGAGGACTTGTTCAACCACATTTTATGGCGCGCGGCGAAAGGCTCGCAGACACCGTATCCCGATTGGGCGGTGACGGCGGGCAATGACGATGACTGACACGCGACCGCAGCTTTACGTAACCGGCCAAACTCCAGACAATTTGAACGCCCGGCTTCACAAATTCATTTTGTCCGGCAATAGGCTGGCGGACACTCCGTTCATCTGGATTTTGTTCGCAATCCTCGTCGCGTTCAATTCGGCGGCGGCACAATTTTCGCCGCCGGCGCACGCGCACCCGGATCCGACGTTCACCGAATTTTTCCGGCAAACCAACGGCTGGGCGGCGGGCGACGTGGCGACTTCGATTCCGTTGTCGGACGGGCGCGTGCTGTGGCTGTTCGGTGACAGTTACATTGACCAGTTTGACGCGAAAACTGGAATGCTGCCATGCCTGTTCAACGCCCACAACGCCGTGCTGCTACAAAACACCAATGACCTCATGCACCCGCGAACCTTGTGCGATTTCAAATCCGCGGATAAGTCGCTCTTCCGTCCGCCAGCGGCAAAGCCGGGGGAATTCTGGCCGTGTTTCTGGCCGGGAGCCGGTTTTCAGGACGGCGACACGGTCTATGTTTATCTCACGGAAATGCAAAAAACTGCGCCAGGCGGCATGTGGGGATTCAAAGCCATCGGCCAGTATTGGGCAAAACTCACGTTCCCGGAAATGAAGGTTGGCGGCTATGTAAAACTGCCGTCTTTCAATGGCATCTGTTTCTGGTGCGGTTTCGTCAAAGACGATAAGGGCGGTTTCACTTATGCCTTCGGCGCCCGACGGAATTTCATCACCGCCGATGTTTATGTCGCGCGATTCCCGGCGAAAAATCCCGAGGGCCGCTGGACTTTCTGGGACGGCCAAGGCTGGAATGCCAGCGTGACCAACGCGGCGGTCATCGCCCAAGGCGCTTCAACTTCGGTGAACGTCTGCAAAGTAAAAGACAAATTTCTGCTGACGACCTGCGAATTCAGCGTGGCGTGCGACCAGGGCCGGGCCATTTACCTTTCTGTCAGCGCCCGCCCGACGGGGCCGTTTTCTCCGCGCCAAAAGATTTTCTCGGTGGACGACTCCGTGAACGGACACCGCCCGTTTTTTTACGGGGTGGCGGCGCACCCGGAATTCATCAACGCCGGGAACGAATTGCTCATCACTTATTGCCTCAACGGCTACGAACCTTGCGTTCCCACCTGTGTGAACGGCCGGATGAATCCAGATTATTATCGTCCGCGAGCCATTCGTCTTCCATTGAACTGATCCAGCCAGACTTTCACCGAGCGTGAAGATCCGGTGGTTGATGTTTCGCGTCAGAAAAAATGAAGCCTCGCTTGCGGCGATTGGATCTGTTAAACGGCACAAAAAGCCGCCCGCGCAGTTTTCCACGCGGGCGGGTTGTTGTTTGCAGATTTATTTCATGCGCCGACGCTGGCGAGTTCTTCGTTGGTGTCCACGTTCACAATCTTGAACTGCTCGGCGTGCATTCCCGTGTCCGCCCGGAACGACAGTTTGCCGAAGTAGCGTTTCTCCATTTCGATGAGATGCTTCTCGTCCTCGGTCCGCAGCCGGTCCAGCACGGTCGGATGCACGACGATGCGTAATTGGAAGTCGTTCTCGTCGCGCGTGCGTTTCTTCAGGATTTCCTGGAGCTTGCGCTGGATTTCCACGCTCATGGTGATGGAACTTTTTACTTTGCCGCGTCCTTTGCAATACGGACAGTCGTCATAAACGGCGGCGCGGACACTTTCGCTGTGGCGCTGCCGCGTCATTTCCATCAGGCCGAGTTGTGAGATCGGCAGGATGTGCGTCTTGGCCTTGTCGCGGCGCAAACCATCGCGCATCCGGCTGTGAACCTGCTGGCGGTCGCGTCCGGATTTCATGTCAATGAAGTCGAGCACGATGAGTCCGCCCATGTTGCGCAAACGAAGTTGCCGCGTAATTTCTTCGGCGGATTCGAGATTCACTTTCAAGATGAGCGCTTCCTGATCTTTGCCGCCTTTGTGCCGGCCCGTGTTCACGTCAATGGCGACGAGCGCCTCGGTTTCATCAATGACGATGTAGCCGCCGCTTTTCAAATGCACCTGGCGCGAGAAGGTGTTTTCCAGTTGCTTGCTCACCCCGAACCGGTCAAACACCGGCTGGGCTTCGGTGTATAATTTGATCTTGCTGGCCGAGCGCTTGGAGATTTTCGAGATCATCTCGCGCATGCGGTCGTGTGCCTTCTGGTGATCCACCACGATGCGCTCGACGTCCTCGGTGAGAAAATCGCGCACCGTGCGCTCGATCAAATCCGGTTCCTGAAACACGCACGTCGCCATCGGCTGCTTTTTTATTTTGTCAGAAACGTCATTCCATTCCTCGAGCAGCAATGCGAGATCGCGCACAAAATACCGCAACTGCTGGCCTTCGCCGGCGGTGCGCATGATCACGCCCATGCCTTCGGGAATGTGCAGCTCGCGCAGGATTTTTTTGAGGCGCTTGCGTTCTTCAGGATTTTCAATCTTGCGCGAAATGCCGCATTGATCCGAGTTCGGCAGCAGCACGAGAAAACGGCCGGGCAGCACGATGTTCGTGGTGACGCGCGGGCCTTTGGTGCCAATCGGTCCTTTCGTGACCTGCACGATGATGTCCGCGCCGGGCGAATAAAGGCGCGGGATGTCCCGCTGGGTGATCTTCGGCCGGTCGCGGCGCTGCTTGCCTTCGCGCTCGACGATTTCCACGCCGCTGTCGAACTGGTTCGGCACGATGTCCCAATAATGCAGGAATGCGTTTTTCTCGAAGCCGATGTCTACGAACGCGGCCTTGAGGCCGTCTTCGAGGTTGCGGACGCGGCCTTTGAAGATGCTGCCGACGAGGCGTTCCTCGGTCGTGCGCTCGATGTTGAACTCCTCCAGCTTGCCGTCTTCCGTCACCGCGACGCGCGTTTCGAGCGTCTCGGCATTGATGATGACTTCCTTGTGGATGCGTTTTTCCGGGCGGATGAACCGCTGGACTTTTTTTACGATGCTGGCGGCGGCGGAGGTGATGGTTTCGAGCAAACCCTTCGGCTGCTCGGGAATTTTCACCGGCGCGAATTTGTCCTCCGCTTCCGGCGCGGCGGCGGGCGCTTCGGGCGTGTGCGCGGGCGAATGTCCCGCATTTTCGACGGCGGGCGTTTCCGGCTTGCCTTCGGGCGGCAAACCGGCGGCGATGTTTTCGGCGCGTTCGATTTCGTGCAGATGGCGTTTCTCAAACAGCCGGTCGGAACCGCCCTGTTCGCTCACCACGTCGGCGCGGGCCTCGATGGCGTCGCGGTCGGCTTTTTGGTGGGCGGGGTTCAGGCCGCCTTTGGGCTTGAAGCGCATTCCGCGGCGGCGCCGCGAAAAATTGTTGGTGTTGCTCATAGTTAATATCCTCTTCGATTCATGTAGACGTTTTGCATCAGGCCCAGGGCGATCAACGAGCACAGCACTGAAGACCCGCCGTAACTCAACAGCGGCAGCGGCACGCCCGTCACTGGCATGATGCGAATGTTCATGCCGATATTTACGAACACATGGCTGAAGATGAGCGTCACAACGCCCACCGCCACGAGCTTGCCCAAGCGGTCGCGCGCCTGGCCGGCAATCCTCAATCCGGTGAAGAGGACCACCGCATAAAGCGTGAGCACAATCACGCTGCCAACGAAACCTTCCTCCTCGGCAATCACGGAGAAGATGAAGTCGTTGTGCGCCACCGCACGCGGCAAATAACCGAGGGCGTTTTGCGTCCCCTGCCGCCAGCCTTTTCCGAACGGCCCACCGGAGCCGACGGAAATCAACGCCTGACGAACATTATATTCGTCATCGAGCTGCTTTTGTCTCATGCGTTGCAACTCCGCCGGAGTGGCGTTCGGCGGAGCGAAATGGGTGTAGTCACGGCCAAAGAAAACCATCAGCCGGTCGCGCTGGTATTCCTGCAGCGGCACCTGCCAGCGGCCCGGTGGCAAAAATAAAATGTCCACCACGAACAGCACGGCCACGAGGCCGACGCCGCCAACCAGCCGGAGCAGGAATCTTTTTGGCGTCCCGGCGACGAGCATCATCACCAGGCCCGTCGGCAGCAGCACGAGCGCCGAACCCAGGTCCGGTTCCTTCAAAATCAACAGGAACGGCAGCAGCAGCAGGCCGATGCCCTGCCAGAAAATCTCCGGCCGCCGCAATTCGTCGGGCGGACGGCTTAAAAAATTCGCCGCCGCGAGGATGAATGCCAGCTTCGCAAATTCGCTCGGCTGAAACTGGAAAAACGGCACATCAATCCACCGCCGCGCGCCCCAGCCGTGGGTCTGCCCGATGTGCGGAATCAAAACGGCGACGAGGCAAAGGATCATCGCCCAATACGCCACGAACGACCAGCGCGCCAGCGTGTGATAATCCAGCACGCACACCGCCGCGCCCGCGCCAATGCCCAGCGCATACCAGACGACCTGCCGGAACCAGATTTGCGCGAACCAGCTTTTGTCCGTTTCAACCGGACTCACCATTGTCGCGCTGAACACGAACGCCGTGCCGATGAGCATCAGCCCCGCCAGCGCAACCAGTTGCAGCCGGTCGAGCCTGGCGTATTTCTCGTTGAGCGGATCGTTGCTCATTTTATTTTTTCATTCTCATGCTCTTCCTCATCGTCATCCTCAAATTCGAGGACGAGCATGACGATGAGGAGGAGAAGGATTGTTCATTTCACCGTCGCGAGGGTTTTTGTCCCTGTCGTTTCCTTCTTCAAAATCATTTCGTAAATGTCGTGCGCAACCGGCGCGCAAATCGTGCCGCCGAAACCGGCCATCGGACCTGGAATTTGCACCATCACAACGACGGCGTATTTTGGTTTTTCAAACGGCGCGAACGAGGCGAACCAGTAATTGTAGCCGATGGTGCGGTTGTGTTCATCCTGCACCTGCGCCGTGCCGGTCTTGCCACAGATGTTCAGGCCGGACACCGCCGCCCGGGTGCCACTGCCTTCGCCGCTCTCCACGTCCGCGAGCATCGCGTCGCGCAAAATGTTCAGGCTGCGCGGATGCACCTTCAGCCGGTCGCGCACGACGCCGGACGGAAAATTGGTCGCCACTGCGCCCGAAGTTGCGTCCGGCGGCTCGATGCGCTCGACCAGTCGCGGCCACAAAACCGTGCCGCCGTTCGCAATCGCCGAAATCATCACGGCGATCTGGATCGGCGTCACGTCAATGTCGCCCTGGCCGATGCACAAGTTCGCCGTCTCGCCGTCGCTCCAGCCGGAATGGATCTGTTTTTCGGTCGGAAAATTTCCGCGCGTTTCCTGGTTTGCAAAAAGCCCCGTGCGCTCGCCCAGGTGAAATTCCCTGCCGATGCGGACAATGTTTTCGATGTGGGCCACGGTCAGTCCCTCGTTGACGAAATATGCATTGCTCGAATGGATGAACGCCTTCTTAAAATCGTAGTCGCCCGCCGCCGCCAAGTCTTCAATCTTGCGCTTGCCGACGTAAATGCAGCCCTTGCCCGGACGCGCGGGGTCGGCCTGCACGCGGAAAATTTCTGCTGTGTTCAGTCCGTTTTCCAAGGCCGCCAGCGCGACGACGGTTTTGAAAATGGAGCCGGGCGCGTAATTTTCATACGTCGCGCGGTTTTTCTCGGCGGTCAATTCCTGCAACCGCGCATATTTTTCCGTGGAAATTCCCTGCGCAAAATCATTCGGGTCAAACGTCGGCGACGACGCCATCGCCAGCACGTCGCCGGTGTTCACCTCCATCACCACGACTGCCGCATGCGCGTCCGCGCCCTGACGTTTCACGAGCGACTCCTCGGCGGCGCGCTGAATGTCGAGATCCAGCGTCAGCATGATGTTTTCTCCGGGCTGCGGCACGCTGTCCACGTCTTCCGACTGGCGATAACCCAGGTTGTTCACGAGCACGGATTCCGCGCCCGCGCGGCCGTGCAGCTCGGCGTTGTATCTGCCTTCAATGCCCGTCACGCCGCGATAATCCGGCAGCCGGTAGTTGAAAAACGATTCTTCGCCCGAGAGCGAACTGTCGTCCTGCCGCAGCTCACCCAGCACATGCGCCGCCGTCGTGCCGAACGGATAACTGCGCACCGGCTGCAAGTCCAGATCCGCGCCCAGTCCGTCCGGGAAATTCTCCTCGAAACGCGCGATCTGCGCCGCGTCGAGGTTTGGCAAAATGGCGAACGGCATCGCCAGTTGCGTCGCGTAGTGCCGGTTGAACTTCGCCGTGTCAAACGGCAGCGGCTGGCCCATTTTCCGGCTGATCTCCGCCACGACCGCGCGGGCGACCTGTGCGCGCGCCTGTTGGCGGATGGCCGGCAACTGCCCCGGCTGGAACGCAAAGGCCCGCCGCTCCGCCTTCGTCAGCGAGCGTCCCAGCTTTTTTTCCCGCGCGGCAATGGCCTGTTTTTGCGCGGCGAGCGCCTGCTTGATCAGTTGATTGCTGGCGTCGGCGAACGGCTTGCGCAAATCGTCGAGATAAAGGCTCAAGTTGTAGCAAGCGTGGTTTTCCGCCAGCACGCGGCCCTCGCGATCCAGGATTTTTCCGCGCACGGCGGGAAGGCGGATGGTGCGATACGCCTGGATTTCCAGGTGCGATTCATATTGGCGCGCCGAAACGACCTGCACCCACCACAGGCCCGCGAGCAAAAGGCATAGCCCGCCCGCCAGCACCATCGCCACGAGGCGGAGCTGCGGATCGTTCTTTTTCAGTTCGTCAAAGACTAGCATTTTTCAAATTCCAAATTTCAAATTCCAAATTGCCATGTCCGCACGCAACCGCGCGCGTTCTTTCATTCGCAATTTGAAATCCGCAATTCATAATTTTTTCCGGCTCCGATGGATTTCGCGGTCGGGCCGGAAGCTGTTTTCCGTGCGCAGTTGGTAGCCGAGCGCGTGGCCGGACCATTCGGCCAGCGAAAAAATAACTGGCGTGGCCGCCGCGCCGCCGGCGGTCATCACGATCCATTGCCAGAGCGAACCCCAGCCGATGAGCGGCTGTTTGCCGCCGTTCAGCAGCAGCAAGACCGTCAGCGCCGGAACCAGCGCGCTCGCCGCCGCACCCAGCACCAATTGCGCGAACGGCGCGGCGCGCAGGATCAAGCCGCGCCGGAGATAAATCGGAAAACCGGCGGCCATCAGCGGCAGGATCGTCACCCCCAGCGGATTCGCCGAAAGCGAGTCAAACCACATTCCGCCGAGCCCGGCGAGCAGCGAGAGCGTCACGATGTCCGCGTTCAAGGCGGCATAGACCATCAGCGCGGGCAGCAGGTCAATTTGCGCACCGAGCAGATGGCGCGGCGCGGAAAGCGTGGCCTCGCCGAACACCGCGAGAAACGCGAATGACAAAATCAAGGCTGGTTTGAAAAGATTCATTTGAACAAAACCCAGACTTGTTCGAGCGCGCCCAAGCTGGCGTTGAGTTTTACGCGCGCCTCGGTGGCGAGGCCGTATTCGATGGATTCCGCGTCCACGATTTTTCCAATCGGAATTCCCTTCGGAAAAATGCCGCCCAGTCCGCTGGTGAGGACGTTCTGGCCGGCCTTCAGATTCGCGCTGCTGGCGAGGTAGCTCAATTGGACGAGCGACGTGTCGAGCGGGCCGCTGGCGGTCAGCACGCCCATGTCGTGCGTGGCGTTTTCCACGAGCGCGGAAACATGGCAATTTGGGTCGCCGATGAGGACGACCTGCGAACTGACATAGCCGACGGTTGAAACGCGGCCGATCAATCCGTCTGCGGTCAGCACGGGTTGGTTGGTCTGAATGCCGTCACGGGAGCCGAGGTCAATCTGCACCGTGCGCCACCAGTTGGCCGGATCGCGCATCACGACGTTGGCGAGCTTCAATTTCCACGGCGCTTGTTTCTGCCAGTTCCACAACGCGCGGAGCTGGTCGTTTTCGCGGGCGATGGCGGCACCTTGAACGGCCTGCGATTTAAGCTGCTGGTTTTCGCGGCGAAGCGTGTCAATCTGCTGGAGCAGTTCGCGGCGCGGCAGCACGGAATCGGCGAGGTCGGCGGGCAGTTGCTGGCCGGCGTTGGCGAGGCCGAACAGCGGGAGAAACCAGCTTGCGACGGCGAGCTTCAGACGCGCGGTCGCGCGCGTGGGCAGGCTCAATAGAACGACTGCCACGAACACCACCGCGCCGAGCGCGAGATAATTTTTTTGTTTGAACATCCGCTTAACGGCCTTTCGGCCGCCTGCGGTGAACTCCCGGAAGAATCAGTATTTGGCGTTGGTGGCGACGCGTTTCAGGAATTCGATTTCCTGCAACACGCGGCCGGTGCCTTCGGCGACGGCGCTCATCGGGTCGTCAGCGAGATGCACGGGCAGGCCGGTTTCGCCAGCCACGAGCCGGTCAATGCCACGGATCAACGACCCGCCGCCGGCCATCACCAGGCCGCGATCCACGAGATCGGCGGCGAGTTCTGGGGGGCAGCGTTCCAGCGTGATCCGGATGGATTCGAGAATGCTCGAAAGCGGTTCCTGCAAGGCTTCGCGGACTTCCTCGGAACGGATGGTCAATGTTTTCGGCAGGCCGGAACCGAGGTCGCGGCCTTTGACATCCATCGTTAATTCCTGTTCCAGCGGAAAGGCGGAGCCGATGCGAATTTTGATTTCTTCTGCGGTGCGTTCACCGATCATCATGTTGTAGGCACGTTTCATGTGGGCGATGATGGTGGCATCCATTTCGTCTCCGCCCACCCGCAGGCTGCGGCTGAAGACGATGCCGGCGAGCGAGATGATTGCGATTTCGCAAGTCCCGCCGCCGATGTCCACGATCATGTTGCCCGCCGGCTCATGCACCGGCAGACCGACGCCAATGGCCGAAGCCATGGGCTGCTCGATCAAATAAACCTCGCGCGCTCCCGCGTGCGTGGCGGAATCTTTCACGGCCCGTTTCTCCACTTCGGTAATGCCCGAAGGCACTGCGACCACGACGCGTGGCGCAATGAGCTTGCGATGGTGAACCTTCTGGATGAAGTGGCGCAGCATCGCCTCGGTGATCTCGAAGTCGGCGATCACGCCGTCTTTCATCGGGCGGATGGCCACGATGTTGCCGGGCGTGCGGCCGAGCATCCGTTTGGCTTCTTCCCCGACGGCCAGCACGTTGGTGGTGCCGGCCTGGATGGCCACGACGGAAGGTTCGCGCAGGACGATTCCACGGTCCCGCACATAGACAAGGGAATTTGCGGTTCCCAAGTCTATCCCAATGTCATTGGAAAACAGGCTTTTGAATTGCTCAAGCATGAATGTGCCTAATCGCGCACAGTTAAAACCCCTTTCGGGCAAAGGTCAAGCGGCGAATGTCACGGATATTCACAATTGTAACGGCAAACGTCCTCATCCTCGTGTTCGATTAAAAAATCGCGGACGACGCAAAGTGATCTGCCGCGCAAAACCTTTTCCGGTTCAGCCTGCGATTGCACGCGCGGGGCGCTTCGTTTAATTTCAGCCCATGTCGTTTTTTGGCAAATGGAGTTTCGCCCTGCTGGCCGCCGGATTTTTCATGGCCGCCGGCGGCTGCTCGCCGATGGATCAAGGCCCGATGGACGAGGAGAAGGAACCGCACTTCGTCCTCGGCAAAAGTTATGTGAACGCGATGGATTATCCGCGCGCCGTCGCGGCGTTTGAGGAATCGCTGGAGGCCAACCCGCACTCGGCGCAGGCGCATTATCAGCTCGGGATGCTTTACGAAAACCAGGAGGCCGATCCGGCGGCGGCCATTTATCACTACCAGCAATTTCTGAAATACGACCCGAAGGCGGAAAACGCGGAGATCATCGCGCAGCACGTCGCCAGTTGCAAACAACAGCTCGCCGCCGACGTGCTGCAACTGCCCAGCGCGCCCGCCGCGCAGCAGCAGCTCGAAAAACTAAGCGAGGAAAACCGCCGGCTGCACGACCAGTTATCGCAGTGGCAGGCGTATTACGCCGCGCAACAGGCCGCCGCCAAAACCAATCCGCCCGCCGCGCAGAAAAATTTTGCCGCGCCGGTGCCGGTCACGAGCCTGACGCCGGACGATGTGCCCACACAGCCGGTGGCCGCGCGCAAGCCGGCGGAGCCAAAGATTTCCCGGCCGCGCACCCATGTCATTGTCACCGGCGAAACGCTGGCGGGAATCGCGCGCAAACAAGGCATCAGCCTCGCGGCGCTGGAGGCGGCGAACCGCGGCGTCAACCCGAGAAAACTCAAGGCCGGTCAGATGTTGAACCTGCCGGCGCCTTGACCGCCCATGATCGCGCGCTTGACATTTCTGGCCATCGTCGCGTTCTGGCTGACGATGAATGGGCTGCTCTGGCGCGCGGAATTCGGCGCGCGCGGCGGCGACACGCCGGTGCCGTTGCAACTGGTCTGGCGAAAAATTCTGACCGCGCCGGACGCATCCTCGTTGAGCGTCTATCAAAACGGCGACCGCATGGGCTACTGCGAATTTTCCACCGGCGTCGGCCAGCAGATAGCCGCCTTCGACGAGGACAAGCCGCCGCCGGAGGGTTTCCCCACGCGCGCCGGCTATCAGATTCATCTCGCCGGCAACATCGCGCTGGGCGACTTCACCAACCGGCTGAAATTTGACGGCCGCGCGCACTTCAACCGGGCGCACGAGTGGCAGGAGTTGAATTTGAAAATCACGGTGCGGCTGGCCGTCATTGAAATTCATTCGCTGGCCACGAACCAGCTGGTCCATGTCAAATTCACCAACGATGGCGCGCCAGTGATGGAACGCGATCTCACCTTCGCCGACGTGCAAAATCCCGCCGCCCTCATCCAGACCCTGACGGGAAACTTTGCCGGCGGATTTTTGGGCATGATTGACCTGCCGGGACTCATGCCCGACGTCACCGCCGCGCAAAACATCGGGTGGGAGGCCCGCCGCACGCGCGTCAAAATCGGCACCGAGGCCGTGCCGGTCTATCGCCTGGAAACCAGCGTGCTCGGCCATCCCGTCACGGTGGATGTAAGCACGCTCGGCGAAATCATGCGCATCGAACTGCCGGGCGACATCAGCGCCCGCATTGACGAGTGGAGCAAACCATGATTGAACTCGACCAGTTGGTGAAAAAATTCGGCGACCTCGTGGCCGTCAACGACGTGTCGCTCAAAATCGCGTCCGGCGAATTTTTTGCCATGCTCGGCCCCAACGCCGCCGGCAAGACGACGACCATCAAACTGCTCACCGGCCTGATCAAGCCCACGTCCGGCCACGCGCGCATCTGCGGCTTCGACATCCAGTCGCAGCCGCTCGCCGCGCGCCAGCGGCTGGCTTACGTCCCCGATTTTCCGTTTCTTTACGACAAGCTGACCGCCTGGGAATTTTTCCGCTTCACCGGCCAGTTGTTCCGGCTCGACGCCGCGCGCATTGAAAAAAATGCGCGTGAACTGGTGGCGCGTTTTCATCTCGAAGATTTTGTGGATCGCGCGCTCGAAAGCCTTTCACACGGCACGCGCCAGCGCATCGCCATCGTTTCCGCGCTGCTGCACGACCCGGAAGTTTTTGTAATTGACGAGCCGATGGTTGGTCTCGATCCGCAACACGCCCGCGTCGTGAAAGATGTTTTGAAGGAACGCTCGCGCGCCGGCATGACGGTGCTGGTCTCCACGCATCAACTGGACATCGCCGAGGAAATGGCCGACCGCATCGGCATCATTCACGGCGGCAAGCTGATTGTCGTCGGCACGCGCGAGGAACTGCGCCGGCAAAGCGGCGCGTCCGGCGCGCTGGAGGAAATTTTCCTGTCGTTGACGGCGGAGGCGAAATGAGTCTTTGCGGTAGGGCGGTGCTGCTGCGCCGCCATTGGCTGACCAGCAGGTCAGCCCTACCAACTGTTTGCATGAATTCTATCCAGGGCAAATTCCAGGTTGCTCAACTCTTTTTCGCCAGATTTTGCACATGCCGCTCAATGCGATTGCTCGCTTCAATAAGCTGCTCGTAACTTGTCGCAAAGCACGCACGGCAAAAACCTTTGCCGTTTTCGCCAAAGGCAGAACCGGGAACAATCGCCACTTTTTCCGTCTGCAACAAACCGATGGCAAAATCCTTTTCGTTCATACCGGTCTTGCTGATGTCGGGAAACGCGTAGAATGAGCCGCGCGGCAGATGGCATTTCAAGCCGATTTCATTGAACCGGCGCACGATGAAATCGCGGCGGCGATGATACTGGTCGCGCATTTTTTTCATCGCGTCCTCGCCGCGCACGAGCGCCTCGATGGCCGCTTCCTGCGCGATGATGGACGCACAGAGCATCGAGTATTGATGCACCTTCATCATCGCCTCGATGAGCATCGCCGGGCCGCAGGCGTAGCCGATGCGCCAGCCGGTCATCGCGAATGCCTTGGAAAATCCGTGCAGGAAAATCGTGCGCTCCTTCATGCCGGGCAAGCTGGCGATGCTCGTATGCACGCCCTCGAACGTCAGCTCGGAATAGATTTCGTCGCTCAACACGATGAGATCTTTTTCCACCGCGAACTTCGCGATGGCTTCGATCTGCGTGCGGTCGCAGGTGCCGCCGGTGGGATTGCACGGCAGGTTGAGCATCAGGATTTTGCAGCCGGGCGACCACGCGGTGCGGAGCGCGTCCACGGTGAGCGCGAAGCCGTCCTTCTCAAACGTCGGCACGGGCACGGCGATGCCGTGGGCGAGCGTGATGCTCGGCGAATAGCTGACGTAGCACGGCTGATGATACATCACCTTGTCGCCGGGATTGATGAGCGCGCGGCACGCGAGGTCGAGGCCTTCGCTGACGCCGACGGTGATGATGACTTCGTTTTCCGGCGTGTAGCTGACGTTGAAATTCTGCTCGACGTATTTGTTGATGGCGCGGCGCAGTTCGATGAGACCGAGGTTGGAGGTGTAATGCGTCTTGCCCTTTTCCAGCGCGTAAATGCCGGCCTCGCGGATGTGCCAGGGTGTGTCGAAATCCGGTTCGCCGACGCCCAGCGAGATGGCGTCCTTCATCTTGGCGACGATGTCAAAGAAATCGCGGATGCCCGACTTGGGCAGGTTGACGACATGCCTGGCGATGTAACGTGACTGGTCCATGTGTCAAAAAATGTTTCCCGCAGATTTCGCAGACGGACGCAGATTTGGAAAAAGCAAATTCATTGAATTGAAAAGTGTCGCAGAAAAACCCTGCAAATCCACGTTAAAACTTATCAGGCGGCGGGCGGCGGCAATGTAAGTTCACCCTGATCTGGATTTTCCAGTTTTCCCGGTGTAAATCCGTCCTTCAACAAGAGAACATGGACAGAAACCGCGTTAGCTTGCCGGAGACGCGCCACAATTTTCGACAGGGTGCTGGCATCTTCAGCCAAAATGACTGGAATTGTTTCCTCTTCCGCTTGTGCAATAATTTTCAAATCATTGATGATAATTCGGCGGGCATTGTCCGCAGAAGAATGCGAACTTTCAGCACGCAACGAACGAAACAGCGCCGCTGCCCGAATGGCGTGCGGCAAATTGTATGGCTGGATGCGAAAATTCTGGAGCGGTAAATCACTGACTGGCTGTTTGACTTCAAACTCTCCCGCCGCGACTACGGAAATCCACATGGGAATCCGCTGGGCAAGACAATGACGAAAATAATCAACAGCAGGCGCATGATGCGGACGGCTGGGGTCGGCAAACGAAATCAAAAAACTGGTGTCGAGTGAAACCTGAAGCATGGCCTATGTGTTTCCCCTCAATGATTCCACCCAGCCTGCCGCAGATTTCACTTCCTTCCAAGCTTCACGGCCTTTTTGCCAGAGAGAAGCCAATGACTGCTCATCAACTTCGGTGGTTTGTGGCGAGAATTGAATAAGCCGGAGATTGCGCAGCTCCTTTGTCCGTAAATGCTGTTCGCCCTGGACTCGCAGAGTGACATTTTTGTAGGCATGATTTTCTTTTTCAGCCGCCAGTTGTTGTTCCGCCGCATCCACGCACACGGTTTCACCAGTGTCCGTCAAGATGAGATGCACATTGGGCGATTTGCCGCCGAGGTCAATGACCTTTCCGGTCAAATGCTTCTCAACGCTCACCCATGAATTTTCTCCGGCGTGTTGAAACTGGCTTGTATTTGAAATGCGAATTTCATGACGGCTCGCGGCACTCGGAATCGAATAGGTTCGGCTGGGAGTGCGGCGCACGCGTGATTGCCACCGCTCAATAATTTTTGCACGACTTGGTTGAATTGCATCCAAGTCACCGGTTCTATCCAACTTTGCCAAATCCGTCCGGGCATCGCTGGCCAGCAAGTGAGCTACCAGCGCGACAATTTTGACCGAGCCTTTTTTAATTTGAACCCGCGAATCTGCGAGGCTCGCTCCTGGCACGTCGCCTTTGATCAGGGTTTCGATCTCTTCAAGAAAACCGCGCAACGTGGGCAAATCCACATTGTCCGGCGTCAACGGTTGCCCGCCGATTGCATCGTTGAGCGAAAACTCAAGCTCTGTAAGTTTGTTTGCCATAGTTTCACTACCGCCAATCTCGCCTTTCTCGCCTTACATCTCAAGATGAATTCGCAAGCTGGGTTCCCAAGATTATTTCACGGCGCGACCTTGAGCCGTTCCGTTTCCTCAACTTTGCCGCCGAGCAGGAAGCCGTGTTCTTTGTAGGAGCGCAGCATGAAATGCGTGGCCGTGGAGAGCACGCCCTCGATGGTGGAGAGTTTTTCCGAGACGAACGCCGCGACCTTTTGCAGGCTCGCGCCGTTGACGAACACCAGCAGGTCGTAGCCGCCGGACATGAGATAGCAGGATTCCACCTCGTCGAACTTGCTGATGCGCTCGGCCAGGCGGTTGAAGCCGCCGCCGCGCTCGGGCGTGATCCGCACCTCGATGACGGCGCGGACGACGCCGGAGTCTTCCTCGGCGAGGTTCAGCACGGGACGGAATCCCAGCAGCACGCCGTCTTTTTTCAGCGCGTCGAGCTGGCGGTTCACGTCGGCTTCGGACAGGTTGAGCACCTGCGCCATCTGCGCGGTGTTGAGGCTGCCGCCTTCGAGCAAAAGTTTGAGCAACGGATTCATCGGACGGCCAGTCTCGCAGAAAATGGAGGTAAATCCACCCTAAACTCGCGGAGTCTTCAAAGTTCGGGTCATCTTGCCGGAATACAAGCAGGCGGTGGAGATTTGATAACGGCTATTGACAACTAATGTTATCGAATTAAATTTGTGCCATGAATGTCGCCTTGAGCAAATACTATGAAGACATGGTCGGGGATTTGATTGAAAGCGGACGCTACGGCAATTCCAGCGAAGTCGTTCGCGCCGGTCTGCGCGCGCTGGAAAAAGCAGAGCAACAGTCCGCGTTGAACATTCCTAATCTGGATGGGAAACTTCTCGCCGGTATCCGCAGTCCGGCCAAGCCATTGACCGACGCCGATTTTGACCGCATCCGCAGCCGCAGCCGCCGCAAGCTCAAGGAACTTGAAGCCGCTTAAAATCATCCGCGCCGGGGAAGCGGTTCACGACATCGCGGACATCCATTTGTTTATCGCGGTGGAAAATCCCGACGCCGCCGAAAGATTTCTTGCCGCACTGCGATCAAGTTTCCGCACGCTGGCGCAATGGCCGGAAATCGGCCCGTGCTACCGATCCAACCGCGCCGAACTTGCGGGATTGCGTTTCTGGCCGGTGCGGCGCTTCACGAATTACCTGATTTTCTACCGCGTGATTGAAAAGCCCGGCCGGTTGCACATCGTCCGCATCCTTCACGGCGCGCGGGATGTTCCGCAAGTTCTGGGTTGAGCCTCGCCCACGCGGAAACTTTGCGAGCGATGAAACCAAAGCCCAAGGCATTGACAAGTAGGTCGTGGAGATTTGAATGGCAGGCCTATTCTTTTGGGTTTGCCATCCGACGAATAACAACATAACTTTTTGTAAGTCCAAGAATCTTCTCTTTCATGATCTCGCAATCAGGAAATAGTGTCCTCATTTCAGATTCGTTCAACAACCTTATCTCATTCACATATTCAAAAGCCTTCTGCCTGCTTGGCCGGGTAATCCATCCCCACACGGTAAAATATCTAGCCAGCGAAATTTGCATTTGCTTTGGAAGCCAATGAATAAACGGGGTCAGTAAGTGCGGTTCGAGGAAAAAGCATTTTGCGGGAGTTTGAATCCGCAAATCTCTGCCTACCCTTTGCACTTCTTTCGCAAACCTCTTCTGTTGTTGATATGTCCCTAAATGTTCTATAACACTATTGGAAAAAATAATGTCGAATTGCTGGTCTTGATACTGCATACATGTTGCGTCGCCTTTCACCAGAGTATAGCGATCCTTCCATTGGTCTTCCAATCCGGGCAAAACAGATTCAGTATCGTGACTGGCGACGAAATTTGAGAATCCGGCCAGCACCACGGATATCCGCCCACATCCAATATGCGGGTTTCTTTCGTAGGTTGCATTCGTTCCCGAAACAATGCCATTCTTTTCCTTCGAAAGAAGGGCGACACAAAGGTAAATATGGAATGTGCATTCATGGGCGAGACTAATCCCTGAAATTCACAAACTGCACCGCCACGGAAAATTCTTGAGCGCGCACGGCGGCGATGACGGTTTGCAATTCATCGCGGCTCTTGCTGTTCACGCGCACTTCGTCGCCCTGGATCTGCGTCGTCACCTTGAACTTGCCCTCGCGGATGAAGCCGGTGATTTCTTTCGCAATGGACGATTCAATTCCTTGCTTGATTTTAATACTCTGGCGCGCGTGGCCGAGCGGCGAAATATCCGGCTCGCATTGCTCGACGCTTTTCATGCTGATGCCGCGCTTGGCGAGCTTGCCGATGACGATTTCATTCAGCGTGCTGACCTTGAACTCGTTGTCGGCGGTCAGTTTGATCTCGGTTTTTTCCAAAACGATTTCCCATTTGCTGTTCTTGAAATCGAAGCGGTTGGCCAGTTCCTTTTTGGCCTGGTTGACGGCGTTCTCGATTTCCATCGAGTTGACCTGCGAAACAATGTCGAATGAAGGCATAATTCAATTTATGATTTGCGAATGACGATTTACGATTTTGCTCGCGGGCGCAAATCTTAAATGGTGCGAACCAATTTGATTGATTTCAAAATCCGCGCTGGGGAAACTTCGGCGAACAATGTCGCCCATCGTTATCTGGATTTGGTTTTGCGCGTATCTCAACTGCGCGGGCTGGACGCTGTCGGCATTGCATGAATTGAACGCGGGCGGTTACGCCGTCGCGCTGGCGCCCGGCCTGGCGGCACTGCTGGTCTGGTGGAGGCAATCCGGCGCGTTATTTTTTCCAAATGTCCACTGGTCGAAGTTGCGCCGGCGGTTTCGGCGCGGTTTTCCACTGGCGTTCTTGGCGCTGGCGCTGCTGGCGTTTCTCGGCGGCGCGCTGCATCCGGCGAACAACTACGACGCGCTCGCCTATCGCACGCCGCGCGTGCTGCACTGGCTGGCCGCCGGGCAATGGCACTGGATGCACACGGAGTTTCAGCGCCTCAACACTCGGA
>Ga0209483_1000227_pt1 | contig 52272 bp, 36 predicted proteins | sample NGEPerA_FD_184508 | JGI IMG/M metagenome (GOLD analysis project Ga0209483, IMG submission 184508) | Arctic peat soil microbial communities from the Barrow Environmental Observatory site, Barrow, Alaska, USA - NGEE PermafrostL2-A... | ecosystem: Environmental > Terrestrial > Soil > Wetlands >...
TCAATAGGTTCCAGTCCTAAACGATCTCATCTCCGGCGACTTTGTCCGGGAGGCTGGCCAGCCTCCCGGACAAACCGGCAAGCGGATTCTCCCCAACTCACCGGTCAACTCCAAGATACAAGTCCCAGGTATTATTTACAGGATTTCGCCGGTGGATTAGACTGGCATATATGCCGAGACAGTTGCGGCTGAAATATCCCGGCGCGATTTATCATCTGATGAATCGCGGCAACCGCCGCAAGCCGATTTGCGCGTGTCATCAAAATTAGTTACGGCATTTTGGCTCGTCAATGTTTCCGCCTGTCCGCAGACTGGCCGCCATCCATGAAACTGCGCCTGCGCGAAAAAATCGGCTACGGCTGTGGCGACGCCGCGTCGTCCATGTTCTGGAAGCTGTTCTCGATGTATTTGATGTTCTATTACACGGACATCTTTGGCATCTCGGCGGCGGCGGTGGGCACCATGTTTCTCATCACGCGCATCTGGGACGCGGCGTTTGATCCGTTTGTGGGCGTGCTGGGTGACCGGACGGAAACGCGCTGGGGAAAATTCCGTCCGTATTTGCTCTGGGTGGCCATTCCGTTCGGCATCATCGGCGTGCTCACGTTCACCACGCCGTCGTTGGGCGCGGGCGGAAAATTGATATACGCCTACGTCACCTATTCGCTGATGATGATGATTTATTCGCTCATCAACGTGCCTTACGCCTCGCTCATGGGCGTGATGACGGCGGACGGCAAGGAACGCACCACGCTGGCGACGTTCCGTTTCATCTTCGCTTTCGCCGGCAGCCTGGTCGTGCTGGCCGCCGCCGAGCCGCTGGCCGGAGCGTTCAGCAGAATGGGCGGCGGCGCCCCGAATTTGCAGCGCGGCTGGCAATGGGCCGCCGCCGTGTTCGCGGTGATCGCCATGATGCTTTTCTGGCTCACGTTTGCGTGGACGCGCGAGCGGATCAAGCCGGTCACGGAGCAGACTTCGTTGAAGCACGATCTGGGCGACCTGATGAAAAACCAGCCGTGGTTCATCCTGCTCGGCGCGGGCATCGCGACGATTTTCTTCAACTCCATCCGCGACGGCGCGGCGATGTATTATTTCAAATATTATCTGCACACGAACGAGGCGTTTTCCATTCCCGCAATCAAATTCACGATGGGCTGGAGCAGCTTGTATTTTGTGCTTGGCCAGGCGGCGAATATCTTGGGCGTCATTCTGGCCAAGCCGGTTTCCGACCGGATTGGAAAAAAGAACACGTTCTTCGCCGCGATGTTGTCCGCCTCGGTTTTCAGTTTCATGGTCTATGGCGTTTCGCCTGATTCGGTCGGACTGGTGCTGACGTTGCAATGTTTCATCAGCGCCAGCGCCGGTTTTGTATTCCCGCTGCTGTGGTCCATGTATGCGGACACGGCGGATTATTCCGAATGGAAAACGGGCCGGCGCGCGACGGGCTTGGTGTTCTCGGCCTCCTCCATGTCGCAAAAATTCGGCTGGACGCTCGGCGGCGCGTTCGCCGGCTGGCTGCTCGGCTATTACGGCTTTCAGGCCAACGTCACACAAAATGGCAGCACGCAGACGGGCATCCGCATGATGGTGAGCATCTATCCCGCGATTGGCGCACTGGTTTCGGGCTTGTTCATGCTGGTCTATCCGTTGAAGGAAAACTTTCTGGCTTCCATTGAAAGCGACCTCGCGGCGCGGCGTGCCGCCAGTGGAAAACCAGAACCGGCCGCCGCCTGAAAATTAATTTCTCCAACCATGAAACTTCAACTGCTCGCTTTCCTTTTCGCCGCCGGCATCGGGGCCATCAACGTCACCCGCGCCGCCGATTCCGCGTTTTCCCATTTCATCACCGCGCACGACGGCAGGTTGTTTGACGGTGAAAAGGAATTCCGTTTCCTTTCGATGGACATTCCCAATCTGCTGCTCATCGAGGACAACGTGCCGTTCGCGGAGGAAAATCCGTGGCGGCTGCCGGATGAATTTGAGATCAACGACGCGCTGGCCACCGTCGCGGCGATGGGCGGAACGGTCACGCGCACCTATGTCATCAGCGTGCAACGCCCCGATGATTTGCCCGGCACGCCGCGTCACGTTCTCGCGCCCGGCAAGTTCAACGAAGCCGCGTTTCGCACGCTCGACCAAGTCCTGGCCACCGCCAATCGCACCGGCGTCCGGCTCATCATCCCGCTCGTGGACAACTGGCCGTGGATGGGCGGCCGCGCGGAATACGCGGTCTTTCGCGGCAAGACCAAGGATGATTTCTGGACCGACCCGCAGCTCATCAGCGATTTCGAGCGCACGATCCATTTTATTTTGACGCGCACAAACACGATCACCGGCGTGCGTTATTGCGATGACAAGGCGATTCTCTGCTGGGAAACGGGAAACGAAATTTCTTCGCCTGCCGCGTGGACAAGTGAAATCGCCGGCTACATCAAGCGCCTCGACACGAATCATCTCGTGATGGACGGTTTTGGCGCCACCGAGTTGCGTGATGAATTGCTGGAGATTCCCGCCGTGGACATTGTCACCACGCATCATTATCCGGGGCCGAAAAAATCTTTTGCCCGGCTCATCCAGGAAAATGCGGCGAAGGCGAAAGGAAAAAAAGCCTATGTTGTCGGCGAGTTCGGTTTTGTGAACACGGCCAGGATGGCCGAAGCCATGCAGGCCATTTCCGACTGCGGCGCGTCCGGCGGCCTGCTGTGGAGCCTGCGCTTCCGCGACCGCGATGGCGGCTTTTACTGGCACAGCGAACCGGGATCGGGCGGCAATCTATACAAAGCCTTTCACTGGCCCGGCTCCGCGATCGGCGGCACCTACGATGAAGTGAAATTGCTGGACCTCGTGCGTTCAAATGCGTTTGCCATTCGCGGCCTGCCCGTGCCGCCCGTGGCCGTTCCCGCGCCGCCAAAGCTGCTGCCGATTGCCGATGCCGCCGCGATTTCGTGGCAGGGTTCCGTCGGCGCAAGCGGTTATCAAGTCGAGCGCGCGGCGAAACGCGACGGCGGCTGGCAAATCATCGCGGCCAATGTTGACGAGGCGTTCACGCAATACCGCCCGCAGTTTGCCGACGAAACTGTTCCGGCAGGAAGTTGGTTTTACCGCATCCGCGCCCAAAATGATTCCGGCATTTCCGCGCCGTCCAACATCGTCGGCCCGGTGCTGGCGACAAACGCGACGCTGGTGGACGAACTCGCCAACTTTTCCAAAATTCATTCGCGGAGTGGGGCCTGGAAAATCGCCGACCGCGACTGCCGCTCCGCGAAGGAGGACGCGCATCGCGCCGCCGGCGGGGCGGGAGATGTGCTGGTTTATGAACTGCCGTCGGCCATTCAAAGTTTCCGCATGTTCGCGTTTTTTCCAAAAGAAGAGCGCGACGTGAAATTTTCCGTCTCCGCCGACGGCCAGGATTTTCATGACGCAGCCGTGTCAAAGGAAATTTTTTTCCATGGCGCGGGCGAATACGGCTACTGGAAACCGGTTTTGTTTCACGCGGAAAAAATTCACGGCGGGAAATTCCTGAAGCTTGAACTGCCCGGCGAGACGCAGGTTGGCCGCGTGGAAATTTCACACCCGGCATTGTCCCAATGATCACGCCAGCCGAACTGGAAAATTTTTCCGCGCAGGTCGGCGAACATTTGTTCGGCCATTACCTGCCGTTCTGGTGCGGCCCGGCGCTGGATCTGGAAAACGGCGGCTGGATGGCGTGGCTGTCCAACGACTTGAAGCCCGACCGCTCGCAGCCGAAAGGACTGATCGTGAACAGCCGGATTCTGTGGGCCTTCTCCGCCGTCCACCGCGTCCGCCCGGAGCCGGTTTATTTCGACATGGCGGCGCGGGCGTTTGACTTCGTGATGAATAAATTCTGGGACCCGCAGCACGGCGGCGCGTTCTGGCGGCTGGATGACGCCGGCAACCGGCTGGACGATTCCAAAAAAATTTACGGCCAGGCGTTTTACATTTATGCGCTGACGGAATTTCACCGCGCCTTCGGCATCCCGGCGGCGCTGGAGCGGGCGAAGGGATTGTTTGAACTGGTCGAGCGCCATGCGCATGACGCGCAGTTCGGCGGCTACGTTGAGGTTTGCCATCGTGACTGGTCGGAAGCCGGTGCGGACGCGCGCTTGAGCGAGAAGGATATGAACGAGAAGAAGTCCATGAACAATCACCTGCATGTCCTCGAAGCCTGGACGAATCTTTTTCGCGCCTGGCCGGAACCGCGTGTGGCGCAACGGCTGCGCGAACTGATTGAAATTTTTTTGACGCGCATCCTCGACGCGCGCACCAATCATCTGCACCACTTTTTCAACGAACAATGGAACGTGCGCTCGGACACTTGCACGTTCGGCCACGACATCGAGGCCAGTTGGCTCTTGTGCGAGGCGGCGGAAGAACTGGGCGATGCAAACCTGCTGGCACGGGTCCGCGCCGTCGCGTTGCAAATGGCCGGGGCGGTTTTCAATGAAGGCTTGGGCGCGGATGGCGGACTGGCTTACGAAGGCCGTGCGGGTAAAATCATTGATGCCGGCCGCGAGTGCTGGCCGCAGGCGGAGGCGCTGGTGGGATTTCTCAATGCGTTTGAACTTTCGGGTGACGAAAAATTTTTTGCCGCCGCCGAGCAGGCCTGGAAATACATTGAACAAAACCTCGTTGACCGCGAGCATGGCGAATGGTTCTGGCGCATCAACCCGGACGGAGAGCCGGACAAAAATTTGCCGAAGGTCAGCGAATGGAAAGGCCCGTATCACGCCACGCGCGCCTGTCTGGAATCGTTGAAACGTCTGCGTGGTTGGTAGCGTCTAATCAAAGATCGAAACCCTGTGCATGAATTTCAGGCCGTTCATCGTCGCCAGCCTGCTGACCGCCAGTTTGATGGCAAGCCGGCCGGTGAAGGCGGTTGATTCGCCGGCGGCGGATTTCAAGAAAAACATCCAGCCGGTTCTGGAGGAGTATTGCTACGACTGCCACGGCGGCGGGGAAAATCGCGGCGGCGTGGCGCTGGACGCTTTTAATTCAACGACCAATTTCACCGGCGGCCGCGACGTGTGGTGGCGCGTGTTGAAAAACCTTCGCGCCGGCCTGATGCCGCCCGCCAAAAAATCCCAGCCGACGAAGGCGCAAAAGGAGGCGATCCAGCAGTGGATCAAGGACGCCGTGTTTGAAGTCAACCCGTTGAATCCCGATCCGGGTCGCGTGACGCTCCGCCGCCTCAACCGCGTGGAATATCAAAACACCATCCGCGATCTGGTCGGCGTGGACTTTGATGTGGCCGGGGAATTTCCGCCGGACGACACCGGCCACGGCTTTGACAACATTGGCGAGGTGCTGACCATGTCGCCGATGCTGCTGGAAAAATATCTGGTCGCGGCGGAAAAAATCATCGCGCAGGCCGTGCCGGTCGCGGACGGCGTTGCGCCGGAGCGGGTCATTCACGGCTGGGAATTTCGCGGCGGCAAAGGCGGCGAAAATTCCGGGTCGCTTTCGTATTATTCGCCCGCGTCCGTCACCAACATTTTTTATGCGTCGCGCGCCGGGCAATATCAGTTGAACGTGAATTTGATGGTGAACGAAAAATTCGTGGACGATGTTTTTGACTACAACAAGTGCGAATTTATTTTTCGCGCCGACGGCCAGGAGCTTTTGAAAAAGGAATTCAGCTGGGAGGGCGGCAAACCTTACCACTTCAATTACGACCAGACCTGGGCGGCGGAAAATCATCAACTGGATTTTGAGCTGCGGCCGCTCACGCCGGGGGTGGCACCGGGGCGGACGTTGTCGCTGCAAATCACGGACGTGACGGTGCGCGGGCCAATGGCGAAGGAAAACCGGGTGAAGCCGGGAAATTACGCGCGGTTTTTTCCAAGGGAGATTCCCGCCACCGCCGCCGGGCGCCGCGATTATGCGCGTGAACTGCTGGGCGATTTTGCCCGGCGCGCGTTTCGTCGTCCGGTTGACCGCGACACGCAGGATCGTCTGGCCAGGCTGGCCGAAAGCATTTATGGCCAGCCGGGCAAAACTTTTGAGTCCGGCGTGGCGCAGGCGATGGTCGCGGTGCTGGCGTCGCCGCGCTTTATTTTCCGCGAGGAAAACACCGAGCCGTTGAGCGGCGGGCAGCCTTACGCCTTGGTGGATGAATATGCGCTGGCCTCGCGGCTCTCGTATTTTCTCTGGTCGTCCATGCCGGACGAGGAATTGTTCCGGCAGGCGGCGGCGGGCACGCTGCGGAAAAATCTTTCCGCGCAGGCCGCCCGGATGCTGGCGGATCCGCGCGCGGATGCGCTGGAGAAAAATTTCGTCGGCCAATGGCTGCAGGCGCGCGACATCGAAACCGTTCCCATCGAAGCACGCGACGTGCTGGCGCGGGAACAAAAATTTGATCCGAAGCAGGATACCGTGCGCGAACGCTTCCGCGAGCTGAACGACAAGGCGGCCGACAAGCTGACCCCGGCGGAGAAAGACGAGCTGGCGAATCTCCGCGCCACCTTCCATTTGCAGCGGCAGCAGCGCGCGGATTTGACACCGGAACTCCGCCGGGCGATGCGGCAGGAGACGGAAAGCGTTTTTGCCTACATCCTGCACGAAGACCGCAGCCTGCTGGAATTGCTCGACAGCGATTACACATTCGTCAACGAGCGGCTGGCGCGGCATTATGGAATTCCGAACGTCACCGGCCAGGAAATGCGCCGGGTCACGCTGCCGGCGGACAGTCCGCGCGGCGGCATCTTGACGGAAGGCACGGTGCTGGCGGTGACTTCCAACCCCACGCGCACGTCGCCGGTGAAGCGCGGCGTGTTCATCCTCGACAACATTCTCGGCACGCCGGCTCTGCCGCCGCCGCCGAACATTCCGCCGCTCGAAGCCGCCATCGCCGGCATGACGAACCGCGCGCCGACCTTGCGCGAAACCCTGGCGGTGCACCGGGAAAATGCCTTGTGCGCCTCGTGCCACGACCGGATGGATCCGCTCGGCCTCGCCATGGAAAATTTCAACGCGATGGGAATGTGGCGCGATCAGGAGTTCGGCCAGCCGATTGATGCGTCGGGCAAATTGGTGACTGGCGAAACTTTTGCCAATATGCGAGAGTTAAAACAAATCCTCGTGAAAAACCATGCCGAGGATTTTTACCGGACGCTCACGCAAAAACTTTTGACCTATGCGCTCGGGCGCGGTTTGGACTATTATGACGTGGAAACCGTGGATCAAATCGTGGCGCGCATCGAAAAATCCGGCGGCAGGCCGTCCGCGCTGATCGCCGGCGTCATCGAGTCCGCGCCGTTTCAAAAAACCCGCGTTGCGGCGCAGGCCAGCAATGCCGCCGGTGAAAACATGAAAGGAAAATTATGAAAAAAAACGAACCGAAAAGTCCCGCCGCACAACGCCGCGCCAGTTTCAACCGGCGACGTTTCCTGCGCGGCCTCGGCGCGTGCATCGCGCTGCCGGCCTTCGAGTCGCTCCTGCCCATGCGCTCGCTCGCGGCGCTGGCCGGTTCCGCTTCCGCCGCCGGCCTGGCGGCCAGTGCCAGCGGCGCACCGATGCGCTCGGTGTTCCTGTATTTTCCCAACGGCGCGATTCCCGCCGCCTGGTGGCCCGCTGGCGGAGAGAAAGATTTTCAACTGGCCCGCACCATGCAGCCGCTCGCCCCGCTGCGCGACCACATCCAGGTGCTGGGCGGATTGGAAGACCTCAACGCCCTGGCCGGTGCCGATGGCGGCGGCGATCATGCCCGCGCCAACAGCACCTTTCTCACCGGCGTGCGTCTGAAAAAAAGTGCGACCGACATTCACGCGGGCATTTCGATTGACCAGGTCATGGCCCGCGAGGTCGGACATATGACGCGTTTCCCTTCGCTGGAACTGACCTGCGACGCCGGGCGCAACACCGGCGCGTGCGACTCCGGTTATTCCTGCGCCTACCAATACAACATCTCCTGGAGTTCGGCCACGACGCCGATGACGCCCGAGGCGAATCCGCGCCAGGTTTTTGAACGGCTCTTCGGCTCCGGTTCCGGTGCCGACCGCACCAAAGAACTGCAAAGGCGCCGCGTGGAGCAGCGTTCCATCCTCGATTTCGTGATGGCCGACGCCAGCGACATGCAGCGCCAGCTCGACGCACACGACAAGGACAAACTGGATCAATACCTCACCGGCGTGCGCGAACTGGAGGCGCGGATTCAACGTTCGGAAAAATTGGGCGACCCCAAAAATCCCGCCCAGGAAACGCCCGCCGGCATCCCGGCGACCTACGCGGAACATATTCAAGTGATGTTCAATACGATCCTGCTTGCGTTTCAGACGGACTCCACGCGCATCGCCACCATGCTGCTGGCACACGATGGCAGCAACCGTTCGTTTGCCGAGATCGGCATTCCCGAAGGTCATCACGACCTGTCGCATCACGATGGCAACGAGGAGAAGATCAAAAAAATCTCCGACATTGACTTATGGTATGTGAAGCAACTGGCCGGATTCCTGGGGAAATTGCGCGACACCAGGGACGTGGACGGCAAATCATTGCTGGATAATTCGATGATTGTCTATGGCGGCGGTAATGCGGATGGCAACCGGCACACGCACGTCAATCTGCCGGTTCTCCTCGCCGGCGGCGGCGGCGGAACCATGACGCCGGGCCGGTTCGTCAAAAATGAATCCACGCCCTTGACCAATCTTTACCTGAGCATGGCCGACCGCATGGGCGTGAAAAATCTGGAACGGTTTGGGGATTCGACCGGGCGGCTCGCAAACATTTAAGCGGAGAAAATAATCTGGGGAAATAAAATGAAGCTTACCATTGGCGGACTGTTTTTTGCGGTTCAACTTGCATTGTTCGCGCAAGCAGCGCCGCCGGTGATTTCGCTCTGGCCGAACGGCGCGCCCGGTTTTGAATCGCGCAAGGACATTCCTGAACAGGCCGCGAGCTATTGGGTGAAAAACATCAACAACCCGTCGCTCACCGTTTTTCTGCCGCCCAAGGAAAAAGCCAGCGGCGCGGCAGTCATCATCTGTCCTGGCGGCGGTTTCAGCGAACTCGTCTTCGGCGCGGAAGGCGTTGACCCGGCAAAATATTTCAACGATCTCGGCGTCGCGGCCTTCGTCCTGAAATATCGTTTGTTCCGTGAAACAAATTCGGTCTATACGATTGAAAATCCGCACGAAGACGGCGTGCGCGCGATGCGACTCGTCCGCAGCCGCGCCGCTGAATGGGGCGTGGACACGAACCGCATCGGCATGATCGGTTATTCGGCGGGCGGCGAAGTGGTCTCGCTGACGAGTTTCGGCGCGACGGACGGCCTCACGAACGCGCCTGACGCGATTGACCACGCGAACGCGCGGCCGGATTTTATCGCGGAAATTTATCCGGGCGGCGCGGGCATCCCGACCGGGCTTCCATCAAACGCGCCGCCCGCCTTCCTGCTCGTGGCCGACGACGACAATCACACCGATGCCGTGCTGAAACTTTTTAATTTGTATCGCGCGGCAAAAATTCCCGTGGAAGTCCACGTTTTCACCAAGGGCGGCCACGGCTTCAACCAAGGCCAGCGCTCAAAACTGGCGAGCATTCACAACTGGCCGCAACGCCTCGCCGACTGGCTGGGCGACAACAACATTCTCAATCCCGCCGTCCCGACGAAGGGCGTGAAATAATAGGGCTGGACGTGGTGGGCCAAGTCGCGCTGCGACTTGACCTGACCGCGCAGCGGTCACTTAAGCCGTGACAACTTTCAGGCGCGCGAAAGATTCCGTCGCCTGACGCTTCGCTCGGCGACGGGTTTGTTGCAGCGCGACAAACCCCGCCTCGTTTGCAGCGCTCTCCATTAAATGTGGAAGCCCGACAATTTTTTGTTTGCCGCCGCGATGACCGCGTGCGTGCTGGCGTCCGTGTCGAAAACGGAATTTAATCCCTGCGGCTCGCACGGCGGGTCGCCGAGAAATTCACCGGCGGAATCTTTGGACGAACCGGCGCGGCCTTCGCCGGCCCACGCCCAAAAATTCGCGGCCTGCAACGCACGGCCGGCCTGGCACGATTCGGAAACTTGCGCGAACATGCGCCGGTAATATTCGTCACGCGCCGTCGTGGGCGAATCCGGCGAATATTTTTCGTGGTCGCGCGGCAGGCCAAATTCCTCCAGCACGAGCGGCTTCTTCAAAATGTCCGTGGCGATTTGGTTGTGCAGCTCGACGTGGTCGCGCGCCTTGCCGGCGGCGGTTTCAAATTCCGCGCCCAGTTGCGGCTCCGCGAGCCAGCCCCAGTTTTTCAGCCACATGTGGACGGTGACGTAATCAATCGCCGGCGTTTTGTGCGCCGCGATGAAAACCTCCGGCTTTTGCAGGCAGCCCCAGATGCCTTCGCTGCCGGTGCAGACGAGCTGGTTCGGAGCTTGCGCATGAATAAGCTGCGCGGTCGTATCCATCCAGTCGCAAAAGATCGGTATGTCAGCGGGATGATCCGCCGACGGCCGCGGTTCGTTGGCGAGCTCCCACGTCATGATGGCGGGATCAGCGCGGTAAATCCGGCCATTCACCGTGTTGCGGCGATGGATGAGGCTGGCAACGTATTCGCGATAAAGCTCAACGGCGGCGGGCGTTTTGTAAAAGCGCGCGGAAAATTCCATGAACGCGTGCCAGTCACCTTTGGCCATCACCGGCTGGTCGGGATCGGGAATGGTTTCGCCGGTGATCCAGCGGACGTATTGCGCGAAACTGCCGGACCATTGCCAGTAATTCGACAGAAATAAAATTCCGCGCTGGTCGCGCTTCGCCATTTCGGCGAGACAAAAATCGAGTCCGCCCAGCAGCGCCTCGTCGTAATCGTGCGGCGCGCGTGTGATGCCGCGCGGAATCGCCCCGGCGAGCGGCGAGGTTTCGGAACCGGCGAGCAGGCGGATGTTGTTCACGCCGATCTTTTGCAGGCGGTCCAGTTCGCGCATGAGCCGCTGACGGCCACCGGGCAGCACCACGTCGCAAAGGTAGCAGCCGAACCAGAGGTTGGCGCCGACATAAAAATACGGGCGGCCACGCAGTTGAAACTGTCCGCTGCGGACGCTGACAAAATCATTCGCACGGCTTGTCCCGGTCGCCAGATGCGCGCAGCCGGATGCAACAAATGGCATTGCCAGCGCCGTGGTTTTGATAAAATGTCGCCGGGAGACGCAGTGATGGTTCATAATTATGACGGGTGGCGGATGATGCTTGAAAATACTAACCCAGATTTCTCCGGTGAAAAGACCCGGCGTTGTCCCACGTTTTGATGACATTGTTTTTGCCCGCATCCGGCTAGAATGACCGGCGATTTCACGACGAAGCCAAAACACGATGATGCCGAACCGCCCGCAGTTGAAATGGTTTTCAGAAATGGCCGGCGCGCTGAAAGTTTTTCCCGCCATGCTGCTGCTGTTTCTGACGCCGATGGCCTTCGGCTTCATAGCGGATACGCCGGTGACGCCCGGCCCGTCGCGTGAAGCGCAGTCGCTGCTGACTTTTTTCGCGGACACTTACGGAAAGAAAGTCATTTCCGGCCAGGAGGACGGCTGGCGGCGGACCACCAACGGCTTGAGCCAGGAATTGAATTACATCACCAACACCACCGGCAAACTGCCGGCCCTGCTGGCGATGGATGTCTCCGGCTACACCGACAAATCGCCGCACCGCGACCAGAATCATCTGCTGATGAAACGGGCCGCTGAATGGTTCCAGCAGCGCAACGGCCTCGTGGAATTTTGCTGGCACTGGCGCGCGCCGATGAACGAGCCGGCGTTTTACACAAAAGACACCACGTTCGACATTGCGCACGCCGTGACTGATGGCACGCCGGAGCACGCTGCCGTGTTGCGCGACATGGATTTGATCGCCGGCGAACTGGAAGTTTTGCGCGATGCGCATGTTCCGGTTTTGTGGCGGCCATTGCACGAGGCAAATGGCCGCTGGTTTTGGTGGGGCGCGGGCGGCCCGGAGCCGTTCAAAAAACTGTGGCGGATGATGTTTGAAAATTTCACCGTCAAACATCATCTGAATAATTTGATCTGGGTCTTTTCGCCCGGCGCGGAAACGGATCTGGCCGGCTGGTATCCCGGCGACGCGTTCGTGGACATCATCGGGCAGGATCACTATCCGATGGACGGCAATCACGGTTCGGCGAAAGATGTTTTTGACGAACTCACCAAACTGACCGGCGGCAAAAAACTCATTGCGCTCGGCGAAAACGGGCCGGTCCCCGACCCGGATTTGCTCGTGCGCGAAAAGGCCGGCTGGCTGTTTTTCACGACGTGGTCGGGCAGCATCCTGTTTGACAAAACGACGCCGGAACAACTGCGCGCGTATTACAACAATCCTTGCGTTCTCAATCTCGGCGATTTGCCGGACTTGAAGAATTACCCGTTCAAGCCGGCGGGCAAGGCCGTGAAACTTGCGTTTCCGGCGTCGCCCGGAGATGTCACCATCGGCGGCACGCGGCGAATGCCCATGACCGTGGCGGTCGAAGACCGGCGTGGAAAAACCGTCCGCGATGGAACGTATTCCGTGACGCTGGCGCTGAAAAAATCGGCGGGCGCAAAACTGTCTGGCACGTTGACGGCAACAACCGTGAATGGCATCGCCACTTTTCCGGACTTGACAATTGACGGCGCGGCCAGCAACGGCAGGCTTCTCGCGACAGCGGACGGCCTGCGCCAGGCAACGAGTCCGGCCTTTCACATCGGCCCCGGCAACGGACTTTTGCGCGAATGCTGGAGCGGCAAAACGGATTTTTCCACGCCGCCGGCCACGACGGGAATTCTCGGCCGCGCGCTGGAATCGCCGGTGAATCTGGCGACCAATTTTTCCGCGCGGATTCGGGGCGAGATAATTCCGCCGCAGTCCGGCGAATATAAATTCTGGGTTGCCGCCGGCGGCACGGCGGAACTTTGGTTGAGTTCTGATGCGTCTCCGGCTAATAAAGTCGAGATCAGCGCCGTCACCAAGAACACGCCGTATTGCAAATGGCCGCACGCCAGCGAGGCCGGATCACAACCGGTCACGCTCATCGCGGGCGTGCCCTGCTATTTTGAAATCCGCCAGTGGCAGGATGGCGGCTCGACGCAGCTTGCCGTGCGCTGGCAGTTGCCCGACGGCAGCGAGGAACGTCCCATTCCAGCATTTCGTTTTGCGTTGCCGGAAAAATAATTCACCATCCATCCAATTCCAATGAACCAGACCACCTTCGCCGAACAACTGAAGCAGCTTCGGCAGTCGCACGCCCGGTTCATCCGGCGCAAAAACCGTCCGCAGAAATACGGCAACGGCATCTTTGACCGTTACGAAAATCCGGTCCTGACCGCCGACCATACGCCGCTGACATGGCGTTACGATTTCAATCGCGCCAGCAATCCGCATTTGATGACGCGGCTCGGTGTCAACTGCGTTTTCAACGCCGGCGCGATGGAGTTTGAAAACAAAATCATTTTGATGGCGCGCGTTGAGGGCTGGGACCGCAAATCATTTTTCGCCGTCGCGGAAAGCCGGAACGGCATGGATCATTTTCAATTCTGGGATTACCCGGTGCGGATGCCGGAACTCGATTCCGCCGAGACAAATCTATACGACATGCGGCTGGTGCGGCACGAGGACGGCTGGATTTATGGCTTATTCTGCGCCGAACGGCACGACGACTCCAAGCCGAACGATTTGTCGGCGGCGATTGCGCGCTGCGGCATCGCGCGCACGAACGATTTGGTCAAGTGGGAGCGGCTGCCGGATTTGAAAACGCCCGCGCGGCACCAGCGCAACTGCGTTTTGCATCCGGAATTCGTGAACGGCAAATTCGCTTTTTACACGCGCCCGATGGCGGATTTTGCCGCGACGGGCAGCGGCGATGGCATTGGCTGGGGTTTGTGCGACGACATCACCAACGCGGTCATCAAAAAGGAGAGCATCATTGACCCGCGTTTTTATCACACGATCAAGGAAGGCAAAAACGGTCTTGGCCCGGCGCCGATCAAAACGGAAAAAGGCTGGCTGCACCTCGCGCACGGCGTCCGCAACACGGCGGCGGGGATGCGCTATGTGCTTTATGTTTTTCTGTGCGACTTGAAGGATCCTTCCAAACAAATCAGCGCGCCGGGCGGTCATTTTATGGCTCCAGAAGATGACGAGCGCGTCGGTGACGTTTCCAATGTGGTCTTCGCCAACGGCTGGGTGGCGCGCAAGAACGGCGACGTGTTTATTTACTACGGTTCATCCGACACGCGCACTCATGTGGCGACGACGACGGTGGAAAAACTGCTGGATTACGTCTCAAACACGCCGTCGGACGCGCTGCGCTCGAAGCTGTGCGTGGATCAGCGCTGCGACCTCATTGGAAAAAATCTTCGCCGGCAAGCCGTGCTTTAATTCAAAAAAACCCGTCGAAATGAAAATCCATCTTTTAACCTGGGTATGGCTGCTGGGACTGTGCGCCGTGTGCGCCGCCGGCCCACCGGGCAATTTCAACGTGCTGGACTTTGGCGCGAAAGGCGACGGCACGAATAATGACTCCGCCGCGATTCAAAAAGCGGTGGATGCCTGCGCGGCGAACGGCGGCGGCCAGATAATTTTGCCCGGCGGCAAAACTTTTCTCACGGGCGCGATCATGCTGCGCAGCGGCGTAGATTTTCATCTGGCGCGCGGCGCGGTTTTGAAAGGCAGTCCGCGCTGGCAGGATTACGGCGCGGCGGGCGCGCTGCTGTTTGCGATGGATGCCACGAACCTTTCCATTTCCGGCGACGGCATTCTCGACGGCAACGACCATGCCGTTGGGCAGCAGCTTGCCGATGAAACAGCGGGCGGCGATGTGAACAAACCGGGCTGGTGGCCGCAATCGTTCTGTGGCGTCTGGTGGCCGTTTGGCCGGGCGGCCGCCGACAAGACGCTCGCTCCCGGCCGGCCGATGCAAATTATTCTGATTGGCTGCAAGTAGGTTCGTGTCCGCGACATTACGATCCGTAACGCGCCAAGCTGGACGGTGCATCCGGTTGGATGCGACGATCTGGTGATTGATTCCATCAGCATTCTCAACGACTGGAACGTGCCGAACAATGACGGCATTGATCTCGATCATTGCCGCAACGTGCGCGTGGCGAACTGCTACATTGACACGGCGGACGACGACATCGTGCTGAAAAACACGCCGAACTTCGCGAACTACGGTCGCAGCGAAAACATCACCGTCACGGGCTGCACCATCGCGTCGCGGAGCTGCGCGCTGAAGCTGGACGAGGTTTATGCGCCGCCGGGCATCCGCAACGTGGTCTTCGACGCCTGTGTGATTTTCCGCAGCAATCGCGGTTTGTGCATCCAGAGCCGCGACGAGGGCGACATTGAAAATGTTCTGTTCTCGAACCTGACGATTGAAACACAGTTGCAGCCGCACAAGTGGTGGGGCGCCCGGCGAGCCGATTCACATCAGCCTGCTGCCGCGCAACCCGGACGCCGCATGGGCCATGCGGGCGCGATCGTCAGCGGCGGCAAAGGAACAGCCGAAGCAAAAATTTCCACGTTCAAAGACGCCGGCATCGGCATCGCCGCCACGCCGAGCGAAATGGCGGACACTTTGCTCAAAATGATGTAAGTCTATTGTGGAACCCGCGAGTTTTATTGAAGCAACTGCGAAGAAAATGAGTGCGCCAGGAGAATTTTTCCAGGTTTTCCCAAGATGCCTCGTCGGCGCGTTTACGGCTGCTTCAAGCGAAAAAACTGCGCGCTGGGCGGCGTTGCAAACGTGCTCGGCCAGGTTCAATTCGGTGGTGGCTTCCTTGCTGATGGCCCCTAGGCTCGCGGGGAGGTTTGCGGTGCGGGTGACGGTGACGGTGCGGGTGTTGGATCACTCAAAAAATTGTCTTTGTTGACGATTGCAGGTTGCTGGATTGAATAAAAGAACGCTCATCATTTTCTACCAAAGATTGGACGCAGATTGCATGGCGTTTGGCGCATTTGGAAGCGCGGCAATCCATCGCCGCTCTGAAAGCGCGGGTATGTTCGCTCTTTCCGAAAACCAATGCGGTCACAAGCTGCCATTTGTGAAACCGCGCAGCGGAAACATCTCTTGAAATGCGCTCTTGATTCCCCGTCCGGGTCAAGCGAAATGGAAATGAAAACGACTACTGCGGAACCGCCGGCTGAACTGGCGGTGTTTGGCCGTTATTTTCACCGGCAAATTCCACCACGTCGCCGGTCACCACCACCTTCGGGATGGAAAACAACAGCAGCCAGGTGGTGGAACGGTCTTCCACGACGTTGACCAACGCGATGGATTTGCCATTCACGGGCTGGCCGACATTGCGATACAAGTCCTCGCGGGCGGCGGCGGTGGAGGGGGCAGTGATGGGAATGATGCCCAACAGGAACCGGAAGCCGTAGCTCCGGCCCTCGGCGCCGGCCTTGATGACCTTGTAGTTGGCGTGGTTCAGATTGACCTGGGTTTGCGTGGAGGGCGTGGTGTTTTCCACCCGCGAACTCGCGCAGCCGGCAGCCAGAATTATGGCGACGGACAATGTTACGATCAGAGGAACGGACATTTTGGTTTGCATATATTTGGAAGGAACGGTTTTGTGTTGATGGTTGGTTTTACTGTTACTGGCTTAACCGATAAAATTTCTGTGAGCCGGTGATGGGATTGGTGACAGTGTTCTGTCCGGTGATAACGACCGGCGCGGGAAAATTGGTTGTCCAGACCGCCGGTGGAGCAAGGTTTGTGGTGGATTGCAAAGTGAACCCGGTGGCATTGGTCGGCCACGTCAAAATCAGATTTGCGCCAGAATGAAGGATGGTCAGTTGTGGCGCACTGACTGTAACTGATCCCAGCGAAAGACTGAACACCGTGCCAAGGCTATAATTGCCGCCACCAGACGCCGTCCCATATAGGATGTTGCCTGATAAAACCAATCCGGCCATCAGACCAGCGCCGTCGCTCGGGCCATTCAAAGTATACAGGGTTGTAAAATCCGTGCCATTGGTGTTGATTGCAAACACCGTGCCACTGCCCAAACTGCCGAGATGATATGCCGTCCCGTATAGAATGTTGTCCGATAAAATCAGTCCGGCTTGAGGCTCACCTCCGTCGGTGTTGCGGCCGGAATTATCCGTTTGCGTGAAACTATGCATATTTGTAAAACTCGAGCCATCGGTATTGACGGCGAACACCGTGCCATTGCCCGAACTGCCGCCAAACGCCGCCGTCCCAAATAAGGTGTTTCCCGATAAAATCAATCCAGCTGCCGGATTAGCGCCGTCGCTGTTGATGGTATAATAAGGACCAGAAGTTGCCGTAAAACTATGCAGGGTTGTATAACCTGATCCATCTGTGTTGATCTTGAACACCGTGCCATAATAAAGTGAACTGCCGCCTTCATTCGCCGTCCCATACAGGGTGTTGCCCGATAAAATCAATCCGGCTTCGGGGAAGGATCCGTCGCTTTTCAAGTAAGTTCCGTTGCTATTCAAGGAAAACGTGTGCAGTGTCGTAAAACCCGTGCCATCGGTATTGATGGCGAATATTGTGCCACCGCCCTGGCTTCCGCCATCATTCGCCGTGCCATACAGCGTGTTGCCCGATAAAACTAATCCGCCCTGTGGATTGGCTCCATCGTTGTTGTGACGAAAACCATCCATCATTGAGAAATTATACAGGTTCGTAAAACCCGTGCCATCGGTGTTAATTCTGAACACAGTCCCATTGCCATAAATACCACCATGATACGTTGTCCCAAAGAGGATGTTGCTCGACAAAATCAATCCGGCATACGGATTAGCTCCGTCACTGTTAGTTTGAAATCCACCCAAAAGAGCCGTGAAAATATATAGGTTCGTAAAACCCGTGCCATCGGTCTTGACCTTGAACACCGTGCCACCGGCCGACATGTAGCCAGGATAATATGTGGTTCCATATAGGGTGTTGCCCGATAAAACCAAACCGGCATACGGAGCATTTCCGTCGGTGGTGCCATTGAAACTATGAAGGTTCGTGTAGGTTTGCGCCGTTGCGCGGGCAGCTGAGACCAAGCCAAGCCCGGCGATCAGTGCGAGCAGCACAAACAGATTCTCGATGCTGGTTTTCATTGGGTTTGTTTATTGGCTTAACCGATAAAACATTTGTTTGCCGGAAATGGAATTGGTTACCATGTTCTGCCCGTTGACAACCACCGGCGCGGGAGAGTTGGTGACCCAAGCCGCCGTAGGAGCGAAGTTCGTAGTGGACTGCAACGTGAAGCCGGTAGCATTGGTCGGCCATGTCAAAAATACATTGGCTCCGGAACAAATGAGGGTCAATTGCGGCGCTAACACGCCCACCGTCAATACCTCAAACGCGCCCATGTCCACGATGCCCCCCGCAATCCGGGGTTTGCCATCCAAATCCAGTGCCCCGGCCATCCAAGTATCGTTCGTGCCCGCATTCCGACAGGGTGAGTTTGTCTGCAAATGAAAGTCACCTGCCGCCGCGTTGACAAACAGTGGATCGGATGAAATGCAATTAAGCAGGCTGGTTGCGGGGACGAATGAACCAATATCGGAATTGATGAACATTGGATAACTTGAGCTATTGACCTCTCCGTTATCAGGCCCGTTGCCAGCGCTGTTGAATTTGATGATGTTATTGTAGTCTTGGTCATTGTAACCCCAGTTCACACCCCCGCCCGCGCCGATGTTGCCGTTCTGCGCGGTTGCGTTGTTGTAGGCAACAGTGCAGTTTTCGAGCATGGAACCGCTGGTCCAAACACCTCCGCCGGAGGTAAAGCCAGCCACTGATTGTGCAGTATTCCCCGTCACAAGCGTGCTGCGAACAGTCGTGCCGTTACCAATATACATTCCACCGCCAGACGCCGTCGCGGCGGTGTAAACATAGGTGTCAGTGGTGGTGGCGCTGTTGTTGGTGATGAGACAGGCTTCAATGAATGAACTCACCGACAATTGCAAAATGGTGGCGTAAGCCCCCCCGCCTGACGCGTAAGAAAGCGCGACTGCTGAATTGCCCACGACTCGGCTGTTTCGCAATGTTCCGCCAACCAAGACTACGCCACCGCCGTTCGCGTAATCACTAGTGCATTGGTTGTTGGAAACCACACAGCTTTGAATAATACTGCCATAACTATAGACGCCGCCACCCCAGGCGTTCTGATAGGAATTCGTGGACTGGGCAATGTTGGCATAGACAACGCAATTGCTCAAAGTGCCGTAAGCCATATAAGCTCCCCCGCCCGAACCGTCGCTGGCGTCATTCCCAATGGCTTGGTTGCTGGTCAACATGCAGTTCTGGATTGTGCCGCCGTTGCAATACACCCCGCCGCCATTTATAGCCCGTCCGTTGCGCATGGTGAAACCATTGACGTTCGCCGCAAAACCATTGATTGTCACACATCGCCCGGACTGCTGGCCATCCAGAATCGTCACACTTGATCCGTTGACGCTGGCCAGGACAATGACATTCGTGATGATAATTGGGGCAGTGAGGGCATATATTCCGTTTGTTACCAGCACTGTATCGCCGGTTAGGGCCGCATTTACTGCGGGTTGCACAGTGAGTTTGGCGGTGGCCCAACTGGTTCCTGTATTGTCATCGTTACCCGTTGGACTGACATACCGAATGGCGCCACGAGCAGAGATTTCCACGGCGGAGTGGAGCATGGCGGCGGAAAGCGCCGCAGACAGCAGCGGAACGGACAGTTTGCTTTTCATGGTTTTGGAAGGAACTGATTTAGGTTGATGGTTAATTCTACTCTTCACGTTGAATCATGGCCAGAGCAAATTGCGATAAAAACGCTGTCGGTTCGTCGCCTCTGATCATGGTGACCGAATGCGATAGAAACGACCATGATAATTTGTCCACTTGGAATCGCTGAAATAGAAAACGCCGCCGGTCAGGGCATTCGTTTTAAGTGGCAGCCAGATGGGGTTGGACAGATTTGTGCAGGCTTCCACGACGACGGATAGATTTGTTGCCCAAGAGACATCGAAACTAAAGCCATTGGTTTGCACGCCAAGGCCGGAAGTGTTGGTCAAGATTATTGGATACGGCAGCATCCACAACGCGGTCGGAAGGCCTTCATAAGTAGTATCCCAGCCAGTAGTCCCCGGCAGATAATAAACGGTCGCGAAGTCACCATCGAATGTGCTGGAATCTGCGCTTGGTGGGTTACCTTCGAAATAGAGACTGGTCAGGTTGGCGCAATTAGAAAACGCCAAGCCGCCTATACTGGCGACACTGTTTGGAACTGTGATGCTGGTCAAGCTGGCGCAATCTTGGAACGCCTGAACTCCAATACTGGTAACACTGGTTGGGACCGAATAGGTGCTTGCTGTTGCACCTGCGGGGTATTCGAGGAGCGTCGCCAAGCTCTTATCGAACAAAACCCCGCCAACGCTGCTATAGGCCGGATTGTTAGAATCCACGTTTATCGCAGTCAGGCTTGTGCAGTCATCGAATGGCCATTGCCCGAGGTCGGTCACACTGCTGGGGATCTCGACACTGGTTAACAGGGTATATTGGAAGGCATAGGCTCCGATACTAACGACGCTGTTGGGAATTATAACGCTGGATAAGCGCGAACCGGCAAAGGCCTCTTGTCCGATAGAAGTGACACTGTTTGGAATCATAACGCTAGTCAGGGAGGAGGCACCGAGAGCATTGCCTCCAATGATGGTGACCTCATTGGGAATAATGTAGGACGTGGCGGTGTTACCTTCCGGATATTGGATGAGTGTGGTTTGGCTCTTGTCAAACAAGACGCCTCCTACACTGGTGTAGTAGGCATTAGCTGTATCCACGGTAATTGCGACCAGACTATTGTCTGAAGCGAATGGCGCCTCCCCGATGCTGGTTACGCTGCTGGGAATCGTGATGCTATTGAGGTTGTAGCAATTTACGAAAACAAAACTTCCTATGCTGGTGACGCTGTTTGGAATTGTAACGCTGGCAAAGCCAACTTGGAAGGCCCAGTCTTCTATTCGGATGACAGTGTCGGGGATCGTGACGTTGGTAATACTATAGGAATCGAAGGCGAAGCTTCCGATGTCGGTGACGGGCAAGCCGTTGATTGTGCCGGGAATCGTAACAGTGTCGTTGGTGCCGATGTATCCGGTGATGGTAATAGTGCCGTTATTGGTAATATATGTAAAATCGGTCGAGGAGATGGGCGGCAAGGAGGAAATTTGCGGGCCGAAACCGCTAACCGCGACCCCATTGACATTGGTGGCAACCAAAGTGGGGGTAAAAGTGCCTACATTCGTATAGGTGTGGGATGGGCTTTGCAAAAAGCTGGTCGAACCGTCGCCAAAATTCCAATTGCAACTGATGATGTTCGTGCCAGAACTATCAACGTTTGGGGAATTAAATTGGACAGCCAATGGCGGCGCGCCATTGGTGGGAGTGGCGGTAAATTGAATGGTGGGGCTTGTTGCCCCGGACGGCTGCACGCTGATGTCATCGAGACCGAGATAGCTGTTATCATCACGGGCTCCAAATTGAAGAACGGTGCTTGTTCCTGTGGCCGTCACGGTGAATTGAAGGTTTGTCCAAACTATTGCAGGCATGTCAATTTGGTCGAAGATGGTGCTTTCGTTCCAACTCACAGCAAATTCATTGGGAGTCAAACCGTCGGGGCTGTTCAACCAAAGTGAAAGCACATAAGATTGACCTGGAACAGTGCTCAAGGTTTGTGAAAGATAACTAAGCGAACCAACCGGCCCAAGTGCTGCCAGATAGGTGCCGGAGTGTGGTTCGATTCCAGTTTGAGAACCGTCGTCAACAAAAATGTCGCCCGTATCTGATCCAGAGAGATTCCATCCGGTAAAATCTCCGGTTTCGAATCCGCCGTTCGCAACGAGGTTGCCCGTCGCTGGAGCGCCATTGGTTGAGAACGACGTGTTTGTCGAAATAAATGCGCCATAGACTGCGCCGCTGGGAAAACCTTTGATGCTGCCATTGGTCGCCACGCTGATCGAACCGATGGTGGCCGCCATCACAAAGTCCTGGCCGTCAAATATGACGTTGCCATACAAGGGAGAATTGGTGCCTTGCGATGGAAAAGGCGCGAACGAAGACCCAACCGGGTTGGCAGACCGGTCAAGGAACTGGCAGAACACATTCTTATCCGAATTTGTTGTGTTGTCATCGAAGCCCCAACCGAGTAAATAGTCCGTCCCATCGAACGCCAGAGACGGAAGCGCCGGCTGATTTGAATTCAACAACAATTCGCTGCTGATCAAATTTCCCGATTGCGAGACCAGCCGGCCATAGAAATTCCAAATGGGCGCGCCGCTGGCGGTTTGCGCCGTGTCGCCATTCCAAACGGCAAGAAAGTTTGTTCCGTCAAATCCGACAGCGGGTAAACTATGGTCCAAAGACCCCGTCTGATTGATTTGAAACGGGCTGCCGACCGAACCGCTTCCGGACACCAAAACGCCGTAGGTATTATATGGAGGCGACATGCCATTGGCGAAATTCTGCCACTCGAAAAAGTAATTCCCCGCGCCATAGGCACCCGCCAGATCCACGCTTTCCGAGGCGATTAAAAATGACGAACCGGACAAAGCACCGGCAGAAGTCACAAACTGGCCGTGATAATAACCGCTCGTGTTGTCCTCGAAAACCAGCAGGAACTTCGTTCCGTCGGACAGCAGGGCCTGCGCTCCCTGGCTTTCCGCCGGCCCCAGCGAGAGCGATGAGCCAATCTTCGCGCCGTTGGCCGAAATGAGCTGGGCGTGCAGGTTGTCAGCAAAATTATCGAACCAGAAGAGCAAATAATTCCCTCCGGCATAGGCAACTTTGGGAAATTTCGAACTGACGCCATTGGTGACCGGCGGGCCAAGCCGCGTTCCATCCGTGAAGACAAGCTGGACGCAGACATTCGTGCCGGCGAGGTAGGAGACGAGCACATTGGTTCCACTGCTGGCCAGCCCGGTGGCCGTGCCAGCCAAATCCACCGTGCTGGCATTCGTGGCGATGGGGAAGACCGATGGCGAAATAAACGCGCCATAGACTTCGCCGCTCGGAAAGCCGGTAATGTTGCCACCGGAAATTGTGATTGTTCCCAAAGAGCCAGCAATTGCATACCGGTTTCCGTCAAAAATCAGACCGTTCAGCGGGAGAAACGGGATATTGGTGCTTTGTGCCGTGAATACCGTAAATTCAGCGCCGACGGCGCTGCCTGACTGATTAAAAAATTGAAAGTAGATGTTTGAATTGGTTGGATTGAACGAAACATCGCTGTTATAATTCAGTTCGCCACACGCCAGCAAAAAATTTGAACCATCAAAAGCCAATGATGGAAAAACCTCGCTGCCTGGGTCTGTAATCACATCCAATTCATTTCCGGGAAAAGTTCCAGTTTGTGAAATCAATCTGCCGCGAAGGTCCCAATTGGTGACCGAATGGGAAAAATCTTGAGGTGCGGGATCCCAAGGCCAGACCGCAAAATAATTTTCCCCATCAAACGCGACGGCGAGAGGATTTTGATCCACCGATGAAGTCTGTCCAATTTGGAACGGACTTCCCGCAGAACCATTTCGCGAGACAAATTCCCCGAAGGCTTGGTTCACATTGCCGACGCTCCCATTGTTGCTTTGCCAGACAACCAGATAATTTGTCTTGCCCCAGGTCACTGCGGCGTCTTTTCCGTTCTGCTCCTGACTACTGATTAAAAATGCCGAACCGGATAAAGTTCCCGCAGGTGCGATCAACTGGCCATAGAAACTTCTATCATTGTTGTCCTGCCAGACCGCCAGAAAATTTGTCCCGTCGCAGGCCAGTGCTTTGACGGCTTGAAATCCATGCGAACCTTGAGACGAAAGCAGATTGAATTTGGAGCCGACTTTTGCGCCGCTTCTGGAAATGAATTGCCCATACATATCCACGCCCGAACCGACGGAACTGTCCGACCACGCCACAAGATAATTGGTTTTTCCAAAGGTGAGCGCCGTCGCCGGCGGAAAGCCTACATTGCTGCCGATGCTTATCTGCGAGCCAATCAATGTGCCATTGGTTGAGAAAAACTGGCCAACTAAACTTGCGCCATTTGCGCCAGTCACAATTATGACAAAATAATTCGTGCCGTCGAACGCCGTGCCGCCGCTGAATTCAACAACGGAGTGGTTGGTGGCGATTGGAAAAACCGTGTTGGCGTTAGTTTGATAAACACCGGCGAGCAACGCCAGCGTAAAAAACAGTTTTAGAATTCGAGTTTTCATGTGTGTTAAGGCTGTTCAAGATGTCGTTTTGAGGTCATACCTGTTGCCGCTAAATCTGGGTTAATTACGTTGTTTTGCTCTGGTTTCACTGACATAAGCGAAATTTCGCGAAAAAAAGGCTCATGGAAGGGAAAGATTTTTTTTGACATGCGAATTGCGCGAATTTCCGCGAAATAAATCGGCAGGGCGTTGCACTCTGTGCGCGCCGGTTTGAACGTAGGACGGGCGTCTCGCCTGTCTCCATCTTCAGAAAATTCATCCACCCTTGGTGCGGTTGCGTTTGGGTCGAAACCTGACTAAAAGGACAATGCTTTCAAATTAGGGACAGGCGGGACGCGCTGTCCTACTTTTGCTGCGTTCGGATTTCTTCGTAAAGCCAGGCCCGCGCGTAATCCCAATGTCGCTTGGCTGTCGCTTTGGAAATGCCGAGCGCCCCGGCCGTTTCCTCAATTGTCATGCCGACGAAATAGCGCAGCTTCACCAGTTCAGCCGTTTGCGGATCAAGCCCGGCAAATTTATCCAACGCGTCGTTCACCGCGAGAAGCTGGTCGGCGTTGGGCGCCGAGGGCGCGGCAAGGTCCGGCAATTCCAGCCGCTGCTGGCCGCCGCCGTGGCGTTGCGCGCGTTTGCGGCGCGCATTGTCCACCAGGATGCGGCGCATGGCCTCGGCGGCGGCGGCAAAAAAGTGGGTGCGGTCGTTCCACTTGCGATTGGCATCGCCAGCCAATCGCAGCCATGCCTCATGCACAAGCGCGGTGGCTTGGAGGGTTTGGCCCGGATTTTCGGAAGCCATCTTCGCTGCGGCCAGCCGGCGCAATTCATCATAGACCAGAGGCAACAACTCGCTTGCCGCGCCGACGTCGCCCTGGGCGGTAGCATTTAGAATGCGCGTCACGTCGTTCATGCTATGTGTTGCTGTTCGTGCTGACCAATGGTCCAGTGAAGCTTTGCCAGCGTCAAAACAATTTGTAACCGACCGAGTTGCTATTCGTGCTGACAGAGATATTCCAGTTAAGGCCGCCATTGTTGTCCCAAGTGTTTTGGCCGTCGTTAAAGTCAAAGTTCAAAATTGTTGCATTCGCCGGCACCGTCACGATGTATTGCCAGCACTTGGACGTGGTAAGTGTCATTTCAACATCGGGCGAAACGACGGGATTCCAGTGGTTCCAGCCAAGGTGAATGTAAACCGGATTGGCGTGGGCGAGGTTGCGTCCGATGGCAACGTATTGAATCGTCACGGCAGTTCCGGCCACCGGCTCAGGGACAGTGACAGGGCCGATGTTCATCCTCAAGCCGGTCGGTTGGGGCAAGGTGAGGTTGCTTCCAGTGCCGACATATTGATTCGTCACGGCATTTACGGCTGTCAGCGGAGCGAGGGAGACAGCGGCGAGGTGGATGCTGTAGGATGTGTTTTCCATTTTTTTGATTTCCTTGCCGTCGGCGGGTTGGCCCCCAATCATTTCACTAGCTTGACGCATTAAAATATAAGTTATTACGACATCGTTCCATCCCGGACCGAGATCTTTCGCATTCAACGCAGGCAATTTCGTGTGAACAATCCAAAGACCCTGTGATAGAGCTGCGCGAGCCTCTTGTGTTTTTTCCAGCTTTTGCAGCCCCATGGCAAGAATCATGTAAGAACTGGCTTCACAATCATCGCTATTTCCGCCTGCGCCGAAGTCTTTTTGAATTCGCTGCATAGTTTCGACCGAACTACTGAATTGACCTTGCCGATATTCTGCCAGTCCTTCGGTCAGTTGGAACCAATATTTCCATGGGCTGTTGGTGCCGAGAGCCACAGCTCTTTCGGCAAGGTTTCCAACAGTAGCTAATTCCTGTGTGGTTACGGCGGAGGGCAGCAGCAAACAAACTTTTGCTGTGCGTTCGGCGATCTCGGGGTCGTGTGTTTCACCAAACCGCGCCAGCATGGCCTGAGATTCCTTTCGATAGCCCGACAAATCGCCGGCTTGGATGAGAATTGGTGCTAACAAGAACCAATTCCAGTGGTTGGATGGGTTAACCGCTATGAACCATGTTAAATTTGTAGCCGCCGATTGCCAATGGCCCAGACTAGCTTCAGCAACCGATTTTTCATCAATCTGTAGTCCATTTTGTGAGGCGTCTCCATTTTGTGAGGCGCCTAAATAATAATCTAAACCGGCTAAATGGTTCTGCATTATTCTAGTCTTTATCGCTTCGGACGAGTTGTTTGTGCCGTTTTGCCGGAGCCAGTCCACCCCCCGGCGAAAGGTCGCCTCTGCCTCAGCCCCTTTACCATGCTGTTCCAGCATAAGCCCAAGACTGTCCAAAATTGCGGCGGCATCCGGCTGCTGTTCTCCCGGAATTTTTATTCGCAGTGCCAGGGCTTGGCGCAGCTCGGCTTCTGCTTCATTCTGCTTGTCCTCATAGTCAAGAACCGTGGCCAGGTCGCGCATGGTGGCGACCACTTTCGGTGACTCGTCCCCTAAAACCTTTGTCTGTAGTTGCAAAACAGAGCGAAAGAATACTTCCTCGTTAGTCAAAACCGGATATTGGGCGTGAACTAGCGTTGCACCTTCAAATACCTGTATTGTTCGCGCTTCGGCGGCCTTCTCAGCGGTGCGAGCCTGCATAAGGAACCAAATCGATAACCCCAGGCCGACAATCAGCGCGGCAACGACGGTGCCAACCGCAGCAAAAACCAACTTGTTCCGCCGCACCAGTTTCTGGAACCGATACACATTGCTCGGTGGCCGCGCTGCCACTGGTTCGTCCTTGAGATGCCGCTCAATGTCTCTGGCCAATCCAATGGCGGTTTCATATCGTCGCGCGCGGTCTTTTTCCATGCACTTCATCACAATCCAATCCAGATCGCCGCACAATTGGCTGACGAGTTTCGGCGCGTCCAATCCGCGGCGCTGCGCCGTGGTGCTCAATTCGTTGTCCGGCATCGTGCTCAAGCGCATGGAGGGGCGGGCGGGTTCCTGCTCGCGAATAGTCCGGCGCAGTTCGTCCAGACCAGCGGCCAGAAGGTCACCGGCGTCGAACGGTGTTTTGCCCGTGAGCAACTCATAGAGCAGCACGCCCAGGGCATAAATGTCGCTGCGCGTGTCAATGTCCACGCTGGTCAGCACCGCTTGTTCGGGACTCATATAGGCGGGCGTGCCGATGAATTGTTCAAAGGCGGTGAAGATGGTTTTGCCCGTGAGCCGCTGGCCTCCAGTTGCCTTGGCGATGCCGAAATCAATCACCTTGGACACCGCCACGCCGTCGTTGACGGTCACGAGAATGTTCGACGGCTTGATGTCGCGGTGGATGATGCCCTTTTGATGCGCGTGCTGAATGGTGTGGCAAACCTGCACGAACAAATCGAGCCGCGCGCGGATGGAAAGTTTTGCTTCGTCGCAATAATCCGTGATTTTCATCCCACGAACCAGTTCCATGACGAAGTAAGGCCGGCCGGTTTCCGTCGCACCGGCGTCGAATACCTTCGCGATGTTTGGATGATCCATCATCGCCAGCGCCTGCCGCTCGGCCTCGAACCGGGCAATCACGTTTCTTGTATCCATGCCGAGCTTGATGATTTTGAGCGCGACGTGGCGGTGGACCGGTTCCTCCTGCTCGGCCATATAGACCACGCCGCAACCGCCCTCGCCGATTTGCTGAAGCAGTTTGTAACGGCCCACTTTGTCGCCGGGTTTTTCTGCGATCGGAATGGAAGCGGCGGGTGGCCGACGCAGCGCGGGCGCGGCGGAGACTTCCAGGAAAGCGCCCGATTGCTCGGAGGCATTGAGCAGCGCTTCAATGCGCCGGCGCAGCGTCGCGTCGCCTTCGGTAGCTTGGGCGAGATAGGCCGCGCGGTCTTCCGGCGGCAATTGCCGCGCTGCGGCAAAGATGCTTTCTTCTGGATTTGGCTTGCTCACGACTGGATTTAGAACGGGCTGTTACCCCATAAAGCGAGAAATGACAAGAAAAAGGCTCACGTTGAGTTTTGGATGACGATTTCGATTTGCGATTCACCCACGATTCGCTATTCGTAATGCGGCATTGACATGGGCATTGTTGATTTCATCCTGAATCTCGCCGGGCTGCTGCTGTGGTTGAACTGGCGTTCCGACCGTTTCGATCCGCTCTTGAAACGGACGCCCGCCACGTTGATGGGCACGCTGCGTCCCGCCGCGCCAAAAAAAATCCGGCGCTGGCATTTTCTCCTGTTCATGGCTGCGCTGTTATTTTTGAGGGCGGTGATTTATTGGTGGATTGGCGCGGCGGTCAACTGGGTGGGGAAAATTGATTTTGGAGTGGTGGTTCTGCCGTTTGCCTGCCGCAGCAACTGGTTTGGTCTGGAGATGATGACTTTGTTTTCATTTTTCAGCTTCGCCCTGGCCCTCGGAATTTTTTACATGTGGCTGCTGTTGCTGTCGCTGCTGGCGGGGCCGGATCCGGTTCACCGGCTGGTGAAAATCCCGCTGGGCCGCGTGGACGGCTGGCCGCGCCCGGCGAAAATTATTTTGCCGTTCATCGCCACGGTCATTTTGTGGTGGCTCGCCGGCTGGCTGCTGGTCCGGCTGCAAATTCTGCCGCCGGTTTCGCCGGCCTGTCGTTTCCAGCAATCACTGGTCATCGGGGGCGGCAGTTATCTCCTGTGGAAATTTCCGCTGGGCGCCATCCTGCTGCTGCACCTGCTGAACAGCTACATTTACTTCGGCAAACATCCGTTCTGGAAATATGTGAACGCGACGGCGCAGACGCTTTTGCAGCCGTTGAAAAAAATTCCATTGCAGACCGGCAAGGTGGATTTTGCGCCGGTGCTGGCGCTGGCGCTTTTGTTTTTTCTGGCGGAACTGGCGGGACGCGGCTTGAACTGGCTTTACGCCCGCCTGCCGTTTTGAACGGTCACGCGGCTTTGGGCAGTTTGAGGGTGACGGTCGAGCCGGTGCTAGGATTGCTTTCAATCATCAGCTTGCCGCCATGCAGTTCCACGAGTTTCCTGGCGATGGCCAGGCCGAGGCCGAAGCCCTGTTCGTCCTGCATTTTCCGCTCGAACTGCATGTAGGCACCGATGCGGCTGACTTGATCTTCGGAAAATCCGCAGCCGCCATCCTGCACGGAAAATTCCACCTCGCCGGCGGCGGCCTTCAGGCGGACGCGCACCGGGGTGCCGGCGGCGGAAAATTTCAAGGCGTTCTGCACGAGTTCGGCGGCGATTTTTTTGAAGTAATCCTCGGCCATCGGCAGGGCGGTGTCGGCCAGGTCAAGGATGAGATCGTTCAAGCGTCCGGCTTTCTTCGCCTGCGCGATGGCGGCGGCGCGGACCAGTTCCGCTGGCCGGGTGTTTTTGGCGGCGCGCAGCCGGCTGATGCTCTGCGGGTCGGTGGCGACGATTTCCAACTGGGCGTAAATCAAAAAGTTTTCAATCAGCCGTTCGAGGCGCTGGCCGGACGTGCAGATTTCCTGGCTCATCTCGGCGATGGTCTGGGGATCGAGCGTCGCCGCCGATTCGGCCAGCAGCTCGGCGTTGGAGATGATGCCGTTGAGCGGCGTGCGCATTTCGTGCGGCAGCATGAGGGAAATCTGGCTGCGCAACTGGGAAAGTTTTTTCTCGGCCTCCTCGCGCACCGTCTGCACCTTGCGCAGGCGGGCGTTCACGGTTGCGTAAAGCTCGTCCACCTTGAACGGCTTGGGCAGGTAGTCATCCGCGCCGAGGTCCATGCCATGCCGCATTCCAGCGGCGTCGGCCAGGCCCGTCATCAGGATGAACGGGATGGCGGCGGTGGTGGCGTCCTCGCGCAATTTTGCAAGGGTCGAAAAGCCCGCGCCGGCCTTGTCCATGTTGACATCACAGAGAATCAGGTCGGGCCGTTGTTCGCGGGCTTGGGCGATGCCCTTGGCGCTGTCCGCCGCCTCAATGACCTCAAAGCCGTGCTGCTCCAGCGCCAGCCGGATCATTTCGCGCAGCCAGGCCTCATCATCAATGACCAGAATTTTGCTCATCAAAAAAATTAAGCATCAATGAAGCAGATTTCATTCCGCTGATGCTCTTTAATCCCCTGCCGGAAAAAAGCAAATGAACGATTTTTCTTATTTGCGCCCCTCCAAAGGAACATAGTGCGACAGCGTGGGGCCGGTGTAAATCTGGCGCGGCCGGTAGATGCGGCTCTTCGGCTCGTCCATGATTTCCTTGTAATTCGCAATCCAGCCGGGCATCCGGCCGATCGCAAAAATCACCGTGAACATTTCCACGGGAATGCCGATGGCGCGCATGATGATGCCGCTGTAGAAATCCACGTTCGGATACAGCTTGCGCTCGACGAAGTAAGAATCCTTCAGCGCCACTTCTTCCAGCTTTTTCGCAATGTCCAGCAATGGATCACTGATATGCAATTGGGACAGGACATCATCGCACGCCTGCTTGATGATCGTCGCGCGCGGGTCGTGGTTTTTATAGACGCGGTGGCCGAAGCCCATGAGTTTCTTGCCGCTGTTCTTGTCCTTTGCCGCCGTGATGAATTTCGAGCCGTCGTCGCCGTCGCGGTGAATGTCCGCAAGCATTTCTAAAACGGCTTGGTTCGCACCGCCGTGCAGCGGTCCCCACAGCGCGCACACGCCCGCCGCGCAACTGGCGAAAAGATTCGCCTGCGACGAGGCCACCATCCGCACCGTCGAGGTGGAGCAATTCTGCTCGTGATCCGCGTGCAAAAGAAAAATCAAATCCAGCGCCTTGACCACTTCCGGTTTGATTTCAAAGTCTTCATACGGCATCGAGAACATCATGTGCAGGAAGTTCGCCGTGTATTTGTAGGTCTGCTTGGGATAAATCAGCGGCAGCCCTTTCGATTTGCGATACGAATACGCCGCAATCGTCCGCACCTGCGAAATCAGCTCCGCGACATAAGTATCGAACTGTTTGGTTTTGCCCCATTTCCAGTGCATCAGGCCCTCGTCGAAGCAGCTTGCCGCGTTGATCATCGCGGACAAAATGGCCATCGGGTGCGCGCCCGTCGGGAATCCCTCGAAATGAAACTTCATGTCCTCGTGCAAATACTGATGCTCCGTCAGCAGGTCCGAAAACACCTTCAACTGCTTCCGCGTCGGCAGCGTGCCGTAAATGATGAGATACGCCGTCTCGATGAAATTGGATTTCTCCGCCATCTCCTCGATGGGAATGCCGCGGTAGCGCAGGATGCCTCGGTCGCCGTCAATGAACGTGATGTTGCTCACGCACGAGCCGGTGTTGCCATAGCCGTCGTCAATCGTGATGTAGCCCGTGTTCGCGCGCAACGCCGATACGTCCACCGCCTTTTCCTTTTCGCTGCCCGTCAGCGTCGGCAGCGTGTAAACTTTTCCGTCCAGCTCCAGTTTCGCTTGGTTGCTCATAATCTCCCAGTCTCCGGTTGCGATGATTTAATTATTCTCTCCAAAAATTTGCCGAGACTCGCCAGCAATGGCAAGCCGCGAAAGCGGATTTCACGAAAAAAACGCGCCGCCGCGAATTGAACCCGCGCCTGCGTTGACACGGTTTTTCCCCGCTGCTACCGTCTTTGCTTCAATTTTTGCAATGGACTACAAAGACACCTTGAAGCTGCCGCGCACCGACTTCGCCATGAAGGCGGACCTCGTCACGCGCGAACCGGAGCGCCTGAAAAAATGGCAGGCCGCGAAACTCTACGAAAAAATCCAGGCCGCCCGCGCGGGCGCGGAAACTTTTGTGCTGCACGATGGCCCGCCGTTCACCAGCGGCGACGCGCACATTGGAACCGCACTCAACAAGATTCTAAAAGACATCATCATCAAATACAAAACGCTGCGCGGCTTCCGCGCGCCGTATGTGCCGGGCTGGGATTGTCACGGCCTGCCGATTGAGTTCAAAGTCTCGCAAGAATTGCGCAAAGGGAGCGCGACCGCCCCGGTCGCCACAGTGGGCGTCTCGCCCGCGACTTTTGACGCCGCCACCATCCGCAAAGCCTGCGAAGCCTACGCCCGCAAATACATTGATCTCCAGCGCACGCAATTCAAACGACTCGGCGTCCTCGGTGATTGGGAAAATCCTTACCTTACGCTGAACAAAGAATACGAGGCGGACGAACTGCGCCTGTTTGCCGACATCGTGGAAAGAGGTTTTGTCTATCGCGGCAAAAAGCCGGTTTACTGGAGCATTCCCTGCCGCACCGCGCTTGCCGAAGCCGAAGTTGAATATCACGATCACGTCAGCCAAAGCGTGTTCGTGAAATTTCCCGTCATCGGCCAGGAAAGAACTTTCATCGTGATTTGGACGACGACGCCGTGGACGCTGCCCGCGAATCTCGCCGTCGCTTACAACAAAAATTTTCAATCCGTCAGCGCAAAAGTCGGCGAAGAAAATTATATTTTGTTTCGCGGTTTGCTGCCGATGGTTGCGCAAAAATGTGGCTGGACAAATTTTTTGGAAACGCCAATCGCAATCGAAGAATTGGCGAAACTGCAATACCAGCATCCGTTCTGCAATCGCGTCGGAAAACTATTCGCCGCCGATTTCGTCACCGCCGACACCGGCACAGGCTTCGTTCACATCGCGCCCGGCCATGGCCAGGACGACTACAATCTGGGCCGTGCGAACGGCCTGCCGATTTACTCGCCGGTGGACGACGACGGAAAATTTGCGCTGACGAATGATCTGCCGGCGGAGCAGCAGATGCCCGCCGAGATGGTCGGCAAATCCATTCTCGAAAAGCATGGCAAGAGCGACGCCAACGAAGCCGTGCTTCACGAACTGCGCATCCGTCACGCGTTGCTGCATCAGGAAAATTATCACCACAGCTATCCGCACTGCTGGCGCAGCAAAACACCGATCATTTTCCGCGCGATGGATCAATGGTTCATCAAGATTGATCATGTTCCTGGGAGCGCAGGCGTCTCGCCTGCATCGTTTGGCGTCGCGCCGAACGAAATCACGAAACCGAATTCGACGCGAGACGCGTCGAACGACCGGCCAGAGGCCGGTGCTCCCCAAACCTTCCGTCAGCAAGCCCTCACCGAAATTGATCGCGTGCAGTGGATTCCCGACTGGGGCGTCAATCGCATCAAGAGCGCGGTGCAATCGCGGCCCGACTGGTGCATCAGCCGTCAGCGAACTTGGGGCGTGCCGTTGCCCGCGTTTTACGATGCCAACGGTGAAGCGATTCTTCACAAAGACATTATTTGCAAAGCAGCCGATTTGATTGAGCAACACGGCTCGAACATCTGGTTCGAAAAGTCCGCTGCCGAACTCTGGGCGCTTGTGAAGCCTGTGAATTGGACCGGTGCCGAAGCTGTTTCCAAGTCCAACGACACGCTCGATGTGTGGATTGATTCCGGCAGTTCCTCGCGCGCCGTGTTGATGCGCCGCGATGAATTACGGCACACCGCCGAAAAATTTACAGAAGCAAACCAAGGGAACGAAGAAGAAGATTTGTTATCTTCGTTATCTTCTGTAAAAAAATCAGGCGACGAAGCTTGGCAAGCGGATGTGTATTTGGAAGGCTCCGACCAGCATCGCGGCTGGTTTCAATCATCGTTGCTGCTCTCGCTCGCCGGCAACGGCGCGGCGCCGTTCAAGACCGTCCTCACGCACGGCTTCATGGTGGACGCCGACCGCGAAAAGATTTCCAAGAGCAAGCAGGGTGCCTATGAAAAACCGCAGACCGCCGAAGCCTACGTCAAAAAATACGGCGCGGACGTCGTGCGGCTGTGGGTGGCGTCGCAGGATTACCGCAGCGACATCGTCGTGAGCGAGGAACGCATCAACAAAGTCGGCGAGACCTATCGCGCCATCCGCAACGCGCTGCGCTACCAGCTCTCGAACCTTTACGATTTTGATCCGGTGCAACATTCCGTGCCCGACGAAAAACTGACCGGCCTCGACCGCTGGATTCTCGGTGAATTCGCGAAGCTCGAGGCCGAAGTCCTCGCCGCCTACGACCACTACGAATTCCACGTCGTCTATCAAAAGTTGAGCCAGTTCATCGCCGTGGAACTCTCGTCGGTCTATCACGACGTCATCAAAGACCGGCTCTACACCGACGCCGCGAATTCGCCGCGCCGCCGCTCCACGCAGACCGCGCTGCACCGGCTGGTGACCGGCCTGTGCCAGATGCTCGCGCCGATCCTGGCCTTCACGGCGGACGAAGCGTGGGAATTTGTGCCGGGCAAACCGACCGGCTCGGTGCATGAAGCGATTTGGATACCGAGCGATTTCATTTTTCCAAAAGAAGAAGTGAACACATGGGCTCTTTTGTTGAGCTTGCGTAGTTTCATTTTGCCAGAACTAGAAAAAGCTCGTCAGGCAAAGAGCATTGGTAAAGCTTTGGAAGCGAAAGCGACTTTGAGCGGTGGAAATGCCGACATAATCAACTCAAACGCAGAAGCGGCAAGTGCGCTGCGCGAACTAGTCAACGTGTCACAGCTTGAACTGGCAGGCAAAACTGGCGAGCCCGATTTCGTTTCCGTTGCCAAGGCCGACGGTCAAAAATGCGAACGCTGCTGGCATTGTGAAACGGATATTGGCCAGACCACCGAACATCCGACGATTTGCGGCCGCTGTGTCGAGGCGATAAAGCAATTCAAGGTTTAGTGAAGCAGTGCGTCAGCGCGCGTCTTATCATTTTGCCGTGCTTCGTTGCGTTGACGGACAATTTGCTCTTGTTCGTTCCTAAATACGATAAATTTATCCCGTCGGCTTGGGAGATTGGTTATGACAGTCAAGAGGCGTTCTACGCCCACCTTGTCTAATGTGATAGTGCAAAACGAGGGAAGTGAGGTTGAATATGGCAATGGCTCACTAACAAAGACATCAATGAAGGATTTCGATGACTCTTTGGGTTTGCTAAATGAAACCTGTAACGCTTGCCCATTTGTTGACCCCACCAAAATGTCCCCTTGAAGATTAGTGATATTATCAATTTCTTGTTTGTTGAGGGTCACTAAAACTTTTCCGGCAACATTCAAATTTTCTTTCGCTGCTGTATCTGACCATTGGAAAAACTTTCGGACGCCTTCAGCAAGTTTATCAACATCCTCGGAGTTAAGAGAAAACCATTCAAGCGGGCGAGGTGTTTCTTCGGTATGAGAGAACAAGAAGCCTGAACCTGTTTGGCTCTCGGGCTTGTTTTCGGGTGCTTTTGGCCAGTTGTCGTGAGGTAAGATTTCGTTTCCGACGTTCAAAATAAATGGATTGGATTCCGGCCCATTTACATCAAATTGTATGAATAGGTGTTTCCAGCCTCGACTCTCACCTCCAACCAAAAACTCTTGTTCTGGCTGAATCAAATACCCAGCAGCATCGTGTGTGGGCTGTTCCGTTGGGGTTTGAGCTGATTGCTTTTGATCGCACCCAAATTGGCCAAGACAAAAGAGCAAAACCAAAAAAGAAAGCGCGGCATTGCTCATGCGAAAGGTGTGGCAGAGAAATAATTCATATTTGCAAATTTGACTTTGCGCCCGCCAAAAATTTTATCAAGAAAAAACCGCCCCGGCCGCAGCGGCGTCCCGGCGCACAATTTGGGGAGCACAGCCGCCCCGGCTGTCGTTCGCCGCGCCCTCGCGGTGAACTCTTCGCGCGAATCCAAGGCATTCATCATGGTTTGGTCGGCGTGCATCGCCGTGGCCGACGACAAGGGCGTCGTCGGCTGCGCCCGGGGCGGGCGCGCTCCCCAGCCCCGTCCGGGGCGAAATCTTTGTAGCATCACATCGAAAACATTTTCCAGCTCCGTCAGGAGCGGCATAAGAATTCAACGCCAAGCCGCAAAGCCGCCAAGGCGCAAAGCGTTTGATTGGGCTTGTCTTTGGTTCCTTTGCGTCTTTGCGCCTTGGCGTTAGTTCCATCCGCGCCGATTTCGCTCGAATGAGATTTTGATTTGTTTTTTTTCAGCAGGTTGTTTTATATTTGCCATCCGAGTGAATAGCGCATCCGCACCCAGCCCAGTCACGGCAGCCGAACGCACGCAGCGTCATGGTCACGCTGGACTCGTTATCTGGTTCACCGGCTTGAGCGGTGCGGGCAAAAGCACGCTGGCGGGTGCGCTGGAGCGAAGGTTGTTTGATCAGGGGCGGCAGGTTTGCGTCCTGGATGGTGATTGGGTGCGCCAAGGTCTTTGTTCCGACCTCGGCTTTAGTCCGGCGGAACGCAGTGAAAACATCCGGCGCGTGGGTGAAGTTGCGAGGCTGTTCGCCGGCATGGGCGCCATCGCCATCGGAGCCTGCATTTCGCCGGTGCGCGCGGATCGCGAACGCCTCCGGCACCTGTGCGCGCCGGGGAGATTTGTGGAAGCATTCGTCAACGCTCCGCTCGACGTATGCGAGCGCCGCGACCCCAAGGGGCTTTACGCCAAAGTGCGGGCGAATCTGCTCAAGGAATTCACCGGAATCAGCTCGCCTTACGAGCCGCCGTTGCACCCTGAAGTTGAACTGCGCACCGACCAGTTTGACATCGGCGAATGTCTCGCGCGGCTGCTGGCGGTGATTGAACCGCGTTTGCGCGCCGGCTGAACATGCGTGACTTTGTTTCATGGAACTGGAGCAAATCCGGGCGCAAGATGATGCGCGCCGACTTAATTTTTGTGTCGTTTCCCAAAAGCGGGCGGACCTGGGTGCGCGTTTTTTATTGCGCGTATCTGTCCCGGCTGGCGGGCCGGGAATTTTCGTGGAACGCCGCCGATTTTTCAGGATGTCCACGGGTGTTCTTCACGCATGACCGGTGGGAACACCGGTTTTTGCCAGGCTGGTGGAATTTTATTCGCGGCAAACATCTCGTGCCACCCAAGGCGCGCCGCGGGAAAAAAATCGTGCTGATGGTCCGTGATCCGCGCGATGTGGTGGTGTCGCTGTATTTTCATCTGCTCAAGCGTTCGCATGTATTCAAATGGAAGCCGCAAACGATGGGTGAAATGCTGCGCGACCCGAAGTTCGGCATCACGCAAGTGGTCGAATTGACGAACGGCTGGCTCGCCGAGTGGCACGGGCGCCCGAATTTCAAAATTTTGCATTATGCCGATTGCAAGAACAACCCGGCGCGTGAATTTCTCGGATTTCTTGAATTCCTCGGCCTGGCGCCGGTGAACGAGGCAGCGTTTGTCCACGCCTTGGAATTTTCGAGTTTTGACAATATGCAGGCAATGGAAGCGTCGGGGAAATTCAAGGAGAAGGAACTTTCTGCCGGCAACCGCGCGGACACGGAATCATTCAAGGCCCGGCGAGGCAACGTGGGGGGATTTCTGGATTATTTCAGCGCGGACGATCTGGCGTATGCCGCGCAGGAAATGAAGAAGCTGGATCCGCGATACGGTCAGGTGGCTTAAATTCTGAATCGTGCCGGCAGGTTATATGCGTCTTTTGTTTCTTAAACTCAAACACATTGGCGACGCGCTGCTGCTGACGCCGACTTTGACGGCGGCGCGCGCGGCTTATCCATCGGCGCAAATCTGGGTGGTCGTGCGCAAGGGTTGCGAGGGGATTTTGGCCGGCTGTCCCGCGATTGACCGCGTGCTGACTTCCGCCGCACCAGAAGCGGCCACGCGCAACACCTTTGACTGGTGGAATGATTTGACGCTGCTCCGCGAAATCCGCCGCCAGCATTTCGATTACGCCTTTGAACTCACGCAAGGCGACCGCGGGCGGCTGCTCGCGGCCTGGAGCGGCGCGCGGTTTCGCTGCGCGAATGACGGCGTGTATCGCGTGCCGATTTTCTGGCGGCCGTGGTTCAACAAACTTTCAACCCACGACTGGCGAAATGAACATCAAGCCGAGGCAAATTTTCATCTGGTCAACGAATTTTTACCGCTGGCCGCCAGCGAACCGCCGCCGCTGATTTTTGAACGAGTCCGCACAAAGCCGTGCGACCTCGGCGTGAAGCTTGCGGACTACTTCGTGATTCATCCCGGCACGCGCTGGCAGCGCAAACGCTGGCCGCTGGAAAAATGGATTGAGACCGGTCGCGAACTGCTCAAGCTCGCGCCGCAACTCGTCATCAGCGTCGGTCCCGATGCGGAGGAAATTCAACTCGGCGACGCGCTTGTCTCCGCGCTCGGCCCGCAGGCGGTCAGCACGCGCGGCCAGCTTTCCTGGGCGCAACTGGCGGGATTGCTTTACGGCGCGAAATTATTTGTCGGCGTGGACACCGCCGCGATGCATCTGGCCGCCGCCTGCCAATGTCCGACGGTGGCCTTGTTCGCATCGTCGGTGGCGAAACATTGGCGGCCTTGGCGCGTGCGGCATGAACTGGTTGGACCCATTTTGGAACCGGGGCAAATAGCAGCCGACGGCGCGATGGAACAAATAGATTCGGAACAGGTTCTGGCGGCGTGTCGCCAAATGTTGTCCAATTAAATTTGCTTCCGGGTTGAAATTCCTTGATTTTGGATGAAAAATGATTTGTCATTGTCTGGTTCGATCATTTGGCGTTGCCCCAATTTGGTTGACGGTTGTGAATGTATGAGGCAACGCCAGTCTATGGAACACACATCAGCCCGATAACCCAGCAGCCCGGATAAAGAATTATGAGTCGTCTCACAAGAGCAATTCAACATTGGAAACAACGGCAAAATGCAGTCCCAAGGAAGATTGCCGGATACCATAATGATCGCCTAGATGGGATCTCGGATATTCTTCTCCGTGCCAAAGGCGCATCTGTTCTTGATGTCGGATGTTACCGTGGCATGGTATCTCTTGAGTTCGCTTACAATGGCGCCAGTTTAATTCACGGTTGCGACCGTTTTGCAGCCGGCATTGAAACCGCCCGTCAAATTTTCGCCGACATTCCAGTGCAATCTCAATTTGAGATCGTTGAATTGACCGGGGGCTACAAAGCGATCGAAGCTGCTTTCGGAAGTTCCCGACTGTCAGATTATGACATTGTGCTTTTTCTAGGAGTCCATCAAAACTTGAAAGACAAGATGAAAACCGAGGCGCTCAACGAATTAACATTCGATCTTGCTAAAAGAGCCAAGCGATATTTTGTTCATCGCTCTACGGAACCTGATCTGCTTGACCCGATACTAAAACGGGCCGGACTCCACATGGTGCAACAATCTACGCTGTCGAATATTGTAGGTCCATCAGCCATATGGGCCAGCAAGTCCGCCCATGGTGCAGCTTGATTGCGTTACAATTCGGTGGCGACAATATTGGCTTGAATTTGCTTTCAACCAGACGGGCGAATGTGCCGAGCAACATCCGGCTGGCTGCTGATACAGAAATCCATTTGTGTGCTTTATGGTTCCCAGCCATTCCCGGAGCGGCCTGACCTCAAGGTTTTCGCAATACGATGGTATATCCGTTGGTGTAACTTTTCTGAATGTCCGTGAGATCAAGCCAATAGCAAAGCGGACAGATGACATAGGCGGAAAATGGATACAAAACCAGCCACGGACCCAGTAAGACCAAATTCATCAACAGGCAAAACGCAATGCTTTGTCCGCGCTTTCTCGCCCGCGTCGGGTCATATTGCTTCAGCCATAGCGCGAACATGTCGCGCAAGCGTTGTCCCATCGCCCAAAACGCGCCGCCTCTTTTTTCGCAACTGATCATTTCAAATCCCGTTTTTCGCACCAGTTCGAACACGCCGTAATGCGTGAAATGAAAATAATGCCACGGCTCCCCGTGCAACGGCGCATTCAACGGCAGCGACATCAGCAGGACGCCGCCGGGTTTCAGCACGCGATGCAGTTCCTTCAGCACCGCGAGCGGATCGGGGACGTGTTCCAGCACTTGCGTGTTGACGACCGCGTCGTAAGTGTCGTCCGGCTTGGGAATGGCGTCCAAAAAACATTCGAAGTCGTGCTTCTGTTTGTAAAAACCGCCGGGCATGTCGCAGGATTCGTAACGCTGCTTGTGAAAAATTTCCGCGAACTTGCGCTGTCCCGCGCCCGCGTCGAGCACCAGCGCCCCCGCCGGCAATTTGGCAGCCTCTTCCTTGATAAAAGCGCGGTTGCGCACTTTTTCGGGCTGGACAAGTCCGAACCATCCCGGCCACCAGCCCAGCCAGCCGTTTCGCGGATTCAACTTGACGGGAAATGGCGGCGGCGAACTCATGGCTTCACTATCGCCAGATGAATTTCCATTCCGCTGGGCCGGAAAATAAACGCCCAGCGCTTTTCATATTTGCGCGGCGAGAGCCGGCACAGCAGCCGTCCGATTTGCGACATAGGATTTCCGCCGAAATGCAGTTTTCGTTCCACGACGCGGAATTCGGACTTGGAATAATGCCCGACGTGCCGGCTGCCTTTGCTGAAATAATCAAACGATTCGAGGGAAAAATGATGGACGTGCGTCGGGTCTTCCCACGATTCCAGTCCGGCAAAATGCGGCGTCTTGATGTGAACCAACGCGCCGTCTCGTCCGATGCGATGAATCTCCTCCATCGTCGCCACCACGTTCGGCAGATGCTCCATCACGTTGTAGGCGAAAATTTCGTCGAAGGAACCCGGCTCCAGCGGCCACGGAAATTTCGTCAGATCACAAACAATGTCGGCGTCCGTCGAGCCGATCCAGTCCAGCCCTATGGCACCGGCGACTTTGTCTTTACCACAACCGATGTCCAGTTTTTTTGTGCTCATCTTTGCGAATGATAATAATTTTCGCCGGCACATTGCATCAACAAAACTTCCGCTGCGGCTTTCGGCGGCAATCAGTGACCGCCGCTGACGAGTCCCGTTTGTCGCAATTTTTCCACCACGGCGTCGGCGACGATCTCGTGGCCGGCTGGTCGCAAATGCGTGCCGTCGGTGAACAGCGGCGCGAAGTTCGTCTTCTGTAAAATTTTTTTCATGGACAAAAAATAAACTCCACCGCCGAGCATCGGACGCATCAATTCATCCAGCCCGCGATCATCGAGATAAAAACCATCGTGGCCGTCGGCATGGAGACGGGATTCGGTCAGCAACAAAATCGGAACGCCGCGCTGGCGGGCCAAGGCGACGCTTTCGGCGGTGTATTTTTGCACGCGCGCGTCCCATTCGCGCCGCGTGGCCGGGTTTGCGCCGGCGAGCACCTTGTCGCCGGTGTCGTTGACCGAGGCGAGCACGCGGACTTCGGCGGGAACCAGTTTCCAAAAAATTTGTTCCGTGGTGACTTCGTAAAGCCGGCGGATGAAAAAACTTTTCATCAGCCAGGTTCGCGGATGCCAGCCTTTGAACGCCTCGGCGCGTCTGAATTCGCGTTCGTCCTCAAACTCGTCTCCGTTGTCCACATGAAGAATCACGAGGCTGGGCTGGTAATCCAGCGCTTTGTGCAAAATGATTTCGCTGCGCGCCGCGCCGTTACCGCCGATGGCGAGATTGAAGCTTTCCGCCTTGACGCCCGACGCCCGCAATTTTCCTCCGATCTGCGCCGGATAAGCGGTGGCGAGGCTGGCACCGCGCGGAACGGAATCGCCGATCACCATCACCCGGAAAGTGCCGGGCGGCCGCGTCTTGGAAAATATCTGCGGCCAAAACCGCCGCCCGCCGGCGCGGATCAGATTGACAGTGCCATCGGCGTTTTCCACAAAGCCGGCGGTTGGATTGTAACCGTATTCAAATCGTCCCTGCATGTCCGCTTTGTAAAAAATGCGCACCACGAGTTCGCCGCCGATTAAAATAATCAGCAGCATCACAAATGCGGGAGTGAACCAGGTTTTCATCAGAATTGAAAATATATGAATTCCACGTCCGGCGCGACCGAACTGGCGACCAGCAAAAACAGCAGCGTGTAAATCAACCCGCGCACCGGCCACGCGAAGCGCGACAGTTCGGCCTCGTCGCGGGCTTTCCACGTCGCCAGTTGCAGCAGCAACAACGGCACAACGTGCAGCAACCACCAGCCGCCCGGCTTGGTCCAATCCGCCGCCGCGCTGACGTTCCAATTTCCGAATGCCGCAAACCAGCCGGTGAGCTGCGTCATGTCCTTGCTCCGAAAAATCGCCCAGCCGACCAGCGTGAAAGCGAACATCAGCGCCGCCCCGGCGACGAGCCAGCCGCGCGAAATTTTTTCCGGCACGGCCAGCCGGTTCAAGCCCGGCGTGACGTGATACAGCGTGAGCAGCGCCGCATAGTAAGCGCCCCAGATCACGAACGTCCAGCTCGCCCCATGCCAAAGGCCCGCCAGCAGCATGGCGATCCAGAGGTTGCGCAAAGTCTTCAGCGCGCCGTGCCGGTTTCCGCCCAGGGGAATATAGATGTAATCGCGGAACCAAAAGGAAAGCGTCATGTGCCAGCGCCGCCAGAAATCCGACGGACTCGTCGCGAAGTAGGGAAAGCTGAAATTCCGGTTCAGCCGGATCCCCAACAGCCGCGCCGAGCCGCGCGCAATGTCGGTGTAGCCGGAAAAATCCCCGTAGATTTGAAACGCAAACGCCAGCACGCCCAGCAGCGCCCACTGGCCATTCAGCGCAGTTTTGGAATCGAAGGCGTAATTGGCCAGCAGCGCGCAGTTGTCGGCTACATAGATTTTTTTGAAACAGCCGATCAAGATCAGCCGCAGGCCGTCGTGAATGTCCGCCACTTCAAATTTGGCGGGCTTTTCCAACTGCACCAGCAAATCATTGCGCCGTTCAATCGGCCCGGCCACGAGCTGCGGAAAAAACGAAACGAACGCGGCGAACGTGAAGAAATCATTGGTCGGCTTGGCGACACCGCGATAGACATCCACGGCGTAGCTGATGGACTGGAACGTGTAGAACGAAATGCCGACCGGCAGAATGATATGCAGCAATGTCCAGCCGGGATGCCAGCCGAGCTTTGCCAGCAATGTTTCCAGCGAGCCGGCAAAAAAATTGAAGTATTTGAAAAAGCCGAGCACGCTCAAGTTGCTGCACAGGCTCAAAATCAAAAAGGCGCGGCGCTGTTTTTCCGGCGGCAGCCGCCAGAGCAATTGATAAAGCGCGCCGTAAGCGACCGGAAAAACTCCGGCGGCGAAAATAATTTCTTTGGCAACGGCCGGTTGCGCGGAATAAAAAGTCGAACAGCCGATCAGCCAGCAAAACGGCAGCAGCCCGATGCCGATGACTTTGGCCGTGGATTTTTTTTCTCCGGCGATGGCCAGCGCGCCGAAAAAATCCACCACCGTGGTCGTGAGCAGCAGCGCGAGAAAACGCGCATCCCACATTCCGTAAAAAAAATAGCTTCCGGCAATCAGCAGAAAAATCCGCCCGCGCCACGGCAGTTGCCAGTAGAGCAGGGCCAAAAGCGGCAGAAACAGGGCGTATTGCCAGGAAACGAAAGACACGACCTTGATTTTGTTTAACGGCTTTTGCTTTGTCCAGCTTTCGCCGTGTGCGGCATGAATGATTCATTTGGTGAAGTGAGACTGCCGGCGGCAGTTCCCGGTTGATCGGCAACTGCGGTTTCAAAATTGCATCAATAAAACTTTCACTTTCTGCCGCCGTTGCCAGAATGGAACGGATGACCGACTTTCTGCGCAAAATCCGGGATCTCGCGTGGCCTTATCGTGCGCGGCTGTTCCTCGGCGTGCTGACCGGCGTCATCAGCGGCCTGGTCGGACCGTTGCTGATCGCCACGGCGATGTTCGTCTACGCCGCAGTTTTTCCGTCGGCCAGCGACAACGACTCGCGTCCGCCGCTGAAACATCTGCCCGAATTCCTGCAAACGTGGTTTTACAACGCCCGCGACGGCCTGGCCGGCGGCCTGCATACCCATCCCGGCGCAGTCTGGGCAATGATCGCGCTGATCCCGGTGATTTCGCTGCTGCGCGGCGTGACGGGTTATTTGAACGTCTATTTTTTGCAATGGGCCGGCACCCGCGCCGTCGCCGATTTGCGGACAAAACTGTTTGCGCACCTGCTCGAAATGTCCGCCGGCTTTTACACGGACAACGCCACCGGCAAACTTGTCTCGCGCGTGATGAACGACACGCAGGCGTTGCAGACCATTTTGACGAACGTCACCTCCGTCATCGTCCGCGACCCGATCACGCTCATCGGCGTGCTGGTTTTCCTGTTCAGCCAGCAGCCGAAGCTGACCCTGTTTTCCATCATCGTGCTGCCCGTGTGCGTCATTCCCATCGCCATCTACAGCCGCAAAATCCGCCGCTCCAGCCGCGAAGCGCAGGTGCAGGCGGCCGAACTCGTGCAGACCATGACCGAGGGTTTCACCGGCCATCGCGTCATCAAGGCCTACAACCTCGAAAAAATAATGGCGGAGAAATTCCGCGAGACCGCCCGCCGCTCCGTCCACCTCATCATGCGCATCACCCGCGCGTCGGAAATTCCCGGCATGATGATCGAGTTTTTCGGCGCGTGCGGGCTGGCCTTGATGCTGGCCTACGTCATCCATGCTGCGGGCGAACGCCCGAAGCCAACGGACTTTCTGCAACTCCTCATTTCCATCGTCTATATTTATCAGCCGCTGAAAAACCTGACGCGGCTGCAAAACCAGATTGTCCAGGCCCGCGCCGCCACCGAACGCGCGTTTGAACTGCTCGCCACGAAAAATTCCGTGCCCGAACCCGCCGCGCCCAAGATGCTCCACGCCGACAAGGCGGACATTGAATTTCAAAACCTCGATTTCAATTACGGCGAAAAACCGGTGCTTCGCAACATCAACCTGACCGTCAAGGCCGGCCAGCTCGTCGCGCTCGTCGGCGCCAGCGGCTCCGGCAAAACCACGCTCGCCAACCTGCTCCTGCGCTTTTACGACCCGGCGCGCGGCACCGTCAAAATCGGCGGCGTGGACGTTCGCGAAGTTTCCACGCGCGATTTGCGGAACCAGATCGCCGTCGTCGCGCAGGAAAACATTTTGTTCAACGACACCATCCGCCGGAACATCGAGCTGGGCCGCCTCGGCGCGACGAACGAGGAAATCATTTCCGCCGCCAGACACGCCCACGCCTTTGAATTTATCGGACAAAAATCCGAAGGCTTCGACACGGTCATCGGCGAAAAGGGCATCGTTCTTTCCGGCGGACAACGCCAGCGCCTCGCCATCGCCCGCGCCGTCTTGAAAAACGCGCCGATCCTGATTCTTGATGAAGCCACCAGCGCGCTCGACACCGAATCCGAACGCGCCGTGCAGGCCGCGCTCGACGAATTGATGAAGGGCCGCACGACGATTTGCATCGCGCACCGGCTCTCGACCATTCTGCACGCCGACGTGATTGTTGTCCTGGATCAAGGCCTCATCGTTGAGCAGGGCCGCCACGAGGAACTCGTCCGGCGCGGCGGCGTCTATCAAAAACTTTACGAACTCCAATTCGCCTCATGAAATTTCGGCGCGGCCTGTGAACATCCGTTTCTTGCTTCATATCGGCGCTGACAGTTAAAATTATTCCATGTCGCACGCTGATTTTGTCCATTTGCATCTGCACACCGAGTATTCACTGCTCGATGGCGCGTGCCGTTTGGACCGGCTGGTGGACAAGGCGCACGAACTGAAATTTTCCTCGCTCGCCATCACCGACCACGGCGCGATGCACGGCGCGATCGAGTTTTATCAGGCCGCGCGCGCGAAGGGCATCAAGCCCATCATTGGCTGCGAGGTTTACGTCGCGCCCGGCTCGCGGTTGGAACGCAAAAAAGTCGAGGGCGACAAATATCATCATCTCGGCCTGCTCGCGAAGGACGAGACCGGCTATAAAAATTTAATCAAGCTCACGACAGCGGCGCATTTGGAGGGATATTATTACAAGCCGCGCATTGACAAAGAAATTTTGGCGCAGCACAGCGAAGGCTTGATCGCAATGTCCGGCTGCCTTGCGAGCGAAATTCCGGATTTGATCATGAAGGACCAATTGGACAAGGCACGCGACGCCGTGGATTTTTTCAAGCAAACGCTCGGCGCGGAAAATTTTTTCCTCGAACTGCAAAATCACGGCATTCCCGAACAGGCGAAGGTCAACAAGCAATTGATCCAGTGGGCGAAAGAATTCGGCCTGAAGCTCGTCGCGACGAACGACGTTCATTACATCAACAAAAGCGATTCGCACGCGCACGATTGCCTCGTGTGCATCGGCACGCAGGATTTGTTGAGCAATCCCAAACGCATGAGCGCGGGCTATGTGCCGGAACAATTTTTTCTGCGCAGTGCCGAGGAAATGAAGGCGCGCTTCGCCGAGGTTCCCGAAGCGGTTTTTAACACGATGGAGGTCGCCGAAAAATGCAACTTGGAAATCGAGTTCGGCAAGCTGCATTACCCGGTTTTTCATCCGCCGGAACATTTCACGCGCGAAGGTTATCTGCGCAAGCTGCTCGCCGAGGGTTTGCACAAGCGTTACGGCATTCATGCAAAGGCCGAAGGCGAAAAATTTGTCGTCGAAAAAATTGACGACGCGAATCTGTTGCCGACGTTTGGAGCCAATAAAGTAGGGCAGGCTTCCAGCCTGCCCAGCGCCGAAGGCGCGAATGAAAAATCTTCGAACGCTGCGCGCTCGTCGGGCAGGCTGGAAGCCTGCCCTACTTTAGAGAACGAAGAAGTTTCTTCCGCGCTCAAAGTCGTTCTCGACCGTTTGCAACTCGAACTCAAAGTCATCGAGAAAACCGGGTTCTTGAGTTACTTCCTGATCGTCGGCGATTTTATTCGTTACGGCCACGAACACGGCATCGCGTGCGTCGCGCGCGGCTCGGCGGCCGGTTCGATTGTCACCTACCTGCTTGAAATTTCCAACGTGGATCCGATCCGTTACGGGCTGCTGTTCGAGCGATTTCTGAATCCCGAACGCGTCAACCCGCCGGACATTGACATTGATTTCGCCGACGACCGCCGCGCGGACGTCATTGAATACGTCCGCCAAAAATACGGCAAGGATTCCGTCGCGCAGATCATCACGTTCGGCACGATGGGCGCAAAATCGGTCGTGCGCGATGTGGGCCGCGTGATGGGTTTGCCTTACGGCGATGGCGACCGGCTGGCGAAAATGATTCCGTTCGATCTCAAAATGGATTTGACGAAGGCGCTCAAGCAGTCGCCGGAATTCAAGGAGGCTTACGAGACCGAAGAAATTACGCGCGAGCTGGTTGACACCGCGCTCATCCTCGAAGACCTCACGCGCAACGCCAGTGTTCATGCGGCTGGCGTCGTTATTGGCGACCAACCGCTGGTAAATTTGCTGCCGCTCAAGCAGGACGAGGACGGCGCGATTGTCACGCAATACGCGATGAATCCCGTCGGCGACCTTGGCCTGCTGAAGATGGATTTTCTCGGCCTGAAAACTTTGACCGTCATCCGCAACACCTGTGAAATGGTCAGACGCACGCAGGGAATTAAAATTGACATTGACCATTTGCCGCTTGACGACAAAAAAACCTACGACCTGCTCAACCGCGCGGAAACGCTCGGCGTGTTTCAGTTGGAATCCGGCGGGATGCGCGACCTGTGCAAAAAATTTCAGATCAGTTCCGTCGAACACATCACCGCGCTCGTGGCACTCTATCGTCCCGGCCCGATGGATTTGATTCCCGATTTCATCAAGCGGCGTCACGGTGAAATTGAGATCAAATACGAACATCCGCTGCTTGAACCGATTTCCAAGGAGACTTACGGCATCCTGATTTATCAGGAGCAGGTCATGCAGGCAACGCAGTTGCTCGCCGGCTACACGCTCGGCGGCGCGGATTTGCTGCGGCGCGCGATGGGCAAAAAAAAGGTCGAGGAAATGCAGCAGCAGCGCGAGAAGTTCGTCAAGGGCTGCGCGGCCACAAATAAAATCCCCGCGACGAAGGCGAACCAGATTTTCGACCTGCTGGAAAAATTCGCCGGCTACGGTTTCAACAAATCGCACGCCGCCGCCTACGCCATCGTCGCGTATCAGACCGCGTATCTGAAGGCGAATTTTCCCGTGGAATTTTTCTGCGCGATGATGACGAACGACATGGCGAACACGGAAAAATTGAGCGAATACATCGCCGAGGCGCGCGAGTTCGGCATCGAGGTTTTGCAGCCGGACGTGAATGAAAGTGAAAAGTTTTTCGCGCCAGCCCAAAGTAGGGCAGGCTTCCAGCCTGCCCGCGCCGACGAAGGCGGCGGCAAAAAAAATGAAATAAATTCAGAAAACGCTGCGTGCGCGTTGGGCAGGCTGGAAGCCCGCCCTACTTTACAAGGCATCCGCTTCGGCCTCGTGGCGATCAAAAATGTCGGCGAAGCCGCCGTCGAGGCGATTTTGAAAGCGCGCAAGGAAAATGGAAATTTCAAATCGTTGTCCGAATTATGCGAACGCGTGGACGGCCGGGCGCTAACGCGAAAAACTTTGGAAGCCCTGATCAAAACCGGCGCGTGCGACTCATTCGGCCAGACGCGCGCAACCTTGTTTGCGCAGATTGAACGCACACTTTCCCGCGCCGCGAGCATTCTTTCCGACAAACAAAAAGGACAAAGTTCGCTCTTCGGCGCGCTCGAAGAAAAAGCGCCCGCCATGCCGGAAGCGATTTCTAACCTGCCCGAATGGCCGCAGCACGAACTGCTCGCGCACGAAAAAGAACTGCTCGGTTTTTATGTCACCGGCCATCCGCTCACGCCGTTCGTTCCGATTCTGGAAAAATATGCGCTTACTACGACAACATCCGCTGTTTCAATGCCTGACCAGACCATGGTGCGTGTAGGCGGACTGATTGGGTCAGTTAAGACCGGCATTTCAAAAAAGACCGGCAAACCTTATGCGGTGTTAACTCTGGGGGATTTGGAAGGCTCGGTAGAGGTGCTTTGCACAAATGAGAGTTATGATAAATTTCGAGATATGTATGTCGTCAACAAAGCAGTGCTTGTAGTTGGAAGTGTTGACCGGCGGGATGAAAAGCCGAAAATTTTCCCGCAGGAGATCATGCCGCTCACGGACACGCCGAAAAAATTCACCAAGCAGGTTCATTTGCGGTTGCAGACGGCGCATTTGCAGCCGGAAGATTTGACGAAAGTTCAGGAACTCGCCGCCGCGCACGCGGGAAAATGCCCGTTGTTCCTGTGTTTCATGCGGCCCGAAGGCGCGACGGTTTTTGTCGGCACGCACGAAAAATTCGCCGTCACGCCGTCGCTGGAACTGGAGCACGCGGCCAACAAAATTTTCGGCGAGGAAACTTATTACGCCAAAGTGGACGCGAGCCTGCCTGAAAAAGCGCGGCGCAGTTGGGAAAAGAAAAACGGCTCCGGCAGCGAGGAATAAAAGGCTGGCCTTTGCCGGCGGATTGCTGCAAATTTTTTGCCGGAATCAACCAAACCAGATCAACATGAAAACAGCATTTATATTTGCCGCCGCTGGAATTGTGGCCGCGCACCTTTCCGCCGCGCCGGTGGACTGGAGCAAATTGCCGCCGGCGGCCACCGTCATCGGCGTCACCTTCGACAAGGACATCGGGCCGATTCTCAAGGCGACGTGCGTGCGTTGTCACAGCGGCGACCGTGCGCAGGCGCGACTCAGTCTTGACACGCTTGAAGGGGTGATGAAAGGAACCAGGCAGGGTCCGATTTTGAAAGCCGGCGACAGTGCGAACAGCCTGCTCGTCAAGGCCGTCTCCCAACTCGATCCCCAAACCGCCATGCCGCCCAAACCGCGTGCCCGGCGCGTGCCGCCTCAAGGTGGGCCGGACACGAACGCTCCTGCCATGCCGCCCGGCGGACCAATGGCCGGCGGGCCGGATGCTGGTGGACCGCCGCCCGGCGGTGGTGATGGCAATCGTCCTCCGGGCGGACCGCCCGGCGAGAACGGACCGGGAACGCGTCCGCGCAATTTCGGCCCGCCGCCCAAGCCGCTGACCGCCGAGCAGGTTGGTTTGATCCGCGCGTGGATTGACCAGGGCGCAAAGTAATTTCGTTCAGAAAAAGCAAATCGCCGCGTTGAAAAATCTTCGCGGCGATTTTCTTTGCCCGCAATTTCTATTTCACCGCCGCCCAGACGCGATGAACGTCGTCGTGTTCATCCAGTTCGTGCAGGAATTCCCCGACTTCGTTCTGCTGCGCCTCGGTGAGTTCGGGAAATTGTTTTGGCATATAACCAATTTCGCTCGTCACCACCGTCCAGCCGTTCGCCGCCAGCCATTTTGAAACGGCGTGAATGGCGGTGCGGTCGCAGATGAATTTTGCGCCGGCGGCAGCTTCGGGAATGTCGTCGTTTTGTTCGTGCGTGAGAATTTCCACTTCGTTCGCGCCCGCTTCAATCGCGGCGGCTTCACGGTCAATATTTGCGTCGGGATGATGCGCTTCGACGAGGCCGACGTGGTCGAACAAAAACTTGTTGCTGCCGGCGGTTCCGAGCTGGCCTTTCTTGAAGAGCACGCGGATTTCCGGCGCGGTGCGGTTCACGTTGTCCGTATAAACCTCAACAATGACAGGCACGTTGTGCGGCGCGCGGCCTTCATACACGACGTGTTCCATGATGAGCTTTTCGTCGCCGACGCCCGCGCCCTTGTTGATGGCGCGCTGGATGGCGTCCTTCGTCACGCTTTCTTTCTTGGCCTTTTCGACGGCGGTGAACAGCCGTGGATTCATCGCCGGGTCGGCTCCGCCCATCTTGGCGGCGACGGAGATTTCACGGACCAGTTTTCCCGTCGTCCGGCCTTTTTTCAGGCCGGCGACCAGTCGTTTGGCATGAAGCCATTGGCGTCCCATGCGGAAAATATATCAGAGTCGCATGACGAAATTCAATTTCACAATGCTCAATCCTGCAAAAGTGGTTTGGCTGGCGCGGGCGCGGCGGTTTCGGCGTGGCAATGAGATTTCACAGAACAAAGGCTGCGCACCCAAATTGATGACAAACATTGTGGAAACAAGTATGTCACATTTTTTTTGGGATTATGTAGTTGACGTATAATTGGATTTTATAGAGCGATAAGTTTGGAAGAAGTCGTTGTGAACATCAAGAAAATCGGGCGTTTCTGTGCAGCAGACGACAATGCAAAAACGAGGAAAGTGCATATTGTCTGTCATGTGCATAATCCCAATTTTTGTAACATAAATGTTGCTTTTGTCCTGAATGTGCTATATTGCAGCCATGAATGACTTGTTATTCGCACTGCCGCTTGGGGTGGCCGTGATTTTTGCCTTCATGACTTTGCGTGGCGAAATCCGCTGACGGCCGGCGGCGGCGGATTTTACGGCAGCTTGTCCACGGCTTCCGGCTGTTGCTTTACCGCATTCTTTTCTCCGCCTTCGCGGCTTGCTTCGGCGCGGCAAGCTGTGGCTAAATTAAGCCCGTGAAAATCGTTGGCATCATTCCCGCGCGGTTTGCTTCGACGCGGTTTCCCGGCAAGCCGCTCGCGCTCATCGCGGGCAAGCCGCTCATCCAGCACGTCGTCGAGCAATGCCAAAAGGCAAAATCGCTTTCGGAAATTATTGTTGCGACGGACGACACGCGCATCTGGGAAGTGGCTCAGAATTTCTGCCGCGTGGAGATGACTTTGCCAAGTCATCCCAGCGGTTCGGACAGAATTGCGGAAGTTGTCGAAAGAATTTCTTGCGACGCAATTGTAAATATTCAAGGCGACGAGCCGTTGATCGAGCCATCGGTGATTGACGCGGTGGCGAACGCGCTGGAGCAAAACGAAATGTCCACCGCCGCGACACGCATCAAAAACCCCGCCGAGCTGGACAATCCGAACGTCGTGAAAGTTGTTGTCAACGCCGCCGGCCGAACGCTATATTTTTCGCGGCGCACGATTCCGTATCTGCGCGACAAAGTAGGACAGGCTTCCAGCCTGTCCAGCGAGCGCGAAAGCGCGAGCGTGGGAAAAAATCGTGGGAATTTGGACAGGCAGGATGCCCGTCCTACGTTAGCCGCCAGTGGTTCGACGAGCGAACAGTTGGCGGCGTTTGCTTTTTTGAAGCATCTGGGCATTTACGGTTACCGCCGCGAGACGCTGCTGCGGCTGGTGAAATTCCCGGTGTCGCCGCTCGAAAACGCGGAGAAGCTGGAACAGTTGCGCGCGCTGGAAAATGGCATTCAGATCGCCGTCGTGAAAGTGGATTACGACAGCATCGGCGTGGATGTGCCGGAAGATGTGGCGTGGGTGGAAAAGATAATCAGTCAGGGTTGAACAAAGCTTTTTTAATATTACTTTTTGGGTCTTTCCTAGTTGAGCGGGTGTGAACGGGTAGCTTTCAAGAGCAACGAGTAGAGGTTATCACGGCGATGATTCCAGCGCCACTCGGATTCTTTGAGGTGGCGCGGAAACTTGTCTGCCCGGACG
>Ga0209483_1000228_pt1 | contig 52208 bp, 45 predicted proteins | sample NGEPerA_FD_184508 | JGI IMG/M metagenome (GOLD analysis project Ga0209483, IMG submission 184508) | Arctic peat soil microbial communities from the Barrow Environmental Observatory site, Barrow, Alaska, USA - NGEE PermafrostL2-A... | ecosystem: Environmental > Terrestrial > Soil > Wetlands >...
TTGGCCTCGGAATCGAGTCGGCGGATCAGGACACGGTCCTGCAACGGCCGAAATTTCATGGAAAGTCCTCCTTATTTGCAATGAACCCGGCCCCGCTGCGCCTTCAGCTGGCGATTAGCACTCGCGGCCCGGGAGTGCCAGCTAGATAGGGCTTCCCGGTTCCATGGTCAAGGTGTGGCCGGGGAGAATTAGCAGCACTGGCTCGAATAGGCTGCTAAGCCTTTGTTGTAATTAGTTTTTTCTTGATGAAATTCGCGCAGCCTGGAACGTTGTTGGCAAGAGGCGGCGGGAGCAACAGCAACAAGAGGCTCGCGATGACGACCATCGAATTGCAACTGAAAGGCTATTGCCTGACCACGGCCGAAATCCTCTATCACCTGCCCGATCACCCAAATCTGCTGCAAAGCTTCATCTGGCAGCAGCTCGACATCGCGCCGCGCTATCCGGTGCTGCGCCGCTTTCTCACCTTCTGGCGGCGGGAAATCGACGGCAGGCTGCATTCGGTGAAGGTAGCGCAGGCACCGCTGTTCCATCCCCACAGCCTGCGCCACGCCCAGGTTTCGCTCAGCCTGCACTGAGCAAGGCAGCGGCAACGCGCCGCTTGCCAGGGGCGGGCCGGCACGGCGATGGTCGCGCATGGTTTCCCTCCCGCGCGCCGGGCGCGACGAACGCGCCATCGCCCTTTGGCTGCTGATCTGCGCCGCCATGATCTTCGTCATGGCGGCGATCGGCGGCATTACCCGGCTCACGGAATCGGGATTGTCGATCACGGAATGGCAGCCGGTTTCCGGCGTGTTGCCGCCCTTGAACGAAGCCCAGTGGCGCGCGGCCTTCGACGCCTATAAGCAGATTCCGCAATTCCAGGCGATCCACGCCGACATGACCCTGGCCCAGTTCAAGGGCATCTATTTCTGGGAATATCTCCACCGCTTGTGGGGCCGACTCATTGGTTTCGCCTTCCTCGTCCCGTTTCTCTATTTCCTGTTGGCGCGGCGGATACCGCGCGATTTGGCGCCGAAGCTCGCCGGCCTCTTCGTCCTGGGCGGGCTGCAGGGCGCGCTGGGCTGGTGGATGGTGGCGAGCGGCTTGGAGAGCCGCATCGAGGTCAGCCAGTACCGGCTTGCCGCTCACTTATCCGCGGCGATAATCATTTACCTCGCGATCGTCTGGGCGGCGCTCGGTCTGCTGCGACCGCGCAAGCCGGGATCGGCGCCCGCCGAATTGCGCCGTGGTGCGGCGGCGGTGCTGGGGCTCGCCTTGCTGACGTTGGTCGCCGGCGCCTTTGTTGCCGGCCTGCGCGCCGGCCTCATCGACAACACCTTCCCGCTGATGGACGGGCACGTCGTGCCGCCGGCCTGGAGCAATCTCATCCCGTGGTGGCGCAATCTTTTCGAGAATCCCGAGGCGGTGCAGTTCGATCACCGGGTGCTGGCGATGGCGACCTGGCTCGCCGCCTTTGCGCTGTTTCTTGTCTCGTTCCGATGCAAGACCCGGCTGTCGCGCTTCGCCATGGGCGCGGTGCATGGCCTGTTCGGCCTGGTGACACTGCAGGCGGGGCTCGGCATCGCCACGCTGCTCTGGGTGGTGCCGTTGCCCCTGGCCCTGGCGCATCAGCTGGGCGCCACGCTTGTCGTCACCGCGGCGCTGGTCGCGCGCCACGCGTTAGGGCGCGGCACCGAAGAATCGGCGCAGTGAATCCAGCCGCTTGCGCAGGCTGCGGCGCAGCTTCGCGGCGCGGCGGCCCCCCGACATCCAAGCGCCCTGCCGAAGATTGACGACGGCGCGCCCGGGCACGAAGGCGGCCAGCGCGCCCGGGCCGGACAGTTTCGCCAGCTCGCGCTTCAGCGCGCCGACATCGGCGGCGGCGATCAGCGGCGCCAGGCGTGCAACGGTCGCGGTCGACAGATCCCACCACCGCGCCGCCAGCAGGAAATCGATCTCCGGCTGCGCGAAGCGCTGGCGGACGACGCGCCCGGGATTGCCGACGAACACCGCATAGGGCGGCACGTCCTTCGTCACCACCGCGCCGGCGCCGATCACCGCGCCGTCGCCGATGGTGACACCCGGCAGGAGGCGCGCGCCGTCGCCGATCCATACGTCGCTGCCGACGACGATCTCGGCATCGTCCGCGCTGCCGGGATGGGGCGGCTTCGGCACCGCCGAGTCCCAGGGCAGCCACTCGATCGGATAGGTCGTGAGCCATTCCGGATGGTGCCCGGTCCTCGGGAAAAACGTCACGTTTGCGGCGATCGACGAGAAATTCCCGATCCGGACCGGCGATTTCAGGCCGTAATAGACGATGCGCGCGAATTCGTTGATGTAGGAAAACCGGCCGATGGTGAGGAGCGGATAATCGGCCAACCGATATTCCGTGACGCGATCGACCAGGGTATGCGCGATGGGAATGGTCATGCCGCCTTCGTTCGCCAAGCCGGGCCCTGCGTGGACCCCTGTAGCCCCAGGCATTATACTCATCGCTCCCGCGCAAAAGGGCGCCGAATGGCGGATTTTCCGCAGAAGACGTTGAAGGATTGGGCCGCGCTTGCCGCCAGGGAATTGGGCGGCAAACCCGCCGATGCGCTGGCCTGGCAGACGCCCGAGGGCATTGCGGTCAAGCCGCTCTACACCGCCGCGGATCTGGAGAAGCTCGAGGGCCTTGGCACGCCGCCGGGCTTCCCGCCCTATGCGCGCGGCGTGCGCGCCACCATGTACGCCAACCGGCCGTGGACCGTCCGGCAATATGCCGGCTTCTCGACCGCCGAGGATTCAAACCGTTTCTATCGCGGCAATCTGGCCGCGGGACAGCGGGGCCTCTCGGTCGCCTTCGATCTCGCCACCCATCGCGGCTACGACAGTGACCATCCCCGCGTCGTCGGCGATGTCGGCCTCGCCGGGGTCGCCATCGACAGCGTCGAGGACATGAAGATTCTCTTCGACGGCATTCCTTTGGACAAGATGTCCGTGTCGATGACCATGAACGGCGCCGTGCTGCCGGTGCTGGCGGGCTACATCGTCGCGGCGGAGGAGCAGGGCGTGGCACCCGCCAAGCTCTCGGGCACCATCCAGAACGACATCCTCAAGGAATTCATGGTGCGCAATACCTACATCTATCCGCCGGCGCCCTCGATGCGCATTGTCGCCGACATCATCGAGTACACGGCGCAGCACATGCCGAAATTCAACTCGATCTCGATCTCGGGCTATCACATGCAGGAAGCCGGTGCGACGGCGGTGCAGGAGCTCGCCTTCACCCTGGCCGACGGCCTCGAATATGTCCGCGTCGCGCTGTCGAAGGGCCTGAAGATCGACGATTTCGCGCCGCGGCTGTCGTTCTTCTTCTGCATCGGCATGAACTTCTTCATGGAAGTGGCCAAGCTGCGCGCCGCGCGCCTGCTCTGGGCGAAGCTGGTGCAGGAGAAATTCAAGCCGGCCAATCCGGCGAGCCTGGCGCTGCGGACGCATTGCCAGACTTCGGGGGTGAGCCTGACCGAGCAGGATCCCTACAACAACATCATCCGCACCACGATCGAGGCGCTGGCGGCGGTCATGGGCGGCACGCAATCGCTACACACCAATTCCTTCGACGAGGCGCTGGCGCTGCCGACGCAATTCTCGTCGCGCATCGCGCGCAACACGCAGCTCATCCTCGCCGAGGAAAGCGGCATCCCGCGCGTCGTCGATCCGCTCGGCGGCAGCTATTACGTCGAGAGCCTGACCCATTCCGTGGCGCAGGCGGCGCTCGCCCTCATCGAGGAGGTCGAGCAGCTCGGCGGCATGACCAAGGCGGTCGAAAGCGGCATGCCCAAGCTGCGCATCGAGGAATCGGCGGCGCGGCGCCAGGCGCGCATCGACCGCGGCGAGGAAGTTATCGTCGGCGTCAACAAATACCCGCCCGACACCAAGGAAGAGGTCTCGCTCCTCGACATCGACAATTCCAAGGTGCGCGCGCAGCAAATCGCCAGGCTGGAAAAGATTCGCAAGAGCCGCGACGCCGCCAAGGTCAAGGCGGCGCTCGACGCGCTCGCCGATGCGGCGAAGACGGGGAAAGGAAATCTCCTGGCGCTCGCCATCGAGGCCACGCGCGCCCGTGCCAGCGTCGGCGAGATTTCGGACGCGCTCGAGCGGGTCTTCACGCGCCACCGCGCCACGGTGCGCTCGGTCTCGGGCGTCTATGGCGCGATGTACGAGGGCGACGAGGGCTTTCGCCGCGTCAAGGCCGAGGTCGATTCCTTCGCGCGAGCCGAGGGCCGCCGGCCGCGCATGCTGGTGGTCAAGCTCGGCCAGGACGGCCACGACCGCGGCGCCAAGGTGATCGCCACCGCCTTCGCCGATCTGGGCTTCGACGTCGATATCGGCCCGCTTTTCCAGACGCCCGAGGAAGCGGCCGCGCAGGCGGTCGAGAACGACGTGCATGTCGTCGGCGTCTCGTCGCAGGCCGCCGGCCACCGCACGCTGGTTCCGGCCCTCGTCAGGGCGCTCAAATCGGCGGGCGCCGGCGAAATCCTGGTTGTCGTCGGCGGCGTCGTGCCGCCGCAGGATTACGCCTTCCTCCAGGAGGCCGGAATCGCCGCGATCTACGGGCCGGGTACCAACATCCCGCTCGCCGCCTCCGAGGTTCTCCGCCTCATCGCCCAGCGGCGCATGGCTGCCTAGAGCCGTCCTGCGCGGCGCAAGGCTCGTTTTCGCCGCCGAAGCGCGCTATCTAAGGGCCCGGATGGGCATTCTCTTCTTCATCGTCTTCATCGATTTGGTCGGCTTCGGGATCGTGATCCCGCTGCTGCCCTATTACGCGCTCACCTTCCATGCGTCGCCCTTCGCGGTGACCATGATGATGGCGTGCTATTCCTTCGCGCAGTTCTTCTCCTCGCCGCTCTTGGGCCGGCTCAGCGACCGCGTCGGCCGCAAGCCGGTGATCCTCGCCAGCCTGGTCTGCTCGGTCGCCGCCTATGTCTGGCTCGGCTTCGCCTCCTCGCTCTGGATGCTGTTCGCGGCGCGGCTGCTGGCCGGCGCCGGCGCCGGCAACATCGCCGCGGCGCAGGCCTATGTCTCGGACGTGACGCCGCCGGCCGAACGCGCCAAGGGCATGGGCATGATCGGCGCCGCCTTCGGCTTGGGCTTCACCCTGGGGCCGGCGATCGGCGGCTTGCTCGCGGGCGGCGACGCCAACAGCGCGCATCTCGCGTGGCCGGCCTTTCTCGCCGCCGGCTTTTCCGCCGCCGCCTTCGTTCTGGCGCTGCTGCGGCTCGACGAGAGCCTGACGCATGAATCGCGCGCCAACGCGATCGAGACGCGCCTCGCCGCCGCGAAGAAAGCCTATGCGCGGCCGAATTTGCGGCTCCTCATCCTGCTGTTCTTCACCATCACCGCCGCCTTCGCCGGCATGGAGACGACCTTCGCGCTCTGGGCGCATGAGGGCTTCGGCTGGGGGCCGCTGCAGGTCGGCGGCATCTTCTTCTATGTCGGAATCATCCTGGTCGTGGTGCAGGGCGGCTTGATCGGCCGGCTGTCGAAAATGTTCGGCGAGGCCAGGCTCGTCCTCGCCGGCACCGCCTGCATCGCCCTCGGCTTGTTCAGCCTGCCCTTCGCCACCGTCTTGTGGGGCGTGCTGGCGGCAACGACGCTGCTCAGCATCGGCATGGCGCTGTTCAACCCGTCGCTCAACAGCCTGATCTCGCAGGAAGCCGGACCGCAGGAGCGCGGCGGCGTGCTCGGCGTCGCGCAATCGGCGGCCAGCGCCGCGCGCATCCTCGGCCCCGCCGTGGCCGGCGCGGTCTATTCCGGCCTCGGCCGCAACGCGCCTTATTACCTCGCCGCCGCGGTGATGGCGGGGGTCGTCTTCTGGGTGCGGCGCATTCCCGGCGCGGCGGCGCGGCGATGAAGGGCCATCGCGCGGCGCTGGGCAACGAGGCCTCCGAGGTCGGGCTGCGGCGCGAGCTCAAGGCGCTGTCGTCGGTCATTCCCTATCTCTGGCCGCGCGAATCCCGCTCGCTGAGGGTGCGCGTTGTCATCGCGCTGGCCTTCCTGATGGTCGCCAAGGGCATCACCGTGACGGTGCCGCTGCTCTACAAGGCGGCGATCGACCGCTTGGCGCCCGGCGCCGGCACGCTCGTCGTCGTGCCGGCGATGCTGATCGTCGCCTATGGCGGGGCGCGGGTCGGCCAGCAGCTCTTCACCGAGCTGCGCGACGCGGTCTTCGCCAAGGTCGAGCAGCACGCCGTGCGCCAACTGGCGCTCAATACCTTCCGCCATCTCCACGCGCTCAGCCTGCGCTTCCATCTGGACCGCCAGACCGGTGGCTTGTCGCGTGCCATCGAGCGCGGCTTGCGCGGCCTCCAATTCCTGCTTTCCTACCTGCTGTTCAGCGTGCTGCCGACGGTGTTCGAGATCGCGCTGGTCTGCGCCATCCTGTGGGGCTTCTTCGAGGCCAGCCTGGCGCTGGCGACCCTCGCCACGATCGCCTGCTACGTCGCCTTCACCTTCGCGATCACCGATTGGCGCATCAAGTTCCGCCGCGAGATGAACGACCGCGACACCCAGGCCAATACCCGCGCCATCGACAGCCTGTTGAATTTCGAGACCGTCAAATACTTCGCCAACGAGGAGCACGAGGCGCGGCGCTACGACGAATCGCTGCGCGCCTACGAGCGCGCCGCGGTCAAAAGCCAAACGACGCTGTCGTTCCTCAATATCGGCCAGGGCGCCATCATCTCGGTGGGGCTGGTCGTCGTCATGCTGCTGGCGGCGCAGGGCGTCGCGGCGGGCCGCATGACCATCGGCTCCTTCGTGCTGGTCAATTCCTACCTGATCCAGCTCTACATGCCGCTCAACATGCTCGGCGTGGTCTACCGCAACATCAAGCAGTCGCTGACCGATCTCGAATCGATGATGCGGCTGCTGGCGGTGCCGGCGGAGATTCGGGACAAGCCCAACGCGCCCGACCTTGCCATAGCGCGGGGCGAGATCGTTTTCGACCGCGTCTCCTTCGCCTACGACCCGCGCCGCCCGATCCTCGACGATGTCTCGTTCCGCGTCGCACCCGGGCACACGCTGGCGATCGTCGGGCCGTCGGGCGCCGGCAAATCCACCATCGCGCGGCTGCTCTTCCGCTTCTACGACGTCGATTCGGGCGCCGTTCGCATCGACGGCGAGGATATCCGCGACGTGAATCAGGCCAGCCTGCGCCGCGCCATCGGCGTCGTGCCGCAGGACACCGTGCTGTTCAACGATTCGATCTATTACAACATCGCCTATGGTCGGCCGGGCGCCGAGCGGGCGGAGATCGAGAACGCGGCGCGGCTGGCGCGCATCCACGATTTCGTCGCGGCGCTGCCCGACGGCTATAAGAGCCAGGTCGGCGAGCGCGGGTTGAAGCTTTCGGGCGGGGAAAAGCAGCGCGTCGCCATCGCGCGCGTCATCGTCAAGGCGCCGCGCATCCTGGTGTTCGACGAGGCGACCTCGGCGCTCGACACCAGGACCGAGCGCGCCATCCAGGCCAATCTCGAGGAAATCGCCGAAGACCGCACCACGCTGATGATCGCGCATCGCCTGTCGACCGTGGTGCATGCGGACGAGATCGTCGTGCTGGATCACGGCCGCGTCGTCGAGCGCGGCCATCACGCGGCGCTTCTCGCCAAGGGCGGCGTCTATGCCGCGATGTGGCGGCGCCAGCAGGAGGCCGACGAGCACGCGGCGGCGCTCGCCGCCGTGGCGCAGGTCGCGGAATAGCGGGCCGTCACCGCGTTGCCATGATCGTCCGGCAAGCTTCGGCGCTCAAATCGATCAATCCGGGAGGAGAGAAAAACCATGCCTAATCCCTTCGTTCACGTCGAGTTGGCGACCACGGATACCGGCAAGGCCAAGACCTTCTACCAGTCGTTGTTCGGCTGGAAGCTGCGCGACGTTGATATGGACGGCAACATGACCTACACGCTGATCGATGTCGGGAACGGCACCGGCGGCGGCATGATGAAACAGATGATTCCCGGGCAGGGCTCGGCCTAGATGCCCTATGTGGGGGTCGATGACATCGTCGCCGCGACGGCCAAGGCCAAGTCGCTCGGCGCCAAGATCATGCGCGACGTCACCCAGGTCATGGACGATGGCTCGCTGTCGATCGTCGTCGATCCGACCGGCGCGGTCCTCGGATTGTGGCAGTCCAAGGCGAAGTGACGCGGCATTCCGGCGGCGGGAGATTCCATGTTATGGAGCCGCCATGGGGGAAGCCGCGCCTGATCCGCTGAGCCTCGCCGCGCGCATCCGGGCGGGCGACCGCACGGCGCTGGCGCAAGCCATAACGCTGATCGAATCCACCCGCGACGATCATCGTACCGCCGCCGAGGCGCTGCTGCAGGCGCTGCTGCCGCATACCGGCAAGGCGCTGCGCCTCGGCGTCACCGGCGCGCCCGGCGTCGGCAAATCGACCTTCATCGAGGCCTATGGCATGGCGAGCCTCGCCGCCGGGTTTCGCGTCGCCGTGCTGGCGGTCGATCCGTCCTCGAAGAAAGCCGGGGGCTCGATCCTCGGCGACAAGATTCGGATGGGCGATCTCGCCCGCGAAAAGCACGCTTTCATCCGGCCGTCGCCGGCCGGATCGATGCTCGGCGGCGTGGCCCGGCGCACGCGCGAGGCGGCATGGCTGTGCGAGGCGGCGGGTTTCGACCGGGTGATCGTCGAGACCGTCGGCGTCGGCCAGAGCGAAACCGCGGTCGCCGATCTGGTCGATCTCTGCCTGCTGATGATCGCGCCCGGCGGCGGCGACGACCTGCAGGGCATCAAGCGCGGCATCGTCGAGATCGCCGATCTGCTGGTCGTCAACAAGGCCGATGGCGATTTGGCGCCGGCGGCCCAGCGCGCCGTCGCCGATTACGGCCACGCGCTCCGCCTGCTGCGCTCCGCGGCCGGCGATGCCGGCGTGTTCGCCGTCTCGGCGCTGGAGCGGCGCGGCATCGAGGAATTGCGCCAGGCGGTCGAGGCCCGGGCCCTGGCGCGGGACAACAGCGGCGCGGTGGCGGCGCGGCGCCGTGCCCAGGCCCGCGAGGCGCTATGGAGCGAGCTCGGCGAGGGACTCCTTGAAATGCTGCGGCAAAGCCGCAGTGTGCGGGAGCTTCTCCCCGATCTCGAGGCGCAGGTCGCCGGGGCCAAACTCACGCCCTCGGCGGCGGCGCGCCGGGCGCTTCAGGCCTTCGCCGGCGCCCGCCCGGCTTGACGATCCGGGCCGCTTCGCTTACAAAACGGCCAAACGCCGGGCCCCTGGCCCGGCCTTCTCTATTAAGGAATACCCCAATGGCCCGACGGTGCGTCATCACCGGCAAAGGCGTGCTGGTCGGCAATAACGTGAGCCACGCCAACAACAAGACCAAGCGGCGGTTCATCCCGAATCTGCAGGACGCCTCGATCCTGTCCGATGCGCTCGGCACGGTCCGGCTCCGCCTGTCGACCAACGCGATCCGCACCATCGAGCATAATGGCGGCCTCGACGCCTATCTCATGTCGGTGTCCGATGGGAGGTTGCCCATCGAGGCCCGCCGCCTGAAGCGCCGCATCCGCTTGGCCCAGGCGCGCAAGACGGCAGCCGCCGGGGCCTGAGCCGCGGGGGCGATGGGCTGAACTGCGCTCCCATCGCCCACCAACCCACGCACGGACAAAGGGAATTTCGGTTCTGCCGCTTGCGATAACGGCGCCGGTCAACCATTATCCCGCCGCCTCCGCTTCGGGGCGGCGATCTGAAAACCAAGGGAGCATCGCGGTGAGCCTGCGCGACTATGTCTTCACGAGTGAATCGGTTTCCGAAGGGCATCCGGACAAGGTCTCCGACCGAATCTCGGATGCGGTGGTCGATGCGTATCTGACCGCCGATCCACTGTCGCGCGTCGGCTGCGAGACGCTGTGCACCACCAACTACGTCGTGATCGCCGGCGAGGTGCGCGGGCCGAGCTCGGTCACCAAGGAGAAGCTGATCGAGATCGCGCGCGCCGCGATCAAGGACATCGGCTACGAGCAAGAGGGCTTTCACTGGAAGACCGCCAAGGTCGAATGCGTCGTCCATGCGCAATCGGCGGACATCGCGCAGGGTGTCGACGCCGCCGGCAACAAGGACGAGGGCGCCGGCGACCAGGGCCTCATGTTCGGCTATGCCTGCCGCGAGACGCCGCATCTCATGCCGGCGCCGCTTTATTATTCGCACGCCATCCTGAAATCGATGGCCGAGGCCCGCCATTCGGGTGCGACGCCCGATTTCGGCCCCGACGCCAAGAGCCAGGTCACGCTCGAATACAAGAACGGCCAGCCGGTGCGCGCCACCTCGGTGGTCGTCTCCACCCAGCACAGCGAGAAGATCGACCAGGACGAGGTCCGCGAGATTGTCCGGCCGCACGTGCTCGAAGTCCTGCCGGAAGGCTGGATGTGCGACGAGGCGCATTTCTACGTCAACCCGACCGGCCGTTTCGTCATCGGCGGCCCGGACGGCGATTGCGGCCTGACCGGGCGCAAGATCATCGTCGACACCTATGGCGGCGCGGCGCCGCATGGCGGCGGCGCCTTCTCGGGCAAGGATCCCAGCAAGGTCGATCGCTCGGCCGCCTATGCCGCGCGCTATCTGGCGAAGAACGTGGTGGCCGCCGGCCTTGCCGACCGCTGCACCATCCAGCTCGCCTACGCGATCGGCGTGGCGAAGCCCTTGTCGGTCTATATCGACACCGCCGGCACCGGCAAGGTCGACGAGGCCAAGCTTTCCAAGGTGCTGCAGGACATGATGGATCTGAGCCCGCGCGGCATCCGGACCCATCTGCAGCTCAATCGGCCGATCTATGCGCGCACCTCGGCCTATGGCCATTTCGGCCGCCCGCCCGATGCCGATGGCGGCTTCTCCTGGGAGAAGACCGATCTCGCCGACAAGCTCGCCCGCGCATTCTAATTCCGGACAGCAGAAAATGACCGCCGACTACAAAGTCAAAGACATCGCGCTCGCCGATTGGGGACGGCGCGAGCTCGCCATCGCCGAGACCGAGATGCCGGGCCTGATGGCGACGCGCGCCGAATACGGCAAGCAGAAGCCGCTGAAGGGCGCGCGCATCGCCGGCTCGCTGCACATGACGATCCAGACCGCGGTGCTGATCGAGACGCTGCAGCATCTCGGCGCCGAGATCCGCTGGGCATCGTGCAACATCTATTCGACGCAGGACCATGCCGCCGCGGCGATCGCCGCCAAGGGCACGCCGGTCTTCGCCTATAAGGGCGAATCGCTCGAGGAATACTGGGACTACACCCACAAGATCTTCGAATGGACCGGCGGCGGCACGCCGAACATGATCCTCGACGACGGCGGCGACGCGACGCTGCTCGTTCATCTCGGCATGAAGGCCGAGAAGGACGCCGCGATGCTGGCGAAGCCGCAGAGCGAGGAAGAGGAATTCCTCTACGCCGCGATCAAGAAGACCCTCAAGGCCAAGCCCGGCTGGTATGCGAAGCTGGGCGCCGCCATCAAGGGCGTGTCCGAGGAAACCACCACCGGCGTCCATCGCCTCTACCAGATGGAAAAGGAAGGGCGGCTGCTCTTTCCGGCGATCAACGTCAACGACTCGGTCACCAAGTCGAAATTCGACAACCTCTATGGCTGTCGCGAAAGCCTGGTCGACGGCATCCGCCGCGCCACGGACGTGATGATGTCCGGCAAGGTCGCCGTGGTGGCGGGATTCGGCGATGTCGGCAAGGGCTCGGCCGCCTCCCTGCGCAACGCCGGCGCGCGCGTGCTGGTGACCGAGATCGATCCGATCTGCGCGCTGCAGGCGGCGATGGAAGGCTACCAGGTCGTGACCATGGACGAGGCGGCACCCGCCGCCGACATCTTCGTCACCGCCACCGGCAACGTCGACGTCATCACGCTCGACCACATGCGCCGGATGAAAGACCGCGCCATCGTCTGCAACATCGGCCACTTCGACAATGAGATCCAGGTCGCCGGGCTGAAGAATTTGCAATGGCACAACGTCAAGCCGCAGGTCGATGAGATCGAGTTCCCGGACGGCAAGCGCATCCTGCTGCTCGCCGAAGGGCGGCTGGTCAATCTCGGCTGCGGCACCGGCCATCCGAGCTTCGTGATGAGCGCCTCCTTCACCAATCAGACGCTGGCGCAGATCGAGCTGTGGACCAACCAGGGCAAATACGAAAAGAAGGTCTATACGCTGCCGAAGCATCTCGACGAGAAAGTGGCGATGCTGCATTTGAGCAAGGTCGGAGCACATCTCACCAAGCTGACCGACGCGCAGTCGAGCTATCTCGGCGTCAAGCAGAGCGGGCCGTTCAAATCGGACCAATACCGCTACTAGACCAATATCCGCTCGAATCGAATCGTCGACACCCCCTCACCCTTCCCTCTCCCCGAATTCGGGGAGAGGGTTGCTTTGGGTTGGCGAGGCGCAAGCCGAGCCTTAGCCAAAGCGGGGTGAGGGGCGCTTCGACCTGATCGGATACCGCTACTCGGCGGTATCGTCTCGGCGGCTTCTTGCCACGGCGCCGCCGGTTGCGGCCTAATCGCGCATGCTCGGCGGCGCTAAAATCCTCCGGATCGGCTACGGCGCGGTGAATCCCGATTCCGCGCCCCATGTCGCGATCGAGCCGGATGCCGCCCGACCGCTGCGGCTTTGGGACGGGCACTATCCCTTCGCCGAGCCGCCCGATCTGACGCGGCTCATCACGCTTTCGGAGCGGCTCGATTTCCTGAAGCAGCATCTCCAATCGCTGTGCGGCGTCTGGGCCAAGCCGCAGCGCGCCTTCCTCGACGCCTATTTCGCTTGGATTGCCGCGACCCTGGCGGCGAACCGCGCCGCGATCGAGCGCCTCGCCGGCGGCGGCTTGTTCGCGGCCGAGGATTGGAGCTTCGCCGCCTTCCGGCCGCTGCCGTCGGCGCATCTGCCGGCCGGCGGCCCGCTCGTCCGCGCCGACATCGCCTTCTGGACGGGGGAAGCGTTCGTCGCGCTTGAGCTCCTCGGCGGCGGCACGCCGCGCGCGGCAAGGCGGCGGGAGCTCGATGCGCTGCGCCAGGCGGGGGTTGTCGTCGTCGAGCTGTCGCCCGACGACCCGGCGCGCCTGCCGAACTCCTTCGCTGGCTTCTGGCACGGCGTCGCGCTCCCGCGGAGTCCCTTCGGCCCGCGCGATCTGGCGATCGAGCCGGCGCGCTAGAGCTGCGCCTCGAGGATGTAAAGGCCGCCGGTGAAGCGGTCGGCGGCGTAGACGATTTCGTTCTCGTCGACATAGACGTCGTTGATCTGGATCGCCCCGGCGGGCGCGCCCTGGGGCGATTCAGGCACGAAATAGGCCACCTCCTTCGGCTGGAAGGGGTCGCTGATGTCGTGCACGCGCACGCCACCGTTGAAATAGGTGCCGAAGATCAGATTGCTCGACCGAAAGGCCGGACCCGGCCGGTTCTCATGCATGTTGTGCGCGCCATAGCGGCCGCCGTGGCGCTGCGTTTCGATGGCGGGGATGGGCAGCGTCGAGATCGGCACCGGATTGTCCTCGCGCCGCATGTCCAGCACCCAGACCAGCTTCGGCCAGTCGGCACCCTTGTCGCGGACGCATTCGTCGCTGACGATCAGGAGATCGCGGTCGAACAACGGCAGGGCGGTGTGGGTGAAGCCCGGGAAGGGCGGGTGCGGATTCCAATGCGCCACCATCTTCGGCCGCGACTTGTCGCCGATGTCGAGAATGACCGCGCCGCCGTCGATATAGCCGAGATAGGCGCGGTCGGGCCGCGCCGGATAGACGTTGGTGTTGTGCGCGCGGAAGCCCGAATCGAATTTGGGATGACGCGGCGGCGGCGGCGCGCTGTCGTCCGCGCCGAGGCCGGGCAGCCACCAGCGGCAGATCTCGCGCGGCTTCGACGGGTTCTTGACGTCGATGGCACGGTAGAACTGGTCGTCCAGGGGGTTGCGCGGCTTGAAATCGGGGGCGCCGCCCGAAAAATGCACGGTCTCGCCGTCGACGAACCACAGCTGGTGCACGCCGCGCGAATGCGGACCGGAGCAGTCGAACAGCGAAATCGATTTGGGTTGCTCGGGCTTCGAGATATCGAACAGCTCGACGCCGGCCGGTTTCAAGCCCGCCTGCGCCGTCTGATAGGCGACCGCCATGACGTCGCCGCATATTTCGAGCGAGTTGGAGCGGACCTGCTTGTGCGGCAGATCGGTCTGGATGACGAGTTTGGGCTTGCGCGGGTCGGTCACGTCGATTCCGGTGAAGTTCTTGGGCGCCGATTCATGCGCGAGATAGAGGATGCGCCGCCCGTCCTTGGCCAATTGCAGGCTCATGCCCTCGCCGATGCCGCCGAAGCCGGCGAGATCGTGGTGGGCGAGCAGCTTCATGTTCAAGGCTTTATCGGCCATGGCGAATTCCGTGCCGGAGAAAACAAGGGGGGCGCCGCCTCGGCAGCGGCGCCCTCATGAGGGCGTTGGGCCTACTTGCCGTCGATGCGGTGCTTGGCGTCCTGGATCAGCGACAGATCGACATAGGTCGGCTCGAGCTTGACGTCCTTCGGTATGACGCCGAGTTTCACCGCGTCGTCGATCTCGCCCTGCGCCGCCTTCATGTTGGGCACCCGGTCGGGCGAGCGGTAGAAATCCTTGTCGGTGAAGGCATAGGCCAGATCCTCGGGCTTCTGCTTGGTGACCTGCTGGGCGATTGCCAGCGCCTCGTCGCGGTTCTTGGGGTCGAGAAACCAGCGCACGGCGCGGATATGGTCCTCGAAGAAGTCGACCAAGGCGGGCCGGTGCGCCTTGATGAAATCGGCGCGCATCGCCCATAGCACGGTCTGCGACGGGCCCACCGCCTGGCTCATGGTGAAGAGCGTGCGGTATTTTCCCGATTCGTCGAGTTGATGTTCGAATTGCGGCATGACCGCGATCAGGTCGACCTTGTTGTCCGCGATCATCGGCAGCATGTTCGCGAAATTCGCCTCGACCGTGGTGAAATCGCTGTCCGGGATGCCGTGCTTGCGGAACATGACGCGCATCGCGGCGTCGCTGGCCGAGCCGATGGCGTTGGTCGCGATCCGCTTGCCCTTCACGTCCTCGACGGTCCTGATCGGCCCGTCCTTCAGGACCATGTAGGGCTGGTCGAAATAGCCGGACTTGCCCGTCTGGATGACGTCGGAAACGACGCGCACGTCGAGATGCGCGTTGGTGATCGCAAGCGCCAGCGACGACGGCGCGAAGGCGGCGATCTCCAGCTCGCCCACGGCCATCGCCTGGATCTGCGGCGTCGAGCCGCCGAAGCGGATGGCCTCGGCGGCATAGGTCTTGCCGTCATGCGGCATGATTTCGGGATGCTTCACCGCCAGCACGTCGAGCAGCGGCGCCAGATGGCCCGGCGCCTGGGCCCAGCCGATGCGGAGCTTGACCGGATCGTTCGCCCGCACCGGTGCGGCGCCCGCCGCAAGGGCGACGATGGCGGTCGTCGCGACAACGAGCCAAAAGCGTTTTCCGGTCATGGCCTCTCCCTGCGATGTGGCTTGTTTTCAAGCCTTGCCGCGATCTTAGCAAAGGGCCTAGCTATTCAAACCGCTAAATTCCCGGGAGCCGAGAATGCCGCCCCCTGCGGCCGCGCCGATCATCCCTATCGCCCTGATCACCGGCTTTCTCGGCAGCGGCAAGACCACGCTGCTCAACGCATTGCTGCGTCATCCGGCGATGCGCGACACCGCCGTCATCGTCAACGAGTTCGGCGAGATCGGCCTCGACCACCTGCTGATCGAGACCGCCTTCGAGGATGCGCTGCTGCTCAAGAGCGGCTGCATCTGCTGCACCGTGCGCGGCGATTTGACCGACACGATCCTGACCCTGCGCGACCGGCGGCAGCGCGGCGAGCTGCCGCCCTTCGCGCGCATCGCCATCGAGACGACCGGCCTGGCCGATCCGGCGCCGATCATCGCCACGCTGGCGGAGGAGCCGCGCCTCGCGGAATTCGCGGCACTCGGCTCGGTGCTGGTCACCGTCGATGCGGTCAATGGCGCAAGCCAGCTGCAATCGAGCTACGAATCGGTGAAGCAGGCGGCGCTGGCCGATGCGCTGATCCTGACCAAGACCGATCTCGCCGACGCCGCGACGCGGGCGGCGCTCGAGGCCGCTCTGCGAGCGATCAACCCGGCGGCGGCGATCCATGAAGCGGTCAAGGGCGCCATCGCGCCGGCGCTGCTGTTCGAATCAGCCGCGGCTGCCGCCGGACGCGACCGGCTCGCCGCGGCCGCGCACGGCGCTTCCACGGCGCATGACGGCCATTCCGACGACCGCGATCACCTGCTGCGTCATCACGGCATCCATTCCTTCACCCTGACGCACGACGCGCCTTTGTCTTGGCCGGCGCTGCAGCAATGGCTGGAGGCGCTGGCCTCGTTGAAGGGGCCCGATCTGCTGCGGCTCAAGGGGTTGGTCGATGTCGCCGGGCGGCGCGGGCCGGTGCTGATCAACGCGGTGCAGCACGTCTTTCATCCGCCGCAGGAGCTGGCGCGCTGGCCCGATGCGGACCACCGCACACGCCTCGTCTTCATCACGCGAAATATTCCGGAAGCCGCGATTATCAATTCTTTTGCCGCCATCGTCGCGGCGGCGCCGGCGGAATCAGACCCTGAAATGCCGGCGGGGCTGCCCGGGCGATCGCCCTGAGCAGCCCCGCCGTGTTCGACACGGTGAGAGTGTGCCGCTGCTAGCGCTTCTTCTTGCGCTTGGCCGTCTTGCGCTTCGCCTTCTTCACCGCACGCTTTTTCTTCGCCATGTTGGCTTTCCCCTGATCGTTGTTCGGGCCTCGCGCGGACCTTCCGTGCGTCACCCAACGGGCACTACATAACATAGCCGCAACAAATAGTGTAGGTAAGTTCCATGGCCCCCCAGGAATTGTGGCGAAAGTTCCATTTCGGTACGGATTTTGCATGGCCAGCGATCTGTCACCAAACCGACGCCGAACTGTCACGCCGGCGCAATCACCGCCGCGCAAATTGTCGCCGGCCGCGCGACCGTCGCGTTGCGTCGGTATTGCGTGGTGCCGAATTCAGACAGAGGAGAAAGCATGACGAGGGGAAGCTTTGGGCAAGCCGCGCTGCAATTGAGCGCCGTGGTCTTCGCCACCGTATTCGCATCGCAGGCGTGGGCCACCGACATTTCGGGCGCCGGCTCCACGTTCATCTATCCGATCCTGGCGAAATGGGCGGACGCCTACAAAACCAAGAACAATATCGGCATCAATTACCAATCGATCGGCTCCGGCGGCGGCATCAAGCAAATCGAGGCGAAGACGGTCGATTTCGGCGCCTCCGACATGCCGCTGACGCCCGACGATCTCGCGAAGAACGACCTGACGCAGTTCCCCGCCATCATGGGCGGCGAAGTGCTGGTGATGAACCTTCCGGGCGTGAAGCCCGGCGAGATGACGCTCGACGGCAAGACCATCGCCGACATCTATCTCGGCAAGATCACCCAATGGAACGATCCGGCGATCGCCAAGCTCAACCCCGGCATGAAGCTGCCGACGCAGGGCATCGCCGTGGTGCATCGCTCCGACGGCTCGGGCACGACCTTCATCTTCACGGACTACCTGTCGAAGATAAGCCCGGAATGGAAGGACAAGGTCGGCGAGAACACGGCGGTCGAATGGCCGACGGGTCTCGGCGGCAAGGGCAATGAGGGCGTCGCGGCGCTGACCCAGCAGACCGGCGGCGCGATCGGCTACGTCGAATATGCCTATGCGCTGCAGAACAACCTGACCTTCGCCAAGCTGGTCAACCGGGAAGGGGCGACGCTCATGCCGAGCATCACGGCCTTCCAGGCGGCGGCGGCGAACGCCGATTGGGCGAAGGCGCCCGGCTTCTACCTCAACCTCACCGATCAGCCCGGCAAGGCGAGTTGGCCGATCACCGGCGCCACCTTCATCCTGATGCATAAGCAGCAAGACAAGCCCGAGAACGCCAAGATGGTGCTGACCTTCTTCGACTGGGCCTATAAGAACGGCCAGAAATTGGCGGAATCGCTCGACTACGTGCCGATGCCGGCCAACGTCGTCGGCACCATCGAGACAAGCTGGAAGCAGAACATCATGGGCGCCGGCAAGGCGGTCTGGACCGGCCCGACGACCTAAGCGGAGCTCCTCCCGAAGCCCCGTCACGGCGCTCCCTTCGCGGGGGGCGCCGTTTCTTTTGCCCGCGCCTCCGATCGACGCCGCTTGTGGCATCGGCGCGGGCAACGACGCTATCATCCGCCGCGCGTGGCAGGAGCGAGGGCGGGGAGGAAGCGGTGGCGGAAACCGATAGCGGGCTTAGCGCGCGTTTTGCGACCATCCACGAGTTCGTCAAGGCGGCGCGGAACGCGGTCGGCGCCAACTATTGGGACTACCTCACCGGCGGCGGCGAGACCGAGACCACGTTGAAGCGCAACCGTCTGGCGCTCGATTCGCTGGCGTTCCGTCCGCGGGTGCTGCGCGACGTCTCCCAGGTCGACACGTCGGCAACGGTCTTCGGCAAGAAGGCGCGGTTGCCCGTGGTGCTGGCGCCGGTCGGATCGATCGAGAATCTCAACGCCGGCGGCACGGCGGCGGTGGCCAAGGCGGCCTCATCCTTCGGGGTGCCGATGTTCGTGAGCTCGGTCGCCCAGCCCGGGCTCGAGGCGACGGCGCAGGCGGCACCCGCCGCCCGCCGCATCTATCAGCTCTATGTGCGGGGCGACGATGCCTGGATCGACGATTTCGGCACCCGCGCCGCCCGGGCGGGCTACGAGGCGTTCTGCTTCACCGTCGATACCGCGATGTATGGCCGGCGCGAGCGCGATCTGGCCAAGCGCTATACCGTCAGCGGCCGGCGCGAGGTGGTGGCCGAGATGGAACGCTACCAGGCGGCGCTGTCCTGGGACGACATCCGGCGCTTCAAGGGCAAGCACAAGCTGCCGCTCATTCTCAAGGGCATCGCCACCGCCGAGGATGCCGAGCTCGCCTGCCAGCTCGGCGTGTCATGCGTCTATGTGTCCAACCATGGGGGGCGCCAGCTCGATCACGGCCGCGGCACCATCGACATGCTGCCCGAGATCGTCGCGGCGGTGAAAGGCCGTGCCGCCATCGTCGTCGATGGCGGCTTCTGCCGCGGCACCGACATCGTCAAGGCGTTGGCCCTGGGCGCCGACGCCGTCGGGCTCGGCCGGCTTTATTGCTACGCGCTGGCTGCCGCGGGCGAGGGAGGGATCGTGCGTCTTCTCGAGTTGCTGGAGATCGAGATCCGCCTCGCGCTCGGTCTGCTGGGGGTCGCGTCCTATGCGGAGCTCAAGCCGGCGATGGTGCAGCCGGCGCCGTCGGTAAGCCAGCCGGATGCGTTCAGCGCCTTTCCGCTGCTCGATCTCGAACGCCCCGGCTATTAGCCGACCGCGCGTCTGCTTCTTTGCCGGCGCGTCGTCCGGCTTTACGCGTCCGGGGGCCGCGCCGGTCAATTCTTCCGACATATTATTAATATTAACCACGATGAGTTGACATTTATTACTGTATAACTCTAGTATTAACTATATTAATATCGTTATTAACTATAAATGTCTTGTATCGGCGCCGGCCTAACCTTAATAACAAAGCTCGTGATGGTAGCCAAAGGCGTGCGGCCCTTTCGGGTCGCCGCTGATTCAAGCGAGGGATATTGGTGATGCGCACGACCCGTAGCGTTGGTTTCGGCTGTTCCTTCCTGTTGCTGCTGCTCTCCGCGATCAGCGGCTTGGCCGTCACCCTGTTCCTGACGATCTCGCTCAGCCCCATGGTGAAGCTCTTCCCGCCGACCTCGGGTGCGCGCGAAGTCGCCTACGGCATCGCGATCATGTGGGGCGTGGTCGTCGCCGCGACGGTCGCGGTCTATGCCTTCGGCAGCGTCCGTCGTCATCGCCAGACGGCCGATTTTTACGATGCCTCCTGGCAGGAACGTTATGTGCCGGGCGCCGCGCCGCACTTTGTCGAGGCCGCCCCCCGGTTTGTTGAGGCCGCACCGGCGCAGCCGGCCTATCGTCAGGCTGCACCGGCCGCAAGCCGCGGCGAGCTCGATTTCCGCCTGCAGCAGATGGCAGAGATGATGGACGCCAATCGGCGGCTGGTGGAGCGTCTCGAACGCGCCCAGGCGCCGCGGCTTGTCCCGGTCGTGCGCCATGCCGCCCCGGCGCCGGCGGCGCTCTATCGTCCCGCCGCCGCGCCGCCGCAGCCTTACCCGGCACCCCAGCCCTACGCGGCGCCGCAGCGGCGTCGCGCCTAAGCCCTACGGGGCGAGGCTCTTAAGCCGGCCGCGCACGCCTAAAAGGGCAGGCCGATCCGGATATGCTCGATGTTGCCGTGGTCCGTCGCCGATCCGCTGGCTGAACCGTGGACCGGGCTATCAGCGCAACCCGCCAGCAATAGCATGGCAAATCCGGCGATACCCGCTTTCAGCGCCGCTATCCGCAACCGCCCGCTCATGGCCCAAGAATAGCAGCCCGGCTCAGCCGACGCCGCGCCGATTTCCCGAGGGCATTTCCGCGGCGCCGATCGCCGCCGCCGGCAAGGTGATGGTGACGCTGGTGCCGACGCCGAGCGCGCTGACGATCTCGAAGCTGCCGCCATGCAGTTCGACCAGGCTCTTCGACAGCGGCAGGCCGAGGCCGGTGCCCTGATGCACCCGGGTCATGGCGTTGGACACCTGCCCGAACGGTTCCAGCGCCTTCGGGATATCGGCTTCGGCCATGCCGATGCCGGTATCGGCGATTGTGACCATCACGGCGCCTTCCGAGCGATGCGCTGTGAGCGAGATCGCGCCGCCGGCCGGCGTGAATTTGATGGCGTTCGAAAGAAGATTGAGCAGGACTTGGCGCAGGCGGGTCTGGTCGGCGCGCAACAGCGGCAAATCGCCGGCAATCCGCTGGGTGAGCGCGATGCCACCCGCCTGGATCTGCGGTTCGACGAGCCGCACGGCCTGATCGAGGATATCGCCGATGGCGACGGTCTCGAGATGCAGCTCGGTCTTGCCGGATTGCAATTTGGCGATGTCGAGAATGTCGTTGATGATGATCAGCAGGTGCTCGCCGCTCTGACGGATCATCGAGGCATATTCGCGGTAGCGCAGGGGCTGCGGCCCGAACAATCCCTGTTCGATGATCTCCGAGAAGCCGATGACGGCGTTGAGCGGTGTGCGCAGCTCATGGCTCATCGTGGCAAGGAACGAGCTCTTGGCGCTGTCGGCGCGTTCCGCCGCTTCGCGCGCCTGCCGCTCGACCCGCTCGCTCTTCCGCAGCGCCTGCTCCTGCTGCTTCATCTGCGTGATGTCGGTATAGAAGCAGACGGTGCCGCCCTCCTTGGTTCGCCGCTCGCGTGTCAGCGTCCATCGTCCGTCCCGGAATTGCTGGACGATCTCGCCGCGCGCCTCGCGATGCGCCAACAGGCGCCGTTCGATCATCGCGCGGCGCGATAAATCGTCGGTAACGCCGGCATAGCCGCCGCCATTGGCAAGAAGCTCGATCAGGGATTCGAAGCGGATTCCAGGCACGATCAGGGGCCGGATCGCGGACGGATAATAATCGAGATAAGACTCATTCCTCAGCGCCAGCCGGTCCTGCGCATCGAACAGGGCGAGCGCGCCCGGCGCGCTCTCGATCGCGGCGCGCAAGCGGGTTTCGGCGGTGGCGCGAGCGCGCGCCTCGTCGGTAAGGCGGCTGGCGAGCCACAACGCGACGATCGTGACCAAAAACATGATCGAAACGTCGAAGATGACGAATTTTCGGAAGGCTTGCGACGCGGCGGGCGGCGTGCCGATGACCATCAACTGCAGCGGAAATCCGACGACCTGTCGCACGGCGAGCACGCTGCGCGGTCGCTTCGCCAGGATTTCCCCGGCGGTTGCCCCGCGCAGGTTCTTCTCGGCGGCTTCGCCGGCGAGGACAGAGCCGTCTTCGTTGCGGATCAGCAGCGCCGATTCGAGCGAGTCGGAGACGCGCAAGCTTTCGACGGAGCGGAAAGAGCGCGGATCGATCAGCGCGGCGACAACGCCGACCAGATTGCCCTGCGCGTCGAAAGCGCCCCGGCTCATGCTGAACTGCGGCGCGCCATCGCCCAAGATCAATCCGCCGATGAAGAGATTCCTGCCGGGATGGACGAGATGATCCGCGAAATAGCGTTGCGCGCCGAGATTGCCGGCACCGGCGGGAAATTGCCGCGAATCGAGCAGCACCTTGCCGGCACGGTCGAGCACCACGATCTGGCGCAATTGCGGCAGCCGCATGCCCTCCTCGCCGAGCAGCGCCTGATCGACGACCGTCGCGCGGTTCTCCGCCATGTGGGGTTCGAGCTTGGTCGCGATCGTGTCGAGCGTGAGGTCGATCGCGGTGAGCGCGTGGCTTGCCTGTTCCGCCAGCAGCGTCGCCGTGGCATCGCGCGCTTCCTGCTCGCGGGACGCGTTGGTGCGATAGAAGTGCAAAATGAACAGCCCATTGGCGACATGAAGGAATGCCAGCAGCAGGCAGGTAACCAGCAGAATACGCGGCGCGAGCTCGTGGCCCGATCGCGCTCCGGCGCCGCCAAGCGCGGACTGTCTTGCCAGGCTGATTCTACCGAAGATAGACATAATTCGGCCCGCTTCAACTTTCGGTCGCAAGGGTACATGACCGGCATTATCGAGCCGTTAACTGCCGGGCCACGGCTGCCGGCCGTCTTGCCGCGATGGTTTCCAAGCGCTTAAAGAAGGACGCGCCTGAAAGGGAATTCCGCCATGGCCGAACCGAATGACCCCGTGGACGGGATGCCGCCCAGCCCGAATGCCGCCCTGGTGGGCGCGCGCGGCAGCCGTTTTCGGCTCGATACGCCGGCGCTGCTCGTCGACCGGCCGGCGCTCGAGCGCAACCTCGCCGCCATGGCGGCACATGCCAAGGCGGCGGGCGTGGCGCTGCGGCCGCATGTCAAAACGCATAAATCGCTCGCCATCGCGCGGCGGCAGGCAGCGGCGGACGCCGTCGGCGTTTCCTGCGCGACGCTGGGCGAGGCCGAGATCATGCTGCGCGGCGGCCTGCCCGGCATCCTGGTGACGTCGCCCCAGGTGACGGCGGCCAAGATCGCGCGGCTCGTGGCGCTCAACCGGGAACCGCATCGCGGGCTGATGGTCGTCGTCGATCATCCGGACAATTTGCGCGCGCTTGCCGCAGCGGCGGCAGCCGGCGGCCGGAAATTATCGGTGCTGCTCGATTTCGCCGCCGGCCACGGGCGTACCGGCGCCGCCGACGGCGAAAGCCTGCTCGCCCTGGCGCGGCTCGGTCGTGAGTTGCCCACGCTCGAATTGGCCGGCCTCCAATCCTACTCCGGCAATTTGCAGCACATCGCCACGCGGGCCGAGCGGCGCGACCGCGCGCTACAGCAGCTCGACATCCTGCGGGGATTGCTGGCGCGGCTGCGAAAGGAAGGCTTCGCCCTGCCGATCGTGAGCGGTGCCGGCACCGGCACCTTCGATCTCGATCCGGCGGCGCAGGTCTTCACCGAGCTGCAAGTCGGCTCCTATGTCTTCATGGATGTCGATTACCACCGCGCCTTGCGGGACGGCCGCAACGCGCCGCCGTTCGAGACCAGCCTCTTCGTCCAGACGGCGGTGGTCAGCGTCAACCAGCCCGGCTATGTGACGACCGACGCCGGCCTAAAATGCTTCGCCACCGACGGGCCCAATCCCGAGATTGCCGCCGGCGCGCCGGCGGGCAGCCGCTACGAGTTCTTCGGCGACGAGCATGGCCGGCTGATCCTGCCGCCGGGGGCGGCCCGGCCCGGCCTCGGCACACGCATCGAATGCGTGACGCCGCATTGCGACCCGACGGTCAATCTGCACGACTTTTACCACGTGGTCGAAGGCGACACCCTGGTCGAGATCTGGCCGATCGAGGCGCGCGGCAAAAGATAGGCGGCTGTTTTACTTTGCCGTCTTACTTGGCCGCCCCCTATTTAGCAGCCCAGGCCTCAACCTCGACCAGCCATTCGGGCATCACCAGCGACGCCACCACGACCATGGTGGAGGCCGGTCGCGCCGCGCCGAGCATGCGGCTGCGCACTTCGCCATAGCCCGGGATGCTCTCGGGCTTGGTGAGATAGTGGTTCACCTTCACCAAATTCTCGACGCCCATGCCGGCCGATTCGAGAACATTGAGGATGTTGCGCCACACCTGCTCGGATTGCGCCTTGATGCCTTGCGGCACGCTGCCATCGGCTGCGAGCGGCACCTGTCCGGCAATCGCCAGCCAGCGCGCATTGGGCGGGACCTCGACGCCGAGGCTGTAGGGACCCTTCGGCTGCGCCGATTTCGCGGGGTTATGTGCCTTCATTGCTTATTCTCCTGGGTTGCGGGTTTGGCAGCGCGCAGAAAATCGAAATCGCAGCCCTGATCGGCCTGCAGGACGTGCGCGTGATAAAGCCGCGCATAGCCCCGATCCGGCACGGCTTCCGGTGCGACGGCCCGGCGCGCCAGCTCAGCCGAATCGACCAGCACGTCAAGCTTGCGCTCCTTGACGCTGAGCCGGATGCGGTCGCCGCTGCGGATACGTGCCAAAGGGCCGCCGCTTGCCGCGTCGGGCGCCACATGCAACACCACCGTGCCGTAAGCCGTGCCGCTCATCCGGGCGTCGGAAATCCGCACCATGTCCTTGACGCCGGCCCGGGCGAGCTTCGCCGGTATCGGCAGCGAGCCCGCTTCCGGCATGCCGGCAGCGCTGCGCGGTCCGGCGTTCTGGAGAACGAGAAAATCCTCGGGCTGCACGTCGAGCGCCGGATCGTCGATGCGCTGTGCCACGTCCTCGAGCGAGGAAAACACCACGGCGCGGCCCTCGCGCTCAAACAGCCGAGGATCGGCGGCGGCGCGCTTCAGGATGGCGCCCTTCGGCGCCAGGCTGCCGAATAGCGCGACCAGGCCGCCCTCGGGCTGGAGCGGCGCGCCGAGCTTGCGGATGACCCGGTGATCGACGAAATCGCCGCGCTCGCGTTCGAGGCGCGATCCCAGGCTTTCGCCGGTAACCGATACGGTATCGAGATTGAGCAGCGGCTTCAGCTCGCGCAGCACTGCGCCGACGCCGCCGGCCGCGAAGAAATCCTCCATGTAATGCTCGCCGGTCGGCTTCAGATCGACCAGCACGGGCGTCGTGTCCGAGAGCTCGTTGAGCCGGGTCAGGGAAAGCGCCAAGCCCAGCCGGCCGGCAATCGCGGCAAGATGGAGCACCGCATTGGTCGAGCCGCCGATCGCCAGCAGCACGCGCAGCGCGTTCTCGATGGTCGGCGCGGTGATGGTCTGCGACGGCGTGCGCTTGCTTTGGATAAGGGCAACCGCCGCCATGCCGGTCGCTTCGGCGGCGCGCAGCCGGTCGGCATGCACCGCCGGAATCGCGGCGCCGCCCGGCAACATCATGCCGAGCGTCTCCGAGATGGCGGCCATGGTGCTGGCGGTACCCATGACGGCACAGGTGCCGGCGGTGACGGAAAGACGATTCTCGACTTCGGCGATGCCGGAATCGTCGATTTCGCCGGCGCGGTGGCGCGCCCAGAAGCGTCGGCAATCCGTGCAGGCGCCGAGCCGCTCGCCCTGATAACGGCCCGTCATCATCGGACCGACGACGAGCTGGATCGCCGGCGTGCCGGCCGAAATCGCGCCCATAAGCTGTGCCGGCACGGTCTTGTCGCAGCCGCCGACCAGCACCGCCGCGTCCATCGGCTGGGCGCGGATCATCTCCTCGGTATCCATCGCCATGAGGTTGCGCAGATAAAGGCTGGTCGGGCTGAGATAGACCTCGCCCAGCGAGACGGTCGGAAAGGCGAGCGGCAAGCCGCCCGCCGCGATGACGCCGCGCTTCGCCGCCTCGATCAGCTCGGGCATCAACCGGTGGCATGAGTTGAATCCGCTGCCCGTGTCGGCGATGCCCACAACCGGGCGGTCGAGCATCGCCGCCGAATACCCCATCGAGCGCGCATAGGAGCGGCGCAGATAGAGCGCATAGGCGCGATCCGCATATTGCGTAAGCCCGCGGGCAAGCCCCTTGGGATCGGCCATGGCACTCCCTCTCCCCGGGGTTGATCCGCCGGCAGGCGGCCATCGAAGCCGGTGGCGGCCTTTCCTGTCAATGACGCGTCCCGGCAATGACGAGCCGGGCGCGCCGCGTTATAATATGCCGCGAGCGAATGGCGGGGGCGTCATGAAAACCATTCTGGCCGTGGTCGGCGACGGCGCCGCCGTCTCGGTGGTCGAAACCGCCGTGGCGGTTGCCCGGCGTTTCGGCAGCCGAATTACGGGGCTCAATGCGCTCGCCAGCGAATACGCCATCGTTTTCGGCGGCGAAATGGGCTTCTCGATTTCCTCCGAGGTCGATCGCACGCTCGAGCGCGAAGGCGCGGAGCGGCGGGCGCAGGCGCGGGCGCTCTTCCAATCGATCATGCGCAAGCACGGCGTCGGCATCGGCGGTGGCGGCGAGGGTCTCGGCGCCGATTGGCGCGAGGAGATCGGCCGGCAGAATTCGGTGGCGGGAACGCTCGGCCGCGTCTTCGACCTGATCGTCGTCGAGCAGCCCGACAAGCCCGCGTCCTTCGCGGAGGCGACCCTTGAGGACGCGCTTTTTGAAAGCGGCCGGCCGGTGCTGATGGCGCCGCGCGTCGCGCCGGCCAGCGTCGGGGAGCGCGTCCTGATCGCCTGGAACGGCAGCACCGAGACCGCCCGCACCGTCGCCTTCGCCATGCCGATCCTGCAGCGCGCCGACCGGGTCGAGGTGGTCAGCGTCGACGGTGCGATGACGCCCGGCCCGTCGAGCGACGAGCTGGCCAAAAGCCTCAAGGCGCATGGCATCGATGCCGCCTCGCGCCATATCGCCGTCGGCAGTCGCCAGCCGGGCGATGTCTTCTTTGCCGAGGCAAAGGCGATGTCGGCCGATTTGCTGGTGAAGGGCGCCTATACGCAAAGCCGGTTGCGGCAGATGATCTTCGGCGGGGCGACGCGCCAGATCATCATGGGTGCCGAGATCCCTGTCTTGTTGGCGCATTAACGATAATCGCCGCCGGCACACCGAACAATTGGGCCTTAACGTTTAAGCCTTTCATAAGTCCAGGCGGCTAGGCTGCCGCTTCGCGCCGGCACTGCATGCCGGGCAGGGGCGGGCATGGAAGACGGTTTGGGCGCCGAACGCCGTTATCGCGATTTTGTTGAACTGTCGGGCGATTTTGCCTGGGAGGTCGATGCTGCCTCCCGCTTGGTTTTCGTGGCGCCGCGGCTGGTCTTCGGCTGGGCGGCGCAGACATTGATCGGCCGCAAGCTGGCCGATTTCCTGGTCGATCCAGCCGATCTACGCCATTTCACCGTGCCCGTTGCCGGCAGCGGCGAAGCCCGCTTCCGGACATCCGAGAGCGGCGCGGTGGCGCTCGCCATCACCGCCCGTCCGATCTTCGACGCCGGCGGCGTTTGGAATGGCGCGCGCGGCATCGCCCGTGATCTGGCCGATCCCCATGCCCGCGACATCGCCTTCACCGAGGCGCGGCTCCGCGAAGGCGTGCTGCGTCATGTCGTGTGCGCGGTGCGCGACGAGCCGCAGCCGGCGGAAAGCCTCGCCGCCGCGCTCGCGGCGTTGGGCTTCGCCGCCAATGCCGCCGGCGGTGCCGTGCTGCATGCCGGCCCCGACCACGCCTTCCGCATTGCGCAAAGCTGGGGACAAAAGGCGCCGCCGCTCGCGATCGCGGCGTTGCGCACCCAACTCAAGGCCCAAGAAAAGGTCGCGGTCGCCGCAGCCGGCGCGCAGCTTGTCGCGCAGACTGTCCTGTACCGCCTCGAATCCAAGGGTGCCGTCATGCTGTGGCGCCGCGGCGAAGCGCCGGCCTTCAGCGAGGGCGAGCGCATTCTCCTCGGCGAAGTCGCCGATCATATCGGCATCGTCATCGCCGAGATCGAGGCGCGCGAGCGCATCGATCTGCTGGCCCGCACCGACCGGCTCACCGGCCTGACCAATCGCAGCGCCTTTTTCGACGAATTCTCCCGCCGGCTCGACCGGCTCGACCGCGCGCTGCAATCGGCGGCGCTGCTCTATATCGATGTCGACAATCTTCGCTACGTCAACGACGTGCACGGCCCGGCGCGCGGCGATCAGGCGCTGGCGGCGCTCGCCGACATTCTGCGCGAGCACACCCGTGCCGGCGATTTGATCGCCCGCTTCGGCGGCGACGAATTCGTGCTGTGGATCGAAGGGATCGATCGGATCGGCGCCATGAGCCGCATCGCGGCGCTGGCCGATGCAGCGGCCCGGCTGGCGGCGCTTACCGGATTGCCCGACCGGCCGTTCGGCATCTCGATCGGCTTGGCGATGTTCGATCCGTTGCGGCCGGAAGGGCCGGCCCAGATCATCGCGCGGGCCACCATCGATCTGGCCCGCAAAAACGAACAGGGAGGCGAGCTGTGGCCCGCCTCCCTGCCTGCTTAAGTCCCGTACGTCGCGGGATTCGGCCCGTTAGTGGAGGGTGATCTCCACCACGCGGTTGCGCGGCTCGCGCACGCCGTCCGGTGTCGGCACCGGCGGCTCACGCTCACCAACCCAACGCTCGTCGACGCGATTGCGGGCCAGCCCGTCACGCTCCAACTGGGCACGAACCGTGCTCGCGCGGCGGTGCGATAGACCCATGTTGTAGGCGTCGGTGCCGGAGCGATCGGCCTTGCCGACCAGCACGATGCGGACGCTCGGATCGGCTTTCGCCGCCGCGGCTGCTTGCTGGACGATCTGGGCGCCTTCCGACGTCAAGTTCGACCTGTCGAACTCGAAATAGACGCGGTATTCGCGGGCGGCGGGAGCCGCCATCGCCTGATGGCCTTCGAGTTGGTCGAGGGCAATGAGCAGGTCGCGATGGCACGGGCCATTGAGGGCCGTCCACCAGGATTGCTCCATATGCTCGACCCAGCAGTCGTATAGCACCTGGGCGCGCGCCGCGAGTTGCGGCTGGCGTTCACGCGCGCCGCCATCGAGATCGGCGACGAGGCGCTTGCGCGCATCGCCGAGCAGGACGCGGTAGCCGACCGGCGCGTCAACCGGCGTCGCGATGCCCCAGTTGGCGTCGTTCTCCGGCGGCACGACGGCGCCGTGCGCGGCGGCGATGCCCTTGCGGGCGAAGTAGTCGGAATCGGCCGGGTCGTTATCGGTCTTCATCAGCGAATCGGCCAAGCTGGCGTATTCCTTGGTCAGAGCCTGGTTGAACGGGCTCGCATTCGGCGACGGCGCGATAGCCTGAACGTCCGGCGTATTGATGCGCTCGCTGTAGAAAAGGCCGCGCAGCGGGGGCGAATAGGACCAGCCCGAACAGCCGGCAAGCGCCAAACCCACTGCGACAAGAATTACATACCGGCCGAAGGCTTTACGTTGATGATTCATTTGCGACCCCATTCCCGTTTGTCTGCTCTGCGCGCCGGAAGCTTCATCTCTGCGAGACGAATGCCGCCGATGCGATTCTCACTTGCTCGCTAAATGCCCGTTCCGAACAATCACCACTGCCGGCGGGGATAGTCGTCGCGGATAGTCGTCATGCCGCGAGATATCATCACCACGGGCCGGCATACCGGGATAATGAAGCCGCGAAACATGGCTATAGTAAGGAATTCCAGAGACGGAACGGTGAACCCCCGACAGCGCGCGGCGACTAAGGTTAATCCGGCCCGACTCTAAGGGTTTCCAGGGATGGTTCGACGCACCGCGCGGCCCCGTCGCCTCTAGCTCATCGTTGTGGCGGGGTTGTTTGCCTGCTCGAGTGCGGCATCGGGGCAACACTCCACGAATAATTTTATCGGGGCAGCCGGAGCGTCAGCGCGTCTCGCCGTTCTTTTTTTCGATCGGTTTCTGGATCTCGACCAGCGTACCGCCGCGCGCCGCGCGGAAAAAGCAGCTACGCGTGCCGGTGTGGCAGGCGGCGCCGGTCTGGTCGACCAGCAGCAGCAGCGCGTCGCCGTCGCAATCGACGCGCAGCTCGATCAGGCGTTGCCCATGGCCCGAGCTTTCGCCCTTGCGCCAGAGCTTTTGGCGCGAGCGCGACCAGTAGCAGATGCGCCCCGTCGCCAGCGTCTCTTCCACCGCCGCGCGGTTCATCCAGGCGAGCATCAGCACCTCGCCGGAATCGTGCTGCTGCGCCACGGCGGCGACGAGGCCGTCGGCGTTGAAGCGGAGCCCCGCAAGTATCGTCGCGGCGTCCGGCGGATGCGGTTTCGCGGCTTGGCTCATGGGATGGCGATCCTAGCCTAGCTGCGCCAACGCAGCATCCGGTCCTTGACCGGATTGACGAAGGCGCGGTTCTCGGCGCGGGCGTTCCGGTACTCCTGCTTCAGCCGGTAATACCATTTGGCCTGAGTGTCGGCGTCGTTGATCAGCATCAGCGGCGGCTCATGTTTCAGCCCCTCCTGCTGCATCACCATGATGCGGCGGTCCTGGTTGAGGAATGCCCGCACATAGGGCCGGAGCAGCGGCTTCAGCAGCGACAGCCAGGGCATGTCCCAATAGATCGCATGGTTGATCTCGGCGAGGGCGGGCCCGAGCGGGGTCACCGCGGTGAGGCCGGCGACATGCCGTCGGCCGATGCGAATGTGCTCGATGCGCGTGCTCGGCAGGTGGAAGCCGATCTCGGTCTCGGGCTTGCCGCCGAGCAGGCGATAGGCGTTGGCGTTCGACGACGGCGCGTGCCGCAGCATGGTGAAGCCAAAGGGGCTGGCGGCGAAAGACTTGGATTTCTCGTGAATGGAATGCGCGGAGCGCCACCACCAGGCGCGATGGACGAAAGGGCCGTGCGCCGGGTCCATCAAGCCGACGACCGCGTGATCGATGGCGGCCGGGATGCACACGCTTTCGAAGAGCTTGGGCGTGGCATCGCCGATCTCCGGCACGACGGGCGGCGGCGGCGCCGCCGCTTCGTCCTTGCCGAAGAATACCCAGACGTTCCCCTGCACCTCGCGCGCGGGATAAGCGCCCACGCGGATGCGGCTCGGCGAAAAATCCTGTCCCGGGAAAAGCGACGGGATGGCGGTGCAGGCGCCGCGCGTGTCGAAGCGCCAGCCGTGATAGCAGCATTCGATTTCGCTGCCATCAAAGCGGCCGTAGGACAGCGGAATGCCGCGATGCGGACAGATGTCCTTCAGGGCGAAGACCGTGCCATCGGCGGCGCGGCCGAGCAGCAGCGGCTCGCCCAGCAGCGTCTTCGCCAGCGTGCGACCGCGGCCGAGCCGCATGCCCGGGACGGCGAAGTACCACATGTCGCGCAACGGCGCGGCGCTCTCCGGATCCACCGAATTCCCTCGCTGATGCCGCTGGGGCGGCAGGCCGAGAGTAGCCGCGCCGGCCGGCCGGCGAAAGGGGCGCCTCCCGGCGTTTTGCTCCTGCGAAGGGCAGGCTTTGTCGGGTTTCCGGGCGGACGCGGCAAGGCCCGCCTTCCAGCCTCGACGCTGCGACTCGCGGCTATTCCCTTGCGGGCTGGGGGGTCGCCCATTAAGGTGCAGCGCACAAAATCGCGTGCTCCGGCCCGGGTGAATGATGGACGACGTTCGGCAAAAGCTGGCTTCGCGCGCGCCCTACGTGATCGAGGATCTCACCGTCGGGATGACCGCGGCCTATTTCCATACGCTGACCGATGCCGACATCCATCTATTCGCCGACCTCACCGGCGACCACAATCCGCTCCACCTCGACGAGGCATTCGCCAAGCAGACGCGCTTCAAGGGCCGCATCGCGCACGGCATGTTGTCGGCGAGCTTTCTCTCGACGGTGATCGCCATGCTGCCGGGGCCGGGCACGATCTACGTCACCCAGAATCTTTCCTTCCGCGCGCCGGTGCGGATCGGCGACACCATCGAGGCGCATGTCACGGTGCTGGAGATCGATCTCGCCACCAAGCGCGTCCGCCTGAAGACGCAATGTCGGGTGGGCGAGACGGTGGTGATCGACGGTGAGGCCGAAGTGATCGTGCCCTCGCGTGGCGCGGCCCCCAAGTCCGCCTAGATCAGCCTATCGTCCCGGCCGCCGGCACGATATCTTTCGCCGCCTATGCGCGTCTTGCGCCATTCCAACGCCGCCCCCGGCGACCGCGGCGCGGTCGTCGCCCTCGGCAATTTCGACGGCGTCCATCGCGGCCATCAGGCCGTGATCGCGCGCGCCGGCGAGATCGCGCGGCAGGCTTCGGCGCCGCATGCGGTCCTCACCTTCGAGCCGCATCCCTACGGCGTCTTCAAGCCCGATGCGGCCCCGTTCCGGCTGACGCCGTTCCGCGCCAAGGCGCGCCACATCGAGCCGCTCGGCGTCGATCTGCTGTTCGCGCTGCATTTCAATCTCGCCTTCGCCCAGAAAAGCGCCGAAAGCTTCATCGACGAGGTGCTGGTGGCCGGGCTCGGCGTGCGCCACATCGTCGTCGGCTATGATTTCGTCTTCGGCCAGGGCCGCCGCGGCAACGCCAAGACGCTGCTTGAAGCGGCGCCGGCAAAAGGCTTCCGGGTCACCGTGGTCGAGCCGATCAAGGGCGCGGGCGACGCGCTCTATTCCTCGACGCGCATTCGCGAACACCTCGCCGCTGGCCGGCCACGGGATGCCGCGGCACTGTTGGGCCGCTTATGGGAGATCGACGGTCGCGTCGAGCATGGCGAGCGCGTCGGCCACGGCCTCGGCTTCCCCACCGCCAATCTGGATCTGGCCGATTATCTGCGGCCGGCGCTCGGCATCTACGCGGTCTTCGCCGGGATTGAAGGTAAGAGCGGCACCGAATGGCACAAGGCGGCGGCCTATCTCGGGCGGCGCCCGACGCTGGGCGATCACGAGCTCCGGCTCGAAACCCATTTGATCGATTTCCAGGGCGATCTTTACGGCCGCCATCTGCGCGTCGCCTTCACCGACCATCTGCGCGGCGACCGGATTTTTCCGGGCCTCGACGCGCTCCGGACGCAGATCGGCGTCGATGTGGCGGCGGCGCGCCATGCCCTGGCCGGGGCGCGCTCGCCGGCGCCTTGAGCGCCGCGCGGTTGACGCTCCCACCCGGCCCGCCTATGACCACCCCATGAACGAGGATTTGCCGAAGGATTCGGCCCCTAAGAATTCAGGCGGGGATTACCGCGCGACGGTGTTCCTGCCGGACACGGCGTTTCCGATGCGCGGCGAGCTGCCCAAGCGCGAGCCCGCGCTGCTCGAGCGCTGGAGCAAGATGGGCCTGTGGCAGAAGCAGCGCGAGCAGGGCCGCCGCGAGAAGCGCGAGAAATTCATCCTCCATGACGGGCCACCCTACGCCAACGGCAACCTCCATATCGGCCACGCGCTCAACAAGATCCTGAAGGACGTCATCAACCGCGCCCAGTCGATGAGCGGCAAGGATTCGATCTACGTCCCGGGCTGGGACTGCCATGGCTTGCCCATCGAATGGAAGATCGAGGAAGCATACCGCGCCAAGAAAAAGTCGAAGGACGACGTCCCGATCGTCGAGTTCCGCAACGAATGCCGCGAATTCGCGCGGCATTGGGTCGGCGTGCAGCGCGTCGAGTTCGAGCGGCTCGGTGTCATGGGCGATTGGGATCATGCCTATACGACGATGGAGAACGCCGCCGAGGCGCAGATCGCGCGCGAGATCGGCAAGTTCCTGATGAACGGCGGCCTCTATCGCGGCTCGAAGCCGGTGATGTGGTCGGTGGTCGAGCAGACCGCGCTGGCCGAGGCCGAGATCGAATATCACGACCACGCTTCGACAACCGTTTGGGTAAAATTCCCGGTCGCCGTGCCCGGCCATCGCGAGATCAAGGATGCGTCGATCGTCATCTGGACGACAACGCCATGGACGCTACCCGGTAACCGCGCCATCGCTTACGGCGCCGATATGAACTACGTCGTGTTGCGGGTGCGCGAGAATGGCCCGCAGGGGGCCGCGCGGCCGGGCGAGCATATCGTGGTGGCCGAAGCGCGCTGGCCGGCGCTCGAAGCGGAGCTCGAATTCAAGGCCGACATGCTGATGGTGCTGAAGGGCAGCGAGCTCGCCGGTACCGTTGCCCGTCATCCGCTGCACGGAAAAGGCTACGATTTCTCGGTGCCGCTGCTGCCCGGCGATTTCGTCACCGACACCGACGGCACCGGCTTCGTCCATGTGGCACCCGGCCACGGCGCCGACGATTTCTCGCTCGGCCAAAAACACGGCGTCGCCGTGCCCGATACCGTCGCGGCGGATGGAACCTACCTGCCCGGCGTGCCGCTCTTTGCCGGCAAGCGCGTCTACAAGCCCAACGGCAAGGAAGGCGACGCCAACCCGGCGGTGATAGCCGCGCTGAAAGAAGCCGGCGCCTTGCTCGGCGAAGGCAAGCTCGTCCATTCCTATCCGCATTCCTGGCGCTCGAAGGCGCCGCTGATTTTCCGCACCACGCCGCAATGGTTCATCGGCATGGAGCGCAACGATCTACGCGTCAAGGCGCTCCGGGCGATCGACGCAACGCGCTGGATTCCGGAGCAGGGACGCAACCGCATCCGTGCCATGATCGAAAGCCGGCCCGATTGGTGCATTTCGCGCCAACGCGCCTGGGGCGTGCCGATCCCGGTCTTCGTCGACAAGAAGACCGGCGAGCCGCTGCGCGACCAGGCGGTCATCGACCGGGTCGCGGCATTCTTCGATGCCGACGGCTCCGATGCCTGGTTCATGCGTAATCCCGCGGATTTCCTCGGTCCCGGCCGCGATCCGGCGGATTACGAGCAGGTGAAGGACATTGTCGACGTCTGGTTCGATTCCGGCTCGACCCACGCCTTCGTCCTGGAAAAGCGCCCCGAGCTGCAATGGCCGGCCTCGCTCTATCTCGAAGGCTCCGATCAGCATCGCGGCTGGTTCCATTCGTCGCTTCTGGAATCCTGCGGCACGCGCGGCCGCGCGCCCTATGACGCGGTGCTGACGCACGGCTTCGTGCTCGACGAGCAGGGCCGCAAGATGTCGAAATCGCTCGGCAACGTGACCTCGCCGCAGGACGTGACGGCAAGGAGCGGCGCCGACATCCTCCGTCTTTGGGTTGTCGCCGCGCCCTACGCCGACGATCTGCGCATCGGCCCCGAAATCCTCAAGCAGCAATCCGAGATCTATCGCCGCTTCCGCAACACGCTGCGCTATCTGCTGGGCGCGCTGAAGGATTTTTCGCCGGCGGAGAAGATCGATGCCGCGCAGATGCCCGAGCTCGAGCGCTTCGTGCTGCATCGGCTCGGCGAGGTCGAGGCGTTGATGCGCGCCGCGGTGGAAAGCTACAATTTCCATGCGATGTTCACCGAGCTCCACAATTTCTGCGCCGGGGATCTCTCCGCCTTCTATTTCGACGTGCGCAAGGATTCGCTCTATTGCGATTCTCCCGACGAATTGAAGCGCCGCGCCGCGCGCAGTGTTCTCGACCGCGCGTTCGATTGCCTGGCGCGTTGGCTTGCCCCGGTGCTGTGCTTCACCGCCGAAGAGGCGTGGCTCTGTCGTCACGGCGAAGGCGACGGGGAGAGCGTCCATCTCCAGCGCTATCCCGCTGTGCCGAAAGAGTGGCGCGACGAGAAGCTGGCGGAGAAATGGCTGCGCATCCGCGATATACGCCGCGTGGTCACCGGCGCCATCGAGCTCGAGCGGGCCCAGAAGCGCATCGGCTCGAGCCTGCAGGCGGCGGTGACGGTTTTCGCCGCCGCCCCCGACGAGGCGGCTTTCACCGGCATCGATTTGCCCGAACTCTTCATCACCTCGCACGCCGAATTCGCGCCTGGCGCAGCACCTGCCGGCGCTTTCGCCTTGCCGGATTTGCCGGGTGTCGCAGTGGTCGTGACGCCGGCCGCCGGCGAGAAATGCCAGCGTTGCTGGAAGGTGTTGCCGGAAGTCGGCACGGTCAAAACGCATCCCGACCTTTGTCGCCGCTGCGCCGCCGCGGTCGATGGGCTCGCCGCGGCGCCGCGCGCCGCCGCCGGCGGGGCGCATTGATGCGCCGTCCGACAATCCTGGCCCTTGTCCTCGCGGGAATCGTCGCCTTGCTCGATCAAGCGAGCAAGCTCTGGGTGCTCGATTTCTTCGCCGCGCGCGGACAGGACAGCGTCGTAGTCTTGCCGATTTTTAATCTTGTCCTGGTCGGCAACCGCGGCGTCAGCTTCGGCCTCTTCAACGGCGCCGAGGTGTCGGGCACGCTGGTCTTCGCGGCGCTTGCCGTCGTCATCGTGGCGCTCCTCCTCTGGTGGCTGGTCCGTGCGGCCGGACCCCGCCAGCGCGCCGCCTTGGGGCTGATCATCGGCGGGGCGCTCGGCAACGTCTTCGATCGCCTTTATCGCGGCGCCGTCGTCGATTTCCTCGATTTTCACTGGGGCGCCTGGCATTGGTACGCCTTCAATGTGGCTGATGCCGCGATTTGCGTCGGCGTGGCGCTGATCGCGCTCGACAGCCTGCTTGGCGAAAAGCCCCGGGACGGGTAGATTGGCGCGGATTGGGGCGTTTGCTTTGGTACATCGAATACATCGGCCGTTCATCGGCATGACAATTTCATTGGTGCTTGGCGGGGCGGCCCTCTCGGGCTGCACCGACCTCAAGCGCGGCCTCGGCATGGAAAAGGTCGTGCCGGACGAATTCGCCGTGACCGCGAGCGCCCCGCTTGCCGTGCCCCCCGATTTCACGCTGCGGCCGCCGCGTCCCGGCCAGGCGCCGACCCAGCAGCAGGCGGCGGTCGATCAGGCGCGCCAGACCGTGTTCCGCGCCAGCGATGCCAAGCTCGAAACCCTGCCGCCGGCGACGAGCCGCAGCCCGGGCGAGAGCGAGTTGCTGAAGGACGCCGGCGTCCAGACGGCGCCGTCGAATATCCGCCAGTTGGTCAATAACGAATACCAAGCCCCGCCCGACACGAAATTCGCCGACAAGCTGCTGTTCTGGCGCCCGAGCGACACGACAGCCCCGGCCGACCAGATCATCGATCCGGAAGCGGAGGCCGAGCGGCTGCACGCCGCTGCGGCGACCCCGGCCGGCAACACGACGGCGACCGCGACCACGCCCGCCGCCGGCACGCCGACGATCGAGCACACGAAGCAAAAAGGGTTCTGGGACTGGTTGTTCTAGACCCTTGCTCCGTAGGAAGGATTGCCGAGGACAGATGACCGGACGGATCGCCGCGATCCTTGTTGCGCTCGCCTGCATGACCATCGGCGCCGGCGCGGCGCCGGCGGCCACCTTCGCCGCCGACAGCTTCACGCTGCCGAACGGCCTGCAGGTGGCGGTCATTCCGAACCATCGAGCGCCGATCGTCAGCCAAATGGTTTGGTACAAGGTCGGCGGCGCCGACGAGCCGCGCGGCGTTTCCGGCATCGCTCATTTTCTCGAGCATCTGATGTTTCGCGGCACCAAAAACGTGGCGCCGGGCGAGTTCTCGCGCATCGTCGCGGACAATGGCGGACATGAGAATGCCTTCACCACGCATGACGAGACCGCTTTCTATCAGGACGTAGCGGCCGACCGGCTCGAAACGGTGATGCGGCTCGAAGCCGACCGCATGGCCAATCTCGACATCAAGGATGAAACACTGCTGCCCGAGCGCCAGGTCATCATCGAAGAGCGGCACATGCGCGTCGATAATAACCCGATGGGGCTGTTCCGCCAGGCGCTCGACGCGGCGCTCTATCTGAACCATCCCTATCGCATTCCGGTGATCGGCTGGCCGCAGGAGATGAGCGTGCTCACCAGCGCCGAGGCGCGGGATTTTTACCGGACCTGGTATGCGCCCAATAACGCCGTGCTGGTGATCTCGGGCGACGTCGACCCGACGCGGGTCAAGGCGCTGGCCGAGAAATATTTCGGACCGATCCCCGGGCATCCGGTCCCCAAGCGCGCGCGGGCGAGCGAGCCGCCGCGGGTGGCGTCCGAGACCCTGACGATGAAATCGCCGCGCGTCACCGAGCCGAGCTGGCTGCGCGCCTATCTTGCGCCGAGCTACACCAGCGGCGCTCGCGAGCAGGCCTATGCGTTGCAGGTCCTGGCCGAGGTGCTTGGCGGCGGCGACACGTCGCGGCTCTATAAGGAGCTGGTGGTCGATAAGAAGCTGGCGCTCAACGCCGCCGCATATTACGACCCAACCTCGCTCGATCTCGCCAGCTTCGGCCTATACGCCACCGTCGCCAAGGGCGTCGCCGTCGAGGATATGCAGGCGGCGATGGTCCGTCTCGTCGGCGAGACGTTGCGCGATGGCGTCGCCCCCGCAGAGGTCGCACGCGCCGAGAAGCGCATGCAGGCCGAGAGCCTCTATGCGCAGGATAGCCTCGATGGGTTGGGGGAATCGGTGGGCGCGGCGCTCGCCGCCGGCCGCACCGTCAAGGACGTGCAGGAATGGCCGGAGCGGATCGGCGCGGTCACGGTCGACCAGGTCAACGCCGCGTTGCGTGCCGTGGTGCGTGACGACAAATCCGTCACTGGCATCCTACTGCCGGAGCCGACCTCGTGAGGATCGCTCCGGCGCTCGCCGTTATCGGCCTCGTCGCACTATTCGGCGCGCCGGCGCACGCCTTCGAGATCAAGCAGGTCACCAGCCCCGGCGGCATCACCGCCTGGCTGGTCGAGGATCACACCCTGCCGATCGTCTCGATGCAGCTGGGCTTTATCGGCGGCAGCGCCAACGATCCGCCCGACAAGCCCGGCCTCGCCAATTTCACCTTCGATTTGCTCGACGAAGGCGCCGGCGCACTCGATGCGACCGCGTTCAAGGGCCGGCTCGAGGATCTCGCCGCGTCCTATGATCTCAGCGTCGACAACGATCTGCTGAATGTCAGCCTGCGCACTCTTTCGGCCAATTTCGGGCCGGCGCTCGATCTCGTGCATTCATCGCTGACCGAGCCCACCTTTTCCGATCAGGCGGTGGCGCGCGTGCGCGGCCAGCTCGTCGCTTCCCTCGAACGCGCGGCGCATGAGCCGCATTCCATCGCCAACCGGCTGTGGTGGAATCAAGAAATGCCGGGCCATCCCTACGGCGCGCCGGGGCGGGGCACGCCGGGCTCGGTCGCTCGGATCACCTCGGACGATCTGCGCGGCTTCGTCCACGGCCGTCTCGCCAAGGACGTGCTGCTGATCGGCGTGGTCGGCGACATCACCGCGCAGGAGCTGGCGCCGCTGCTCGACAAGACTTTCGGTGCTCTGCCGGCCCACGCCGCGCCGTCGGCCGTGATCGAGGCCGCGCCACGCGTGACGCCGGAATTGCTGCTGGCGACGCTGCCGATTCCGCAAAGCGTCGTCGTCTTCGGCCAGCCGGGCATCAAGCGCGCCGATCCCGATTGGTACGCGGCCTATCTGGTGATGCACGTCTTGGGCGGCGGCGGCCTGACCTCGCGGCTGTCGCTGGAAGTGCGGGAAAAGCGCGGCCTCGCCTATAACGTCTATGCCGGGCTCGAGCCGCTGCTGCATGGCGGCGTGATCCAGGGCGGCGTCGCCACCGAGAATGCGCGGGTCGGCGAATCGATCGACCTCATCCGCGCCGAGTGGCGGCGCATGCGCGACCAGGGACCGAACGCGGCCGAGCTCGCCGCCGCCAAGACCTACCTGACGGGCTCGTTTCCTCTCGGCCTCGATTCGACCCTCCGCGTCGCGGAATTGCTGGTGATCATGCAGCGCGATCATCTCGGCCTCGACTATCTGTCGCGGCGGAACGCGCTGATCAACGGGGTCAGCGTGGCCGACGCGCGGCGCGTGGCCAGGAAGTTGCTCGACCCTGACGCGTTGATCTTCACCGTCGTAGGCGCACCCGAGAATCTGAAGGGCGCCCGCGCGGTGGAACCCACCGGCGGCTGAAGGCTTAGACACCCATGCAGTACAGCCAGGACATCGCCGGCTGCCTTGCCGAGGCGGCGGGCAAGGGCGGCCTCACCGCCGCCGAGCTCGACCATGCGGTGAAGCGCGCGGCGGCTTCGCTGCCCGCGTTGAAGAAGAAGCAAAAAGACAACGTTCTGCCGCTGCTCAACCTGCCGGGTCGCCGCGACGACATCGCGGCCTTCAAACCCGCCGCCGACGAGTATCGCCAGCTCAAGAATGTGATCGTGCTCGGCACCGGCGGTTCGAGCCTCGGCGGCCAGACGCTCGCGGCGCTCGCCGCGCCCGGCGCCGGGCCGGTTCTCCATTTCATGGACAATGTCGATCCGCACAGCTTCGATTTGCTGTTCGCGGCGCTCGATCCCGCCACCACCGGCCTCATCGCCATCTCCAAATCGGGCGGCACCGCCGAAACCCTGGTGCAGTATTTCGCCTGCCTGGCGTGGCTCGGCGACAAGAACGCGGGGCGTACCCTCGTCGTCACCGAGCCGAAGCCGAGTCCGCTGCGCGATCTCGCCGGCGAGAAAAAGCAGCGCATCTTCGACCACGATCCCAATATCGGCGGCCGCTACTCGGTGCTGTCGAACGTCGGGCTGCTGCCCGCGATGATCGCCGGGCTCGACGTTGCAGGCGTACGCGAGGGCGCCGGCGGCGTGCTTGAGGCGATGCTGACATCCAAGGATGCGCGCCAAGCGCCCCCCGCTTTGGGCGCGGCGCTGGGCTTCGCCCTGGCGGAGCGTCGCCGCGTCAACGCGACGGTTATCATGCCGTATGTCGACCGGCTGGCGCATTTCGGGCTGTGGTTCCGCCAGCTCTGGGCCGAGAGCCTGGGCAAGGACGGCAAGGGCACGACGCCGATTCGCGCCATGGGCACCGTCGACCAGCACAGCCAGCTGCAGCTCTATCTCGGCGGCCCGGCCGACAAGATGTTCAGCGTCGTCATGCTGGAGCAGGCGGGGGCGGGGCCGCGCATGCCGGCCGACCTGAAGAAGCATAAGGACTTGACCTATCTCGCCGGCAAGACGATGGGCGATCTGATGGAGGCCGAGCAGCGCGCCACGGCGGCGACGCTGATCCGCAATCACCGCCCGACCCGCATTTTCACGCTGCCGCGACTCGACGAGCGGGCACTCGGCGCGCTGCTCATGCATTTCATGCTCGAGACCATCATCACCGCCGATTTGATGGGGGTGAACGCCTTCGACCAGCCGGCGGTCGAGGAGGGCAAGATTCTGGCCCGCCGCCACCTTGGCGAAAAAAGGCCGGCTCAGGCACAATAAGGGGCATGGCCCTTCGCCAGCTGCCTGCCGTCCTCGTTAATCGCATCGCTGCCGGCGAAGTCGTCGAGCGGCCGGCTTCGGCCGTCAAGGAACTGGTCGAGAACGCGATCGACGCCGGCGCCCACCGCATCGAGGTCACTTTGCGCGGCGGCGGCCAGAGCCTGATCGCCGTCGCCGATGACGGCGAGGGCATGAGCGGGGAAGAATTGTCGTTGGCGGTCGAGCGCCACTGCACCTCGAAGCTGCCCGACGACGATCTGCTCTATATCCGCACGCTGGGCTTCCGCGGCGAGGCGCTGCCGTCGATCGGCGCGGTCAGCCGTCTCTCGATCGTCAGCCGCCGGCGCGGCGCCGCGACGGCGCATCGCATCCTGGTCGAAGGCGGCACCAAGCACGATATCGAGCCGGCGGCGCATGGACCCGGGACGCGGGTCGAGGTTCGCGATCTCTTCTACGCCACGCCGGCGCGGTTGAAATTCATGAAATCGCCGCGCGCCGAGCGCGATCAGGCGGTCGATTCGGTCGAGCGCCTCGCCATGGCCTATCCGGCGATCGCCTTCACCGTCATCGGCGACGAGGAGCGGGTCCTGCTGCGCATGAACGCGGCGGAGCCGGATCTGGCGGGCAAGGGCCCGGCCGAAACCCGCCGCGCGCGGCTCGGCGCCATCCTTGGCCGCGATTTCGCCGACAACGCGCTTGCCATCGACGCGGCGCGCGAGGGCTTCCGCCTGACCGGCCTCGCCGGCTTGCCGACGCTCAACCGCGCGACGGCGAAGGACCAATATCTCTTCGTCAACGGCCGGCCGGTGCGCGACAAGCTGCTCGCCGGCGCGGTGCGCGGGGCCTACCAGGATTTCCTCGCCCGCGATCGCCATCCGATCGTCGTGCTCTTCCTCGACGGGCCGGAAGAGGATATCGACGTTAACGTCCACCCGGCCAAGGCCGAGGTGCGCTTCCGCGACGCCAATCTGGTGCGCGGCTTGATCGTCGGCTCGCTGCGTCAGGCGCTGGCGGCGGCGGGGCACCGCGCCTCGACGACGGTAGCCGAGGCGGCGCTCGGCGCCTTCCAGCCGGCTTGGTCGCCGCGCGGCCGGCCGGCGACCTATGCCTACAATCCCAATGTCGCGGCGCCGCCCGGCCTGTCGGAAGCGCCGGCCGATTACCAGGCGAACCTCGCCGAGAACGCCCCGGGCGCGCGGCCGCTCGAGGCGCCGGCGAGCGAAACCTCGGCGCATCCTCTCGGTGCGGCGTGTGCCCAATTGCACGAGACCTACATCGTGGCGCAAACCGCCGACGGCATCGTCATCGTCGACCAGCACGCCGCGCATGAGCGGCTGGTGTACGAGGAGATGAAAAAAGAGATTGCCGCCAGCGGCGTGAAGCGCCAGATCCTGCTGTTGCCCGAGGTGGTCGAGCTCGATGCCGGCGGCGCCGCGCGTCTGGCGGCGCGTGCGGGTGAATTGGCCGAGCTCGGCCTCGTCGTCGAGAATTTCGGCACGGGCGCAATCGTCGTGCGCGAGGTGCCGGCGCTGCTCGGCGACATCGATGTCCAGGGCCTGGTGCGCGACCTCGCCGACGAGATCGCCGAATGGGGCGGCGCCCTGTCGCTCAAGGAAAAGCTCGAAGAGGTCTGCGGCACCATCGCCTGCCATGGCAGCGTGCGCGCCGGCAGGCGGCTGGCGCAGGCCGAGATGGATGCCCTGCTGCGCCAGATGGAGGCGACGCCGCATTCCGGCCAGTGCAATCACGGCCGGCCGACCTATATCGAGCTGCGCCTCGCCGACATCGAAAAACTCTTCGGCCGGCGCTGATCCGCCATGACTCCTTCCGGTCCCGAGCTCGATCCCAATTCAGCGCTGGTGCTTTTGTCGGCCGGGCAGGATTCGACGACCTGTCTCGCCTGGGCGCTTGATCGTTTCGCGCGCGTCGAGACCATCGGCTTCGAATACGGCCAGCGCCATGGCATCGAGATGGAGTTGCGCGAGCCGATCCGCCGCCGGATCGCGGCGCTGTCGCCGGCCTGGGCCGCACGGCTGGGGCCCGACCGGGTGATCGCGCTCGACGTGCTTGGCCGGGTGAGCGAAAGCGCGCTCACATCGGATCTGCCGCTCGGCAAGCGGCCGGACGGGCTGCCCAACACCTTCGTGCCCGGGCGCAATTTGATCTTCTTCACTTTCGCCGCGATCGTTGCCTACCAGCGCGGCTTGAAGCACGTCATCGGCGGCATGTGCGAGACCGATTTTTCGGGCTATCCCGATTGCCGCGACGACGCGATCAAGGCGCTCCAGGCGGCGATCAATCTCGGCATGGATGCGCGCCTGGCGCTGGAGACGCCGCTGATGTGGATCGACAAGGCGGCGACCTGGCGGCTGGCGGAGCAGCTGGGCGGCGTCAAGCTGGTCGAGCTCATCCGCGCCGAAACCCACAGCTGCTACCGCGGCGAGCGCGGCACGCTGCATGGCTGGGGTCATGGCTGCGGCGATTGCGCTGCCTGCGATCTCCGCGCCAGGGGCTGGGGCGAATACGCCGCGCGCCGCGCCGGTTCGGGCGCCGAGGCGCGCGCCCGATGAATCCCATCGCCTATCTGCCGATCGGCTTCTTCGGCGCGGCAATGGGCCTGTCCGGCCTTTGCATCGCCTGGCGGCTCGCGGCGGTGCTGTTCGGCCTGCCGCTCTTCGTCGCCGAGGCGATCGGCTTCCTCGCCGTTCTTGCCTTCCTGCTGATCGCCGCCGGCTATGTCGCCAAGCTGGCTTTCTTTCCGGCGCGGGTCGCGGCCGAATGGAACCACCCGGTGATCGGACCGCTGTTCTCGACCATCCCGATCTCGCTGCTGCTGCTGCCGATCGTGCTTCGGCCCTACGCGCCGGGTATCGCGGCCCTGGTCTGGATTCTCGGCGCTGCCGGCATGGCCTGCTTCACCACCTATATCGTGTCGCGCTGGCTGACGCGGCAGCCGGCCATCGACCATGCGGCGCCGACCTGGTTCGTGCCGGTGATCGGCGCGCTCAACATCCCGGCGGCGGGCATGTTCCACGACGTTCCGGCGGTCCATCAATTCTATCTCCTGACTGTTGGTGTCGGCTTCGTCTTTGCCTTCGTGCTGTTCGCGCTGGTTTTCGCGCGGCTAGTGTTCCGGCCGGCGATGCCGGCGCCGCTGACGCCCAGCCTGGCGATCCTGATGGCGCCCTTCGGCGTCGGCTTCATCGGCTATACCCAGACCATCGGGAACATCGACCTCTTCGCCAGCATGCTGCTGGCCTGCGGCCTGTTCATGGTCATCGTGCTGCTGCCGGTCCTGGTGCGGGCGGCGATGCTGCCGCCCTTCCGGCTTTCCTGGTGGGCGCTCACCTTTCCCCTGGCCTCGGTCGTCGTGTCGGCGCTGCGTTACGCCGTCGCGCTGCCGATCGCCGCGACGTTCTGGGTTGCCGCCGCCATGCTGGCGCTGGGCACGGCGGGCATCGGTTGGGTGCTGTTCGCGACGCTGTATCGGCTCGCGCGCGGCGATCTGTTCGATCCCGAGATCGAGGCCGCGGCGCAGGCCGAGGCCGCTCAGCGCTGAGGCCGGAAGGCGTAGGCCGAGGGCCGCTTCACCATCTCGTCGACCACCAGACGGTGCTGCAGGGGCGGCAGCGCGCGCTGGCGGCAATCGGCGCGCTCGCAAAGCCGGCAGCCGACGCCGATCTCCACCACGCCCGATTCATGCGTCAGGTCGAGGCCGTCGGCATAGACGATCTCCGGCGCGCGCGCGACGTTGCAACCGAGCACCACCGCCGCGTGTCCGATCGGCGCGTGGAAATGGCCGCCGGATTTCTCGATCGTGCGCGCGACGCAGAAGAAGGTGGCGCCGTCCGGCAGGCGCGCAAGCTGGCGGCGGATGAGCCCCGGCGTGGCAAAGGCCTCATGGACGATGAAGCGCGGGCAGGCGCCGCCATAGCGCGAAAAATGGAAGCCCGCCGCCGAGAACCGCTTGCTGATATTGCCGGCGATGTCGGCGCGCGCGAAGAAGAAAGGGATGCCCGCGTTGCCCGGCCGGTTCAGCGTCGACAGCCGGTGCGCCGCCTGCTCGAAGGAAACGCCGAAACGATGCATCAGCGGTTCGACGTCGTAGCGCGCCGCCTCGGCCGCCGCGAGAAACGGCGCATAGGGCATCAGCGTGGCACCCGCGAAATAATTCGCCAGTCCGACACGACACAACATCTCGCCTTCGGGCGTCGAAAGGCCGCCGCCGCGCACCGCATCGGCGATCGCGTCGCGTCCCTCCAACAGGCCGAGCTGGTATGCCAAGTGGAAATGCCGGCTCGCCAGCGGCAGCACCTCGGACAGGCTGAGCACCCGGTTGCGCGCATCGAAGCGGCGCAGCGCTCCGTCCATGCGGTCGGCCGGCCGCAACTCGACCGCGATGGCGTGGCGCCGAGTCAGCCGGTCGGCGAGCGCGCGGCCGATCTCGCTGTCCGGCGCGAGGCCGAGTGTTTCCGCCGCGGCTTCGATCGCCGGGAAATGATTGGCGCGGGATTCGAAGAAATCGCGCGCCTCCTCGGTCGGCAGGACGACCCGTTGCTTGCGCCCGTCGGAGAGGTCGATGTTGAGCGCCTGGGCGTCGTCCCGCGCGGCGCGCAAGGCGCGGTAAAGATCGGCGATGGCGCGCGCCGCCTTGGGGGCGGAAGTCACGAGGCGGGCAATCTCGTCGCTGTCGATGTCCTTGTCGGCGAGCCCGGCATCGGCGAAGACCTCGCCCAGGGCGGCGGCGAGGCGGCGCTCGGAATCGTCCGACAGCGTGTTGAGGTCGATGCCGAAGATCTGAGCAAGCTTCAGCAGCAGCGACACGGTCGCCGGCCGTTCGTCATGCTCGATCAAATTGAGGTAGCTGGCGCTGATGCCGAGCTGGGCCGCCATCTCCTGCTGCGTCAGCGCGCGGTCCTGGCGCAGCCGCCGGATCTTCTGGCCGAGCAGCGTTCGCTTCTTTTTCGTGGTCATGGTGCGTCCCGTCCTGATTTACAGATTTACATAACAAATAATAATCAGCAATAAAACACACATGTTTTACTAACTTAATTATACAATTTGCTGGCGCCTTCGCAATCGCAGTGTAAATTATGGGGCTAGCCATTTCGTCGGAGGAAGCGCTGTGAAGATTTGCGTATTCGGTGCGGGCGCGATCGGCGGTTTCCTGGGCGCGAAGCTCGCGACCGCGGGCGCCGCTGTCTCGCTCGTCGCGCGCGGCGCCAATCTCGCGGCGATCCGGGCGAACGGCCTCACCTTGCGCGCCGCCGGCCAGGAGACCGTCACGCGACTGCTTGCCACCGACGATCCGGCCGAGCTCGGCGTGCAGGATTATGTGATCGTCACGCTCAAGGCCAATCAGATCGACGCCGCGCTCGACCAATTCGCGCCGCTCCTGGGGCCGGATACCGCGATCGTCACCGCGGTCAACGGCCTGCCCTATTGGTATTTTCACCGGCTGGCGGGCCCATGGGAAAACCGCATCCTGGCGAGCGTCGATCCCGGCGACCGGCAATGGACTCTGCTCGGTCCGCGGCGCGCGATCGGCTGCGTCGTCTATCCGGCGACCGAGCTCGTGGCGCCCGGCATCGTCGAGCATGTTTATGGCGACCGCTTCCCGCTCGGCGAGCCGTCGGGCGAGAAGACCGGCCGTTGCGCGCGCCTGTCGGCGATCTTCGCCGCCGCCGGCCTCAAGGCGCCGGTGCTCGACCGCATTCGCGACGAGCTCTGGCTCAAGCTCTGGGGCAATCTCTGCCTCAACCCGATCAGCGCGCTCACCGGCGCGACGCTCGACACGATTGTCGCCGATCCGGGCACGCGCGCCGTCGCGCGGGCCGTGATGCGCGAAGCGCAGGCGATCGCCGAGCGCCTCGGTGTGCGCTTCCGGGTCGATCTCGAGCGCCGCCTCGACGGCGCCGGCAAGGTCGGCGCGCACAAGACCTCGATGCTGCAGGATCTCGAGCGCGGCCGGCCGCTCGAGATCGATGCCCTCGTCACCGTCGTGCAGGAACTCGGCCGCCTGGTCGGCATCGCCACGCCGACGCTCGACGCGGTGCTGGCGCTGATCCAGCAGCGCGCCCAGGGTGCCGGGCTTTACGCGCGACCCGCGCCTTCCCCCGCCGCTTCGGTGGCGGCGGCGTAGCGCAAAAAGACGATCTTCGCCGCGCCGTAACGCCGCTCGTCGAGCAGGGCGAAGCCTTGCGGGGCGACGAATTCGCGCTTGGCGGAAAGCTCGGCGACCGCCAGCGCGCCGGGCAAAAGCCACCCCGCCTTGGCCAAGGCGATCAGCGCCGGCGCCGCCCAATCCTCGGCATAGGGCGGATCGAGAAAGACGAGATTGGCCGGTGTCGTGGCGCGCGGCGGGTGCAGCGCATCGGCGGCCAGCACCGCGGTCGCGCGTTGCTCGTCGAGGGAAGCGATATTGGCGGCCAGCGCCGCGCGCGCGAGGCGGTCCCGCTCCAGGAAGGTGGCGAAGCGCGCGCCGCGCGACAACGCCTCGAGCCCGAGTGCACCGGTGCCGGCGAAGGCGTCGAGCACGGTCGCGTCCTCATAGGCGGGGCGTGGATTGAACGGGGCATGCGCCAGGATGTTGAACACCGCCTCGCGGGCGCGCCCCGAGGTCGGCCGCAGATGATGTCCGGTCAGGGGCGCGAGTTTCCGGCCGCGATGCTTGCCGGCGACGATGCGCAACAAGGCTCAGCCGCGCGCCGCTTGGATGAAGGCGGCGAAGATGCGCCGGTCGCCGTCGCTCAGGCGGTATTCCGGGTGCCATTGCACGCCGAGGACGAAGCGCCGTTTCGGATCCTCGATGCCCTCGATCACGCCGTCGGGCGCCACGGCGTCGACCACCAGGCCCGGCGCCGCGTCCTTCACCGCCTGGTGATGCGCGCTGTTGACCGCCATCTCGCCGATTCCGGTGATGCGGTGGAGGAGGGTCCCCGGTGCGATCGTGACCTTGTGGCCGGGCTCGGTCCGCGGATTGGGTTGCTCATGCGCCAGCGCGTTCGCCACCTCGTCGGGGATGTGCTGGATGAGCGAGCCGCCGAGCGCCACGTTCAAGAGCTGTTCGCCGCCGCAAATGCCGAGCACCGGCATGTCCTGCGCCAGCGCGGCCTTGCAGATGGCGAGCTCGAAGGAGGTGCGGCGGTCCTTGGTCGCGACCGTCTGATGCTTCGTTTTCGCGCCGAAGAGCGCCGGATCGACGTCGAAGGCGCCGCCGGTGACGATCAGCCCGTCGAGCAGGCCGAGATAGTCCCGTGCGCGCTCCGGCTCGTGCGGCAGCAGCACCGACAGCCCGCCCGCCTCGGCCACCGCCTCGCAATAATTCTCGCGCAGCGCGTACCAGGGATGGGTCTTGGAATAGCCGCCGGGCGGCTCGTGATCGAGGGTGAGGCCGATGACCGGTTGTGCCATGCTGGCGCCAATCTACACCAGGATTCCCGATGCCCGAACAGCCCTCATCCATGGCGCTGGCCCTCGCCGAGGCCGAAGCCGCTTCGCGCGCCGGCGAGGTGCCGGTCGGCGCCGTGCTGGTCGACAGCGCCGACGGCGCCGTGGTGGCGCGGGCCCATAACCGGGTCGAGGAATGGACGGACCCGACCGCCCATGCCGAACTCATCGTGCTGCGCGCGGGCGCCAAGGCGCTCGGCACCCCCCGGCTGGACAGCTGCGATCTCTACGTCTCGCTCGAGCCCTGCGCCATGTGCGCGGCGGCCATCTCCTTCGCGCGCATCCGGCGGCTCTATTTCGGCGCCTACGACCCCAAGGGCGGCGGCGTCGAGCACGGTCCGCGCTTTTTCCAGCTGCCGACCTGTCATCACCGGCCCGAAATCTACGGCGGGCTCGACGCGGCGCGCGCTGGCGAATTGCTACGGGGTTTTTTCGGGCAGCGGCGCTGACGCGCGGCGCCGGCCAATGGCGCGCCAACCGATGTCGCGCCGGCAGAAGCCCTGCGGCCAATCGATCTTGTCGATTGCGGCATAAGCGCGCTTCTGCGCCTCGCGCACGCTGCGGCCCCGCGCGACGATGTTGAGAACGCGACCGCCTGCGGCGATGAGCTTGTCGCCGACGCGCTTGGTATTGGCGTGGAAGATCTTGATGGTCGAATCCGCCGCCGCCGCCGCATCGATGCCGCGAATCTCCGAGCCCTTGGTGGTTGCGCCCGGATAGCCCTTGGCCGCCATGACGACGCAGAGCGCCACTTCGTTTCGCCATTGCAGTTCCAGATCGAGCAGCTCGCCGTCGCGCGCCGCCATCAAGGCCGGCAACAGATCGCTTTTGAGGCGCGGGATCAGCACCTGGCATTCCGGGTCGCCGAAGCGGACGTTGTATTCGATGAGCTGCGGCCCGTCCCGGGTCAGCATCAGCCCGGCGTAAAGCACGCCCTTGAACGGCCGGCCCTCGTCGCGCATGGCGTGGACGGTCGGCAGGATGATCTTCTCCATCACCGCCGTCTCGAGCTCGGCGGTCAGCACCGGCGCCGGCGAATAGGCGCCCATGCCGCCGGTATTGGGGCCGGTGTCGCCGTCGCCGACGCGCTTGTGGTCCTGCGCCGAGCCGAAGGCCAGCGCACGCGTTCCGTCGACCAGCGCGAAGAAGCTGACTTCCTCGCCTTCCAGGCAATCCTCGACCACGATTTCGCCGCCGGCGGCGCCGAATTTCTTCGCCACCATTGCCGCATCGACGGCGGCGAGGGCCTGCTTGGTGGTCTTGGCCACGGTGACGCCCTTGCCGGCGGCGAGACCATCTGCTTTTACGACAATGGGCGCCTTGTGCTTGCGGATGTAGTCCTTCGCCGCCGCGGCGTCGGTGAAGCGCTGATATTTCGCCGTCGGGATGTTGTACTTGGCGCAGAGATCCTTGGTGAAGGCCTTGGAGCCTTCGAGCGCCGCCGCCGCCGCGGTCGGGCCGAAGGCGGCGATGCCTTGGGCTTCGAGCTTGTCGACCAATCCCGCAACCAGCGGCGTCTCCGGTCCGACAATGACGAAATCGATGCGCTCCTTCTTGCAAAGCTTGAGGATGCCGTCGATGTCGTCCGATGCGACGTTGACGCAGGCGGCCTCGTCCTCGATGCCGGGATTGCCGGGGGCGCAGAATAGGGCGTCGCACAGCGGCGAGGACGAAAGCGCCCAGCACAGCGCATGCTCCCGACCGCCCGAACCAACGACCAGTACCCGCAAAAGCCGCTCCCCGATGATTTCCCCGTATTGGCGCGCTCTTGTATCATAGCCCGCCATGACGGACAGCCACCTGCCGCCTGCCGAGTCGGCCGGCTCGAATTTGCCGGAATACACGGTTTCCGAGATATCCCAAGCGGTTAAGCGATCGCTTGAGCAGGATTTCGGCCATGTGCGGGTGCGCGGCGAGATCTCAGGCTGCAAGCGCCATACCTCCGGGCATTGCTACCTAACGCTCAAGGACGCGGATGCGGCACTCGACGGCGTGATCTGGCGCGGCACCTTCCAGCGCGTCGCGGTGCAGCCCGAGGACGGCATGGAGGTCATCTGCACCGGCCGGATCACGACCTATCCCGGGCGGTCGAAATATCAGCTCGTCATCGAATCGGTGGAGCTCGCCGGCGTGGGCGCGCTCCTCAAGCTGCTCGAGGAGCGCAAGAAGAAACTCGCCGCCGAAGGACTCTTCGACCCGGCGAAAAAACGTCCATTGCCCTATCTCCCCGAGATCATCGGCGTCGTGACCTCGCCGACCGGCGCCGTCATCCGCGATATCCTGCATCGGCTGGCCGACCGCTTCCCGCGCCGCGTTCTGGTTTGGCCCGTTGCCGTGCAGGGAGAGAGCGCGGCGCGCGAAGTCGCAGCCGCGATCGACGGGTTCAACCGGCTGACGCCGGGCGGAGCATTGCCGCGGCCCGATCTGCTGATCGTCGCGCGCGGCGGCGGCAGCCTCGAGGATCTGATGGCGTTCAACGAGGAGATCGTGGTGCGCGCCGCCGCGGCCTCGGCCATTCCGCTGATCTCCGCAATTGGCCACGAGACCGATACGACGCTGATCGATTTCGCCTCCGACCGGCGCGCGCCGACGCCGAGCGCCGCGGCCGAGATGGCGGTGCCGGTACGGCTCGAATTGCTCGCCAATGTCGGCGGCTTCGAGACGCGGCTCGCCAACTGCCTGGTCCGCTTTCTCGACGAGCGGCGCACGCGGGCGCGCGATTTGGCGCGCGGCCTGCCCGATCCGCGTACGCTGCTCGAAGGCGCGCAGCAGCGGCTCGACGACCGGGCCGAGCGGCTCAAGAACGGCTTCGATCAATTTTTGCGTCTGCACGGCCAGCGCTTGCAGGCGCTGGGCGAACGCCTACGCCGCGATATCCTCGATAGCGAGCTCGGCCGGCTGCGTGCGCGCGCGGCCGAGCTGGCGGCGCGGCTCAAACCTGCGCTCGCGCGCCTGCTGCATCAGCAGGAGGTCGCGCTCGCCGGCACGGGCGGCCGGCTGGTCAATTGGCAGCAGGCGCAGCAGAAGGTGCTGGAGCGCGGCTACGTGCGGGTGCGCGATGCACAGGGCGCGGTGCTGATTGCAGCTGCCCAGGTGGCGCCCGGCGCCGATCTGACACTCGAATTCCACGATGCCGCAATCGGCGCGCGCGCCACCGGCGGCAAGCCGCCGCCGCCGCCGCTGGGCAAGCCAAGGGAACCCGCGCCGGGCAATCAAGGGAAGCTGCTATGAGGCCGTACCACGCCGCGCTGATTATCGGTTGCCTGCTGTTCGCCGCGCCCGCTCTGGCGGCCGAGATCACGTTGGAGGGGACGCCGGAGCAAGGTGCGCTCATCCGCGGCATGGCGGCACCGGGAGCGCGCGTGGCGCTCGACGGCAAGAAGCTGCGCGTGGCACCCGACGGCCGCTTCATCTTCGGCTTCGGCCGCGACGCACCCGAGCATGCGACCCTCGATATCGTCTTTGCCGACGGCACGCGCCTCCATCGCGATCTCGTCGTCGCCATCCGCCAATACGACATCCGCCGCATCGACGGCCTGCCGCCGGCCCAGGTCTCGCCGAGCCCGGAAGCCATGATCCGCATCAAGCGCGAGCAGGTGGAGATCGACCGGGCGCTGGCGGTCGAGAGCGACAATCTGGCGTTCGAGGCGCCGCTCATCTGGCCGGTGCTGGGGCCGATCAGCGGCATCTTCGGCAGCCAGACCA